>Ga0194130_10002002_pt1 | contig 30766 bp, 25 predicted proteins | sample TA2KigsurfametaG_FD_160084 | JGI IMG/M metagenome (GOLD analysis project Ga0194130, IMG submission 160084) | Freshwater microbial communities from Lake Tanganyika, Tanzania - TA2015050 Kigoma 12 surface | ecosystem: Environmental > Aquatic > Freshwater > Lake | place: Tanzania: Lake Tanganyika...
GCCATCGCCTGCGCTACGGCATGGTGACCATGTGCGTGGGCATGGGTCAGGGAGCCGCTGGCATTTTTGAGCGCGTGTGAAGGTGCAGGCTGTGACAGCGCCGCCCCCGGCGCGATAGACTGATTCCATGAACACGTCCTCTCGAACCTGCGAGCCTGGCGGCTATGTCTTCGATGCAGCCTTGATGCTGCGCACAAGCGAGAACCCGGTACTCCTCGAGGGCCACACCCATCCGTCCTGGGCCAACATGGTTGGACCCTATGGCGGCATCACGGCTGCCCTGATGGTGCAGGCGGTGATGCAGTCGCAGTGCCTGGGCGAGCCGGTGTCGCTGACGGTCAACTACGCTGCTGCGCTAAAGGACGGGCCCTACCGCATCCAGGCGCGTGCCGCCCGCAGCAACCGCTCGACTCAGCACTGGCTGTTGGAGTTGACGCAATCAGACCGGGACGGGCCGGCCGTGATGGCCACCGCCACACTGGTCAGCGCCGTGAGGCGCGATGTCTGGCGGCGCCAGGACCTGGCGCTGCCGCCGGTGCAAGCGCCCGAAACTTTTGAACCGGTCATCCTGTTCGACGCGGTAGAGTGGGTGCGGCGCTATGAAATCCGTCTGATCGATGGTGGCGTGCCAGCGGTCTCTGACGGCAGCGAGCGCGACAGCCTGACCCGCTTTTGGCTGCGTGATGCCCAGCAAAGGCCTGTGGATTTGCCCGCCCTGGCAGCCATGAGCGACGCCTTCTACCCGCGTATCTGGCTACGCCGCGCGGGCTGGGTGGCCACCGGCACCGTCTCCTTGACGGTGTACTTCCATGCCAGTACGCAAGAACTGGCCGCCGTTGGCTCGCAACACATCTACGCCCAGGCCCGGGCGCAGGATTTTCGGCATGGTTTTTTTGACCAGACCGCCCACCTCTGGTCGCGCGGCGGCTTGCTGCTGGCCAGCGCGCATCAGATTGTTTACTACAAGGAGTGATTTTCATGAGCGACATCCTCAGCCACCATGAAGCCGGCGTGACCACGCTGACGCTCAACCGGCTGCAGCGCAAAAACTCGCTGACGGCGGCCATGTATGCCGATATGGCCGATGCGCTGACACAAGCGGCTGAGGATACCCAGGTGCGGGTGGTGGTGATCCAGGGCCATGAAACGGTGTTTTCTGCGGGTAACGATATCGGGGACTTTCTCAACACCCCACCGGTGTCGCAGGACGCGCCGGTGTTTCGCTTTCTGCGCGGCATCAGCGGTTTCCCCAAGCCGCTCGTGGCGGCCGTCTGCGGACCTGCAGTCGGTGTGGGCACCACGATACTGCTGCACTGCGACCTGGTGTACGCCGGCGATAACGCCGCCTTCTCCACGCCTTTTGTCAATTTGGGGCTGTGTCCCGAAGCGGCCTCCAGCCTGCTGATGCCGCGGCTGATGGGACACGCGCGAGCAGCCGAGGCCCTGCTGCTGGGCGAGCCCTTCAGCGCCGAAAGCGCGCTCGAGTGGGGCCTGGTCAATCGCATCGTGCCACCGTCGCAAGCCCATGACCTGGCGCAGCAGCAAGCGCGCCGTCTGGCCGGCAAGCCCATGAGCTCGCTGATAGAGACCAAACGCCTGATGAAGCTGGGCATCGAGTCCGAGGTGGCGCAGCGCATGGACCGGGAATCGCTGATCTTCGGTCGCATGCTGGGCGAGCCGGCCGCCCGCGAGGCTTTTACCGCTTTCCTGGACAAGCGCCTGCCTGACTTCAGCAAGCTCTGAGATCTCCTTGGAGCGGGCGCAAGACGCACAAGGGCCTGAAGGACAATCGTTGCATGAGCCCACCGAGCCACACCACCACAGCGGCCCTGGACGCCGAGTTCGAACGCTATTTGCGCTCGCTCTTTGAGGAGCAAATCGTCTTCAACCGATTGCTGAGCCTGAAGATGCTCGAGGCAGGGCCGGACTGGTTCCGCGCGGGCCTGCCGATGCGACCCGATTTAATCGGCAACTTTGTGCACGACCGCCTGCATGGTGGTGTGATCAGCGCGCTGCTGGATGTGGTGGCGGGCATGGCCTGTATCTGCGCCTTGGGCAGCCGGCATCCTGACAAGCCGCTGGAGCAGCGCATGAAGCATTTCGACCGGTTGGGCACCATCGATCTGCGGGTGGACTACCTGCGGCCAGCGGTCAGCGAGCACTTCGAGGCAAAGGGCCGGGTGGTGCGCCTGGGCTCGCGCGTGGCCAACACCCAGATGGAGTTTTTGTCGGCCAGCGGTCAGTTGCTGGCCACCGGCGCTGCGGCGTATATCGTTTCCTGAACAGCGCCCGGGCGCCTACAGAAGCCCTCGCGCCGGGGGCGGTGCTCCGAGGACGGCGCGGGCCCTGCGGAGGTGGGAGCCGCGCCCTCGCGGCGATGGGGCCTCTAGGGCATCGGCAGCGGCTCCACAGGACTGAACTTGGCGCGGTGAATGCTGAAAAACGCCTTGACATTGCGTACATTCGCATCGCCGCTGAACAAGCGCTGAGCCAGGTCAGCGTAGGCGGGCATGTCGCGAACCCGAATGATCAAGACAAAATCCGGCCCCGGCGTGACACGGTAACACTGCTGTACGGCAGCGTCAGCGATGACACGGGCCTCAAAAGCGCGCGCCTGATCGTCACCCTGTCGATCCAGCGTGATCTCCACCACCGCGGTCAAGCCATGACCGAGCCGGCGCGCCAGAGCATCGGTGTTGAGCAAGGCCACCCGCCGCTCAATCAGGCCCGCCTCGCGCAAGCGACGGGTGCGCCTGAGGCAAGTGGCCGGCGAAATGCCCAGAACCTGCGCAAGATCTTGATTGCTCAGCGCGGCATCGCGCTGCAGAGCTTCAAGCAGATGAAGGTCAACGGAGTCTAAATCTTCCATAAAAGCATATTTTATGAAATAAAAAATTGAAATATAAGATCGGAGAAATAAAAATTCATTTTTTTGTCCAAATAGATTACCTATTTCCGACCGGGCGGCCTAGTATTCAGCCTTTTGAGGGAGGATGGCCATGTGTGGCATCGTCGCTGCGGTTTCTCACCGCAACATTGTTCCAATGCTGGTGCAAGGCTTGCAGCGGCTCGAATACCGCGGCTATGACTCCTGCGGCGTGGCGGTGCACAAAGGGCATTTGCACCGGGCACGCAGCGTGGCGCGGGTGGCGCAGTTGCAAGAACAGGTGGACGGCGAATCGCTCCAGGGCAGCACGGGCATCGCGCACACCCGGTGGGCCACGCACGGCGCGCCCGCAGTACACAACGCGCATCCCCACTTCAGCCACGGCCCTGGAGCGCAGGCCCTGAGCAAGCCCGGCCGGGTGGCGCTGGTGCACAACGGCATCATCGAGAACCACGAGCAACTGCGGGCGCAACTGCAAGCCAAGGGCTATGTCTTCGACAGCCAGACGGATACCGAGGTCATTGTTCATTTGATTGACAGCGTCTATGACGGCGATCTTTTCGAGGCGGTTCGCACCGCGGTGGCGCGCTTGCAGGGTGCCTACGCCATTGCCGCCTTTTGCCGCGACGAGCCGCATCGGGTAGTGGGCGCGCGGGCAGGCTCACCTCTGGTGCTGGGCCTGGGTCAGCAGGGCGAGCATTTCCTGGCCAGCGATGCCATGGCCCTGGCCGGCGTGACCGATCAGATCGTCTACCTGGAAGAGGGCGACCTGGTCGATCTGCAACCGGGTCGCTACTGGGTGCTCGATCCGGCGGGCCGGCCGCTCGAGCGTTCCGTGCGCACGGTGCAGGCGCACAGTGGTGCAGCCGAACTCGGCCCCTACCGCCACTACATGCAAAAGGAAATTTTTGAGCAGCCCCGGGCGATCGCCGACACGCTTGAAGGCGTGGCTGGCATTACCCCGGACCTGTTTGGCCGGGGCGCTCAGGGGTGTTTCAAAGCGATCGATTCGGTCCTGATTCTGGCCTGCGGCACCAGCTACTACAGCGGCTGCACCGCCAGATACTGGCTCGAGGACCTCGCTGGCATACCCACCCAGGTCGAAGTCGCCAGCGAATACCGCTACCGCAACAGCGTGCCCAAGCCCAACACCTTGGTGGTCACCATCAGCCAGAGCGGGGAGACCGCCGACACGCTGGCTGCGCTGCGCCATGCACAGAGCCTGGGCATGCACCGCACCCTGACGATCTGCAATGTCAGCACCTCGGCCATGGTGCGCGAATGCGAACTGGCCTACATCACCCGCGCCGGCGTGGAGATCGGTGTGGCCTCCACCAAGGCCTTCACGACACAGCTGGCCGGTCTGTTTTTACTGACCCTGGCGCTGGCGCAATCGCGCGGTCGCCTCGACGCGGCGCAGGAGGCGGCGCACCTCAAGGCGATGCGGCATCTGCCGGCAGCCCTACAGGCGGTACTGGCGCTGGAGCCACAACTCATCAGCTGGGCCGAGGACTTTGCCCGCATGGAAAACGCCCTCTTTTTGGGTCGCGGGCTGCACTACCCGATCGCCCTGGAGGGCGCGCTCAAGCTCAAGGAGATCAGCTACATCCATGCCGAGGCCTATCCGGCCGGCGAACTCAAGCACGGCCCGCTGGCCTTGGTCACCAGCAGCATGCCAGTGGTGACGGTGGCACCCAATGACAGCCTGCTGGAAAAACTCAAGAGCAATATGCAGGAGGTGCGAGCGCGCGGCGGTATGCTTTATGTGCTGGCCGATGCAGACACCCGCATTGAAAGCAGTGAGGGCCTTCAGGTCATCCGTATGCCCGAGCACTATGGATATCTGAGCCCCCTGCTGCATGTGGTGCCTCTGCAGCTGCTTGCCTATCACACGGCCTGTGCGCGCGGCACCGATGTCGACAAGCCTCGCAACCTGGCCAAGAGCGTGACGGTGGAATAGCGCCCGCAGACCCATGCCCAAAGTAAGCCCTGATGTTGTGATCGTCGGCGCCGGTGAGACCCGGGTGGGCAAGCTCCCGGGTCTGGAGTCGGTGCAAATCCAGGCCTGGGCCGTACAGGAGGCGGCGGCCGATTGCGGGGTGCGCATTCCCGAGATTGACGGACTGATCAATCTCGACCCCTACGCCATTCCCAATTCGATGTTCTCATCGACCCTGGTGGAGTATCTGGGCTTGCGACCGAGCTTCATCAGCACGGTCGATGTCGGCGGTACGGTGACGGCCATGACCATGCTGCAGCAAGCGGTATGGGCCATCGAATCAGGGCACTGCGAAATCGCAGTCTGCGTCTACGGCGAAAACACACTCACCGGCCGACCCGAGGGAGCGCGCGGACTGGCGCTGCGCAATCTGCTCGGCGGCGAGGAGTGGGAAGAGCCCTTTGGTCTGCACGGCATGGTGGTGCCCTACGCGCTGTTGGCGCAGCGCTATCTGCATGAGCACGGCGCCAGTGAAAAAGATCTGGCCGAAGTGGCGCTCATTACGCGGCGACACGCCTTGCTCAACGACAACGCGCAAATGCGCAAATCCATGTCCATGGATGACTACCTCAGCAGCCGCATGATCGCTACACCGCTGCGCCTGTTCGATTGCTCGCAGGTCTCCGACGGTGGCGGCGCGCTCATCTTGATGAGCCGCGAGCGTGCGCTCGCACGGGACCTCAAACCGGTGAGCATACGATCCCTGTCCATGCGCTCGACGCACAACTCGGTGGCTCAAACGCCCGACCTCGCCGATCTGGGCATGCGTGCGGCCGGTCGCGATGCCTTCGAATCGGCCAGCCTGGGGCCGCAGGATATGCAGGTGGCGCTCTTGCACGATGCCTTCACCATCTCCGTACTGATCACCCTCGATGCGCTGGACTTTTCAGCACCGGGCGCGGCCGGCAACTATCTACGCGCCGGCCACGCCAGCCTGGGCGGGCGCTGCCCGCTCAATCCACATGGGGGGCTGCTGTCGCAGGCACACATCGGCGGCATGCTGCATGTGACCGAGGCGGTGCATCAGCTGCGCGGCACTGCGGGCAGGCGGCAGGTGCCCGGGGCTCGGCGTGCGGTGGTCAGCGGCAATGGTGGCGTGTTCTCGGTCTGTGGCGTGATGGTGATGGAGGCCTGAGGCATGAACAATGACTTGCTGGCCGAATTTGTGCCGCCGACCCTAGACTCCCGACCGTTTTGGGAAGGCTGCAATCGGCAGGAACTTTTGCTCCAGCATTGCCAGGCCTGCCACCATGCCTTCTATTACGCACGGCGCTTGTGTCCCGCGTGTGGCGACACACGGCTGGCCTGGCGGGCCGCTGGGGGCCAGGGCTGCGTCTACAGCTACAGCCAGGTTCAGGTGCCCTTCCAGGGGCCTGCCTGGCAATCGCAGTTGCCCTACTGCGTGGTATTGATCGATTTGGAGGAAGGCCCGCGCATGCTCAGTCGCTGGCTGGCTCCCAGAGGAGAGGTGCCGCGTATCGGTCAGCGTGCACAGGTGGTTTTCGAGCAGGTGGGCCAGCAGAAGCTGCCGTTCTTCGGCGCTTCATAATAAAGCGCTCGCCCCCCACCGCCATGAACACCGACCGATTGCCCCCCCTACCGCCCTCCACCTGGACCGAGGCGCAGCGCGAGCAAGCGCAAGCCATCATCGACGGACCTCGGGGGGCGCTGGTCTCGCCCTTCATCCCCCTGATGCGCAGCCCTGAACTCATGGGCCATGCGCAGCGCATGGGTGAATATCTGCGCTACCGAAGCAACCTGCCCTTGCGTCTGTCGGAGCTGGCGATTTTGATCACGGCACGGCACTGGTCACAGCAGGTCGAGTGGGCCATCCACGCCCCAATTGCCCAGAAGGCCGGCGTGGCTGCCAGTACTGTGCAGGCCATCGCGCAAGGCCGGAAACCGCCCGACCTGCACGACGACGAGGCGGCCGTCCACGCTTTCTGTATCGAGTTGCATCAGCAACGCGGCATCAGCGATGCCACCTGGTCCCGGGCGCTAAACCTGTTTGGCGAGCAGGGGGTGGTCGATCTGATAGGTATCAATGGCTACTACACCCTGCTGTCCATGGTGATGAACGCTAGTTGTACCCCGGCGCCGCCTTCATCGGTGGCTCCCTTGCCGAGTCTGAGCTTGTGAAACTCCTGCGCATTCTGGGCCACCGCATCGGCTGCCTACTGCTGGCCGCCGCCGTCCTGGCTGGACTGAGCGGCTGCAGCGATCCGATGGACATCCGGTCCAACCACGAGATCGTCCGCGTGCCCCCCCTGGGCCCGTCCAATGGGGCCGAGCCCATGGTGCGCATGAACAGCAAGGAGCTGCCCGATGCCAAAGTGGTTTACGAGCAGATCAAGGCCGACTACTACAGCTGCGCGGGGCTGGTGGGGGCCTGGTTCCTGGAGTTGGTCACGGCGGAGATGAATTTCCTGGCGCGCCATCACGGACTCGAACGCCTGGACGGCTCGGCCTGCGCGCTGAGCCTGACCAAGTCCGGGGTGGGCACCGGGCGCATCAAGCTGCACCTGTTCAAGGACGCGACCGAAGCCAATGAATGCGTCTTCAAGAACAAATGCGGGCTGGCCCGCAATGTGACACTCATCCCCACCAGCAAGGCGGTTCTGCGTTCGTACTTTCTGACTGACTTCCAGGGCGAAAAATTCCACCAGCACTGCCTGGCGCCCCCCGATCTGTGGCACAAGGGGGTCAGCTGCGAATACATTGGTCTGGAAGCGGCACTGGGCATCGAGCGGGCCAGGCGGTAAGCGGCCAAGCCCGATCGCACCTGGGCGGCGATACGGCCTTTCTTTGTTACTCAAGTCTTGAGTAATAAAGGCGCCGCCTCGCTACTGCGCGGCAGCACCTGCCCGATCAAAGCCGCCTGGGTGTAGCCGGCTGACTGCAGTGCCGCCAGGCAAGCCGGCGCCTGATCGGCGGGCACGCCGGCGATCAGGCCGCCTGCGGTTTGCGGATCGAAGAGCAGCGGCAGCAGCGGGTGAGCCGGCGGCGCTTCGCGCAAGGCCGCAGCAAACTGGGCATTGGCTGCGTGCAAGGAACTCAAATGCCCTGAGGCGACCGACTCCAGGGCGCCGGCAAGCAGGGGCAAGGCGGACAGATCGATTTCGACATCCACGCCGGACGGTCGCGTCATCTCCAGCAAGTGGCCGGCCAGACCAAAGCCGGTCAGGTCGGTACAGGCGCGCGCGCCATGCGCGCGCAAAATCTGCGCAGCCTGCTGGCTCGACTGCATCATCGAGTCCAGGGCCGCGTCAATCCACCGTCCCCGCGCACGCAATCGCTGGTGGGCCACCAGCAAAGTGCCGGTGCCCAGCGGCTTGGTCAGCAAGACCCTGTCCCCGGCACGCAGCCCCGACTTGGTCATCAGGCCTTGCAGTGACGCATCCACCCAGCCGTTGACCGCAAAGCCCAGCGCCAGCTCACGCCCCTCGGCGGTATGACCGCCGACCAGCGCGCAGGAGGCCGCTTGCAGAGTCTGTAGCGCTCCAGCGAGCATCTGGTAGAGAAATTCCTCGGTGCGCGACTCCAGGCCCGGCGGTACGGTGGCCAGAGCCTGTGCGCTGTGCGCCTGCGCGCCCATGGCAAAGAGATCCCCCAACGCATGGTTGGCCGCGATGCGGCCAAAGACCCAGGGGTCGTCGGTAAAGGAGCGAAAGAAGTCCACCGACTGCACCAGGGCCTTACCAGCAGGCACACGCATCACCGCTGCATCGTCTCCAGGGCCAACCAGGATATCTGCGTGGCCCGAGGTCGAGGGCAGTCGCGCCAGGGCGCGGCCCAGCACCGAAGCACCAACCTTGGCGCCGCAACCGCCACAGCGCATGGCTTGCGCGGACAGGGCCTGCGCCGCCTCGTCCTGATCGAGCGGCAGGGTTGCGGGCTCAGAGACGGCCGCCATGGGTTCGGGCTCCACCGAAAAACCGGCCATGAAGCGCCGATCGATCGCGTCTTTCCAGCGCCAGAGCCAGGAACCGGCTGCAAAAAATGCGCCGCGCGAAGCCACCGCACGGCCGTCGCCCGTACCGATCAGGGCCAGCCAACGGCGCTGTGGGCGGTAGCTTCGCAAAGCCTGGCCACGCAAACTGCGGCACAGGTTGTCGTGCAGCACAGGCCCTTGCCGCACGGCAAACACACCGGCCTTCTCCACCGGCTGGTCTTGCAAGCAGGCAATATCACCCGCGGCAAACACCCGCTCATCGCTGACGCTTTGCAGATGCTGATTGACCACAATGAAGTCCCCCTCGTCAAGGGCCAATCCGCTTGAGCGCAACCAGGGTGCACCCGCCGCCTGGGTGACCCAGACCACCTCGTCGGCGTCGAAGACCTGACCACTGGCGGTTTGCAGGCAACCGGCCCACACGCCGGTCACGGTCTGCGCCGTGTGCACCTGCACCCCACGCTCCTGCAAGAGGCGCAGCAGGTAACGCCGCACCCGCCGATTGTGGGTGGGCACGATCTGGGGCGTGCTGCTGTAGAGATCAAACTGCGGAGGCTGCAGGCCCAGGGGCTGCAACTGCCGCTGTAGCCGCGCCTGCATCGCCAGCAGCAACTCCACACCCCCCGCACCCGCCCCGACGACAGCCACGCGGCTGGGGCGGGCCCGCACCCGCTCCAGCAGGCTCAGCCAATGCGCGTTGAAGCGCTGTATGGGCTTGACCGGCACCGCATGCGGCTGGGCACCGGGCACATTCAATCGGGGGGTGGCACCGATGTTGATGGACAGGCGGTCGAAGGCGATCGAACGATCGTGGCATTGCACCCGACCGGCCTGCAAATCCAGCCCGGTGACCTCAGCGCGTACAAAACGCGCGCCGGCCGCCTGGGCCAGGGTGCGCAGATCGATGTGCACCTGATCGTAGTCATACAGGCCGGCGACATAGCCCGGCAGCATGCCCGAGTACGGGGTATGCGTGTCACGGCAAACAAGGGTCAGTTGCACGCCGGCCAGCGGACGCATGGCCCAGCGTCTGAGCAGGACCGCATGGCTGTGCCCACCGCCGACCAGGACGATGTCGCGCAAGGCCGGAGCATCAGACGATTGCATGGCGGGAGGCGTCGAAAGATCCCATTGTCGCTGCGCTCACGCCGCCCTCGACAGGGCTGCCCGCCAGCCCGGCTCAGCCACGCCTCCAGGCGTGAAAGCGCTCGAGCCACCCGAGCAACCAGGCCGACTGATGCTGGCGTCGATGCGCTGCTGCCGCCAGTCGCACCGCCTCGGCCCAGGTCGGATACGCATGCACATTGGCGAGCACCCTCGACAGCCCCAGCCCCTGGTTCATGGCCAGGGTAAATTGGGGCAAGAGCTCACCGGCCTGCGCACCCACAAGCGTCACCCCCAGGAGGCGATCGCTACCCGCCGGGGTGATGAGCTCCACATACCCTTTGCGTCGGCCATCAACAATGGCGCGATCGAGCTCATCGAGCTCCACCCGAGTCAGCTGTGGGTCCAGGCCCTGCTGCTCGGCTTGTTGTCGCGTCAGTCCTGCGCGCGCGATCTCCGGATCCATGAAAAGCACCTGGGGCATCACCACCCGATCGGGCCTGAGGGACCACAGGCCCTGCAAGGCATTGACCGCCGCATGCCAGCCCTGATGCGCCGCGGCGTGGGTGAGGGGCCGACCGCCGGTGACATCGCCGGCGGCATAGATACCGGGCAGGGCCGTCTGCAGGTGTTCATCGAGCTCCAGCGATTGCAGCCCCAGCTCTTCCAGACCGAGGCCGCGCCAGTTCGGTTGTCGGCCGACCGCCAGGATCATCAGGTCGAAGGTCAGCGTGCGCAGGCCCTGCGGGGTCTGCACGGTGGCTGCGTACGGTGCCGCGCCCTGCTGATCGGCCTCCTGGCACTTCAGGACCTGGCTGCTCAAGTAGAGGCTCACGCCTGCGCCGCGCAGTGCATCGCCCGCCACCTCACTGAGCTGCTGCTCCTCCTGGGGCAGGGCTCGATCGCCACGCTCGACCAGGCTGACTTGAGCACCCAGCCGCGCCAGGGCCTGCCCCAGCTCACATCCCATGGCGCCGGCGCCAAGCACGAGGATGCGGTGCGGCAGCTCGTGCAGACTGGCCAGGTGGTCCCACAGGCTATCGCTGGTGTGGGCACAAACACCGGCCAGGCCCTCGATGTCGGGCCGTATCGGTTTGGAGCCGGTGGCCAGCACAATCGCCCGGGTGCTCAGGCGCTCGAGTCCGTGGGCCGATTGAATCTCCACCATCCAGGGATTGACGATGCGGGCGCGTCCGATGCGCACATCGACGCCCAAGCCGGTGTAGCGCGCGATGCTGTCATGGGGCTCGATCTCGGCTGTCACCTGCTGCAGGCGCCGCATCAGGACCGGCCATTGCAAGCGCGGCTCGCTCAGCAGCAGCCCATGACGCTGGGCCTGCTGTATCTGCGCCATCTGGCGAGCCGCCTCGATCAGGGTTTTGCTCGGGACGCAGCCACGGTAGAGGCAATCGCCGCCCGGCCGGTCAGCTTCGACCAGGGTCACCCGGGCCCGCAGCGTGCTGGCCATATACGCGCTGACCAAACCACCGGCCCCGGCGCCGATGACGACCAGGTTGCGGTCGAAGCGGCGCGGGCGCTCGGCCCACCAGCGCGAGAGTGCCCGCCGGCGTGCCCACCAGGGCAGCAGGCCACGCGCGGCCAGGGGCAGCAGGGCCAGCAAGCTCAAGGCCACCCACAGATCGGCTGACCCGATGCCATCGGCCGCAGAAGCCAGGGTGCGACCGGCATTCACATAGACCACCGTGGCGGGCAACATACCCAGCAACGAGACGGTGGCAAACCGCACGAACGACATACGGCTCAATCCCACCGCGAGGTTGACCAGAAAAAAGGGCAATACCGGCAGCAGCCGCATCGACAACAAGTAAAAGCTGCCATCGCGCGCCATGCCACGCTCGAAAGCGGCATGCCAGGGGCCCAGTTGCCGGCGGGCCCAGTCGCCCAGGAAATAGCGCGCCAGACCCATGGCCAGGGTGGCCCCCAGAGTGGCTGCGCAAAGCGCCAGCACCGTACCCAGACCCAGGCCAAAGAGGGCTCCGCCGGCTATCGTAAGCACGGCCGCAAAAGGCAAGGACAAGGCAGCCATCGTGACATACACAGCCAGGTAGGCGAGTGCCGACTGCCAAAGATGGCGCTGCGTCCATTCAGTCAGAGCCTGCTGCTGTTCGATCAGGGTCTGCAGCGACAGGTGTTCACGGCCCCAAAAGCCAAGGCCCCCGATCAGAGCGATAAGCCCGAGCCACTGCGGCCATCGCGGCCGGCGGTACGCATCAGGCACTCGGGGTTTAGAACTGGGATTCACAACTTCAAGGGGCAGAGAAGGGAATGTAGCACCGGCGCTTGACGGCCTGGCGTCCTTGCACCGCCCCCGAGAGCCCCGCCCACGGATGAGCTGCTCGAATCGATCAACATCGCTGTACGATGAATCCGGACTCACACCCCAAGAGCGCCATCGCCGCGACCACGACCCTTGCACCCTGCCATGCCCGCCCTTGAAGCTCCACCCCAGACCGCAGATGCTGCCGACGACCGTCGCGATGCAGAGGCCGCGCGCTATGCTGTGATGCGCCGCATAGCGCCGACGCTGCGACATCACATGGACGGTGAGTTTCAGCCTCTGACCCTCCTGGCCGCCCTGGTCGAGAGGAATCTGAAGACCGGCGCCGTGGACAAAGCCACCGAAAACAGCCTCAGCCTCGGCCTGCAATCGCGACTGGCGAACCGGCGCTGCGCATCACTGCTCGATTGGGCCGTGATGAGCGCCACGGCGCCAAGCCCGGCCGGCCAGGCCTTGCAAGACTGCGCGCGTCTGCTTGGCGCCGTCCTGAGTCTGCGCGGCTTTGGTCTGAAGCTGTATGCGCACGAGCTGTCCATGCCCTTGGGCCCGGGCCTGTGGCGCTGCCTGTTGCCCGCTGCCCTGCTCTACCTGAGCGATCGGGCGCAGACGCCTGGGCGCCTGCATCTGCGCTCGCGGGCCGATGGGGCTCAGACCCTCATCGAGATTCGCCTCGAGATGGCACAGCAACCCGCGGCCCGCATGCCTGCGCCTGAGCGCCCGATCCGCTGGGACGATGTCTGCGCTCTGGCCCGGGCCGAGGGCTGGGGTCTGCAGATGCTGCCCAATGGACTGCGGCTGTCGATGGCCATCGGCAGCCGCGCGCAGGAGTCCGGGCAGGCGGGCACACGGCGGATTGACGCCGACTTGCCCATGACCGGCCGGCTCAGACGGAACGATCGGGCGGCGGCAGGCGATAGCTCGCCGGCGTGCGGCCGAGTTTGATGGGCGAGGCCACGCCGCGGTAACTGCCGATTTCTACCACCATGCCGCGATGGTGCGTGTGCGGATCGGCCAGTGCCGAGGCCACATCCTGGATCGGGGCGCAGGGCACGCCCTGGCGCACCAGTCGATCGGCCAGGGGCTTGCATTCAAAGCACGAGAGCGCCGCCTCCAGGCGCTCCTTGAGCGCTTCGCGGTGTGCCGAGCGCTGGCCATTGGTCTTGAAGCGCTCATCACCGGGCAAATCCTCAGCCCCAATGAGCTTGCACAACATGGCAAACTGCTTGTCATTGCCCACGGCGAGAAAAATTTTTTCGGTGGCCGTGGCAAAGGTGTCATAGGGTGTGATGTTCGGGTGCGCATTGCCGCTGCGTCCTGGAATGCGGCCGTCCATCAGGTGATTGGCCGCGTGCGGATGCAGCAGCGACAAGCCGGCGTCATAGAGCGCCACCTCCAGATACTGACCCTGAGCGCTGCGCCCGCGCTCGATCAGGGCAAAGCTGACGCCCACGGCTGCATTCAGGCCGGTGACCATGTCCACCACCGGCAGGCCGACGCGCAGCGGCTCTCCCCCGCGGGCATCGGGCTCGCCATTGACGCTCATGATGCCGGCTAGCGCCTGGATGGCCGCGTCGTATCCTGGCAGCGCACCCATCGGGCCGTCGGCCCCGAAGCCGGTAATGCGGCAGTACACCAGGCGGGGAAAGCGCGCCTGCAGCTGCGCCGGGCCCAGGCCCCACTTTTCCATGGTGCCGGTCTTGAAGTTTTCCACCAGGACATCGGCATCGCACAGCAGGTCGAGCAGAGCCTGACGCTCGGCCGGATCGCTCAGGTCCATGGTGCGAGCGCGCTTGTTGCGATTGAGCCCGTAAAAATAGGACGCGGTACCCTTGGCATCAAAGGGCGGGCCCCAGCCCCGGGTTTCGTCGCCTACCGGCGGCTCGATCTTGAGCACATCGGCTCCATGATCGGCCAGGATTTGCGTGCAGTAGGGTCCGGCCAGCACGCGCGAGAGGTCGATGACGCGCAGGCCCTCAAGACTGCCCAGCGCAGAAGGCAGGGCCGCAGGTGGATTCATGATCGGTGGTTCTCCAGGTGCTGACGCAAGGCCAGCAAGCAGGCCTCGTTGCAATCGGTCATCAGCCAGTGACTGGCCTCGGGCAGCTCGACCAGCTTGGCCGCTGGCAAGCGCGAGGCGATCAGGCGGGCGTTGGCTGGCGGAATCAGGGCGTCCTGCAAACCATGCAAGACCAGGGTCGGCGCAGTCACATCGGGCAAATAGGGATAGGCCGTCCAGTAAATCAGGCCATAAAGCTGGGCCTGGTAATCGCGGGCGCCCGGCTGATTGGCCAGACGCACCAGCGCATCCTCCTCAAACAGGGCATCGGGTGTGCGAAGCCCGTAGGTGTGCGGCCGCATGCGTCGCAAACTCTCTTCGGCTGACATCTGGGCCTTGGCAAAAAGCAGCTGACGAACCTGCGCCGTGGCCTGAGTCGCCCAGGCCCCCCCGGGGTGAGTGCCGATCAGACTGAGCGAGCGAAGGCGCTGGGGAAAGTCGATCGCAAACTGCTGCGCGATCATGCCGCCCATGGAAAAACCCACGACATGCGCCCGGTCCTCGCCGGCCGCATCCAGCACGGCAGCCACATCGGCCGCCATCACCGCGACCCGGTGAACCAGCGCAAGAGGCGTACGCGTCTGACCGCTACCCCGGTTGTCCAGCAAAATCACCCGGTGCGAGCGCGCCAACTGCGGTGCCACCCGGAACCACAGGGCCGAGCTACAGCCCAAGCCCATGACCAGCACCACCGGTTCGCCCTGACCCAGGGAGTTCCAGTAGATACGGGCATCGGGACGCTCGGCGAAAGCCATCAGCCGTGTCGGCCGTCGCGGGCGATGGCGCTACAGACCGGCATCAGTTGAACTGCGTCACAAACTTGGTGTTGAGGTAGCCATCGAAGGTCTCTACGCCGCCCTCGCTGCCCATGCCGCTGTCGTTGATGCCGCCAAAAGGCGTCTCGGCCAGTGCCAGGCCGAGATGGTTAATGGAGACCATGCCCGCGGCCAGACCGGTGCTAAACAGGTGGGCGTTGCGATTGGACTGGGTGTAGACATACGAAGCCAGGCCGTAAGGCAGGCTGTTGGCACGCGCGAGCACTTCGTCGACCGTCTTGAAACGCACCAGCCCGGCCACCGGACCGAAGGGTTCCTCGTTGAGCAAGCGCGAGGTCTCGGGCAGATCTGCAATGACGGTGGGCGCAAAGAAATGGCCCAAACCTGGAACCGGCGCGCCGCCCAGCAAGACGCTGGCGCCGCGCTCGCGCGCATCGTCCACAAAGCCTGCCACTGCAGCGACCCGGCGCTTTTGCGCCAGCGGACCCATCTGCGTGCCTTCGGCCAGGCCATCGCCCACCTTGAGCGCCCCGGTCTTGGCCACAAAGCCAGCGACGAAGCGGTCGTAGATACCCTCTTGCACATAAAAGCGGGTCGGCGAAATGCAGACCTGGCCGGCATTGCGGAACTTGAAGGCCACCAGGGACTTGACCGCCTGATCCACATCGGCGTCGTCGCACACGATCACCGGCGCATGACCGCCAAGCTCCATGGTGCAGCGCTTCATCTGCGATGCAGCCTTAGCCGCCAGCATCTTGCCCACCGCCGTCGAACCGGTGAAGGTAATCTTGCGCACGATGGGGCTGCCCAGCAGAAGCTCGGAGACTTCCGAGGGCACGCCCCAAACAATATTGAGCACCCCCTTGGGCAGACCGGCGTCATGAAAAATCTGGGCCAGCGCCACGACCGCGCTGGGTGCATCTTCAGGTCCCTTGAGAATGACGCTGCAGCCCGCGCCGATGGCCGCCGACACCTTGCGAACGGCCTGGCTGAAAGGAAAGTTCCAGGGCGAGAAGGCCGCCACCACACCCACCGGCTCGCGCAGCACCGTCTGACGCACGGCCGGATTGCGCGCCGGAATCACCCGGCCGTAAATGCGCCGGCATTCTTCGGCGTGCCATTCGGCATGCTCGCCGCAAGACAGCACCTCCCCTGTGCTTTCGGCCAGCGGCTTGCCCTGGTCCAGGGTGATGCCGCGACCGATCTCGCCCGCCCGCTCGCGCATCAGCTCACCGGCGCGGCGCAGCACCTTGCTGCGCTCGAGCGGCGAACTCTTCTTCCAGCTCTCGAAGGCCCGGGCGGCAGCGGTCAGGGCCCGGTCCAGGTCCTCGCGCGTGGCATGAGGCAGCTTGCCCACCACCTGCTCGGTGGCGGGGTTAAGGATGTCCTGCCCCTTGCGTCCGCCGCCGTGGATGAATTCACCGTCGATGTAAAGGCTCAGTTGTGGATAGCTCACTTGAAAAGTCCCCCAAAATTTAGGCACAAGAATAAACCAGCGCGTGGGCCTGCCCTGACGAGACCAGCTCAGGGCACCAGCACGGTACGCCCCACGACGCGACCGTGGTGCAAGTCCTGCAGCGCCGCATTGGCCTGCTCCATCGGCCGCCGGGTGACCGGAATTGCCCGCATGCCGGTGCGCTTGACCAGCGCCACCAGTTCCTCAAGCTCGGCCAGAGTGCCCACATAGCTGCCCTGCAGCGTCAGCGGCCGCATCGGGATGACGGGCAAGGAGACGGTCAGATCGCCCCCCATCAGGCCGCAAATCACAACATGTCCACCGCGGGCCGCACAGCCCATGGCCAGCGTCACCGTGGGCGTGGCACCGACCAGATCGAGCACCGCGCGCGCACCGCCACCGGTCGCTTGCTGAATCTGCGCCACGGCATCGCTCGCCTTGGCATCGATGACCTGCAGCGCGCCTGCTGCCAAGGCAGCGTCGCGCTTGACCGGATCGAGATCGACCACGATCGCTCCCCGACCGCCCAGCGCCTTGAGCACCTCGATGGCCATCAGACCGAGGCCGCCGGCTCCGATGATGACCACGGGATCGCTGACGATGCGATCACCGAATTTTTTCAGGGCGCTGTAGGTGGTGACGCCGGCGCAGGCCAGGGGTGCAGCCTGCGCGACATCGAGCCCGTCAATGTCGATCAGATAACGCGGATGAGGCACGATCACATAGTCGGCAAATCCACCGGGACGGGCCACGCCCAGAGCCTGCGGCTTGGCGCAGATGTTTTCTTCGCCCCGCAGGCAGGCCGGACACTGACCGCAGCCGATCCAAGGGTGAACCAGGGCCACCCGACCGACGCGCGCCCGATCGGCCGGGGCCAGCGGGCCTGCGGCAACCACCTCGCCGACGATCTCATGGCTGAGCGTCAGGGGCGGCTTGATACCGCGTTCGGCCAGCGTCAGCTTCTTGCCGCCTCCCATATCGTAGTGGCCCTCCCACAAATGCAGGTCGGTGTGACAGACGCCAGCGGCCTGCACCCGCAGCAGGACCTCGGTGCCCTGCGGCTGCGGCGTGGGCCGGTCCACCAGCTCCAGGGGCTGTCCGTGATGAAGTACGCAATAGCAACGCATGAGGGATCCTTATTGGTGAGGAAATGCCGGTCGGGGTTCGGATGGGTCTGCCCGGGGCGCCAGGCGGCGAGTGGGTCGGCTCAGACCGATCGGAGGGAGAGCCAGGCATCGAGGGCCGGCCACATGCGCAGCTCGGCGCCGCGCCCGGCCACCAGACCGACATGGCCGCCCTTGACGATCAGCTCCTGCTTGTCGCGGCTGCCGGCTCGCAGCACCAGATCACGCGAGGAACCATAGGGGGTGACGTGGTCGTCCTGTGCCAACAAATGCAGCAGGGGCACCTCAATGGCCGCCAGATCCGCAGTGTGTCCGCCCAGACTCCAGGTGCCACGCACCAGCGCGTTGCCCCGCAGAAAGTCGCGCACCATCTGACGAAAGACGCCACCAGGAAAAGGGATGTTGTCGGTCTCCCAGCGGCCCATGCGCAGATGGCTTCGCACCACCTCGGTCTGATCGGCCTGGTTGAGCAGACTCAGCGCCCCGGCCATCTTGCCCAGAGGACGCAGCGCGCGCAGGGCGTTTTGCACCCACTCGGCCGGTACATTGCCATGCCGGGCGAGCAGGGCCTCTTCATCGAAGTTCGGGCCCATCCAGGCCTTGAGCGATTGCAGCCCGTCGCTGTTGACCGGTGCGGCCATGCACACCAGATTCTTCAGTGGCGCGCGGCGGCCGGCCAAGGCCGCCCACAGCACGGCCAGAAGACCCCCGATGCAGTAAGCGATGATCGAGAGTTCCTTCTGCCCGCTGTGACTGAGCACCTGCTTCACACACGCCGGCAGGCGGTCGAGCACATGGTCTTCGAGGCACAAGTTCTGGTGCTCCTTGCGCGGCCGGCCCCACTCGATCATGTAGACATCAAAGCCCCGTTTGAGCAGGAACTCCACCATGCTCTGGCCGGGCACCAGGTCGAGGATGTAGGGCTGATTGACCAGCGAGGTCACGATCAGCACGGGCACCCGGTAAACGCTGTCGCACTGCGGCCTGAAGTGATGCAGCTTGAGCGTGCCCTGCGTGTAGATCGTCTCCTTCGGGGTCACCCCCAGCGGCCCGCTCAGAGCCGCCAGATCAGCGGCCGGTAAACCCAGGCGCTCGAGCGTACGCTGCACTGGATGGGGTAGAGCTCCCAAGAGAGCCTGAGCGGAGCGCATCGGGTTCAGTCCTTCTGGGCAGGCCGGCGCGTGCGGGCGGGACGGGCCGCCTGCTCATCGGCAGCGAGCGCCGGACTTCTTGCAGCCAGGGTCCGTCGTAAATCGGACAGCGCCGCCGCCACCTGGGCCAGGCCGTCTTCCAGGCGCCCCATGCGTTCATCGAGCACCTCCAGGTCGCTGCGCGAAGGCAGGTTGAACGAGGCCAGGCTGGCTTGCGCGAATTCGGCAAACTGGCGGTGCATGAACTGCACCTCGCTGAGCTGGCGATTGAGCGGCTCTCCCACCCTCGGGTCTTTGAGCAACTGCGTCAGCGCCTCGCTCCACTGCGACTCGCACTGAACAAACCAGTCACGCCAGATCTGGACCGGGCTCAGGGCGTTGAAATCTCTCGATGGCATGGCGGCTCCTGAAGAAAAGACGGCAAGGCCCGGGGCTCAAGCCTTGAGGATGGTGCGGCCGCGGATGCGACCGGCCCGCAGGTCGTCCAGCGCCGATGTGGCCGTCTCCAGGGCCTGCGTGCTCAGGGGCAGATCGGGCAGCACGCCGGATCGGGCAATGGCCATGAGCTCCTGCATTTCCTGCAGGCTGCCCACATAAGAGCCGGTGACACTGACCGCCTTCATGGACACCATGGCCGGAACCATGGGGGTGGAGCCACCGAACAAACCCACACAGACCATCTTGCCGGCCTTGCGCAGGGCGTTAAAGCCAAAATTGAAGGTGGCCGCTGCGCCCACAAAGTCGATCACCGCAGCCATACCGCCCGTGGCCTTCATGAGCGCCTTCAACGCCCCGTCCGATTCGGGGTCAATCAACTCGCCCGCGCCCGCCTGACGGGCCAGCTCCCACTTGCTGTGATCGCGTTCGACCACGATGGGCGCGACCTCGAACATCTGCCGCGCCAGACGAATGCCGGACAAGCCCACCCCGCCGGCGCCAATAATCAGGAGCCGGTCCTTGGGGCCCAGCGGGCCCGCTTTCTTGAGGGCGCTGTAGGCAGTCAGGCCAGAACAGGCATAGGTGCAGGCCTGCTCCTGCGCCAACGGGCCGTAATCGAGCAGGTAGCGCGGATGCGGCACCACGGTATGGGTTGAAAAGCCGCCATCACGGTGAATGCCCAGGGCCCGGGGGCTGTTGCACAGGTGCTCCTGGCCGCTCTCGCACAGCGAGCAGCTGCCGCAGCCGATCCAGGGGAAAACCACCCGACGGTCACCCACCTGCACGCCGTGGGCGTCCGGGCCGACCGCCACCACCGTGCCCGCAATCTCATGGCCGAGCGTGCGCGGCGGCTGCACGGTGCGAGTCATGTCGAGCTTGAGCTCGTTGCCCAGGTCGAAATAGCCATCGTGCAAATGCACATCGCTATGGCAGACGCCGCAGCTGCCCACCCGGATCACCACCTCGCTGCCCTGAGCAGGAGGGACATCGCGCAGAACCCGCGCCAAAGGCCGGCCGAAAGCCTCGACCTGGTAGCTGATCATGGACATGTGTATCTCTTTCTGGATCAGCAGCGACCGGATCATGGGCTGCCAAAAATGAAAAATGCTTCTTATTTCGGTGTTAAGTGATCCTCTTCAGGACCAATAAAGGCACTATAAGTCATGTTTACGACCGAGTCAAGCACTATAGTGCCTATTTTGGGTCGCGCCTTTGGAACGACCCGTTTGGGTCGGCTGCGCCGGGCGCTACGGGGACTTGGCCGGGCCTGGCCGTCCGGAAACAGGGGCTATCGCCCGAGGGCTCGTGCTTTGGCCCGGGCGCCTAGGCCTTACCGGGCTCAAGCCGATAAGCGGCCGCCGCGCCGGTTGGCTCGGGCAGAAAGGTCCAGCGACTCTTGTGAAAGTCGGCCACCGCCGGCCGGTGGGCGATCGAGATCAACGCGCCGCCGCGGGTCTGGGTCAGTTCGAACAGCCGCGCATAGAGGGTGCGCTCGGCCTGCGGATCGAGCGCGCTGGTGGCCTCATCGGCGAAAACCCAGCGCGGCTCTTTGAGCAGCACACGGGCGATCGCCAGCCGCTGCTGTTCACCGCCCGAGAGCTTCTGGCTCCAGGCGTCTTCCTCATCAAGCCGGCCCACCAGTTGCGGCAGCAGGGCCTGCTGCAGGGCCTGTGCGAGCTGCGCGTCCGTATAGCGGGCGGCCGACTCCGGGTACGACAGCGCCTCGCGCAAACACCCCTCAGGAAAGTAAGGCCGCTGCGGAATGAACATCACATCAGGCGGCATCTGCGCCTGGCCGCGCGCAAACGGCCAGATGCCCGCCAGGGTTCTGAACAGGGTGGACTTGCCACTGCCTGAAGGCCCCTGCAGCAGCACGCTGTCGCCGCCGTACACCTGCACATTCAGACCGGACAGCAAAGTGCGTCCGCTGGGCAGGGCCAGCGTGAGATCTTTTGTTTGCATGGGCCCGGCCGCATCGGCCGTGGTGCGCAGCAGACTCCCCACCGCCGCCTGCTGCCCGCTCATATGGGCCTCGAAACTGGTCAAGCGGTCGGTGGTGGCACGCCAGGCGGCCAGGGCTGGGTAGTTTTCAACAAACCAGCTCAAAGCATCCTGAACCCGGCCAAAGGCCGAGGCGATCTGCATCAGCTGACCCAGCGCGATCGCACCGCTGAAAAACCTGGGCGCCGCAACGATAAAGGGGAAGACCACCGCCGCCTGACCAAAGAAATTGGTGAACCACAGCAGATTCTTTTGCTTGCGCATCAGCGTGAGGTAATTGCCCAGAACCCGCGAGAAGCGCAGGTCCAGATGCGTGCGCTCGACCCTTTCGCCGGCATCCAGCGCAATCGATTCGCTGTACTCGCGCACCCGTACCAAATGATGCCGGAAGTCAGCCTCGTAGCGCTGCTGCATGAAGTTCAGCGCAATCTGCGGGCGGCCGATGTAATGCGTGATAACGCTACCGGCCAGGCAGTAGAGCACTGCCATCCAGACCATGAAGCCTTCGATGGTGTAGGTCTGTGCCCCCAGGGTGAAGCTAAAGGGCCCGGACAGACTCCACAAAATGCCGACAAAACTCACCAGCGTCACCACCGCATTGAGCAGGCCCATGCTCAAAGAGACGGTGTAGCTGGTGAAGAGATTGAGGTCCTCCTGTATGCGCTGATCCGGGTTGTCGAGCGCGGCCGATGCACCGGCGTAGCGGGCCAACTCCATCTGGTAGAAACGGTGCCCCTGCAGCCAGCGTTGCAAGTAATGCTGCGTCATCCAGGCCCGCCACCGAATCTGCAGCAGTTGCGTCAGGTAAAAACGGTAGACGGCGATGAGGATGAAACCAAAAGCCAGATAGCTAAAGCGCAGCAACTCACGCCAGAAGACCGCCTCATCCTTGTCTTGCAGGGCATCGTAGAAGAGGCGGTTCCAGTCGTTGATGAGCACCAACATGTAGACCGCGGCCAGATTGAGGGCCACGATGGCCAGCAGCAGGCCACGCGCTTGCCAGCGCTGCTCGGAGCGGAAGTAGGGCAGGGTCAGCGCCCAGACGCGCTGGAGAAAAAGCCTGAAGTCATGAAGTTTGCCGCGCATAGGAGGTCAGAGCCAGATCGGGAAGAACCCGATCGTAGCGGCCCCCGGACGCTAAGCGGCCAGGCTATGGCGTCCGGCCCTCAGGCGACTGCCAGGCTCTTCTCGCGCCAGCGCAGGATCAGCAAGGCCACCAGGCCGCTGACCATCAGCCACATCGACACATGGATGGCTTTTTGACTGATGGCGTAGGTGATGCTCGAGTAGGTCAGCCAGGCACAGGCGGCACAAAACACGAGGGGCAGCACCGGGTACAGCGGCACCTTGAAGGGCCGCTGCGCCTGACTATCGGTCTGCCGCAACCAGATGACCGAGACGCCCACCAGGAACAGGAAGGCCCAGAACACCGGCGCAGTGAATTCCACCATGGCCGAAAAGCCGTCAGCCTCCTGCGTGCCGAGCAGAATCAGCGCGATGCTAATCAAGCCCTGCATCCAGAGAGCAGGCTTGGGACTGCCGATCTGCGACTGCCACTGGCCCAGCCCCCTGAGGGCACTCCAGTCCCGGCCCAGGGCGAAGTTGGTGCGCGCCCCCACGATCATGGTGGCGTTGATGCTGGTCAGAGCCGCGATGGCCACAAACAGACCCAGCGCCTTGTGGGCCCAGGGGCCGAAGGCCAGGCCGAGCAGATCAGAGGCGGCCGTCTTGCTGGTGCTCAGCCCCTTGAGGCCCAGCCCCATCAACAGCGCTAGGTTGACCAGCAGGTAGATCGCGGTCAGGGCCGCCATGCTGGCGACGATCACCCAAACCATGGTGCGCGGCCCCCCGCGAACTTCGGCCGACACATAGGCCGATTCGTTCCAGCCGCCAAAGGTGAGCAACACGAAAACCAGGCATAAGCCCCACTGGGCCGGCGCAGGCGCCTGAACAAACCATTGAATGACGCCCGAGGCGGGGGCCTCGACCCAGAAGCCGGCCACGATCACCGCCAGCAAACCCAACACTTCCAGCGCAGTGAGCAGGGCCTGCACCCGCGAGGAGGCATGAATGCCGATGAGATTGATGGCGGTCAGGCCCACCACGATGGCCAGCGCCCAGATGGCGCTTGAATAAGCGCCCAGCGGCAGCAGGGTGCTCATGTAATCGCCGAAGACGAAGGCCAGCAAGGCAATCGAGCCGGTGTTGATGATCGTGGCCCTCGACCAGGCATACATGAAGGACAGATCGCGTCCGAAGGCTCGTTGCAGGAAGTGGTAATCGCCGCCGGCATGCGGGTAGGCGGTGCACAACTCGGCATAGCACAAGGCACCCGCAATCGAAATCAAGGCACCGACTAACCAGAGCACCAAGGCCCAGCCCGCGTCGCCGCTGATGCCCGCCACCAGGGACGGCGTCTTGAAGATGCCGGCTCCGATGACGATGCCGACGATCAGCGTGATGGCGGCAAAGGGGTGCAACAAACGCAGCGGTTGCGCCTGAGCGCTATCGATCGAACTCATGGGGCGAACCCTCTCCTGTCTGAAATGGCTGGATTAAAGCCGGGTGGCTTCAACCGAAACCTGCGAGCCCGAGGTCGAGACGGTGCCAGTGATGCGATTGCCCGCCACCCGGCCGGTGAAGCTGTGCACCACACGGTCGGGGGTGCTGAACTGGAAGGTGATTTCCTCGCCCCGCAGTTTGGCACCCAGCAAAGGCAGGGGAACGCTGGCGCGCGTCAGCGTGCCGCCGATGTTCTGGTAGGTCTGGCGCAGGCTCATGCGCACAGGACCACCGTCCATGCCGGTCATCATCCAGTCGCCTTCAACCTGGGCCGGCACGATCCAGAAATAGCCGCGGGCAAACTCATGGTTCATGGTCTCATCGGGCTCCCAATCGCCCATGGTGAAGGCATGAGAAACGATGCGGGTACCCGGCTTCATTTTCAGCAAGGTGGGGCGCAGGCGCAGGTTCAGGTCAGGCAACAGGTAGAGCGTGACCACCGAGGCCGAGCTGAAGTTCTCCACGAAGATGTCGCCGGTGATGATGCGCACCTTGTCGGTCATGCCCGCTTCTTTGACCCTGCAACGGGCGTAATCGGCCATCTTCGGGTTGTATTCGATGCCCACCGACTGCGCGCCGAACTTTCGGGTGGCAGTGATGGCAATGATGCCGTCGCCGGCACCCAGGTCAAAGACCCGGTCCTGCGAAGTGACCTTGGCGGCGGTCAGCATTTTGTCGATCAGCCCCTCAGGGGTGGGGATCCAGATCACGTCCTTGCCGGCCTGGCCGCGGGTGGGCGCGAGGTCCTTGCACGGATCGGCCCAGGCTGGACTCATGGCAATAAAGCCGGCCAGCGTGGCCAAGATCAATTGTCGGAAAGCGATCACAGTGGACTCCTGTTGAAGAAATAGTGTTTCAAGGTCGACCGGGTAAACAATCAGTCGAAATTGTGCCACCGCGCAATTTAAAAGATTTCGGCCCTCAGGCATAGCCGTGATGGCAATATCCTCTGACTCAAGAGCTAAGGACTAACCCTTGATCTTGCGGTTCGGGGGAAAACCTGTCATGGAGCAGCTCGCACCTCCAGCCCGCCGGGCGGACGCATGTCGAGCGGCCGGCCCGCAGGGCCGGCCCTGGGTGGGGATCAATAGGTTTCCAGGTGCAGGCGGCCCTGCCGCTTGAGGTCGCCCGCCAGGCTTTCCCAGTCCAGGCCCGCATGCTCGGCCACCTCGCGCAGCGCCAGCACCACGCCTTCTTCCATGCTCTTGAGGCCGCAGACATAGAAATAAGTGTTGGCATCCTTGAGCAAGGGCACCAGATCGGCAGCACGCTCGCGCATGGCGTCCTGCACATACTTCTTAGGGCTACCTGGCGTGCGCGAGAAGGCGAAGTGAATGTCGATGAAGTCCTTCGGCAGGTTCTGCAGCGGGCCGAAGTAGGGCAGCTCTTCCTGGGTGCGGGCGCCGAAGAACAGCATCAGCTTGCCGCCCTCGAACTTGCCCGAGGCACGCAGCCGCCGGCGCCACTCGGTAATGGCGCGCATGGGCGCCGAACCGGTACCGGTGCAGATCATCACGATGTTCGAACGCGGGTGGTTGGGCATGAGGAAGCTCGCGCCAAAGGGCCCGATCACCTGCACCTGGTCGCCCACCTGGAGGTCGCACATGTAGTTGGAGCCTACGCCGCGCACCGGATTACCCTGGTGGTCTTCAAGCACGCGCTTGATCGTCAGCGACAGGTTGTTGTAGCCCGGGCGCTCGCCATTGCGCGGGCTGGCGATCGAGTATTGGCGGGCATGGTGCGGGCGGCCGTTGGCATCCGTGCCCGGCGGGATGATGCCGATCGACTGGCCTTCGAGCACCGGAAAGGGCATGGCGCCAAAGTCCAGCACGATGTGGTGCGTGTCGTACTCCTTGCCCACCTCGGTCACGCGCACATTGCCGGTGACGGTGGCGGTGATGGTTTTGTCAAACGCTTTGGGGCCATAGAGGTTGGTGTAGGCATGGGCGGCCGACCAAGGGGGCTGGCTCGCGCCATACTGGCCACTGTTGAAGCTGCTTTCGCCGGGCAGGCCACCGACGGAGGAGGCGGCCGCTTCCTGGGCCACCTCTTGCACAGATTCGGCCGCCGCCGGGCTAACGCCCAGCTCAGCGAGCTGCTCCTGTGAGAGCTCCTCGGGCAGGCTGTCCCAGCCCAGCTGCTCCTCGACACTGTAGGCCTTGACGCGCGGCATGGTGCGCCAGTTGTCAATGGAGCCGGTGGGACAGGGCGAGACGCAGGCCATGCACAAGTTGCACTTGTCTGCGTCGACCACATAGTTGCGCGAATCGTGGGTGATGGCGCCTACGGGGCAGATGGCCTCGCAGGTGTTGCAGCGGATGCAGATCTCGGGGTCGATGACATGCTGCTTGATCACGAAGGCATCTGCGGGGGCGTTCATCTGTGTCTCCTGGCAAGGTCCTTGGGCCTATTTTGTTATCAATACCTGCGATCGATTGGCCGTATCAAAGCGCCGGGCGCGGCTCCCACACAACCCCCAGCCTGGCAGGGGTGTGATGTGTGGGAGCGCCGTCCCCGGCGCGATGACAACGATTTTCAGTTAAAGCGCACGTACTCGAAGTCCACCGGCTGACGATTGATGCCCACGACCGGGGGTGCAATCCAGTTGGCAAACTTGCCCGGCTCGACGCAGCGGCCCATCAGGCTGGCCACATAGGCGCGGTCAGCGCCCGAGGGCAGCCAGCTGTCCACATTGGCGTTCCACTCGGCTTCGCTGACCACCTGGCCCTCGGGGCTGACCTTGACGGCAGCCAGGGGGCCGATATTGCGATGGAAGGCCTTGTGCGGTGCTTTGAAACGAAAGCTGATGCCGGCCTTGTCCAGGATCTTGTTCCAGCGCTCGACGCCGGCGACCGAATCCTTGATGTAGTCGTCACGCAGCACCTCGTTCAGGGCGTTGAGCATGGGGACTTCTTTTTCCGCCAGCTTGCCATTGCGCACTTCCAGCACGCGGTAGGTCTGGCCCTTGAGCACATGGTCGTCCGTGCGCTTGCCTTCCTCGTAGCGGCCCTTCAGACCGGTGGAGTAGAAGGTGGCGGCATTGCTCGACTCGTCAGCGCCAAACAGGTCGATGGTGACGCTGAAATGGAAGTTGATATAGCGCTGAATGGTCTGCAAATCGATCACGCCAGCGGCGCGCAGCTTGGCCGGATCATCCGTCTTGAGCTCATTGATCATCTGCGCCGTGCGGCTGATGACGCGACCCACGCCGGACTCGCCCACGAACATGTGGTGCGCTTCCTCGGTCAGCATGAACTTCGTTGTACGGGCCAGCGGGTCGAAGCTCGACTCGGCCAGTGCGCAGAGCTGGAACTTGCCGTCACGGTCGGTGAAATAGGTGAACATGAAGAAGCTCAGCCAGTCGGGCGTGGCTTCATTGAAGGCCTGCAGGATGCGGGGGTTGTCTTCCTGGCCCGAGCGGCGCTCGAGCAGCGCTTCGGCTTCCTCGCGGCCGTCGCGGCCAAAGTACTTGTGCAGCAGATAGACCATGGCCCACAGGTGACGGCCTTCTTCCACATTCACCTGGAACAGGTTGCGCAGGTCGTACTGGCTGGGCGCGGTCAGGCCCAGGTGGCGCTGCTGCTCCACCGAGGCGGGCTCGGTGTCGCCTTGCGTGACGATGATGCGGCGCAGGTTGGCGCGATACTCGCCAGGCACATCCTGCCAGGCGTTTTCGCCCTTGTGGTCGCCGAAATGGATCTTGCGATCGGCTTCGCCGGGGTTGAGGAAGATGCCCCAACGGTAGTCGGGCATCTTGACATGGCCAAACTGGGCCCAGCCTTGCGGGTCCACGCTGACGGCGGTGCGCAGGTAGACATCAAAGTTCTGCGAACCGTCTGGGCCCATGTCCTGCCACCAGGACAGGTAGTTGGGCTGCCAATGCTCCAGAGCGCGCTGCAAGGTGCGGTCTTCGCTAAGGTTGACATTATTCGGAATCTTTTCGCTGTAATCGATGCTGGACATGAGAGTCTCCAAAACGGTGCGTTGTTCCGGTGGTGAGGGTTCGGTTGCAGCGCTCCACCTCAGCCACGCTGCACAACGGGGTTGGCCGGGTCGCCTGGGCGGCCCGGCCGATTCAATTTCAGACGCGGTTCCAGTCGAAGGCAGCCTTGTCGCCCTTGCCATAGACCTTGAGCGCTCCCTTGTCGCCGACAGCGTTGGGGCGCTGGAAGATCCAGTTCTGCCAGGCCGTCAGCCTGCCGAACACGCGGGTGACCATGTTTTCCTTGCCGTTAAAGCGCAGGTTTGCTTCCAGACCGGTCAGCGAGTCGGGCGACATGCTCACGCGCTCTTCGATGGCCAGGCGGGTCTCGTCGGCCCAATCGATGTCGTCGGGGTTGGCGGTGACCAGGCCGACCGCGAAGGCGGCGTCGGCATCGAGGGCCTTGCCGGCCTGGGCGCGCACGGCGTCCAGCGCGGGCTGCTCCTCATAGAAGCGGCGGGCCAGTCGGCTCTGCCCCGTGGCCATCGGCAGCAATCCGAAATTGGCCTCACCCACCGTGATGGTCGGCGCCTGGGCAGCGTCGTCGGGCAGGGCCAGCATGTAGCTGCGGTCGCAGGCCAAGGCCAGCTCAAGGTACGAGCCGGCAAAGCAGGAGCCGGGCTCGATCAGGGCGAACAGGCTGCGCGAGGAGACATCGAGGCGGCTGAAGGTGCGGCGCAGATAGCCGATGGTCTGACGCACCAGCCAGTGGTCCTGGTGGGTGGTGAGGAAGGCGTCCATGCGGAGCACGGCCTGGGCGTCGCCCGAGGTCTTGATCAGCCACAGGCCGATGTCGAGCTCGTTGGTGCGCATATGCAGGATGGCGTCTTCGAGCTGGCGAACCATGGCCAGGGGGAACCACTGGTCGCCCAGGGCCTCGACGGCGGCCATGTCGGCAGGCTGCGCGCCGGTGGGGGCCTTGATCACCAAGGTGGCCAGGCGCTTGGCGCGGTCGATCTCGACGGTGACATGCTCATAGCGCAGGGCGTCGGCTTCGACGGTGCGCTGCAGCGGGGTCAGGGCCACCGGCTTGGCGCTGTCGGGGCGCTGGCTCTTGGCGGCCAGGGCCAGGGCGCGGGCCTTGACGCGCTCGCCGAACACGGCCGGCTTAGCCGCCTCGTCGACCAGGCGCCAGTCCACGGCCTTCTGGCCGCGCACGCCTTCGACGCTGGTGCAGAAGATGTCGGCCAGGTCGTGGCGCACCTTTCGCTTGTCGGTCACGCGGGTCAGGCCGCCGGTGCCGGGCAGCACGCCCAGCAGGGGCACCTCGGGCAAGCTCACGGCGCTGGAGCGGTCATCCACCAGAACAATCTCGTCGCAGGCCAGGGCCAGCTCATAGCCGCCGCCGGCGCAGGCGCCGTTGACCGCCGCCAGAAACTTCAGGCCCTCGTGCTGCGAGGAATCTTCCAGGCCGTTGCGGGTCTCGTTGGTGAACTTGCAGAAGTTGACCTTCCAGGCGTGGCTGGAGACACCGAGCATGAAGATGTTCGCGCCAGAGCAGAACACCTTGTCCTTGGCGCTGGTCACGACCACGGTCTTGACTTCGGGGTGCTCGAAACGGATGCGATTGACCGCATCGTTAAGTTCGATGTCCACGCCCAGGTCGTAGGAGTTGAGCTTGAGCTTGTAGCCAGGACGCAGGCCGGCGTTCTCGTCGATATCCACCTTCAGCGTGGCCACCGGGCCTTCGAAGCTGAGCTTGACATGGCGATATTGCTCGGGGGCCGTGCGGTAGTCGACGATGGGGGCGTTGTTTGAGGTGGTCATCTGGAATCTCCTTGAAGTGTCTTGTTGGCGTTTTGAACCTCGGTTTATGCATCAAAGTGCATTTTTCGGAACCGATAACACGCATGATAGTGCACACAAATCCTACCGTCAAGCACTTTCTTGCATCTTTTTCAAAAAATGAGCCCCCCCTCAAGCCGGCAGCTGCAGGGCCTCGCGCACCGCCTGGCGCAGCAGGACAAAAGTCTGCTCCAGCGGCTGCGCGCTGGTGTTGATGTGCAACCGGGCCTTGGAGTAGAGCGCGGCGCGGCCCGCCAGGATGCCCTTGAGGTCCTGCATCGCCTCCTTGCTGGCCGCCATGGGACGCATGTCGCCCTGAGCCTGCACCCGCTTCATGTGGTCCTCGGGGTCAGCCTGCAGCCAGACCGTGGTGCAGTGCGTGAGCAGCTCGTTGAAGCTCGTCAGGTCAGAGACCAGTCCGCCCGGGGTGGCCAGCACCGCCTCCGGATAGGTCTGGATCGCCTCTTCAAGCGCGCGTCGTTCATACCGCCGGTAGGCGTTTTGACCGTAAAGCGCCTGGATCTCCGAGACACTGCAGCCCGCAAACTTTTCGATTTCGCGACCGATCTCGACGAAGGGAAAGCCCAGGTCGTCGGCGAGCATCTGCCCGAGCGTGGACTTGCCGGCGCCGCGCAAGCCCACCAGCGCCACGCAGGGGCTGATCGCGCGGGCACCGCCCGTGCTCAGTATTTCCCCAACGGCCACGCGGACACGACGCAAGTCGGCCTCGCCGCAGGTTTGCAGCAACTCGCGCAGCAGCAACCACTCGGCCGACGAGGTCGTCACATCGCCCAACAATTCGGCCAGCGAGCACTGCAGAGCCCGAGCGACCTGCAACAACACCAGGATGGAGGCGTTGCCCTCGCCGTATTCCAGATTCGCCAGGTGACGCTCGGAGACATCGGCGGCCACGGACACCGCCTTGCGCGTCATGCCGCGCCGAGCACGCAAGGCGCGCACACGCTCGCCCAGGGCCAGGAGAAAGGCGTTTTTTTCGGAATCTGAAACACGCTCGGGGCTTGAGATTGGTGTTAACCCTGATATATGCACTATATTGCTTGACACGGCACTTTCTCGCCTTTAATGTTCGAGGTGGGCACAATAATTCATATCGCCTGGATTGGCAAGCAGCCCTTTGCAAAAGCCCGGTCAAGGCCCTTTCTTTTGGAGACCGCCGACATGACCCCGGAGACC
>Ga0194130_10002003_pt1 | contig 30753 bp, 30 predicted proteins | sample TA2KigsurfametaG_FD_160084 | JGI IMG/M metagenome (GOLD analysis project Ga0194130, IMG submission 160084) | Freshwater microbial communities from Lake Tanganyika, Tanzania - TA2015050 Kigoma 12 surface | ecosystem: Environmental > Aquatic > Freshwater > Lake | place: Tanzania: Lake Tanganyika...
CTCGTGTCAGCGTGTCGATGTCATCGAAGTGTTTCGATGTCTCGCTGGCCACCACCACATATTCGAAATCACCTCGCTCAAGTGCGACGGCAAGGGTCTTGAATTCTGCGACTGGTGAGTGGGCCGAGATCAGCGCGACTTGGTGGCCGAGACCCTCGAGAATTTTTCGATGTCGCAGCCCGATCGAACCACCACCCACCACCGCGCATTTCACTGCAGTTCCTGGGGCCACTCTCGCTGCGCGCGTTCGAGTTCGTCGAGTCGACCGATATCCACCCAGTATTCGTGCAAGGGGAAGGCCGCGGTTCGATGACCGTTCGCCGAAAGTTTGGCGAAATGCGTCGGCATGTCGTAGAAAGTTTCGTTCGGGATATCGGCCAACCCGTCGGCGCTGATCACGTAGATTCCCGCGTTGACGAGGTGTCGTTGCGTCGGTTTTTCCTCGACCCCGATGATTTGGGTGCCGTCGATCTGAACGACGCCGTACGGAATCTGATAATGGTCTTCGCGCACGACCATGGTGGCGACGGCGTTTTCGCGCTCGTGGAAGTCGAGCAGGGCGTCGACCGAGATTCGGGTCAAGAGGTCCCCGTTCATCACCACGATCGGGGCGACGACGCCTTTGGGCAAAAGCGAGAGTCCGCCGGCGGTGCCGAGCCTCGACTTTTCATTCAGATACGTGATGTTCGCGCCAATCTGCGAGCCGTCCCCGAAGTAGTCGGTGATGATTTCAGCCTTGTAGTTGATCGAGATGAAAAAGTTGACGTAACCCTGGTCGATGAACGACTGGATAATCGTTTCAAGAATCGGCTTTCCACCGACCTTGAGCATCGGCTTTGGCATGTCTTGGGTGAGAGGCTGAAGCCTCGTGCCGAGACCACCCGCCATGATCACTATCGCGTTGGGTTTTTGGTGCGCACCGATCAGATCGTCGACCGTCAGCACATCGACCACCTTGCCGTTCTGATCGAGCAACGGCATCTGATGGATGCGTTTCTCGCGCATCAATTTCAGCACCGCCGCTCGCGGGGTCGAGGCCGCGCTGGTGATCGGTTCTTTGCGCATCGCCTCGGCGGCAGTGATGCTCAGGTCTTTGCCCGCCAAGATCGCCTTGCGAATGTCGCCGTCGGTCACCGTGCCGAGCAGTTTGTCTTTGTCGTCGACGACGAGGGCGATCTGCAGGTTGCCCTTGGTTATGGCTTCGATGGTCTGACGCAAAGACGTCGAACCAGAAACGAGCGCGTCTCGCCAACTGGACATCGTCGTTATTCTAATTGTGCAGCGGGGTTGCCGACGACGGTGCTATCGCCCTTTACGTCGTGTCGCACCACGGCGCCCGCACCGACGACGCAATTTTCGCCGACTTCGATGCCTTGAATAATCACGGCGCCGGCACCGACAAAAGTTCCGCGACCGAGTTTCACGCCGCCCGAAATGATCGCACCGGGCGAGACGGTCACATGATCGGCGAGCGACACATCGTGATCCACCGAGGCCCGCGTGTTGACGACCACGTTTCTGCCGACGCTCACCCGATTTTGCAACACCGCACCCGCCATGATCTGCGCGCTCGGATCAACCGAGCATTCTTTGCCGACAGAGGCGGCCGCGTGCACAACGCCGACAAATTTGAAGCCGCGTTTCGAGAATCGTTCGAAGATCTCGATTCGTCGTGCGCTGTTGCCGGTCGAGCCGACGCCGTTGATCAGTCGCGTCGTCTTCGGATCGACAGATTCAAGAAATTCGTCGCCACCGACAACTTCGACGCCGAAAATTCGCGAGCCCTGCTCGAGTTGGGCGTCGAGAATTCCGTCGATCGAGTTTCCTGAAGCCAGAATCGCGTCGAGCACGACTCGGCCGTGTCCGCCACCACCGACCAAAAAAGTTTTAGATGGTTTCATTTTTTGAGATATCCCGCGGTGATTTCGTGCCAAGCAGCGACCAGTATTCGAACGGTGACTTTCCGTTGCCGGGTCGTTTCACCGTGAGGTTTTCGACGGTGAACAGCTCGCCCGCCTTGATCGCGCGCGCGGCGACGAGACTTCGTCGGGCGACGCCGATATTTTTGGTCTCCGATGTCGTCGGCTTTTTGACCGAGTCTCCGAGGGCTTGTTCTAGTTCGCGAATGTCTGCGACGAGGCGCTTGAACTCGAGTGGTTCAAGTGACGCCATGTGGTCGGGTCCGGGTAGTTCGCGACTCGTCGTCAGATGTTTTTCGATCACCGTGGCACCGAGCGCCACCGCCGCCACGGCGAGGTGGGTGCCCGCCGAGTGGTCTGAGAAGCCGACTCGACAATCGAATCGCTCGGCCAGGGTGCGCATCGCCCGAAGGTTGATCTCTTCGGGTGCCGCGGGGTATTCGGTGGTGCAGTGCAGCAATGTCACCCGCGAAGAGATTGCCCGCTTGCCGGCCTCGCTATCAAACGACTTTTTAAATTGTTCGCCCGAAGGCGGTTGTTTCGAGACGAACGCATGGGCGACCACGCCGAGCGCCGAGCGAACCTCGCTTTCGGTGCTCATTCCGGTGGAGAGGATCAGGTGCTTTGCAAGCGACGCGACCTGGTGCAAAAACGGGGCGTTGGTGAGTTCGCCCGAACCGATTTTTATCGTCGCTAAACCCAGATCTTGAACCAAGAATTTCAAACTCGCGTAGTCGAAGGGGGTCGAGAGAAATTGAATCTTTTTGCTGATGCAATATTCAAAAAGTTCGCGTTGTTGGGCGGTCGAAAGTTCGAGGCGTTTGAGCATTTCATATTGCGACTCGCTCTTGCCCGTGTTGGCGATCTGATACTCGGCCATCTCGGCATCGGTGGTGACGAGACTTTCGGCGTTGAACGATTGAAACTTCACCGCATCGGCACCGGCGGCGACCGCCGAGTCGATCAACTCTTTTGCCAGGCTCATCGAACCGTTGTGGTTGACGCCCGCTTCGGCGATCACAAAAGTGGGTTGGTAACTCATTGTTTGCTCATCGCAGGTCGAAAAAAGTTTTTTGGACACCGAGATTCGCGGTTTTCAGCGTATCGGCGATGGTTTTGGCGCAGTTGCCCGCGCCGTAGACGCCCGAAGTTTTTGCCGCTCGTTCGCGCCAAGAGGGTGAAAGCGCGGTTTCGATAGCCGTCTGAATCTGTGCGCTGTGCGTCGGCACGTCGATGATCGAATCCGCCCGCATGCGTCCGTCTTGTCGCGAACCGATGTTCACTGTCGGCACATGCATGGCCGGAGCCTCGATGATGCCGCTCGAGGAGTTTCCGACGACCACGTCGGAGATTTTCATCAGGCTGAAATAGTTCACCTGACCAAGCGAGTCGTGCATCGATCTTTTCTCGGGGTCTCGTGCCACGAAACTCGCGATTTGGTTTTTGATCTCGGCGCTTCCCGGGTCGGCGTTCACGCCTGTAAACACGATCGAGCAATACGCGAAGTTTTCGAGGGCCGCCAGAACTTCGGAGATCTCGTCTTTGCTCGAGACGTCCGAGCGGGTCGTCGGATGAAACGTCACGAGCAAAACAGGTTTTGTCAGGTCGTGTTTCAGCGTCGACTTGAGCACCTCGTGGGTCACCGTTTTGGTGGAGGTCGCAAGATCCACTCCGAGTGCGCCGACATTGAAAACTGTCCCGGGCTGTTCGCCTAGTTGCACGACGCGACGCGCATATTCTTGCGTCGCGACGAAATGTAGGGCCGACATTTTCGTGATCGCATGGCGAATGCTGTCGTCGAACGCCCCGTTGGTGACCTCGCCACCGTGAATATGGGCGATCGGTATCGCCAAGATCATCGCCGCCTGGGCGGTGGCGAGAATCTCGTAGCGGTCGCCCAAAACGAGCACCAGATCGGGTCGCAGATCGTTCAACGCCACGGACATCTTCGCTGTCGTCTCGGCCATCGCCCGGGCGACGCCGAGTCGGCTGTCGTCCGAGAGGTCTATTTCGACTCTTGCATCGGGTTTGAAACCGTCGCGCTCGATTTCAGTCACCGTCATTCCGTGCCCGGGCGACAGGTGGGTGCCCGTCGCGACGAGTTGAAGGTCAACCTCGGGGTCGTCGCGCAACAGCGAGATCACGGGTTTGAGCAGGCCGTACTCGGCGCGGGTGCCGGTGACCACGCAAATTCTTCGCGCGGTTTTCATGAATCCAGGCAGTGTCGTGCGCTGCTCGGCACGTTGATCAGCGATTGAAAGAGTCGCTCGGCGTTCGCAAGTTCGGCGCGCGGCGCGTCCTGGTACATCGGCAGGGTGTGCAGCAGGTTCCATGCCGGTCGACAAAGAAAACCTGCGTCTCGCGAGGCCCGCAAAAGTTCGTCGCGGAGTTTCAGGTTCGGCGAATTCAAGCGAATCGTGTTCAGCCAATAGTTGGAGGTCGTTCCTGCGGGTTCGCTGACGAACGCGAAACCTCGCGCGTCGTTGCAGGCGTTCGAATATTTCTCGGCCAACAACCGCTTGGCCTTGAGAAAACTCTGCAGTCGTTCGATCTGGGCGCAACCCAACGCCGCGTTGATGTTCGGCATTCGATAGTTGTAGGCCACCGCGTCGTGGATATAGGCCCAGTCGTGGTTTTGTTTGGCGGTGGTGGCCAGGTGTCGAATTTGTCGCGCCAGTTCGGCGTCGTCCGTCAAGATCGCCCCGCCGCCGCCCGTGGTGATCGTCTTGTTGCCGTTGAAACTCAGCGTGCCACAACGCCCGAATGTGCCCGTGTGTTTTGGTCCGACGAAACTGCCGATCGACTCGGCGGCGTCCTCGACCACGGGGATGTTGAATTCATCGGCGAGCAGGATCAGTTTTTCGATCTGCATCGGATGCCCGAATGTGTGCATCGGCACGATGGCCGCGATTCGACGGTTGGTCTTCGAGTTGAAAACCGCGCCGTCACGGACCACCGCGGTTTTTTCTAGGTGCAGGCGCAACGCGGTCGGGTCGAGACCGAGCGACGTTTCGTCGCTGTCGGCGAAGTGCGGGATCGCGCCACAGTGGGCGACCGAATTAGCCGTGGCGACGAAACTCAGCGTCGGCACGATCACTTCATCACCGGCACGCACGCCGACGGCGAGCAATGCCAGATGCAGGGCGGCCGTGCCGTTGACCACGGCGATCGCGTGTCGCGAGCCCGTGGTTTCAACGAGCGCAGTTTCGAATTGGGTGATGTATTCGCCGATCGACGAAACCCACCCCGAGGAGAGACACTTGGCGACTTTCTCGTGCTCGAGTTGACCGATGTTCGGCTCGTGCAGCGCGACCGGCGAGCCCGAGGTCTTGCCGAGAACAGAATTCAGAACCGAAACGAACTCTTCTTTGGATGATCCTGGATTCGTCATTTGATTAGAGGTTGTAGCGATCAGCCTTGTAGCGCGCCAAGTTCGCCGAATTCGAAAACCATTCGATCGTGTGTTTGAGACCCGTCTTGAAGCCTTCTATTCCCTTGAGTTTGGGTTGCCAGCCGAGATGCTCGGCCGCTTTGGTGATCGACGCGTGAAGTCGCTCGACCTCAGAATTCTCTGGTCGCACCCGTTGTTCGTCGTTGGTCAACTTCAGTTCGGCACCCATGAGTTTCGCGATCGTCTCGGCGGTCTCTTTTATCGAGATCTCAAAGCCGCTGCCAAGGTTTATCGTCTGTCCGATGATTTTGTCGCTGGTCGCGGCGGCCAAGAAGCCCGACGCGGTGTCGGCGACGAAGGTGAAGTCGCGCGTCGGGGAGACCGAACCGAGTTTCACCTCGCGTTTGTTGGCGAGTTGGCTGATGATCGTCGGGATCACGGCGCGCGCCGATTGACGCGGCCCGTAGGTGTTGAACGGCCGAAGGATTCCGACCGGCAAATCGAACGAGGCGTGAAAACTCAGGGCCAATTGGTCGGCGCCAACTTTTGACGCGGCGTAGGGAGATTGCGGATGCAACGGGTGCTTTTCGTCGATCGGGATGTATTGCGCGGTTCCGTAGACCTCGCTGGTCGAAGTCTGCACCACCCGGGCCACCTGGTGTCGCCGGGCCGCCTGGAGAATATTCAACGTGCCCTTGATATTCGTATCTATATACGTGTCGGGCGAGTGGTAAGAATACGGAATCGCGATCAAAGCCGCGAGATTGAGCACCACCTCTTGACCTGCGACCGCCTGGTCGACGCCGTGCGGGTCTCGAATATCACCGGCGAAGACATCGATGCTGTCGCGAATCGATTTTTCTGATTCATCCAGCCAGCCCCAAGAGTTGAAAGAGTTGTAAAGCACGAAGGCCCGCACTGTGTGGCCGTTCTTGACCAAAGTCTCGACCACATGCGAGCCGATGAAACCGTCGGCACCGGTCACGAGAATCTTCACGCCTCAGCCACCCAGTGACCCGGTGAGGGACGAATAAAGGAACGCCACGAGCAATGAAACAAAGAATGCCAGGCAAATCCCCACGGCGACGCTCGTCACGCCGAGAAAGCCCGCCGACCGCAGCGATTTGTCTCTGTTCGGGTTTTTGTAGAGATGAACCGGGCGCCTGTCGACTCGCACCATCGCCGGTTTGAATTGCGCCTTTGTGCGACCGCGACTCGCAAACCATACGGCGATCGCACTCAGCACGACGATTGCAACTGACCTGACCGTAACATCAAAGACGGTGAGCGACATGAGCGACGACACAACCACGACTCCTTCCAGCGTATCGCCGAGCGCAACACCAGCCGTCGTGCCCGAGCGAACGATGGTCATTGCGCCACGACATCGCAACATGTGGTGGGCGCTGCCGATGTTGACGATCGTTTGGCTCGTGACTTTGGCGATGATTGTTTCGTCCAGCGTGCGGGTCGACTACTGGGAGGTCGCACCGGGAACAGCCGAAGATGTCGCGTCGCGATTCTCGTTCGACAAAGAGGCGCTGAAAGAAGTGAAGCGATACGAAACTTCGTCGCCGATTTTGTTCGTCACGGCTTATGGTTCGAAACTCACGGCTCTTGACGCGCTGGTCGGCATCCTTGATCCCGACGTCGACGTCCTGAGTCGCGAAGAAAAGTTCGGCGACTCCACACCGAGCGAACAAAGACGACTCGGATTTCAGGCGATGTCTACGGCCAAACAAATCGCCGAATACGTCGCCCTCAATCGACTCGGCTACGACGTGTCAATAACTTACGGCGAACTCATCGTCGAACGACTCGTCTGCGAAGACAACCCGCGGCCGTTGAGCGCCTGCCTGCAGATCAATCCGGGCGACACGATCGTCGCCTTCGACGGTGCCGAAATTGATTCGCTTTCAGATCTGATGCCGGTGATCGCCGACTATTCGCCCGGTGATGTGGTCGAGATCACGATCAAGCCGCACAAAAAAGAAACGACCGTCAAGAAGAAGGTTGAGTTGATCGTCAGTCCCGACGACGCCGCCAGGACGATCATCGGTGTATTTCCGGCCGACACGAGAAAAGTCGACCTGCCGTTCGAGGTCGACATAAATACCGACGCGATCGGCGGTCCCTCGGCGGGGCTTCCATTCACGCTGGCTTTGCTTGACGAATTGACCTCCGGCGAACTCACTGGCGGGGTGAAAGTCGCAGCTACGGGCACGATCGACGGCGACGAAACGATCGGCGCAATCGGTGCGTTGCGACAGAAGACCGTCGCGGTGAAGGCGAGCGGCGCGAAAATCTTTCTAGTGCCGAGCGCGCAAACCGCGACTGAAATCAGCGAGGCACGAAAAGTTGCGGGCTCGAAACTTCGCATCGTGCCCGTCGCGAATCTCACCGAGGCGTTGAAGGTTCTCGAGGAGTTGGGCGGCACCGTCATCAAGAATGACGCCATAGAACTCTGAATTGGGTTTAATCTTGGCTAATGGCGATTAGCTTCTCGAAACCCGACCCCTCATCGCCCGCCGCCGTCGGATCGGCACAGTTCAACGTCGGGCGTCGTGGCTACGACCAGGGCGAAGTGCGCGACTTTTTGCGGATGGTTTCGGCCGAGTTGGCCCGTCTGCAGGAGCGGGAGAAGTTTCTTGAAAGCGAGATGCGGGCGATGCAGACCCGCGGCCTGTCGGATCCTGGCGTGTTAGACGAAGCCACGGCGACGGCGTTGCTCGGCGAAGAGACCGCCCGAGTTTTGTCGGTCGCGCGAGAGGCGTCGCAGCAGATGCGCGACAGGGCCGCCGAAACCGCCGAGCGAATGTTGCGCGAAGCGGCCGCCGAGGTGGCGCGACTTCGCGAGGAGGCGGAGATCGAACTTTCGCGTCGGCGAAGTGACGCCTACTCCGACAGCGAATCTGAAATCGAACTGGCCAAACAACAGGGTCGAGAAATCGTCAGAGAGGCGCGCTCATATCGGGAGAAACTTCTCGCCGAGTTGTCAGACCGGCGCGAGTTGGCCCGCCAACAAATCGAAGAATTGATTCGCCATCGAGATCGGTTGAAGACGGCTTTCGCCTTGGCCAACGAGGTGGCCAGCGGGGCCGTGGGTGACCTGACCGATTTTGATGTCGCCGCGGAAGAATTTCATGAGGCACTTAGTCCGTCGAACGTCGTTCCTTTCGATCGCGAAAAATTTGAAGACCCAATCGAATCGCAACCCGAACCCGTAGCGCCGCCCGAGTCACGGCCCGAGCCCGAGTCACGGCCCGAGCCCGAATCGCATGTTTCTCCCGAATCTGAAATCACGCCCCCGTCTCCAGCCGTGTCGGAATCCGAGCCAGAACCCGAACCCGAGTCGCGCCCTGAACCCGAGTCGCGCCCTGAACCCGAGTTGGTTTCGGATCCTGAACCCGACGACGGGCATCGGGCCAAAATCGTGCAAATGTTCGGTCGAACCTCGCGTCGAATGCACCCGTCGACTGATGCACCTGCCGATGCGGCACAAGCAGATAAAAGTGAACCTGCAACGATCGAACCTCTAGTCAAACCCGTAGCCCCGAAAAAGTCGAGCGTCGACGACTTGTTCGCCAAACTGCGCGCAGCCGGCGCCGAAACGGTGGCGAGTTCGGTCAAGACGACCAAGGTGAAGCCAACCAAACCAACCCCAACCAAAAGCGCGGATAAGCCGGCCAAACCGATCGCGCCGATCAAGCCCGACGCCAAGTTGTTTGAGCAACGCGAAACTGCACTCTTGCCGATCAACGAAGCAGTGACGAAAAAAATCAAACGAGTTCTGGCCGATGAAGAAAACTCGATGCTCAACTACTTGCAGTCAAAAAAAGCGCAGGTCGCCCTCGAAAAGGTTCTGCCGAGCGTCGAAAATCAGTTGCAGACCTATGTCGAATCCACGAGCAAAGAATTGATCGAAGCCGCGATGTCTGGGGCGCAGTCGCTTTCGAAGAGTCTCAAGTCGGACCTGCGAAAAAAGGTCAGCAACACGACCGTGATGCAGGTGATGACCAAGAAACTCGCCGATGAAATCGTCTATCCGCTTCGCGAACGAATTCAAAAGTGCGTCGAGACGAGCGCGGGAGACGCCGCCGAGATGTCGACGCTGATTCGCGGCGTTTATCGCGAGTGGAAAATGCAACAGGTCGACAAAATTGTCGGCGACATATCGCGTCTGGCGTATAGTCGCGGCGCATATCTGGTGCTCGAATCGGGAACCAAGGTTTGTTGGATGGTCGATCCCGACGGCCCGCCCTGCGCGGACGCCGAAGACAACTCGCTCGCCGGCGAAGTTGCGTGCGGCGAAAAGTTTCCCACAGGACACGAACACCCAGTGATTCATTCGGGTTGCAAGTGCCTTGTGATTCCCGCGCCAAGATAGTCTTTCTCCCGTGCGGAACCCCTCCGACCTGCCCCGTAATCCACGCACCCCGCGCTCGAGCGGCGGCTTTCAACGCGGCTTCTTCAGACGCGGACGAACGATCTGGTCGGTGATCCTGGCGATATTCGTTGTCGGCGGAATTTCGTTGAGAAGCCTGGCGAGTTTTTATGTCGACGTTCTTTGGCACGATGTGGTCGGTCGCACCGATGTGTTCTGGGGTGTCTTGACCACGAAGCTCGCGTTGGGAGCCGTGTTCGTGCTGATTTTCACCTTGATCATGGCTCTCAACCTGTGGCTAGCCGATCGATTGGCACCCACCGATGTTCCAGTTTCTCTGGAGCAACGTGCCCTCGCGGGATACCGACAACTCGTCGCTTCGAGACAGTGGCTGGTGAGAATCGTCATTTCGCTTTTGCTGGGTCTGATGGTCGGCTTGCCCGCCTCGGCGCAATGGCAAGACTGGTTTTTGTTTTCGAACGCCCAAAGTTTCGACGTCAGCGATCCGTTGTTCAATCGCGACATAAGTTTCTACGTCTTCCGCCTGCCGTTCATCCAGTTTCTGATCAGTTGGTCATTGGCTTCGCTGATTCTCGTCGCGCTGGTCACTTTCATCGCCCATTATTTGAACGGCGCGATTCAATTGCAGACCCAGGGTCGCCATGTGACCCCGCAAGCCAAGGCCCACATTTCGGTTTTGTTCGCGGCCATCGCCCTTTCGCGTGCGGTGGGTTACTGGTTCGGCCGTTTCGACCTGACCACCTCGACCCGGGGAGTCGTGCAGGGCGCGACATTCACCGACGTCAACGCCCAATTGCCCGCCACGAACCTGATGATTCTGGTCTCGATCGCGGTGGCGCTGTTGTTCTTGTGGAATGTCTGGCAAAAGGGTTGGAGATTGCCGGTTTTGGCGACGCTGCTGTGGATCGTCGTGGCTCTGGTCGCCGGGCAGATTTATCCGGCGGTGGTGCAACGCTTTTCGGTGCAGCCGAATGTGAGCACGAAAGAACTTCCATACATCGAAAGAAACCTCGTCGCAACCAAATCGGCGATGGGTCTTGGTTCGGTGAAAGTCGTCAATGTCGAATACGAGCCGATCTCGGCCGCAGATGTTGCCGAAGACATCGAACCGCTCAGAGATGTTCGCCAACTCGACCCGTTGCAGATGCGAGATCGTTTCGTGTTGGACGAAGGTCAGACGTCGTTTTACGCGATCCGCGACCTGGATGTAGATCGTTATGTGATCGACGGACGTGAGCAACAGGTTCTGGTCGCCGCCCGCGAGTTGAACACAGCGGGCATTCCCAACCGCACATGGGTTTCGCGCCATCTTCTATACACGCATGGATGCGGCTTGATCGTCGCCCCGGCCAGCAAAGTGACCATCGACGGTCGTCCTATATATACGAGTATCAAGACCGATCGACCCGAGCTTTATTTTGGCGAGGGCCTTGACTCTTATGCCTTGGTCAAGACCGGCGAGGTCGAGCAGGCGTGTGCCGATGCGAAGGCGACCAAATATTCGGCCAAAGGCGGAGTCGAACTTTCTTCTCTGCTTCGGCGCGTCGCTTTCGCCGTCAATTTTGGCGAGTTCAACCTGTTCGGTTCGTCGCTGGTCGATGAACAGTCGCAGATCATGTTCCTGCGAAACATCAAAGACCGTGTTTCCAAAGTCGCCCCATTTCTGCGATTGGATGCCGATCCGTACCCGGTCGTGGTCGACTCCAAGGTCGAGTGGGTTCTCGACGCGTTCACGATCACCGACAAGTATCCGTATGCCCAGCAGGCCAACGTCGATCAATTGACGCTCGGCAGCGGTCTGAGCACGAGTTTCAACTACGTTCGCAACAGCGTCAAGGTCACGATAAACGCCTACGACGGTTCGATGAAGTTTTATGTGGTCGACGAATCCGATCCGATCATCAGAACCTGGCAGAAAGTGTTTCCGAAGTTGTTCACTTCCGTCGACAAGGCCCCGAAGGAGCTCGTCAACCATTTCAGGTACCCCGAAGACCTGTTCAGGGTTCAGACAAACATCTATGGTCGTTACCAGTTCGAAGACGCGACATTGTTCTTCAATCGCAACGCCGCATGGAGCGTCGCCCAGGCGCCGGCCACCGAGCCTGAGGGTGTCACCGGTGTCGTCGCCCCTGGTGATTTCACGACAGATCTGAACGCCGCCAACACCGGCGAGGTGCGTGACGCGAGCGTGGCCCGATTTGAGCCCTACTACACGATGTTTCACGAGCCGCGTTCAGTTGCCGGCTCTGGCGTCTTTTCGATGCTTCGACCGTTTGTTCCGTTCTCCGCCGACAACGCCCGCAAAGAACTCAGGGCGTTCATGGTGGTTTCGAGCGACCCGAAAACTTACGGCCAGCTGACCATCTACAAAGTTGGCGATCCTCTGCCCGAGGGCCCGGCGACGGTCGCCGCAGAAATCGGCAGTGATCCGGTTGTTTCGCAGCAGATCACCCTGCTCGATCAACGAGGGTCGCGCGTGATCTACGGCGACTTGCAGATCATCAATATCGGCAAGGGCATTGTCTATGTTCGTCCGGTGTTCGTTCGTCCCGACGACCCGAGCGCGAAACAAATTTTTGTGCGCAAATTTTTCGCGTCCTACGACAACAAGGTCGTGATGGCCGACGGTCTGACCGAGGCGATCTCGAAGTTGTTCGTCGGTTTCAAAAAAGACCTTGGCGATCGCGTCGATGACGGCTCGGTGGATACGACGACTGATGCGTCGACAGCCACGGGTTCTGACGCCGGTTCGACCACCACGACACTGCCGGCAGGTGGCAACACGACGACCGTTTTGGACACCCCGGCCGCCTTGTTGGCTCGAGCCGAGCAGTTGTTCGCCGAGGCCGATGCCGCTCTTGGAAGCACCCCGCCCGATTTCGCGCTTTACCAGCAGCGGTTGGCCGAGGCGCGTGAACTCGTCAGCCGCGCCATCGCGCTGGTCGGCAATTAAAACTGTTCGTCGAACAAGTTGCGGCTGGTCGAGCCGAATTTGACTGCTATTTCGATTTGCGCAACTGCTCGACGATCTCGGCCAGGTCTTGTCGAAACGCGATTTCGTAGCGCGCCTGCTCGTTGGCGATTCGGGTTTGGTTGACCTTGAGTTGTTCCAGGGCCTCGCGCGAGGCCGACTCTTGTGTCGTCTTGGAGATCGTTTCGATCTCGCGCCCGAGTTCATGCAGTTGATGCGACAGTTCGGTCGTCATCGTCGCGAGTCGCTTGTCGATGATCGTGATTTTTTGATCGAGTCCGTTCGTGGCGGCCGTGACCAGAGAGAGAGCGTTCGTCCGCTTCGTCAATTCGTTGCGCAGTTCCAGCAGTTCGGCTTTCAAGATTTCGAGGTCGGCCTGCTTCGCCTTCGGCTTTCTTTTGAACAGAGACATCGCATCAGCGATTATGTCATGTCGCTGATAGCCTGAGCGTCACGACGCGGGGTGGAGCAGTCCGGTAGCTCGTTGGGCTCATAACCCAAAGGTCGTAGGTTCAAATCCTACCCCCGCCACCATTTCTCTGTAAATTTTTAATCATCACTTCCGCTGACCGAGGACCAATGAACAGACTCGAAAAAGTTCGTGCGATTCGTTCGAAGTTGCAAAGCGGCAAACCAAGCATCGGAAGTTGGATGCAATTGGCCGACTCGAACGTCGCCGAGATCATGGGACGCGCGGGGTACGAGTGGGTCGCGATCGACATGGAGCACGGCCCCGTCTCGGTTGGTCAGCTGCCCGACATCTTTCGCGCACTCGAGTTGGGTGGCACATTGCCCATGGCGCGGGTCGCCAGTCCGACGGTGATCAATTGTCGACAGGCACTTGATCAGGGCGCGGCTGGCGTCGTGGTGCCGATGATCTCTACGGCTGGGCAGATTCAGGCGATCATCGAAGAGTGCCATTGGCCGCCCCGAGGTCGACGTGGCGTGGGTTTTCAACGCGCGAATGTCTTCGGTCGATACTTCGACGACTACATGCTCGAGTCGCAGGAGTCGTTGGTGGTCGCCCAGATCGAGCACATTGACGCCGTAGACAACCTCGACTCGATACTGAAGGTCGAGGGCCTCGACGCGGTGATGGTCGGCCCGTATGACCTCTCGGCGTCGATGGGCGTCACCGGCGATTTCGATCACAAAAAATTCAAGGATGCTCTGGCAAAAATGCTCGAACGCTGCGCAAAACACAAGGTGCCGTGCGGCATTCATGTCGTGCAGCCCGAACCGAAGATGATCGATCAACGGGTGCGCGAGGGCTACACCTTCATCGCCTACGGGGTCGACACGGTTTTTTTGAACCACAGCGTGTCCGCGCCGAAGTGACGCAGAATTTAAACTGAGAAGATGACGACGGACGTTTTGAAAGTCGGCATCGCCGGCTACGGGGTCGTCGGAAAGCGTCGCGGAGATTGCGTCGAGCGTCATCCGAACCTGAAATTGGTCGCCGTTTGCGATCGTGTTTTTGACCGAGACGGTGTCTTGCCCAACGGCGTGCCGTTTTTTCGAACTTACCAACAGTTGCTGCAACAGCAACTCGACGTGTTGATCGTGTGCATGACCAACGACATCGCCGCCGAAGTCACCCGTGCGGGCTTGGAACTCGGCATGCACGTGTTTTGCGAAAAACCGCCGGGTCGAGACATGTCCGACATCGCCGGCGTCATGAAGACCGAGAAGAGTCACCCGAAATCGCGGTTGATGTACGGCTTCAACCATCGATATCACGACTCGGTGCAGGAGGCCTTGAAAATTGTTCGCTCGGGCCGATTCGGCAACATCATCAACATGCGCGGTGTCTACGGGAAGTCGAAATTGATCACCTTCAACCAGGCCGATTGGCGGGCCAAGCGCGAGGTCGCCGGCGGTGGAGTTCTGCTTGATCAGGGCATCCACATGGTCGACCTGATGCGGTTGTTCGCGGGCGAATTCGTCGATGTAAAGAGTTTCATTTCGAACGGTCATTGGGGATACAACGTCGAAGACAACGCATACGCCTTGATGCGCACCGCCGACGGGATCGTGGCGATGCTGAATAGTTCGGCGACGCAGTGGCGCCATCAATTCAGCCTCGACATCAACATGCAGCGTGGCGGCGTGATTTTGCGGGGCATCCTTTCGGGATCAAAGAGTTACGGCAACGAAACCATGACGCTGGTGACGGCCGATCCCGATCGCGACAACGGCGACCCGAAAGAGGAGTTGTTCGAGTATCACGACGACCCCTCTTGGGACCGCGAGATCGCGGAGTTCACGCGGAGCATTCTCGCCGACGAGCCCGTGCAAAGCGGCACCTCACGAGATGCATATCAAACCATGAAACTCGTCTATCAGATTTACTTCGCCGACCCGAGTTGGCGGGAACAATTCAAGATTGAAAATCCGGAGGCTGGCAGATGAACGAACTCACGATCAACGATGTTCAGGGATTGACCATCGTGGCCAAGGAGCTCGTCGAGAAGGTGGGCAAAAAGTTTTTGCGGGCCAACAGCGCGAACGCCAAGAATGTCGTCGATCTGCAGGTGGGTGGTCGCGAGGTGAAACTCGAGGCCGACACGTTATTGGAAAAACCATTGCTGAAAGAACTCAAGAGCACGGGATTTGCGATTCTCAGCGAGGAAACCGGTTACATTCCCGGCAAAAATTTGCCTGGTTTGTTGTGGGTGGTTGATCCGCTCGACGGCAGCTACAACTTCAGCCGAAGTTTGGGGCCGTCGATGATCTCGGTCGGGTTGTGGCACGACAACACGCCAGTGCTCGGGGTGATGTTCAATCTCTCGACAAAAGAGACGATCTATGGCGGGCCAAGAATCGGAAGCCACATCGGCACCAAGCAGATCTCGGTCTCCGATCGCGCCGACCGCGGTCAGGCCACGCTCGCCACCGGTTTTCCGAGCAGGTTTCCGATCGGTGATCCGAAAGCGATGAACAGTTTCGCCGAGATCCTCACGACTTTCGGAAAAATTCGCATGATCGGTTCGGCGGCGGCCTCGTTGAGTTTGGTCGCCACCGGCGCGGCCGATGTCTACGCCGAGCACAACATCATGTTTTGGGATGTCGCCGCCGGTTTGGCGATCCTCAACGGCGCCGGCGGCACTTTTCAACTTGAAGGCGTCAATCTGGTCGAGAACATCCACAGCGAGCCGTGCACCGTCGTGGCGAGCAACAACAAGTTCGAGACTTCGCTCTCGATGTTCGACAAAATGCGCGGTCTTGCGTGACGACCCTCGACACCGGGGTCAAGATCGTCCGCAATGTCGGTCGCTTCACTTTCGGCCAGGGTGCCGTCTCGGGCGTCAAAGATTTGGTCGCATCGAAAAGAATCGACAATTCGAAACATGGCGAAAAATACGCCGTGTTTTTGATCGACGACTATTTTCAGAAAGAGTCAGCGATCGCATCGAGCCTTGGTGCGATGCCAGGCGACGCGGTTCAGTTCGTAAGCACGGTCGACGAGCCGACCACCCAGGCAATCGACGCGCTGGTCGCAGAATTGCGCGGTTCGGGTCACGATAAACCGGCGACGGTCGTCGGCTTCGGTGGGGGCATCACCTTGGACACGGCCAAGGCCGTCTCGAATCTCTTGACCAACGGCGGCCGAGCGGCCGATTATCAAGGCTGGGATTTGGTTCGGGTGGCGGGAGTGCACAAGATCGGTGTTCCGACCATCTCGGGCACGGGCTCCGAGGCGACGCGAACCTGCGTGATGACGAATCTCGACACGGGTCTCAAGTTGGGGATGAACAGCGACTTCACCGTGTTCGACCATGTCGTGCTCGACCCGAACCTGACCAAGAGCGTGCCGCGCGACCAATATTTTTTCACCGGCATGGACGCATACATCCACTGCATCGAAGCCCTCGCGGGTTCGTATCGAAACGCGATCGGCGACGCGTATTCGCGCGAGACAGTGAACCTGTGCCGCAAGGTTTTTTTGGGCGAGGACATGATGAGCGACGAACTTCGAAGCGACCTGATGGTGGCCAGTTACCTCGGCGGATGCGCGATCGCGACCAGCTATGTCGGCGTCGTGCATCCGTTCTCGGCCGCACTGAGCGTGGTGTTCGGGTTGCACCATTGCGTGGCGAATTGCATCGTGCTCAACGCGATGCAAGATTTTTACCCCGAGGCTCACGCCGAGTTTCGAAAGATGATCGACAAGCAGAAGGTCACCCTGCCAAAAAATGTTTGCGCGAACCTTACCGACCAACTTCGCACCGATCTGATCGCCGCGACGATCAAACACGAAAAACCCCTGACGAACGCACTCGGCGAGAACTTTCGTGCGACGCTCACGGACGCAAGGATCATCTCGTTGTTCGAGAAGATGTAAAGATCCCTAGGTAAAATCAATTCATGCCCGGATACGAGTTGATCGGCGCCGAGGAACAGGCCGAGGTCGACGATATTTTCCGACACGGCGGGGTTTTGTTCAGGCACTCGTTCGATGCGATTCGACAAGATCGCTGGAAGGTTCGCGATTTCGAGCGGGCGTTCGCCGAGTCATTGGGTGTGCCGCATGCCCTGGCCGTAACCTCGGGCACGGCGGCGTTGCGCGTGGCCCTGGCTGTTTTAGATTTGCAGCCCGGAGACGAAGTGATCACGCAGAGTTTCACCTTCGTCGCCACGGTCGAGGCGATCATCGAGTCGGGCGCAACCCCGGTTTGCGCCGACATCGACGGCACGCTCAACCTTGATCCGAAATCGCTGGCGAAACTGATTACCCCGAAGACACGGGCGGTGATCGCCGTGCATATGCTGGGCACGCCCGCCGATCTTTTCGCGATCGACAAAATTTGTCGCGACAACAAAATCGTGCTGCTCGAAGACGCGGCGTGGGGCTGTGGCGGGTCGCTCGACCAAAGGCCTTTGGGCACCTGGGGCCGCATGGGAACTTTCAGTTTTGATTTCGCCAAGACGATGACCACCGGTGAAGGTGGCATGGTCGTGTTTCAAAATGAGGCCGACTACAAGGCCGCCGCAGCATGGCACGACCACGGCCATGAGAACAACCCCGCGGTGCCCCGCTGGGAAGACACGCGCGCCAGCAGCGGCTTCAATTTTCGGATGACCGAGATGCAGGGCGCGGTCGGTTTGGCCCAACTCAAAAAACTTTCCTCGGTGGTCACCGCGCAGCGCAAGAATCGCGACTCGATGTGGGCGACGATCAAAGATTTGCCGGGCATCACGCCACGAGAAGCACCGGCGGGTTCATATGAGACGGCCGACGCCCTGGTGTTCGGCGTCGAAAGTGGTTCGACGGCGAAAAAGTGCCGCGAAGCGCTCGTCGAAGAGGGCTTGTCGACCAAGATCTTGCCCGAGGCCGTGACTTGGCACTTCGCCGGCACCTGGACCCACATGCCCGAACTGGTCGCGCGTCACGGCGGCGATCTCTCCACCCAGTTTCAGGATTCCCGCAAGCGACTCGAAAGAGCCGTGTCGTTGCCAGTGGTCGTCAAAATGGATGAAACCGTGCCGGCCCGCCTGCACAAGGCGCTGAAGAAAGTTCTGGACAGATAGTCGTGGCGCAGCCGGTGATTTCAGTGATCGTTGCGGCGTACAACCAGGAGCGATACATCTCGCGGTGTTTGCGGTCGCTCATCGCCCAGACGATCGATCGCGACAAGTTCGAAATCGTCGTGATCAACGACGGAAGCACCGATCGAAGCAGCGCCGTGTTGGGCGAGTTCATCGACGAGATCGTGCTGATCGACAACGAAAAAAATATCGGCCTGCCCGCGTCGTTGAACAAGGCGATTCGCCGCGCACGCTCGCCGTTCGTGGTCAGGGTCGACGCAGACGACTACGTCAACTCGCAGTTTCTGCACCTGTTGCACGAGTTTTTGCGCGAGAACAAATACATGGACGCCGTCGCCTGCGATTATCTTCTAGTCGACGACCAAGAAGAGGTATTGGGTCGAAAGAACTGCCTCACCGACCCGATCGCCTGCGGCATCATGTTCAGAACCGAACAGTTGATCGACATCGGCCTCTACGACGAGACTTTTTTGCTGCACGAAGAGACAGACCTGCGACTCAGGTTCACCAAGAAGTACCAGGTTCATCGCCTCGAGTTGCCGTTGTATCGATATCGCCGACATGAGAACAATTCGACCAACGACATCGCGGCGATGGAGCATCACCGGCAGCGCCTGATCCAAAAGCACGGTGACGGGTCGACCAAGTGACGAAGAAAATAAAACTCGGCGACCGCATCGTCGGCGAGACCGACCTGCCGTATGTCATCGCCGAAATCGGCGTGAACCACGAGGGAAGTCTGGACAACGCCAAGTTGCTGATCGAGTCGGCCAAGCGGGGCGGCGCCGACGCGGCGAAGTTTCAGACCTACAAGGCGGGGTTGATCGCCTCGAAGTTCTCGCCCTCATATTGGGACACGACAAAGGAACCGACGACGAGTCAGTACGAGTTGTTCACCAAATACGACTCGTTTGGTCAGGCCGAGTACGCCGAGTTGGCGAAACACTGCGCCGATTGCGGCATCGAGTTCGTCTCGACACCGTTCGATCTGGGTGCCGTCGACATGCTCGACCCGCTCGTGCGATTCTTCAAGATCGCCTCGGCGGATATCACCAACCCGCCGCTATTGAAGAAAGTTGCGAAGACGGGCAAGCCGGTAATTCTGTCGACCGGGGCGTCGAATGTCGAAGAAATCGACGCGGCCCTGCAGATTTTGCGCTCGGCCGGGGCGAAAGAAATTTGTCTGATGCACTGCATTCTCAATTATCCGACACGAAACGAGAATGCCCATCTGGGCATGCTCCAAGATCTGCGCACCCGATATCCGGACGTGCTGCTCGGCTATTCAGATCACACGCTGCCGACCGAGTCGATGACCAGCCTCGTCGCGGCAAACCTGCTCGGTGCGGTGGTGCTCGAAAAACATTTCACGCTCGACAAAACCCTGCCCGGCAACGACCACTATCACGCGATGGATGAGGGCGACCTGGCACGGTTCCAAACGAACATTCGAATCGTGCACGAACTCGTCGGTCCGACTCGGGCGAAAGCGCCGATCGCCTCCGAGCAGATTTCTCGTTTGAACGCCCGGCGCAGCATCGTTCTGACGCGCGATGTCAAGGCGAACCAGAAAATCTCCGAGCAAGATCTCGTCGCCAAACGACCCGGCACCGGCATCAGTCCGATGAGTTGGGATCAGGTGATCGGCCAAAAATTCTCCCGCGACCTGCCCGAAGATCACATTCTCACCTGGGACGACATCACCAAGCCATGACTCGGGTCGTCGCCGTCGTCCAGGCGCGCATGGGGTCGGTCAGATTTCCCGGCAAGATGCTCGAGCACCTGGGCGAGAAGAATCTCTTGACCTGGGTGTTGACTCGGGTCTCGACGGCCAAGCGGCTCGACGAAGTCGTGCTCGCCACGTCGACGAGTTCGCAAGATGATGCAGTCGCCGAATTGGCGGGCTCTCTCGGCACGAAAGTGTTTCGCGGCAGCGAAACCGACGTTTTGGATCGCTTCGTCGGGGCCGCTCGTGCGGCAAAGGCCGATCTGGTGGTGCGTGTATGTGCCGATAATCCGTTCGTCGCCGGCGAGGAGCTCGACCGCCTCGTCGAATCTCACCTATCGGGAGATTTCGACTATTCGTGCAACCACCAACAACGGCTTGACAACAGATACGTCGACGGTGTCGGCGCCGAAATACTCTCGGCTCGACTGCTCGAAAAAATTTCTGGTCAGACGCAAATCCAGTCGCATCGCGAGCACGTCACCAGTTACGTCTGGGACAACGCGAAAGATTTCGCGATCAACGCGGTCCAGGCCCCGGCAGAGTTGGCGTATCCCGAGATGAGGCTCGATGTCGACACCGTCGAAGATCTGGCTGTTTTGAACGAGTTCATCGCCAAGTTCGCGGTGACTCCGCAAACTACGGCTGCTGAAGTGGTGCGATCTTTCAACCGGTTCAAACGCCACTAGGCGCGGATTTTTTCAGATCTAAACGGCGTCGGCCTCGATCAGGGCGAGGTTTGTCGCTTTCGATAGTGATTGCGACACAGCAATTCGTAGCGCACGACATCGCCGAACAACGGGGCGACGGTGTTTTTGTCGGTGTCGCCGACCATCACCGTCTCGCCTTCGAGCACGACCTTGTCGTTGACAAGTCGGGCGTTGTTTGTCGCCCGTGCGCCGCACCAACAGCGGGCCTCGACCTGCATCTCTATTCGTTGGTCGGCGATTTCGAGCAGGCGACGGGTGCCTTCGAACAGCAGTCCTTTGAAATCGGTGATCAGCCCGAAGGCGTAAACGTCGACATGAAGCTCGTCGACGATCAGCGCCAATTGGTCGCATTGCGCGGTCGAACAGAATTGGGCCTCGTCACAGACGATGAACTGAAGGGGCATTCGCGACAACGCCAACTCGTAAAGATTCAAGTCGGGTTCCATCTCGATCGCGGGATTCGAAACACCGAGTCGACTCGTGACCTGCCCGCCATCGCGATCCAACTTGGTCAGCAACAAACCGGCCAGGCCGCGGCTGGTCAAGTTGTGGTTGATCTGCAAGGCGAGGGTGCTTTTTCCTGAGCCCATCGTGCCGTAATTGAAACGCAAAGTAGCCATCTCTGGGCGAAACGCTACCTCGCGACGCCGAGGTCGAAAAAGTTAGGCGATGAATTAAGGTGAGGTCACGATGACGGGGCTGGATCTCGCAAAATACATCGACCACACTTTGTTGGCGCCCGAGGCGACCAGCCAGGAGATCGCCAAACTTTGCGCAGACGCCAACAAGTTCGGCGTCGCCGCCGTTTGCGTGTCGCCCTCGCGTCTGCCCTTGCCCGCCGGGTCTTTGGTCGATCAGATCGCTCTCGCGTGCGTCGTCGGTTTTCCGTCGGGGGCGCATGTCGGGTCGGTGAAGGCGATTGAAGCGGCCACCGCCGAGCAGAACGGCGCCACCGAAATCGACATGGTCGTGAACCTCGGTTTTGTTTTTGACGCGAACTGGTTGAGCCTGGCCGACGAGGTGAAAGCCGTGCGCAAGAGTCTCACAGAAACGACGAAACTGAAGGTGATAATCGAGTCGGCGGCGCTGTCCGACGAGCAGATCGTGATGACCTGCAAAGTGGTCGTCGATAGTGGCGCCGATTTCGTGAAAACCTCGACCGGTTTTCACAAGGCGGGTGGTGCGAGCGTGCACGCGGTCAAATTGATGCGCAAAACCGTGGGGTCGAATATCGGCGTCAAAGCCAGCGGCGGCATTAGAACCCGAGAAACGGCTCTCGAAATGATCGCCGCGGGCGCGAACCGATTGGGCACCTCGGCGACGCAGGCGATACTCGCCGTCTGATCGCTAGTTGAGAAAACCGCTCATCGGCAGCGACTTTCGTTGCAGCCAATTGTCCTCGGGATAATTCGCGGTGCCGTCGATCGCATGAATCGTGTAGGCGTGCCGCGGCTTGTCGCTTCTGTTCGGGCCTGATCGGTGCGGCAAAGTGCCGTGCAACAACACGAGGGTTCCGCGTTTGGCTTCGACCGGCACCAAGCCTTCGGTCGGATACGGGGTCGGGTCGATTACCTCGTTGTAAGTCGATCGCCCATCCTTGGTCAGTCGGTTTCTGGTCTTCACCGGGATTTTGTGCCCGCCGGGGAGCACCCACAGGCAGCCGTTTTCAATCGTCGCATCGTCGATGGCGAACCAAAAGCCCACCACCGACTGAGGCTCGGTCCATAGATATGTGTGGTCGACATGACAGGTCACCTCGCCGCCGATTCTCGGTTGCTTGAAGATGTACATCGACTGCAAAAGGCGCTCGTCTTTGAAGCCGACACTTTTCGCCACCGCCGCCAGACGGCTCGAGTGGCTGAATTCTTCGAACACCGGGTCGAGATCGTGCATCGCATGCCCGAGTTTGTTCAGACAGAGGTGGGCGTCCTGGCGCAGTTCGCCGCGCTCGTTGAACGCGTCTTTTTCGAAGAAGCACCTGATTTTGTCGCCGCTGGAGAGAAAATAATCGTCGGAAGCGTGCACCGCGGTGCCGTCGGCGGTGAAAACCGTGGCTTCTTGTGGCGAGGGGCAGAACTTCTCGGCCAAGACCATCGCTTGTGTTCGCAACTTGAGGCATGCATCGGGTTCGACGAACTCGGGCAGCACCAGGTATCCGTTCAGATCGAAGAACCGAACCTGCTCTTGGGTCAAGGCCTCGCGGGTTTTCAACTCGGCGTACCGCCCTCGGGATTCACGAAAACCGACTCTTCGGGAAAAGCCACCGGCAACATCTCTGACATCCGCCTTGGTTCACCGTTCACTTCGAGCAATAAATTCGCCCCGCCGTGTTCCCAAAGAAGTTGTCGACATCTTCCGCATGGCGTGACGGGTTGATTGTTGCCGATGGTGCAAATCGCAACGAGTCGCCCGCCACCCGAGCGAGCAAGTTCACTGACGATGCCGCATTCGGCGCACAGCGTCAGACCATATGACGCGTTTTCGACGTTGCAACCCGTGATTATTCGGCCATCATCGACCAGCGCGGCGGCCCCAACCCTGAACTTCGAATACGGCGCGTATGCACGATTGGCGACATCTAGAGCTTTTGTCCGCAACAACGGCCAGTCGATTTTTGCAGACTGGTTTTTTTGCGCGTCGTCGGCCATGGTCCAACGATAGTGCGGGTGCGCCAATCAGTCGCCGTCGACGCTCGCCAAGACTCGCTTGCCGAGTGCCGCGACTTTGCGCACCGCTTTTTGTTTGTCGATCGTCAAACACTGGCGGTTGCGCACGACGAACTGGCCGTCGATCATCACGTTCACGACATCGGCGCGCGTGACCGAGGTGGCGATCGTCGTGTGCGGGTCGAAATTCGGCGTCAGCGACGGCGAGTCGGGGTCGAGCATAATCAGGTCGGCACGCTTGCCGACTTCGAGCGAGCCGATCATGTGGTCGAGTTGCAGTGCCTTGGCCCCGTTGATCGTGGCCATGCGCACCAGGTCTTGCGCGGGCAAGACCTCGGGATTCGCCGCCATAGTTTTTTGCATGTATCCGGCGAGACGGATTGCAATCCACAGGTCGATGTCGTTTCCCGAGGCCGGACCGTCGGTGCCGAGCGCGATATTTACGCCCGCTTTTTGCAGGTCGACCAACCGTGCGACCCCGCTGGCTAGTTTGAAATTCGACGCCGGGCAATGAACGACGCTGGCCGAGGCCTCGGCGATCAACTTGACGTCGTCGTCGGTGAGATGTATGCCGTGCGCCAAGACCGCCCGACCCAGAAGACCCGTGTCGTGCAAAACCTTTATTGGCGTGCGACCGCCGTGGCGATCGGCGACAAGTTTCATCTCACCGACGGTTTCGGCGGCGTGAACATGAACTCGTGCCTCGTGTTTCGCCGCCAGATCGGCGATCACGCGCAAGTGATCTTCACCGAGCAGGTAGGTGCTGTGTGGCGCGACCCAACCTGTCGAGCCCATGTTGTCCCGTGGTCGTTCCAACCACTTGGTCATCCAAGCGAGACGGTCGACCCACTTCAACGGCTCGGGACCATCCGACTCGAGCAACGTGGTGCCGGTTTGCAACCGCATGCGGCTCGACTCGGCGACTTTGAGCGCCGCGTCGGGCATGTAATACATGTCGAGGGATGTCGTGATGCCGCCGAGCAGCGATTCGAGCGCCGCAAGTTCGGTGCCACTGTGCACCGCGTCGAAATCGAGCACGCGGATTTCAGCCGGCATCAGTCGGGCAAGAAACGCCTCGAGGCTCATGTCGTCGCCCAACCCGCGAAACAGCGTCATGCCGAGGTGGGTGTGGGCGTTGATCAAACCCGGCATCACGATCGAACCGCCCGCGTCGACGATTTCTTTGGCATCGTGGTCGACGCGACCCGCACCGATTTTGCCGATCGAGCCGTCTTGTTTGACGACGATCGTGCCGTTTTCGATCACGGTCGCCGATTCGTCGACCGTCACGATTTGTGCGTTGACGATCGCGATCAGATCCGCGTTGGTGGTCGTCATGATCGGATTTGCCGTGATTCTTTGTCGATTTGTCTGAGAATCTCGGCCAATAACGGACCAACGCGGCCCGCGGCGGCTTTGCCGATCGCCAAAACTTCGTCCCCCGAAAGTTTTTCGCCCGAGATGCCGGCCGCCAAGTTGGTCGCCAACGACAACGCCAAGACTTCCATGCCCATGTGGCGGGCGGCGATCGTCTCCATCACCGTCGACATTCCGACGAGGTCGGCGCCCCACACTCGAGCGGCGCGAATCTCGGCGGGCGTTTCGAAGTGTGGGCCGTGAAAACCCATGTAGACGCCCTCGTGCAAAGTCGGTTCAACCGTTTTTGCGATTTTGCGCAGGCGTGCGCTGTAGGCGTCGGTCAGATCGACGAATCGACCATGCAACGGCGCCGGAGCGTCGGCACCCGTGAGCGGTGAAAAGCCCGTCAGGTTGATGTGGTCGGTGATCAATGCGGTCGCGCCGACGCCCCAATCGGTTCGCAGACATCCCGCCGCGTTCGTCAACACGACCGTCTTGCAACCCGCGAAAGCCGCCGTGCGCACCGCATGAACCACGGCGTCGACCCCGTGTCCTTCATATAGATGAGTGCGACCGGTCAGCAGCAGAACGCGCGAGTCGCCGACGCGCACGCTTTTCAGCGTGCCGCCGTGGCCGATCGCCGAGGGTTTGATGAAGCCCTGAATTTCCGTCACCGAAATCTCGTCCGTCGCGTCGAGCACCGTTGCGGCGTGAGCCCAGCCCGACCCGAGCACGGCCAGCACATCGTGTTGACCACCGAACTTCTTGAGAACGTCTGTGGCGGCGAGTTTGGCAACTTCGTAAGCATTCGCTGAGCCCACAACCATGGTTAAAGGCTACGGGTGCGATCAAGTTTTACGATTCGAGCGCGCCGCTTCCAGTTCATACAAAACGATCGAGCTTGTTTTTGCGACCCAGAGCCCCGCACCAATTTGTCTGAACTTCTTGTTCAGTTCACTTTGATACCAGGCGCCGTCGCGAGAATAAATCTCCAGATCGGTCACCGTGCGATCCACCGTGAGCCTCAGGTCTTGTTTGGTTGGCACCTCGAAGTACAGCAAGTTTTTCGTGGATCTCGCCAGGTTGGCGATCGCCCTTCGCGCATCTTGATCGCCGAGATATTGCAGCACGCTTTGACAGATCACCAGGTCGAACTTGGTTCTGGGTGACCACCTGCTGATATCGCGAAGCTGATGGCCGTATTTCCTGCACGCATGCTCGCTGACATCCACCGAAACGACGCGAACTTTTTTGTGCGTGCGTCGATACCAATCCGACCAATATCCGACGCCGGCCCCGACCTCGAGCACCGATTTGACGGGCAGATCCCACCACGCGCAGAGCCCGTGCACCGCGCGGGCGAGCGACTCGATTTTCTTTCTCGAATGCATCGGAGTCGTCGAGTAGAAGCGTCTGAAAAATTCGGCGTCAAACTCTGATCTGGGCACCTGTGTTGTGTAGCAGGTATTTGAGTAGTCTTGCCAAACGAGTTCAAACAAAAGTCAGGAGAATGCAAATGTCGGTTTATGACGCGAAGATCGCTGGTCTCACCGGCGCCTCCGATCTGCTGGGTTCGTTGCGGGGCAAGGTCACGCTCGTGGTAAATGTGGCGTCAAAGTGTGGATTGACACCCCAGTACACGGCGTTGGAGGCGTTGCACCAGAAATATTCCGGCAAAGATTTCTCGGTCGTGGGCGTGCCGTGCAATCAATTCGGCGCGCAGGAGCCCGGCTCGCCGAGCGAGATCCAAACATTTTGCTCGACAAACTATGGCGTGACATTTCCGATGTCCGAGAAAGTCGAAGTAAACGGAGCCGGCCGCCATCAGCTTTACCAAGACTTGACAAAAGCGGTCGACGCCGAGGGTCACTCGGGGGATATTCGCTGGAATTTCGAGAAGTTTCTCGTGGATCGCGCCGGAAAAGTGGTCGCTCGATTCAACCCCACGGTCGCCCCCGATGCCGCCGAGATAACTGCGGCGATTCAAGCCCAGCTCGGAAAGTAGACAAATGTCGACGCTGAAGGTCGCCGCGCTGCAAATGGCGATGTCGACCGAAGTGGCGCCCAACGTTGCAACCGCCGAGCGACTGGTGCGCGACGCCGCGAAAAAAGGCGCCCAAATTATTTTGATCCCCGAACTCTTCGAGGGTCATTATTTCTGCAAAGACCAGACCACAGACGACTTGAAGCGGGCGGTCGAGATGTCGTCGCACCCCACGGTCGCGCACTTTGCCAAAGTCGCCAAAGAACTCAAGGTGGTGCTGCCGATCAGCGTCTATGAACGGGCCAACAACGCGTTGTTCAACACGGTGGCGATCGTCGACGCCGACGGCGCAGTTTTGGGCACGTATCGAAAAAGTCATATCCCTGACGGGCCCGGTTACAACGAGAAATTTTATTTCAGTCCCGGAGACACCGGTTTCAAAGTTTGGCAGACGAGATACGCGAAAATTGGTGTCGGCATTTGTTGGGACCAGTGGTTTCCCGAGGCGGCAAGGGTCATGGCATTGCGTGGCGCCGAACTTCTGCTTTATCCCACGGCGATCGGCAGCGAGCCTTCAAACGCCGAACTCGACTCTTCGGGCCATTGGCAGCGCGCGATGCAGGGTCACGCGGCGAGCAACTTGACGCCCGTGCTCGCGGCGAACCGTGTCGGCCGCGAGGTCGGCAGAAATACCGAGATCACCTTCTACGGCTGCTCGTTTATCTGCGACGCCACGGGTGCGAAAGTCGCCGAGGCGAACCGAACCGACGAGGCGGTGCTCGTCGCCTCGTTCGATTTGGAGGCGCAAAAACTCGCGCGCAACTTTTGGGGTTTGTTTCGAGATCGCCGACCCGAGTTGTACAAACCATTGTTGAACCTGGATGGTGCCGACGCGTGAGCATGCCCGCCGAATTTTCTCGGCATGAGCGCACAGTAATTTGTTGGCCGGCCCGCCCCGAGATTTACGGAAGCAGACTGGCCGAGGCCCAAACCGCCCATGCGGCTTTGGCCAACACGATCTCGGGTTATGAACCGGTGACGATGATCGCCAATCCCGGTGACGAGTCTGCGGCGCGGGCGGCATGTTCGACCGCGGTGGACGTCGTCGCTCTTGAAATCGACGATGCCTGGTTTCGCGATAGCGGGCCCAACTATGTTGTCGAGAAACAAGAATTGATCGCCACCTGCTGGAAGTTCAACGGCTGGGGCGAAAAATTCGTGCCGTTCGACAAAGACGCAACGATCGCGACGCGGTGGGCGACGCTTGCCGGCCACAAAACCCGATCGGTCGAGATGGTGCTCGAAGGTGGCTCGATAAACGTCGATGGTCAGGGCACATTGATCACGACCGAGCAATGCCTGTTGCATCCGAACCGAAACCCGAAACTGTCGCGTGATCAGATTGCGTCGACCCTGTGTCGAGAACTGGGTCAGAAACGGGTCGTCTGGTTGCCTCACGGTCTGGCCCTCGACGACGACACGGACGGCCATGTCGACAATGTCGCCGCCTTCATCGGACCAAACGAGGTGATCATGCAGGGGTGCGACGACTCGAGCGAAGAAGATCACCGGCGTTGCGCGACGAATATTTCCGTGGCGAAAAACGCGGGGCTGGTCGTGCACGAGATACCCGTTTTGCCGTTCGTCGAGACCGACTCGATTCGTGCGGCGGTGCCTTACTTGAATTTTTATATCTGCAACGACGCCGTGATCGTGCCCGTGTGCGGCCACAAAGCCGACGAGGAAATGTTGGCCCTGCTCGGCGAGTTAATCCGAGGCCGCGACATCATCGGTCTGCAAATCGGCCAGATTCTGGCCCATGGCGGCGGCGGCATCCATTGCATCACCCAGCAGGTGCCCGCGGTCTAGTCGATCAACTGATCGCTGCGCACTCGTCGGCGTTCGGCTTCCTCGTGGGCCGGCAACACCCGACCGAACAACTGCCTGGTTCGTTCGACCCGACCGATCACGCCGGGTTCGGCGGTGTAGGCGAAAATCGCCGCGTGTCGCGGTCGCGAAGTTTTTGGAACCCTGGTCACGCGATGCAAAGAATGTCGACCACGAAAAATCTGCAGGTCACCGGCGCGCAGTTCGAGTGTCTTTACTTCGCTCATGTCGCCGTCCAGAACTTTTTGAATTCGGTCGAAGCATTCGTCGTCGGGGTTGCGGATCATCGGCACATATTGGAACAACCCGCCTTGGTCGGCCTCGTCGATCATCGCCGTCACGGCGAATTCGTTCGTGTCGAAATGCCAGGCGAATTGCTGACCGGGGTCCAGGATGTTGGCGGTCAGACCGGCGAGCGGGTCGGCGTAGCAATGCACGGCGTTGGTTTCGAGGGCGTCGCGAATGAAGCCGGTCAGGTGCTCGCTGCGAAACAGCGCATCGATGGCCAGTGAAGAGTCCCAAGAGTCGCCGGGGATGAAACCGCTGGATCGTTCGATGAAGGTGTTGACGGGATGGTGATCGGGGAACTCGGGGTTTTTCGTCGAGTGGAAGTAAGGGTTCATGCTCGAAGTCGAAAAGTGGGTGGATGACTTTCTCTGGACGATCTCTTCGCTGATCGTTCTCACGGCCTCAGGTCGGAGCAATTTTTTGATCACGGCGCAACCGTCGATGCCGAGTTGCGCACGCGCAGCCGCAACCGCCGCTTTGTAATTCGGGCTTTGCGGGTCGTCCAGCGGATATTTCGCGAAGTCGACCAGATCCTCGATTTTGTATCTGCTCGTCATTGTTCGGCCCAGCCTAAGCCTGCCATGGCGGCGTCCAGTCGCCGTCGAGTCGCATCGAGATTTTCGCGTCGTCCTCGATGCGCTTGACCACGTGCAATTCGGCGGCGTCTTTTCCGTATCGATCCCTCGCCATCGTGAACGCCTCGATTGCGGCGCGGGTCATCGGCAAATCGGCGTCGACTCGGCGACCAAGTTCGGCGATCAAGCCGAGATCTTTGAGGCACAGATCCAACGAAAACGACGGGTCGTAGTGGCCGGCAAAAATCGACGGTGCGTCGTGGCGCGCGACGAAACTGTCGCCGACGCTCTCTTTGATCGCCTGCCAAAGCGTGCCGAGTTCGACGCCGTTCGAAATACCGGTCGCGAATCCTTCGCCGATCGCGGCGGCGGCGACGAACCAGAGTTGGTTGGTCACGAGTTTCACCACATTGCCCGTGCCGAGCGCCCCGCAGTGGATCACCTTGCCAAGGTTCTCGAGCATCGGTCGCACCTTGGCGACAGTCTCGGCCTCGCCGCCGACGAACAGCGTGAGCCTGCCATTGCGTGCCCCGTCTACGGCACCGGTCACGGGCGAATCGAGCACTTTGACGCCCGGCGGGGCGCCGTTCGCCAACTCGACGAGCAATTCTTTTTGGTTGGTCGTCAAGTCGACCCAGATCGAGTTTGCACCCAGTTTGGCCAGCGCCCCCGAATCGATCATCACCGCACGAACATGCTCGGGGCGCGGCAGAGATGTGAGAAAAACATCGACATCCGACGCGCAATCGACGGCCGATCGTGCCGCGACGGCGCCGAATTCTTCGGCTTGGCGAATGTTCTCAGGCTTGAGGTCGAACGCCTTCACGAGATATTTTGCGGCCACGAGGCGCTTGCACATCGGCAAACCCATGTTGCCCAAGCCGACAAAACCGATTTTTGTCGGGGATGAAACCATCAGACCGGCGCGTCCATGTTCCGCAACGGCAAAACCTGGTCGGGCAGATTGTCCCAAAGGTCGTTGAGCAAGTCATCGCGCAGGGCCCGCACCGACTCGTCGTCGAATCGGTTGACATGTTGCAACGGATCATGGGTCAAGTCGTAAAGTTCGCCCTCGCCGAAGTTGTTCATCGTTCCGTTGAGCGCGGCGGTGCACACCCAGTTGTCGCGACAAATCGTGCGCAGATGCACAATTTTGCCGAACAGCACGCTGTCCCACTCGGTGAGCACGCGCTCGTGTCCTAGTTGTGTCGCGTCCGCCTCGTCGATCGGAAGTCTCGGCGCTTGTGCGTAGGCGGGTTGATCGATTCCGGCGATGTGGGCGAAAGTCGAGGCCAACGAAACATGTCCGACGGGTGCGGCGA
>Ga0194130_10002004_pt1 | contig 30753 bp, 28 predicted proteins | sample TA2KigsurfametaG_FD_160084 | JGI IMG/M metagenome (GOLD analysis project Ga0194130, IMG submission 160084) | Freshwater microbial communities from Lake Tanganyika, Tanzania - TA2015050 Kigoma 12 surface | ecosystem: Environmental > Aquatic > Freshwater > Lake | place: Tanzania: Lake Tanganyika...
GACAAGGCCGTCGGGAAACCCCGGTGGTGCGGCCTGGACAACCCCTTGCGGGCCAGTTGACATGAAGCCCCTGCGGGCCAGTGGTCACGAAGACCTTGCGGGGCGGTCATGACGACCTTGCGGGGCCAATCGCGAAGGCTGTCAAGGCGGTTGTTGGTGGCAGGGGAACGCAGACTCACAGACACTTGCATCCGTTGCCCTGGGATCTGTGGCCCTTGGATTCGGTGGCCCCTGGATTCCGTGGCCCCTGGGGTCAGCGTGGGCGCCGGCGTGGGTCGCCGTGAGCTCAGGACTCCTCTTCCGCTGTCTCCTCCACCGGATATACAAAGCCGCGGGCACGGCCGCTGAGCACGGCTTTGCCGATGGACATCGCACGAAGGGCAGCCTCACCCGCCTTGGCTTTCCAGCGGGCGTGACGTTGATTGCGCTTGCCCTTGGAGGTTTTTTTCTTGGGAACAGCCATTGCTTCGCCCGACGAGTCAAACGGTGATCATCCGGCTTCGGGCGACCTTCCGTCAAATCGCTAACATCCGTTTTCCACGAGTTGAGCAGTGGATTCCCAGCCACCTCCCCTCCGACCGCTGTTCTCCCAAGCCCCCGTGCGAGGCCAGGGAGCCACCGGTTCGCCCCCCGCGGGGTCTGAGACCCAACGGGACGTCGTCGGTTCTTCCCGCAACGAAGGGCTTGCCATGGGTCAACTCCAGGGGTCTGCCGCTGGCGGGCCGCCCAGCCAGGAGAGCGGAGCGCTCTCTCCAGCGGGCGGGGAGGGCGGCCGGAGCAACGTTGAGGGCAAAACGCAGAGTGGCGAGAACCGGCCGTCCGGCAAGGAGGCCCAGAGCGAGCGGCCCGCCGAGGTTCGTGGCGATTCGCCCCGTCTGAACCTCGGTTTCAGCGGCTCCCGCACAACCCCGCCCTCCTACAGCCAGATGTTGGAGTCCATCCGGCAGGGAAGGGTTCGCGACATTTCCCTCTCCCCGCGTCAGCGGGTGGCCACCCTGACCTACGCCGATGGTCAAACGGCCCAGGTCGCTCTGTTCAATGACAACCAGACCCTGCTGCGCACGGCCCAAGAACAGCGGGTTCCCCTGTCCGTGCGAGATGAGCGCCAGGAGGAAGCCGTGGCGAGCTTCGTCGGCAATCTGTTGCTCGCCGCTCTTCTGCTGGGAGGCCTGGCCCTCCTGATTCGCCGGTCAAGCCAGGTGGCCAGCAAAACCCTTGGCTTCGGTCGCAGCCAGCCCCGCGTTCAGCCCGAGGGCACGGTCCCGGTGCGCTTTGAGGATGTGGCGGGCATCGCGGAGGCCAAGGAGGAGTTGCAGGAGGTGGTGACCTTCCTGAAATCCCCGGAACGCTTCACCTCCATCGGCGCCAAAATCCCCAAGGGGGTGCTGTTGGTGGGCCCGCCGGGCACCGGCAAGACCCTCTTGGCCCGAGCCATCGCTGGCGAGGCTGGCGTGCCGTTCTTCTCGATGGCGGCCTCGGAATTCGTGGAACTTTTTGTCGGGGTGGGCGCCAGCCGGGTGAGGGATCTCTTCCGCCAGGCCAAGGCCAAGGCGCCCTGCATCATTTTCATCGATGAGATCGATGCCGTTGGTCGGCAACGGGGAGCGGGCATTGGAGGGGGCAACGATGAGCGGGAGCAGACCCTCAACCAGCTCCTCACGGAGATGGATGGATTCGAGGACAATTCGGGCGTCATCCTCCTGGCGGCCACCAACCGACCTGACGTGCTCGACACCGCTCTGATGCGACCGGGACGGTTTGATCGACGCATTACTGTCGACCTCCCCGATCGCCGGGGTCGGGAGGCCATCCTCGCGGTCCACGCGCGCACGCGCCCCCTGGATGACATGGTGTCGCTCGCGGATTGGGCCGCGCGAACCCCCGGCTTTTCCGGGGCCGACCTCTCCAACCTCCTCAACGAGGCCGCGATTCTCACCGCGCGTCGCCAGGAGAGTCGCATCGATGATCGCGCCATCAGCGACGCCCTGGAACGCATCACCATGGGCCTGACAGCGGCCCCTCTGCAGGACAGCGCCAAGAAACGTTTGATCGCCTACCACGAGGTGGGTCATGCGCTCCTCTCCTGTCTCGTGCCCCATGCGAGTCGCTTGGACAAGGTGACCTTGCTGCCACGGGCTGGAGGGGTTGCCGGTTTTGCCCGCACCGTGCCCGATGAGGACATCTTGGATTCCGGGCTCATCAGTCGGGCCTATCTGCACGCCCAGCTGGTGGTCTCTCTGGGCGGTCGGGCGGCCGAACTGCTGGTCTTCGGTCCCAGCGAGGTGACCCAGGGGGCCGCCAGTGACCTGCAAATGGTGAGCCGCATCTGTCGAGAGATGGTCACCCGTTATGGCTTCTCCAGCTTGGGTCCCCAGGCTCTGGAAGGCGATGGCGCGGAAGTGTTCCTGGGGCGGGATTGGATCCGTTCGGACCCCCACTATTCCCAGCACACGGGCAAGCGCATTGATGCCGATGTGCGAAGCCTGGCCCGGCAATCCTTGGACATGGCCCTGGCGGTGCTGGCCCCGCGCCGCGCGTTGATGGACGTTCTGGTGGAGCGGCTGATCCGCGAGGAAACCATCGATGGGGACAGTTTCCGACAGGAGGTGGAGGCCTGGGGGAAGGCTCATCCGGAGGTGCCCCTGCCGCAGGGTCCCCTTCAGGCCTCATCGTCTACTGTCGTCTCACCCCTCTCCCGTCCACCCTCCCGCGAAGCGAATGTCCAAGCTGCGCAGGTAGGTGTGCAGTCCAGCATCCTGGATGGGCAGTAGGCGGGCGGGGCGATCCCCGTTGTTGACGTGCGCATGCCAGTGTCCCGGCGGCGTGACGAAGACCCCGCCGGGCTCCCAGTCGATGCGTTGCGGACGCAGGATCTGACCATCGGCGTCCAGCTCGGTTCCCACAAGCGTGGAACACCCAGGAGGACAATCCACAATCAGATCCAGAGCTACGGATTGATGGCGATGAGGGGGCTGCTTGGCTCCCGCTGGCACCAGGCCCACCATCGCCCAGAGGGTGGGACTGATGGTGCGACTGGCCGGCAGTTCCGCATGGGCCAGCAGGATGCTCAGACGGTTGCCGCGGGCGGCCGCTGGATCCGCCAGCAAGCGCTCCAGCGCGTCATTCAGGCGATCGGCCGGGAAGTGACAAGGGGAAAAACGGGCTCCCGCCGGAACGGCTCCCAGATGGCGCAGCAGCGGACCATCATGCACCCAAACCAACAGGCTGGGCTCTTGGGCCTCCAGCTCGGGCCCGGGGCCATGGGGGAGGAGAACCACATCCCCCGCACCCCAGCTCAGAGAAGGCGGATAGGGCGGGCCCGACATCGCCTCCTCCTCGTCCCGGGGCGCCCATCCCAGGCGACCCGAGCCCCGCAGCACCACGAACAGGGAGCTGCTGGCTGAGGCCACGGGCCGCAGGGGATCCCCCGGGAACACCTGGAGAAAGTGGGCGGCCAGGGCGGGGCTTGTGGCCGGTCCAGGACACCCCAGGGCGTCGCTCAGGTCCAACGGAAGGATGCTGGATCGGTGGAAGTCCAGGGTGGGTGGACTCCACTGGCGGTAGGGAATGGGGTCCGTCAACCCCTTGCGGATGGGGTTGGCCGCCTGGCGATAGTCGTAAATCAGGGCTGGAGCTTGCCAAAGGCTCGCGGAATCCGGAGGGGGCTGCTCGGGAAACACAACCGGAGGAAACGGGGAGATGGCCATGACGCCTTCGTGTTCAGATCCGCTGACCTTAGGAACGGCAGCCCGGGTTCGACGATGGTGGCTCCCTCCCAGAGAATCCTCTCCAGACTCCGGGGTTGGACCGGTCAGCCTCCGGCCACAGCCGGCACGATGCTCACCTCATCGCCGGCTTTCAAAGGCGTGGCTTCATTGTCGAGGAAGCGAATGTCCTCGCTGTTGACGTAGTAGTTGAGAAAGCGCCGCAGATTGCCTTTCTCATCCCGCAACCTGCCACGCACGCCGGGAAACGATGTCTCCAGAGCCTGGATCAATTCCCCCACGCTGCTCGCCTCGACGCTGACGCTGGCTTGATTGTCGGTATGGACCTGCAGCGGGGTTGGAATCAGAACTTGAACAGACATGGTGGATGGGAAAGGGAGCTGGAGGGCGTGAGCGAAGTGGGTTAGGTCAGGTGGGGGTGGGAGGCCTGAGCCTGTTCCCAGGCGGTGTGGAAGCTGGCCAATTGCGGCTCGATGGTGAAGGGCTGGCCGATGGATGAGGCCACGGCTTCTGTGGTCTTCAGGCCATTGCCGGTGATGTAAACAACGGTCAGCTCGTCGGGTTGGATGCGGCCTTGTTCCGCCAACTTCTTGAGAACGGCAACCGTGGTTCCTCCCGCTGTTTCCGTGAAGATCCCCTCGGTTTCGGCCAATAATTTGATCCCCTCCACAATCTCCTCATCGGACACGGCGGCGATGTTGCCACCGGTGCGATTGGCAATATCGATGGCATAGGGACCATCCGCCGGGTTGCCGATGGCGATGGACTTGGCGATGGTCTGAGGTTTGACCGGTTTGATGAAATCTCGTCCTTCCTGGAAGGCCTGGGCTATCGGCGAACACCCTTCCGCCTGAGCGCCGCTGAAGCGCACGGGTTTGTCATCGACGAGGCCAACCTGAACGAATTCCTGAAATCCCTTGCGGATTTTTGTGAAGAGAGAGCCGGAGGCCAAGGGGGCCACAATGTGGTTTGGCAGTTGCCAACCCAATTGCTCGATCACCTCATAGGCAAGCGTCTTGGAGCCCTCGGAGTAGTAAGGACGAAGATTGATGTTGACAAAGCCCCAGCCGTAGGTGTTTGCCACCTCGGAGCACAACCGGTTCACTTGATCGTAATTGCCTTTGACGGCCATCAAGATGGGGTTGTAGACAAGGGTTCCCAAGATTTTGCCGGATTCCAGATCTGAGGGGATGAAGACACAACAATCCAGGCCGGCATGGGCCGCGATCGCGGCGGTTGAGTTGGCCAGATTTCCTGTGCTGGCGCAGCTCACGGTGGTGAAGCCAAGCTCCCGGGCCCGGCTGAGGGCCACCGAGACCACCCGGTCCTTGAAGGAGAGGGTGGGCATGTTGACTCCATCGTTCTTGACGTGAAGATTGTTCAAGCCCAGAGCGCGGCCCAGGCGCTTGGCCCTCAACAGAGGTGTGAAGCCCGTGCCCACATCAATGGGTTCCTCCGCCACCGGCAAAAAGTCGCGATACCGCCAGATGGAGGTGGGACCGGCCTCGATGGTGGCCCGGCTCACGCGGGAGCGGATGCGGTCGTAGTCGTAAACGACCTCCAGCGGCCCGAAACAAACGTCCTCACAGACGTGGCGGGGACCCAGTTCGTACATGTGACCGCACTCCTTGCAACGCAGACCGGTAAAGGTCTGCTCGCTGACATGGGGAGGGGCAAGGCTGATGCTCACTTCCGGGCCGTGATCTGCTTTAACGCTAACAGCGGCGACGGCTTGGCTGATTAAATCCGACTTCCAAGGTCGGATATTTGGTCGATTGGTGCTGGTGGTGTTCGTGGCCCGCTCCGCTTGCGTACGCTTCCGCTGTGGCACGTCCTTCCCTTTCGCTCTCCCGCCGCTGGCCTGGCCTCGCCCTGCTTGGTGCCCTGGGCCTCGCGGCAGGCGCGGTCCTCCTGGGCCGTCTGCTGGTGGAGTGGCAGTGGTTCGCGCAGTTCGGTTTTCAGGCGGTCCTGCTGCGGCGCTGGCTGCTGCAGTTGGGGGCGTTTGTGGCCGTCCTCGGCCTTGGCTCCGCCCTGCAACTCAAGCAGCTCCAACGCTGCTGGCGGCTTCGTCAGGGCCATTCCGTAAAAGCTCTTCCGCCGCGACCGATCCTGCGGCTGAGGGGGGTTCGACTGGTGCTCAGCCTCCTCGCCCTGATGCTGCTGCTCGGCGCTGGCCTCTGCTTCCTGCTGGTTCAGGCCCGCGGTCTCATCGCCGCACCCTTCAGCGGTGAGGTGATCAGCGGTTTTACCCTGCTGCGCGATCTTCCCCCACCAGCTTTCGTCGGGGTGATGGTCCTGCTGATGCCCCCGCTTCTGCTCTGGCCCCTCTCCTCTCTGCGGATCATTCTCACCGCGGCGCTGGCGGCGTCGGCCACCGCTCTGGCGCGGGGTTGGAGCCTGTGGCTGCCCGCCCTGCTGGCCACCCCGTTCGGGACGGCGGATCCGCTGACGGGAATGGATCTGTCCTTCACCGTGCTGCGCCTGCCGGCGATCCATCTGCTGCTCAGCGTGGCCATCGCCCAGATTGCGGTCGGCTTGGCGGCCTGCCTGCTGCTGACCTTGAGCGAGGGCAGCAGCCTCTCCGATCTCGCTTTTCCCGGCCTCTCGCGTCAGCAGCACAGGGTTCTGCAGCCCCAGCTGGCGATCTTGGCCCTGGTGGCCGCCGCCAGCGCGGCTCTGGCGCCCTTCGCGCTGATGGTCGATGGCAGCGGGGTGGCGGCGGGCGCGGGGTGGGTGGATCTGTATGTGCGGTTGCCGCTGCGCCTGATCCTGGCGCTGCTGCTGGCGCTCTCGGCGGCCGGGCTGCTGGTCCCCGTCCCTGAGGGTTGGCTGCGCCGTGGCGTGCTGATTCCCCTCGCGCTGAGCACCGCCAGCGTTCCCCTGAGCGAGTGGGTCGTGGCGCCGCTTGCACAGCGATTTTTGGTGCAGCCGCGGGAATTGAGCCTGGAAACGCCCTATCTGGAGCGCAGCATCCGGGCGACCCGCAAGGCGTTCGGCCTGGAACGGGTGCGCACCCTCACCCTCGAACCCCGCCAGAAGGTGACCCGGGAGGATCTGGCCTCCTCCCCCGGCACCCTCGACAACATTCGCTTGTGGGACAGTGAGCCTCTGCTGGCCGCCAATCGCCAGCTGCAGCAACTGCGGCTGTACTACGCCTTCACCTCGGCCGCCGTGGATCGCTACCCCCTCCAGGGCCTTTCCCATCGGGCGACCAGCCAACAGGTGCTGATCTCAGCGCGCGAGATGGACAGCCAGGCCTTGCCGAAGGCTCACGCACCTGGCTCAACAAGCATCTGGTGTTCACCCATGGCCATGGCTTCACCGTCTCCCCGGTGAATGCCACCGGGCCGGACGGGCTGCCGCTGTTTCTGGTCAAGGATCTGGGCCGCGGAGCGCGGGTGCAGGGGATCCCCCAGCTGGGGATCAGCGAGGCGGAAGCGAAATGGGCGTTGCCGATCGGGCGGCCCAGCTTGTATTTCGCTTCTGGTCCGGCGCCCTATGCGATCGCCCCGACCCGCGTGAAGGAGTTTTCCTATCCAGAGGGTGATCTGAATGTTTATACCCATTATGATGGCTCTGTCGGCATCTCTTTGGCGAGGAACTGGCAACGCTGGGCCGCTGCGGCCTATTTGCGGGAGCCGAGGCTGCTCTTCACCGGATCGCTGACACCGCGATCACTACTGCTGCTCCGCCGGCAGGTTAACAAGCGGCTGCAGGCCCTGGCTCCATTTCTCAGCTTTGAAAGCCAGCCCTATTTGGTCACGGTGCGGGTGGAGGGTGGGAAGGGTTACCGACCCGAGCAACATCAGTATTGGATGTTGGATGGCTTCACCACGAGCCGTTCCTATCCCTACAGCGATCCAAACCCGCAGGGATTGCGGTATTTTCGCAATCCTGTCAAGGCGGTGGTGGATGCCCATGATGGGCGCTTATGGCTGTATGTGAGTGATCGTGAGGACCCGATCCTCAAAACCTGGATCAAAGCGTTTCCCGAGCTTTTCCAGCCTCTCGACGCCATGCCCCAGGGACTGTTGCGCCATATTCGCGTGCCTCAGAGTCAGTTTGACATTCAGTCGGAACGGTTGCTGCGCTATCACGTGACCGATGTGCGGACGTTCTACAACGGTGATGATGTATGGAGCGTGCCGCTGGAGATCTATGGCAACAGCAATGTTGCTGTTCGACCCTATTACGTCACCATGGAATTGCCGGGAGAAGATCGTCCCGAATTCGTGATGTTGCTTCCGTTCACCCCCTTGAAGCGCACGAATCTGGTCGGCTGGTTGGCTGCACGCAATGATCCTCTTCACTATGGAGAGCTCTTGTTGGTGCGCTTCCCGCAGCAACGTCTCCTGCTCGGACCTCAACAGATTTCCGCTCTGACCGATCAGGATCCTGCGATCAGCCTGCAGTTTGGTCTTTGGAACCGCATGGGCTCCCGCTTGTTTCGTGGCAACATGCTCGTTCTGCCAATCGGCCAAGGTTTGCTTTATGTTGAGCCCATTTATCTGCAATCGAAAAACAATAACTTGCCCACCCTGGTGCGTGTGGTGGTCACGGATGGTCGCAAATTTGTGATGGAAAGAGATCTGAACACCGCCTTGAACAAGTTGGTCGACCCGACCTCCAGGCCTGAACCACTCAACAGTGAGCTGACACCTCCGGTCGGAGTGGAACCAGCCGCCGGCGCTGGCCCTCTTCCCTAGCGAGGCGATCAGGGCCCCGGTCAGGCCCAAAAAAAAGGGGTTCCCGAAGGAACCCCAGGTCGGAGACGAGTGCGCTGCGGAGCGGATGGACTCAGGCGGCGACAGCGGTCTTGGGGTCAAGGGCGCCTTTGGCGTAAAGAGCGGCGTAGTAGTTGATGTCGCGCTGCTTGATCTTGCTGGCGTTGCCGGCACACCAGAACTGCTGATAGCGGTCCAAGCACACCTTCTTCATGTAAGAGCGGGCGGGCTTGTTGAAGTGGCGGGGATCGAAGTTGGCGGGGTCCTTGGCAGCGGCTTCCCGGACGGCCGCGGTGAAGGCCAGGCGATTGTCCGTGTCGATGTTCACCTTGCGCACGCCATTGCGGATGCCTTCCTGGATTTCCTCCACGGGAACCCCGTAGGTTTCGGGGATGGCGCCACCGAATTGGTTGATCATGTCCAGCCACTCTTGAGGCACGGAAGAGGAACCGTGCATCACCAGATGGGTGTTGGGGATGGCCTTGTGGATTTCAGCGATGCGGCTGATGGCCAGCACTTCGCCGGTGGGCTTGCGGGTGAACTTGTACGCGCCATGGCTGGTGCCGATGGCGATGGCGAGGGCATCCACCTTGGTCTTGGCCACAAAGTCGGCCGCCTCTGCGGGATCGGTGAGGAGTTGGCTGTGATCGAGCTTGCCCTCGAAACCATGGCCATCCTCGGCCTCGCCCATGCCGGTTTCCAGGGAGCCGAGGCAGCCGAGCTCGCCCTCCACGCTCACGCCCACCGAGTGGGCCACATCCACCACCTCTTTGGTGACGCGCACGTTGTAGTCGTAGGTGGCTGGGCTTTTGGCGTCGGCTTCCAGGGACCCATCCATCATCACGGAGGTGAAACCGTTGGTGATGGCGCCGAAACAGGTGGCGGGGCTGTTGCCGTGATCCTGGTGCATCACCACCGGGATGTCGGGATAGGTCTCGACAGCGGCGAGGATGAGGTGGCGAAGGAAGTTTTCGCCGGCGTACTGACGCGCGCCACGGGAGGCCTGCAGAATCACGGGGCTGTCGGTTTCGTACGCCGCCTCCATGATCGATTGCACTTGCTCCAGGTTGTTGACGTTGAAGGCGGGAATGCCATAGCCGTTCTCGGCGGCGTGATCAAGCAGCAACCGAAGTGGAACGAGCGCCATGGGAAAAACCTCGAGGGATGGACATGCGACAGCGGTTCATTGAACCACCGGGTCTGCGCGGGAGTCTAGGGGATGCCCTTGCCCGTTTCCCGTCGCGCCAGGAGCGACGCGGACCACGAAAAAGCTCCGCCGGAGCGGAGCCTGAAGGGTGAGGCCCGAGAGCGGGCCAGGCGGTTGTCGCGGAACGCGCTGAATCAGTCGATCAGGTGCTCGCGGCGAAGGGCGGTGACGAGATACTCGTGCTCCCGGGCGGCGCGACGGGCCTCTTCAGCCTGACGGGCCAGTTGGCGGGCGGTGGTGATGGACATGGAAGTGCCTCCTGGAAAAGCTGTCGTTGGTGACAGGTGTGGATGGCGCGTTGCTTCGTGAGGGCAATCCCCCCTACTTCCGCCGAGCGGGGGAGGGCGAGCCACCCCCGACGGTCAACGATCCCAAAATGGTAGCAACCGCTACTGAAGTGGAGTTGTATCTTCGCGCACCTCTTCCAGGGTCTTCCTGTTCCCTTCCAGGGGGTGATCCAGCCGAGGCGCGGTCATTCCGCCGTCCTCGGGGCCGACCTGCTCTGGTTCTCGGGCTGAGGACCGCGGTGGTCAGAGAGGCTGAGGGGGAACCGCGGGTTGACGGGCCGCATCACACACGCGCTGACTGGCCACCCCCTCCGCCAGGCCCGGCACCATCGGGGTTCCTTCCCGGATCGCCCGCTCCCACCAGCCGATCAGCCGCGCCACCGGCGCGATGCGCCCGTCTTCCCCGGTGCGGGGGAACGCCAGGGCGGGATCCGGGGCAAGCGGACGCAGGGTGCGTTCACCTGGCTCCCCCCACCAGAGCTGGAAGCCGTGCACATAATCCGTCTGGTTGCTGGAGCCGAGGACCAGAGTGCCTTGGCTGCCGTAGAGCTCCAGCCAGCAGCCGCGGCCGTGGCGGGCCACGGAGGCCAGCGTCACCTGGGCGGGCACCGCGCGACCCTCCGCATCCTCCAGGAGCAGCTGCAACAGGGCGATGTCATCGGCATCCACCGGCGCCAGTGTGCCTGTGCCGGGCAACGGGCGTTCCGGGATCGCTGTGCTGAGCCCCGCCACCACTTGGCGACTGGGACCCACCAGCCAATGCAGCAGATCCGCCGCGTGGGTGCCCAGGGCGCCCAGCACGCCCCCACCCGCCGCCGCGCGGGAATACCAGCTCCAGGGGCGGTTGGGGTCGGCGCGGCTGCTCATCAGCCAGTCGAGCTTCACCAGCCAGGGCGTGCCCAGAACCCCCTGCCGCAGCAGGTCGCGCAACTGTTGGAACAGAGGAACGGCCCGATATTCGAAGTCCACCGCCACCGCGAGGCTCCGCTGGAGAGCCAGCCGTCGCAGCTCTTCCGCGTCCTCGGCCCGCAGGGTGACCGGCTTTTCCAGCAACAACGGCTTGCCCGCCTCCAGCGCGGCGCGCGCCAGGGCCAGCCGTGGCTCCGGCGGTGTGGCCAGCACGAGCGCCTCGATGGAGGGATCCTCCAGCAGGGCCTCCAGCGAGGGGGCGCCGGGCAGGTCCACGGTCGCGGCCGCCGCCCGCAGACGCTCGGCATCCGGATGCCAGAGGGCCACGGGTTGGGTGGTGGGGCAGGCCCGCAGGGCCGGCACATGGACCTGCAAGCCGAACCCGAGGCCCACCACCGCCACGCGCAGCGGCGACGCCTCAGCCACCGACCACCTCCCCCGCCCCGGGGGCCGCGGCCGCGAGCGGGTTCGCCCCCGCCCGGCAGGCGGCGCGCAGGACGTCCCGGCTCAAGGAATCCCCGGCGACCGCTTGCCACTCCGCCTGGAAGCGGGGCAGACCATTGACGGAGATGTCGCGATAGAGCTCCTGATCGCAGTCCAGCTCCATCACGTACAGCGTGCCGGCGGGGGGCCGGCCGCCCGCAGCCTCGGACCCCTCGGGCGGAGCGGGGGGTTGGAAGCGGCTCAGCACGCTCAGCCGTCCCTGGCGGTTCCGCCGCAGGCTCCCCGCGTCCCACCACTGGCGTCCCTCCGCCGTGGCGGGCACCTCCTGCCAGGACACCGGACCCGCCCAAACCGGAGCCACCCCCGTCCCGACGATCAAGAGCAGGCCGGCCAGCAGGGCCAGGAGCGGCGCGAGGGCCGTGGAGCGCGTCATGCCACCACCCGCTGGGGGATGGGCTTGCGGCTGTGGAGGCGCAGGAGGTTGGCCAGCGTGGAGCGCAACTCGGTGCGAGGCACGATCAGATCCACGAAGCCATGGTCCCGCAGGTATTCCGCTGTCTGGAAGCCCTCCGGCAGCTTCTCCCGCAGCGTCTGCTCGATCACGCGCCGGCCGGCGAAGCCGATCAGGGCCTTGGGTTCCGCGAGGATCAGATCGCCGAGCATGGCGAAGCTGGCCGTGACGCCGCCGGTGGTGGGGTGGGTGAGGAGGGGAAGGTAGAGCAGTCCGGCCCGGCGGTGGCGCTCCAGGGCGCCGGAGATCTTGGCCATCTGCATCAGGCTGAGCATGCCCTCCTGCATGCGGGCTCCTCCCGAGGCGCAGACCACCACCAGGGGAACAGCGCGGGCGGTGGCCTCCTCCGTCAGCCGGGTCAACTTCTCGCCCACCACCGAGCCCATGGAGCCCCCCATGAAGCGGAAATCCATCACCCCGAGGGCCAGGGGTTGCCCCTCCAGCCGACAGAGGCCCGTCACCACCGCGTCTTTGAGACCGGTGGCCTGCTGCGCGTCGCGGAGGCGGTCGCTGTAGCCGCGTCGGTCCTTGAACGCCAGGGGATCGATGGGCGCCAGCTCGGAATCCAGGGCTTCGAACGATCCGGGATCCGCCAGCAGCCGCAGCCGCTCCTCGCTGTCAATGCGGTGGTGGTGACCACACCCCTTGCAGACGCTCGCGTTGGCCTGCAAGTCCTTGCGGTACATGACCAGGGCGCAACGGGGGCATTTGCTCCACAAGCCATCGCCGTCCTCCGGCTCCTGGGTCTGATTGCCGCGAGCCACAGGGAGGGTTTTGCGGCGGTCGGCAAACCAGTCGAAGAGCGACATCGTGAAGCGCGGGGAAGGAGTGGGGAGCCGAACGGCCGAGGGGAGATGGCGATCGCGGCCCGTGCGGGCGACAACCGGGACGGGACCCATTAAAGGCCTCCAGGCCGCCCCTGCCCAGAGCGGGCCGGAGTCTTCAAACCTGGCCGAGGACCAGCCGCAGCCAGGGTGTGGTGCCCGTGACCCAGAGGAGCGCGCCGCCCGTCGCCAGAAACGGCACGAAGGGAACGGGTTGCTGGCGTCGAATCGCGCCCGTGGCCAGGGCCAGACCCCCCACCACAGCGGCCAGAAGGATGGCCGCGAAGGCGGCCAGGGCCAGGCCGGCCAAGCCCAGCCAGGCGCCGAGGAGAGCGGCCACCTTGCCGTCCCCGGATCCCATGGCGGGGCGACCCAGCCAACGGGTCCCCAGGGCGCTGAGAAGGTCGAAGCCGATCAACCCGAGGGCGGCGGCCAGGAGATGGGAGCCCAGCACCTCGCGCCCCAGGGCGGCGCTCTGTTGCCAGCCCACGCTGGCGGTGACCAGCCAACCGGCCACCACCCCCCAGCGACAGATCGGTTCCGGAATCCAGAGTTGATCGCCGTCGATCAACGCCAACACCAGCAAGAGGCTCACCAGCAGCCAGCCGGCGATCACCACCAGGAGACCGGCCGGTCGGGGCCCCAGACCATCGGGACGGGCCATGGTCATCAGCACCCAGAGGCCAGCGCAGAGCAGCTCCGTGAGGGGATAGCGCCGGCTGATGGGGGCCTGGCAATGGCAACAGCGGCCCCGCAGGCCCACCCAGGAGAGCACCGGAATGTTTTCCAGCCAGCTCAGGGGGGTGCCGCAGCGGGGGCAGTGGCTGGAGGGCCAGAGCACCGATTCCTCCCGGGGGATGCGCCAAACGACGACGTTGAGAAAGCTCCCGACGCAAGCGCCCAGAAGCGCGGCCACGAGAATCGGCTCCGCTCCCGGCCAGGGGAGGGACAGCGACGGGACGACCAGGGGCGTCGGGAGCAAAACGTCAGGGAGAGGGGGGATCAGGCGAGGAGCTTCTTCTCTTCGATCATGCGGTGGATGATGGGGGTGAGAATCAATTCCATGGCGAAACCCATCTTGCCGCCGTTGACGACGATGCTCGTCGGGCTGCTCATGAAGGAATCATGAATCATGTCGAGGAGATAGGTGAAGTCGATGCCCCACTTCTCGCGAGCCCCTTTGCGGAAGTGGATGATCACAAAGCTTTCATCCGCCGTGGGAATGTTCCGACAGATGAAGGGATTGGAGGTGTCCACCGTGGGAATGCGCTGGAAGTTGATGTCCGTGCGGCTGAACTGAGGGCAGATGTGATTGATGTAATCCGGCATCCGCCGCAGGATGGTGTCCACGATGGTTTCCGCTGAATAGCCCCGCTCGGCGTTGTCGCGGTGAATTTTCTGGATCCACTCCAGGTTGGCGATCGGCACCACGCCGACCAGCAGATCGGCGTTGGAGGCCACGTCGTAGGCCTCACCCTTCACCCCGCCGTGGAGTCCCTCATAGAAGAGCAGGTCGGTGTTGCCGGGGAGCTCCTCCCAGGGGGTGAACTGACCGGGCTCCAGGTCGGTGCCGAGGCGGGCGTTGTGATCGGCGGCCTCCTCCGTGGAATGGAGGTAGTAGCGACGCAGGCCGGAGCCCGTTTCGCCGTAAGCGCGGAACAGCTCTTCCAGCTTGTCGAAAAGATTGGCTTCCGGTCCGAAATGGGAAAAGTTCTCGCCCTTGGCCACAGCCGCCGCCATGGCCTCCTTCATCGGACCGCGCTCGTAGCGGTGATAGCTGTCGCCTTCCACCACGGCCGGCACGATACCCTCCCTGGCGAAGATGTGTTCAAAGGCGCGCTTGACGGTGCTCGTGCCCGCGCCTGAGGAACCGGTGACCGCAACGACCGGGTGACGCTTTGACATCGGACACAGGAGGGGAAGGCGTTTGAGAGTTTGGCAGGTCGTCGGTCCCGCCCACCCAACAGCGGGATCAGGCGGGGCTGAGGCGGCCCGCCAGGGCAGCCTCCAGCTGGTCGCCCATCGCCTGACAGCCGACGCGACGCAGGCCCTCGCTCCAGAGATCCGCCGTGCGGAAGCCCGCCGCCAACACCTGATCCACCGCCGCTTCCAGGTCGGCGGCGGCCTGCTCTTCCTTCAAGCCCAGCCGCAGCATCATGGCGGCGGAGAGCACCATCGCCAGCGGGTTGGCCGCGTCCTGGCCCGCCAGATCGGGGGCGGAGCCATGGATCGGCTCGAAGAGCCCGGGACCGCTCGCGCCGAGGGAGGCCGAGGGCAGCATGCCGATGGAGCCGCTGAGCATGGCGGCCTCATCGCTGAGGATGTCGCCGAAGAGATTGCTGGTGAGCAGCACGTCGAACTGGCGCGGCGCGCGCACGAGCTGCATGGCGGCGTTGTCCACGTACATGTGGCTCAGGCGCACGGAGGGAAACTCGGCGTGGATGGCCTCCACCCGCTCGCGCCACAGCTGGCTGACGTCCAGCACGTTGGCCTTGTCCACCGAGCAGAGCTCCCCGCGACGGCTGGCGGCCAGAGCGAAGGCCACCCGGGCGATGCGATCCACTTCGTCGGCGAAGTAGGCCATCGTGTTGAAGGCCCGCACCCGTCCTTCCGCCTCCACCCGCCCCTTGGGGGTGCCGAAATAGACCCCGCCGGTGAGTTCTCTCACGACGAGGAGGTCCACGCCCTCAATCACGGAGCGCTTGAGGCTGCTGGCCTCCAGAAGGGCAGGGAAGATCTTTACCGGCCGCAGGTTGGCGAACAGCCCCAGGGAGGAGCGCAGCGCCAGCAGGCCGGTTTCCGGCCGCTTCTCCCGCGGCAGGTGGTCGTGGCGAGGGCTGCCGATGGCTGCCAGCAGCACGGCATCGGCCCCGCGAGCCGCCTCCAGGGTCGAGGGCGGCAGAGGTTCGCCGCAGACGTCGATGGCGGCTCCCCCGAAAGGATGCTCCTCCAGCCGCAGGGTGAACCCCCGGAGCGCGCTGACCCGCTCCAGAAGCCGACGGGCCACAGCCATGATCTCCGGCCCGATCCCATCGCCAGGCAGCAGGGTGATCCGATGGGTGGTCGTCATCAGCAGGGACGGGGAGGGAGAGGGCGAGGGGCGCGCCGGAGTCCCTGGCGGCCGCGGCTCAGGCTACCCAGCCGCGCCGCGCCGCCCCGTCATTGCGGCTGTTGCGCTTTCAGCTGCCGGAGGCTGCGGGCCATCTCCGGCAGTTTGCTGAAGGCTGCGGAGCAGCGCAGCCAGAGCCTGTTGGGGATGGCCGGGTAGCCGCTCACCACTTCGCCGGCGGGCACATCGCCATGGATGCCGGATTTGGAGGAGGCGATGGCGCCATCGCCCAGGGTGGCCCGGTTGGCGACGCCCACCTGGCCGGCGAGGATCACGCCGTTGCCCAGGCGGGCTCCGCCGGCGAGGCCCACCTGGGCGGCCAGGGCGCAGCCGCGGCCGATCGTCACCCCGTGGCCCACATGCACCAGGTTGTCGATTTTGGTGCCGGCACCCACGCGGGTTTCGCCGACGGCGGGGCGATCGATCATCGAGCCGCAGCCGACCTCCACGCCGTCCTCCAGCACCACCCGGCCCGTTTGGGGCATCTTGCGCCAGCCGGCGGGAGTGGGAACAAAGCCGAAGCCCTCGGAGCCGATCACGGCTCCGGAGTGCACCACGCAGCCCTCCCCGAGACGAGAGCCGGGATGGATCACGGCGTTGGCATGGATCTCGCAGAACCGCCCCAGGTGAACATCCTCGAGCAACACCACGCCGGGGTGGAGCACGCAGCCCTCCGCCACCTCACAACCCGGGCCGATCACCCCATGGGCGCCGACATGGACATCGGCCGCCACCCGGGCCTCCGGGCTGACCACCGCGCTGGCGTGGGCGCCGGGGGCGGGGCGGCGACGGGGAAAGAGGGCGTCGAGGGCCTCGGCGAAGGCGAGGCGGGGGTTGGGAACGGCGACCCAGGCCAGGCCTCGGGCGCTGGCCTGCGCCTGCAGGTCGGGATCGGGAAAGAGCAGCACGGCCCCGGCGCCCGTGGCGTCGAGGGCGGCGGCCGGGGCGTGGCCCGGCTCCAGGAAACTGAGCTGACCGTCGCCGGCCCGCTCCAGGGATTCCGCTCCCACGATCTCCGGATCAGCGGCCAGATCGAGGGGACAGGCCTGGCCCACCGCGGGAAGCTGGCTGAGCAACTGGCTGAAGCGCATGGAGAGAGGCGTCCGCCCGGGGGATGTGGGGCGGATCGTAGGCCGCCGGGATCGGAGGCCTTCAGGCCACGAGCACCAGGTGATCCCGATGCACGATGGCGCCTCCGTCGTCGCCCAGCCGTTGGCGGATCGCTTCCCGTCCGAGCCCCAGGACGGCGCGCACCTCCTCGCTGCTGAGGCGGCAGAGGCCGCGGCCGATCTCGCGGCCGTCGCTCCCCGTGAGGCGCACGGGCGCCAGGCGATCGAAGTCGCCCTCCACGGCGGTGACGCCAACGGCCAGCAGGGAGGCCCCCTGGTGGCGCAGGGCGTGCTCCGCCCCCGCGTCCACCGCCAGGGTGCCGCTGGGCACGAGGGCGTGGGCCAGCCAGCCCTTGCGATCCGGCAGGGGGGTGGGGCTCGGTTGGAACACGGTTCCCACCGAAACCCCCGCCAGGAGGGCCTCCAGCACGGCGGGGTCCCGTCCGTCCGCCAGACGCACGCGGATGCCGCTGGTGGTGGCGATCCGGGCGGCGGTGAGCTTGGTGGTCATGCCCCCCGTGCCCCACTGGCCGCCGCCGCTCGCCCCCTCTCGCAGGCGCTCCAGATCGGCGGGATCGCTGACCTCCTCGATGGGGACCGCCTCGGCGTTCGCGCGGGGATCGGCGGAGTAAAGGCGGTCGACATCCGTGAGCAAGACCAGCTCGTCGGCGCCGAGGGCCACCGCCACCAGGGCGGAGAGGGTGTCGTTGTCGCCGAAGCGCAATTCCTCGGTGGCCACCGTGTCGTTTTCGTTGACGACCGGCACCACATTCCAGGCCAGGAGCTGCTCCAGGGTGAGACAGGCCCGGCGGTAGCCGCGGCGCGAGGCCAGGTCGGCCCGGGTGAGGAGCACCTGGGCCACCGTGAGCCCGCGCACCGCGAACGCCTCCTGGTAAAGCGCCATCAAGCGGCCTTGGCCCACGGCCGCCGCTGCCTGGAGAGCGGCGATGTCGGCGGGCCGGGAGGCGAGGCCCAGGGCGGTGCACCCCAGGCCCACCGCGCCGCTGGTGACCAGGGCGATGCGTTCGCCGGCCCGTTGGGCGCGGGCGATGGAGGCGGCCAGATCCATGATCACGGCCGCCGTGGAGCGCTCGGGCTGGCCCCGCAGCAGGCTCGTGCCCACCTTGATCACCCGCCGGGGCTGACTGCGGTTCACAGCCACTTTTCCCAGAGCGGATGAGCCAAGTGGTGGGCCAGCCCCAGCTCCCACATCTGCAGGCGATCGTTGGGATGGGGCAGCCCTTGGGCATCGATGGGTTTCACCAGCACGGTGTACAACCCGAGGCGATTGCCGGCGAGCACATCCGTGAACACCCGATCTCCCAGCAGGGCCACTTGGGAGGCGGGAAGCTGGAGGTCCTGGATCACGCGACGCAGGGCGCCACGCCTTGGCTTGGCGGCGCTGACCGTGTACGGAAACCCCAGGATTTCAGAGACGCTGCCAATGCGGCGTCTGGAGGGGTTGTTGCTGAAGAGATGGATGGGCATCCGGGCGCCGGCCTGGCGCAACCACGCCTCCGCCGCTGGCGGCAGGTCCGCGCTGCGGCGGGGGAGCAGGGTGCGATCGACATCGATCACCAGGGCCCGAACCCCTCCCGCGACCCGGTCCTGGAGTTCGTCGAGGGGGAGCTGCGGCAAGGCGCAGCCCGGGGCCCAATCGGGCATCAGCAACTGGCGCATCATGAGCGGCGTTCAGCCTTCCCGTTCCCGTTCATCCAATTCCGCTTCGATCCGCGGTTGGATGCGCTCGAATTCCTCGCCTTCCACCACCACCGCTTCCGATCCTTCGATGCGGGCGACGACAAAGAAGGGATCGAGGGGGATATAGAGCCCATACTCTTGATCATTGGCGCGGAAGGCAATTAATAATTCATAGAGATCACTCTCATCGTCATCCTCTCCATCCTCGATGTCATCCTCCAGCTCATCGGGATCGGGTTCCTCCAGCTCGCCGCTCACGGTGAGGGTGACGGCCGAACGCACAAGGGTGAGGTCGTGCTCTTGGAGGACGACATCCGCCACGGAGAGGATGGGCTCGGCGCCTTCAAGACTTTCGATCACCTCATCCTTCTCATCCTCTCCTTCGGCCATGCGCACCAGGCAGACCGGGGTGTCCACGGGGGTGAGGAGGGCGTAATCCTTGCCATCGAGCGGAATCAGATGCTCCAGAAAACACAGGATTTCGCGATCGGCGTGATCCTTCACCAACACGGTGGGCACGTCTCCCGAACCGATCAGTTCAGGGGGTTCAGGGGTCATGGGGTTGAGGGGGGTGGGGTGATGGAGGAAGCCGGATCAGGGGCGAGAGCGGTGCCCTCACGCAACCATTGTTCCAGCAGCAGGGCCGCGGCGGCACTGTCCAGTTTCCCGCTTCGATCGCCGCGCAGCCCGAAGCGATCGGCCGCTTCCCAGGTGGAACCATGCTCATTCACCCACACCAGGGAAAGGGGGCGTCCGCGAGCGGCCAGGGCCTCAGCCAGCTGGCGTCCGTAGCGCAGACAGTGGCGCGCCTGAAGCGTCAGCCGCTGGTTGTCATCCAGGGGGAGCCCCACCACCATCACGGTGGCCTGACGGCGGGAGGCCAGGGTGGCGAGGGTCTGGGCATCCTCGTCCACCCCGCGGCGCTGAAGCGCCGGCAAGGGGGTGACCGTCAGCCCGAGGGGGTCGCAGCCGGCGAGGCCCACACGCTTGCGACCCACATCCAGGGCAATGGCGGAACAGGGGGGACGGGGCGACACTCAGCGCTGGCCGGCCGGGGTGGGCAAGGAGCGGGGGGACGGCTTCCAGGGCTCCAGCATGGCCTCCAGGCGCCGGCTGGCCTGCCGCGCCGGCTGGACCTCCTGGCGGCGCCAGACCGTGCGCGCCATCAGGACTTGCTCCCCGAGAAGGCTGGCCCCCAGCGTCTCCAACCAGGCACGGCGCTGGACATCGTCGCGGTCGGTCCGCAACACCAGCGGGGTTCCGGCCCGAGCCAGGCGATGCAGCAACCAGGCGCCGGCGGGACCCAAGAGGTCGTCGCGGCCAGGCTGGAGGCTCAGCTCCGCCACCATGCCCACCTCGGGATGGTGGATCTGGTGGCGAATGGCCGCCACGGCTTCGTTGCGGTCGTGATCGACCAGGAGCCAGCCGCATCCCCCGGATTGGTCGAGGAGATCCTCGATGCGGCGATCAAAGATCTGGCGCAGGTGGGCCGGGCAGCAGGATTGCTCCAGATGCCACATCAACGCGGCGGACTGACGATCCAGGGCGTGGGCCCGCAGCCCGGCCGGAAGGGCGGGAGCTGGCTCCCGGGGTTGCCACCGCCAGAGCTGATCGGAGCGCACCCGCTGAAATCCCTGGGCGCGCAGGACGGCCAGGCGTTGGCCATCAAGGATGGAGGCGGTGGCGATCCAGCTCGACACGCCGGAGGCTCCCTGGAGCGCCACGCGCATCAGGGCTTCAGCCACTTCCGGCCCGGAGGGGGCGAAGGGGGGGCGATCCATCGCCAGGGCCAGATGGTCGACCTCCCAACAGGTCCCGCGGCGGTTGAGGCGCCGGGTGACGACCAGGCCGCGGGGTTGGGGGTGCTGGGACGGGTGACGGGACAGCGCCACATGAACGACGGGCCCATGGGGGAACGAGGGGAGCACGGCTCCCAGCAATCGCTCCGGCAGTTCCAGGATCAGAGCGCGTTGCAGCTGGGGGAGGAGGGGAACGAACGCCTGGTCCTGCAACAAGGGCAGATGCCACCCCTGCAGCCGTTCCACAGTCAAACCCTGGGGCGCGGAGCCCCGCAACCGGTCCATGCTCAAGCGCAGTTTCTCAACGTGTCTCAAGCCTATGGGCATGACGGAAAATGGCCGCACAAAAGACCGGGGGATCAACACGTGGCCGCCGATAGTCTAGGCGGCTGTTCGCTTGGGTCCAAGGCAGCCAACCATCAAGCTGGGCGAATGAGCACCACAGGGGTGCGCTCGTTGGCGTTGCCAGCCGGGTTGGGCCGGAGAGCCCGTTCGATCAGGGCGAGATCGCTGCCGCGGCTGGCGGCCAACACCTTGACCCGACCGAGGTCATTGACGTCCACCACCGCCACGGCCACCCCGAAGGTGGCCGCCATCTGCTCGCAGAAGCGCTCCGGCTCCGCCGGGCCCAACACCAGGGTCTGGTCGTAGGGCGGCGTGGTGCCGGTGACATCGTCGATCAGGCGCGCCTGCGGACCCGCCAGCCGATAAAACCCTCCCTTGCTTCCCAGCACTTTGAGGGCAAAGCCTCCGAGCCAGGCGCACAGCACGCGGGCGGGTCCAGTGATGTCGATCAGGGTCTGCAGTCCGCAGGCGGTGGCCAGGCTGCTGGTGGGGTGGAAGGCCCGACAGAGCAGGCGGGAGAGCATGGAGGGCTCCACCGTCTCGGGGTGGTGGTAGCGGCCCTGGATCACCGCCAGGGGGGTCTCGCCGATGGTGAGCACATCCCCGGGTTGGATCAGGGCGCCGCAGTAGCGCTCCAGCACCTCGGCGGGGTCGTCCAGCACGCCGAGAAGGTGCGTTTTCACCGGCAGGACACGACAGGCGTCCCCCTGGCGCCAGGAGGCCATCGCCGGAACGGCTGGCTCGGGCTTGCGCAGCGGCACGAGCACGCCGTCGCGACGCCTGAGGCGGCCGAACGGTCCGTAATGGATCCAGGTGATGTCCAGCCAGAGGGTGTCGAGGAGGGTCGAGGCGTCCTGTCCGGGGGGAGGGGTCAGGGTGACGCGCACGCCGGCGGCGGTGGTCTTTCGCCCCTTGACGATGTACGCCGCCCAGTAGCCGTCCGGTCGTGCCGGTTCATCGGGATGCCGAGCCGTGATCCGCACCTGTCGGCTGACGCCGGAGAGCTCGGCGCGACCAAGGAGCACGGGCTCCACCTGAAGTTCAGGGACGAACACCTCCATCTTGGGATGGGGGTTGTGGATGCGGATCTCGCCCTCCACCACCAGGGCCTCGCCCTGGCGGATCACGGTGAAGGGGGCGGCCTCGAGCCGGAGGGGCGAGGCGGGTCGGAGGCGATGGCGCAGCTCCAGCCAGAGAAGCGTGAGGCCGAAGAGCAGCAGCCCGATCAGCGGCACGGTGAACAACGGCGACAACGGCTCCAAACGCGGGCACCCTCAAGACCTTTGGTGCAGGAGCGTAGGGGCAGGTGCCGCCGTAGGTTTCCTGGAATGGCACCGGCCTGGACACTGGCATGCGGAAAACCTTTGTTCTGGACACCAACGTGCTGTTGCACGACCCCTTGGCGCTGACCCGTTTTCAGGACAACGCCGTGGTGGTGCCGATCGAGGTGGTGGAGGAGATCGATCGGTTCAAGCGCGACCCCTCCGAAAAAGGACGCAATGCCCGCCAGGTCTCCCGACTGCTGGATGAGCTGCGGGAGAAGGGGAATCTGGCGGAGGGCGTGACCATCGACGCGGCGAGCGGCGGCACGTTGAAGGTGGTGTTCTGCCGGGGCGAAACGCTGGCGCAGCTGCCCCCGGAGCTCAAAGGCGGCAATGGCGACAACAACATCCTCGCCGTGGCGTTGGAGCAGCGGCTCCAGGAAGTGATGGGCAGCCATCTGCCCGTGGTTTTGGTCACGAAGGACACCAATCTGCGGATCAAGGCCGACGCGGTGGGCTTGACGGCGCAGGACTACACCACCGACAAGGTGGACATCGCCGATCTCTATCCCGGGTTCTGCGAGGTGTGGACCAGCGCCGAGCGGATGGACCGGGTGAAGAGCCAGGGGGGCTTGCCCGAGGCGGAGCTCCCCGCGGGCCATCCCCCGCTGGTGGCCAACGAGGGCGTGACCCTGGTGGACCAGGCCCAGCCCAACCACACGCTTCTGGCGCGCTTTCATGGCGCCAGCGGTGCCTTGCAGCCCCTCCAGCGGGCGCCCAAAGTGCGGCTGGGCCCGATCCAGCCGCGAAACAGGGAGCAGACCTTCGCCCTGGATCTGTTGCTGGATCCGGAGATCCAGTTGGTGACGCTGATCGGCAAGGCCGGCACGGGCAAGACCCTGCTGGCGTTGGCGGCCGGGCTGCACATGGTGGCCGATGAGCGGGTGTACGACCGGCTCCTGGTCACGCGACCGGTGATCCCCCTCGGGAAGGACATCGGCTTTTTGCCCGGAGACATCGAAGAGAAGATGGGCCCCTGGATGCAACCGATCATCGACAATCTTGACTACCTGCTCGGGGCCAACGAGGGCCATGGCGGAAGCCGGGGCAATCCCCGCACCCAGCGCAACAGCTGGACTGATTTGAAGGGAATGGGGCTGTTGGAGGTGGAAGCGATCAGCTATATTCGAGGCCGCTCCATTCCACGTCAATACATGGTGGTGGATGAGGCTCAGAACCTCACGCCCCATGAAGTGAAAACCATCGTCACACGGGTGGGTGAGGGCACGAAGATCGTGCTCACCGGAGATCCTTATCAGATTGACAATCCCTACGTGGATGCGGAGAGCAATGGGCTGACCTGGCTGGTGGAGCGCTTCAAGGGGCAAGACCTGGCGGGCCACGTCACCCTGCTGCGGGGAGAACGCTCAGCGCTGGCGGAACTGGCGGCGAATCTGCTTTGAGCCCAACTCCTCTTCCAGCCCGGCAGTCCTCCGATCCCGCCAGCCGCCGGGCGAGGGTCCTCTTCTGGGGTGCCGCCGCCCTCTTCGCCATGGTGGGACTTCTGGTGCAGTGGTGGCGCCTCCACTCCCTCACCGCCTCCTATGACCAGGGCATCTTCACCCAGGTGCTCTGGAACGGCCTTCACGGCCATCCCTTCGAGAGCACGTTGTCGTCCCAGCTCTCCACGAATGTGATCCATGGCGGGGAGGCGCCTGCCCTGGGCTATCGCCGCCTGGGTCAGCATTTCACGCCCCTGCTCGCGATCTGGATCCCCTTCGTGGGACTGGGGGGGCCGGGAGCGCTGGGGGTGATCCAGGTGTTGTTGATCACCGCCGCCGGCCTCTTGCTCCATCGCTTGGCTCGCCTGTGGCTGCCGGAGTCGCTGGCGGCGATGGTGGGCATCAGCTTCTTCGGCGCCAATGCGGTGCTGGGTCCCACCTGGGGCAATTTCACCGATCTCTGCCAGCTGCCGCTGCTGGTGTTCGTTCTGCTGCTGGCGTTGGAGAAACGCTCCTGGATCCTGGGGCTGCCAGCGGCGCTGCTTATCCCCCTGGTGCGGGAGGACACGGGGGTGGTGCTGGTGGGGATCGGCGTGTGGCTGCTGGTGCGTCAGCGACGCCGCTGGCCGATCGGGCTGGCCCTGATCGCCTGGGGTGGGACCTGGCTGGTGCTGGTGACCACCGTGTTGATGCCGCTGTTCAGTGAGGACACCTCACGGCGCTTCATGCTGGAGAACTTCGGCCAATACCTTGACGGCCAGGAGAAAGCCTCCAGCCTGGATGTGCTGCACGCCAGTCTGAGCCAGCCCCTGCTGCTGCTGCGGGAGCTGGTGAGCCCGCCCGATCAGACCGTTCGCTATCTGCTGGGTCAGGCCCTGCCCCTGATGTTCGTCCCCCTGGTGTCGCTGGACAGCTGGCTGCTGATGGTCCTGCCGCTACTGGGCTTGCTGCTGGCGCAGGGCACCAATAATCCGCTCTCGATCAACATTCGCTACACGTTTCTGGTGGTGCCTGGACTGTTTGCCGGGGCGGCCCTCTGGTGGCGTCACCACACGGGCCTGTTCGCCCGGAGGCGGTGGCGGGCGCTGTGGGCCGGAGCCCTGGCGTTGTCGCTGCTGTTCACCCTCACCAGCAACCCCAACCGCTCTCTCTCCTGGCTGATTCCGGACAGCGTGTCGCCCTGGGTGCATGTGTCGGTCGGGGAGAGCTGGCGCCATGCGGCCGCCGCGCGGGAGGCCCTGGCGCTGGTTCCCCCCGGGGCCACCGCCTCCGCCACCACCCAGCTGGTTCCGTCCCTGGCGCGACGAGAGGTGCTGGTGCGCTTCCCGAACGCGATCAGCTATCGCGACCGGGAGGGGCTCACGCGGCCTGTGGACTGGGTGGTGGCCGATCTTTACCGGCTGCGGCGCTACGCCCCGGCGTTCGCGGAGGATCAAGACGTGCTGGAAGGGGCCCGCGAGCGGTTGCGGGACATGGGTGGGCGGTACGGCATCCGCTTCCTGCGGGACGGCGTGGTGGTGTTGCGGCGGGGGGCCGGGGATCAGCCCGGCAGCCGGGAGGCCCTCCAGGTCTGGCTCCGCTGAGGGGGCGTCGCGCGCGAGGGCTCAGGGGGAGCGTGGCGAGCGAGGGCTCAGGGGGAGCGTTCAGATCATCTGGCGCGGATTGACGCAGCGGTCGAAGTCGTCGGCGCTGACGCCGCCCAGGGCCAGGGCGCTCTCCCGCAGGCTGAGGCCATGGAGGTGGGCATGGCGGGCGATGGCGCAGGCCTGGTCGTAGCCCAGCAGCGGCGTGAGGGCCGTGACGAGCATCAGGCTTTGCTCCACGTGCTGGGCGATGCGGGCTTCGTCGGCCCGCAGAAATTCGACGCAATGCTCCCGCAGGCCCGTGCAGGCGCCCCGCAGGAGTTCGAGGCTGTTGAGCACATTCAGGGCGATCAGCGGCTTGAAGACGTTGAGTTCAAAGTTGCCCTGGCTGGAGGCCATCTGCACGGCGGTGTTGTTGGCCAACACCTGCACGGCCACCATGGTGACCATTTCGCACTGGGTGGGATTCACCTTGCCGGGCATGATGCTGGAGCCCGGTTCGTTTTCCGGCAGGATCAGCTCGCCGAGGCCGCAGCGGGGGCCGCTGGCCAGCCAGCGGATGTCGTTGGCGATTTTCATCAGGCTGCCGGCCACCACGGCGAGGGCGCCGTGGGTGGCGGCGAGGGCCTCGTGGCCCGCCAGGGCCTGAAAGGGGTTGGCGGCGGCCGTGAAGGGCAGGCCGAGGCGTTCCGAGAGCCGGGCCGCCACCGCCGCCCCGAACCCCGCCGGCGCGTTGAGGCCGGTGCCCACCGCCGTGCCGCCGATGGCCAGGGCGCGGACGGCGGGAAGGGTGGCCCGCAGGGCCTGGAGTCCGAGCTCCAGCTGGGCGCGATAGCCGCTGAATTCCTGCCCCAGGCTGAGGGGCACCGCATCCTGCAGATGGGTGCGCCCGATCTTCACCACCTCGGCGTAGCGGATCGCCTTCTCCTCCAGAGCGTCCATCAGGCCTTGGAGGGCGGGGAGGAGGTGCCGTTCGATCGTCAGCGCCGCGGCCAGGTGCATGGCCGTGGGGAAGGCGTCGTTGCTGGATTGGCTGAGGTTCACATGGTCGTTGGGATGCACGGGCGCCTTGCTGCCCAGCACGCCGCCGAGGGCGTGGATGGCCCGGTTGGCGATCACCTCATTGACATTCATGTTGGTCTGGGTGCCGGAGCCCGTCTGCCAGACCTTCAGGGGGAACTCCTCATCGAGGGCGCCGCTGGCCACCTCTTCCGCCGCCGCAACGATCGCTGCGGCGAGGGCGGGATCAAGGCGGCCCTCCCGGGCGTTGATCTCCGCGCAGGCGGCTTTGAGCTGGCCGAGGGCGTGGATGATGGCGAGGGGCATGGGCTCGCCGAAGGGGAACAGCCGCAGGGAGCGCTGGGTCTGGGCTCCCCAGAGGCGCTCTCTCGGCACCGCCACGGTGCCGAGGCTGTCCCGCTCCTCGCGGGTGGCGGCGAGCGGCGGATCCGTCATGGGGTGGCGGGGGAGGGCGCCAGGCTGGCGTTGAGCTCGTTGAAGCTGAGGCCGGCGTCAGGGGCGAGGGCGGGGGGAAGGGGAAGGCCGGTGGCCTGGCTCAGGGCGCCGTTGAGGGTCCCCAGGGGCACGGCACCGGCGCCGCGGAACACCACCTGCCCCTCGGTGCCGAGGACCACCACCTCCGGAATCGTGCCCCGCCAGTAGTGCAGGGGATCGGTGGGCCCGTCATCGGCGCGACCCTGCAGGGGATCGGTGACCAGGGGCAGCAGTTCGATGGTGCCGCCCCACACGCGCTGCAGCTCGGAGACGATGCCCGCGAAGCGCTTGCTCACGGCGCTGTCGTCGAGATAGAAGACCAAAACGGTGACGCGCTTCTCCGCCAGGGCATCGGCCAGGGTGACGCGCGGCGGCACCAGGGAGCCGTTGCCGGCATAGAGGGCGAAGATGTTGCCGTCGTAGCGGTCGTTGTCGAGGCTGGCCCGGGCGGGTTCCGGCCCGCTCAGCAGGCCGAGGAGGAGGAAAACCGCCGTCAGGAGTGGCAGCCCCCGCCGCCAGAAACGGGTGAGCGCCGCGCGGGGAGGGGCCACCCGGGGGAAGCCCGGCACAGATCGGGGAGACAAGGGCTGGAGGGGGCTGGGCGTTGAAGCCCATTATCGACATCAGCGCTCGAGGCTTCGTCCCATGCCTTGGGCGATGCCCCGGCCCACGAGGCCGATGGCGCGCCCCACCACTCGGGTGAGCAGCACCACCACCAGATTGCCGAAGGCGCGCGTCAGGCTCTGCACCTGGGGGGCGAGGGCGTCGCGCAGCTCGAGCAGCAGGGTGACCAGCTGTTGCGTCCCCCGCAGGCGCTTGAGTTCGCCATCGCGGGGCTCGGTGAGATCGAGGCGCTCGATGCCGCCGGGCTTGAGGGCGAAGAGCGCACGCTTGCTTTCGTAGAGGCCGATCGGCCGCCGCACCCAGCTGAACCAGCGCTCCTGGGCGTTGAGTTGATTGCGCAGGCGCTCCAGGTTGCGGGTGGAGACCAGGGTGTCCTGGAGGAGATAGCGGCGCAGTTCCGGCCAGTCGGCGCTGAGGGCGAGCACCTGGCCGCTGATCTGCTCGGCGCTGCGCACCAGCCAGTTGGCGAGGAGGAGCTCGAGGTAGAGGACGGCCTGAGGTTCATCGGCGGCCCGCAGGCGGCCGTCCACCACGAGGGGCCGGGCCTGGACCAGGGCGGCCAGCATGGCCCGCGGATCGGGAAGCTCGGGATCCTCGCCGTTTAGATCGCTCTGATCAAGGAGGGTATCGGCGACGGGGCTGAGGCGGCCCTCCCGGGGGAGCTGGACGTAGGGACCGGCCATTTGGCGCAGGGCCTGCTGCCGCAGGGCCGGCTGGAGGGCGCGCCAACGCTGCGGGAGACTGTCGGCCGAGGGGTTTTCGGAGCGCAGCGACTCCCGCAGGGCATCGAGTTGCTGGAGCAGGGCCAGGAGCAGATCCCGGCGGCGGTCCTCCCGCAGGCCATCCATGGCCAGGAGCTGGCCGCTCTGGTTGTGAGGCCCCGACAGGAGGGCGGTTTCGAGGCGCTCCCGCAGGGTGCCCCAGATCCCGTCCGCGTTGCGCTGCCGCAGGGTGAGCGCCAGGCCGGCCTCAGCGGGTTGAGCCGAGGGAGTCGAGCGGCGCGGCACGAGGGCGCCGCCCGCCGAAGGCGCCGTGGCCGGGGCCGCGCTGTCCGCCAGGCCCCAGGCCAGGGTCAAGGGACCCCAGAGCCAGAGGAGCAGGGCGCGAGCGGCGAGGAGTTCCCGCCGTCGTCCGGCCAGGAGCAGGAGCGCCAGCCCGTTGTCGGGAGGGGGATCGAGGAGGCGTTGGCAGACCCGCAGCTCGGCGTCGATCTGCTGCAGCCCGCTCACCAGCAGCCACTGCCCCAGGCCCATGGGCAGGGTGTCGCCGCCGGCTGGTTCGGGCCTCGGGCCGCCCACCTCCACCACCCGCCCCCCGGCGAGGAGGGTGGTGACGGCCTCGCGGAGGGTGTCGGCATCCGGTGTTTCCAGGACGCCTTGGAGGGGGAGATCGAGAAGGAAGGAGCGGGGATAGGGCGACGCGACGGTGAGGACGAGCAGCACAGGCGCGGGATGCCAGCGGTCCTGGAGCTGGCGGAGCTCCTCCAGGAGGAGGTTGGCGGGGGGTGGCGTCGTCAGGGCCCAGAGCACGAGGCGGGGCGGGCCGTCCAGGGCGTCGGCGGCGTCGACGAGGCGACAGCGGGGGGGCTCGAGGGTGAGCCAGCGCCGCAGGCCCTCCCGCGGCAAGGGATCCGCCAGCAGGAGGAGCTGGGGAAGGTTTCCACTGGGGGCTGAACGCAGGGAAACGCGCATGGTCGCCACACCGATCGAGCGGACCATACCGAACGAGGCGGCGCGGGGGCTGTTCAGGTGGTCAGCGGGGGCTCCGTCGACCGAGCAGGTTGAGGGTGTAAGCCTCGATGCGAAAGCCGGTCTGCCGCTCGATCTGTTCGAGGAGGGAGGGGGGCAGGGACACATCAAGATCCTCGATGGCGCCGGTGTCGAGGCAGGTGAGATGGCTGTGGGGATCAGCGCGGTAGCCGTAGAGGCGCCCGCTGGCGCGATCGAGACACTCGATCACCCCGGCGGCCTGGAGGGATTCGAGATTTTGATAAACAGAGGTGTGGCCGATGTTGCGGCCGATGTTGTTGAGCTTCTCAAAGATGTCGCGGGCGCTGAGGTGGGTCTTCTCCGCCCAAAGGAGTTGCAGCACCATGCGCCGCTGCTTGCTGAGCCGCAGCCCCAGCTCCCGGCAGCGGCGATAGGCGCTGTCCACGGAGTCCGGCAGGGGGGCGGGAGGTTCGGAGGGCTCCAGAGCGTCCGAGGGCGCTGGGGCCTCGGGGGGTGTCCGTGGCGGCGCGGTCCGTGCGGGTGGGGGATCAGTTGCGCTGCGATGAGCCACAGATCTGGCGGGGAATGGAAAAAAAGCGATTCCAATTTCCTTTATAAGAGATTTGCCGCGATCTGGCTCGTGGGCGGGGGGCGATCAGGCCACGGGAAGCGGACCTGGATCCTGCCAGCGCTCCGGCCCGATCGCCTGCAGGGCCTCCACCAGCTCGACGCGGCCGTCATAGAGCGCCCGGCCGACGATCACGCCCTCCAGCCCCAGGGGGGCGAGGGAGAGGAGGCTGAGCAGGTCGCTGAGGGAGCCCACCCCGCCGGAGGCGATCACGGGAAGCGGGCTGGCGTCCAGCATCGCGCGGAGGAAGGCGAGGTTGGGCCCCGCCAGGGTGCCATCGGTGGCGATGTCGGTGGTGATCAGGGCGGCGACGCCGGAGCTGGCGAAGCGTTGCGCCAGTGCCGTGGCCTCCAGGGCGCTGTCCTCCAGCCAGCCGCGGGTGGCGACGCGGCCCTCCCGGGCGTCGATGCCGACGACGATCCGCCCCGGATGGCGGGCGGCCAGCGCGCAGACCAGGGCGGGATCCTCCACGGCGAGGGTGCCGAGGATGACGCGGTCGAGCCCGAGGGTGAGGAGCTGCTCCGCCCGCTCCACCGTTCGCACGCCGCCGCCGAGCTGAACGGGGATGGAGAGGGCGGCGGTGATGGCGCGCACGGCGTCATCGTTCACGGGCAGGCCTTGGCGGGCACCGTCAAGATCCACCAGATGGAGCCGCCGCGCTCCCTGGCGTTGCCACTCCACGGCCTGCTGGACGGGGTCGTCAGAGAAGGTGGTGACCTGGTTGTAGTCGCCCTGATGCAGGCGCACGCAGCGACCATCGAGGAGATCGATCGCGGGAATGACGTCCATGGCCGTTTGCCACTGGCGCCATCATCCCTCGCACCGCACTGTGGGGGACCTCGTCCCGCCGCGATGGAGCCGCCCCTTCCCCCGACCCCTCCGCTCCGGATCGAGCGGACCGTCGCCCCGATCGCCTTCCCCGATCCGGCCGTGGAAGCGGCCCTGCGGCAGGTGCTCTTTCCCCCTGGCTCCCCGCGCGGGGCTTGCCAGCGCCTGGGCGGGGCGCGCTATGTGTTCAACCGCTTCGACCTGGATGGCGACCGCCAGCCGGAAACCCTCGTGGCCCTGCTGGGTCAGCGGCGCTGCGGCCCGGAGGGCTGCCCGCTGCTGGTGTTGAAGCGCGACGGCGCCCGGCTGGTGCCCCTGCAGCGGGTGCTGGGTCTGCGCTCCGCGCTGGTGGTGTCCGAGCGGCGCAGCCAGGGCTGGCTGGATCTGCTCCTGCCTTCGGGGGAGGGGGCGCCGGCGGGGGGGGGCGGC
>Ga0194130_10002007_pt1 | contig 30702 bp, 23 predicted proteins | sample TA2KigsurfametaG_FD_160084 | JGI IMG/M metagenome (GOLD analysis project Ga0194130, IMG submission 160084) | Freshwater microbial communities from Lake Tanganyika, Tanzania - TA2015050 Kigoma 12 surface | ecosystem: Environmental > Aquatic > Freshwater > Lake | place: Tanzania: Lake Tanganyika...
CGTGAAGAGTCTGGAAGCGCGCCAGTTGAAAGCCGTCATGAACGAGTGCGCCATTCTGGATGCCCGCGGATCCGCCAACACGACCGCCGGAAAGGTGAACGTGAACACCGCCAGCCGTACCCTTCTACGCGAGGTGATGATGCTGGAGCCTCGGTTCGCCGAGTCGATCATCACCCGCCGCACCGGTCGCTCGGAAGGAATCACGAGTCTGGCGGATCTGGTCGATCTACCCGGGGTGTCACAAATGCAACTGATCACCTTGGCGCAGGCGGCGGACGTGACCAGCAGCGTCTACACCATTTCCAGTCGTGGCAAGAATTTAGGTTCGGGCGCCGAGGCTGAAATTGTGGTCGTGGTCGATCGTTCCACGGTGCCGGCCCAAATCCTTGAGTACCGAGAACCTTGAAGCGCCGCCCCCGAGTCCTGCCCGATCCTGCCCAACTGGTCGTTCTGCCAGCGAACGGCGGCGTGGCCCTGTGGTTTGAGCGCTCAGCGGCAGGAATCGCACTTCGGGGTTCTTGGAGCGGCGTTTCCGAAATGGAGCGGCCGCCAGCAGGTTCGGTGGTGCTTCTGCCCACCGGAAGGGCACTCTGCCGAACACTTGAACTTCCCGCCGCCACGGCTTCGCAGCTTGAGACCGCGCTGCGTCTGCAACTCGAGACGCTGCAGCTTGGTTCGGTCCCAGGCCATCGAACCGCGGCCGCCGTGCTGCCGGAAGTCTTCGCGACCGAGGGCAGGCTTGGCTTCGCGACCGAATGGCCCCTGAGCGAATCCACACCGGCCGTACCCCGCGACCTTCCGCCCGACGGCGAACCGTGCTTCGCTGGCGATGCCGCCTGTCTGGTGGCCTTGCTGGATGCCGGCCTGCAGGGACCGCTTCTGTTGGCGAGTGACGATCGCCGCGCGCTCACATTCGCGATGCGAGCACCCAAGGGCGTGGTGGTGCGATGTTCGCGTCTGGATCCAACGGAGTGGCCCGGCTGCGCGGAGGCGGCGGTGCTGGAGAGCGCGGTTCGCGCCGGTGCCGATGAGGCGTTTCTGCGCGCGTTGCTGGCACAGGTGCGAGAGGCCCTGCCCCATGTGGCCGACGCGGGCCTGGGCTGCACCGAATCCGATCTTGCGCGTCTGCCGGACATCACAGGGATCGGCGAGGAGTGCGAGTGGTGGCGGGCCCATGCCACGGCCGTCGGTGCAGCGCTGGCCTGGTTCGGACCGCTTCGGACGCTGGTCTCGCTTCGCGCGCAACCGAAGGGCGAGCGCCCCTCGCGAGTCGGTGAGTGGCTGAATCGCCTGGCCGAGCCCAGGTTCGCCTCGCGACTGATGGCAGCCGCCCTGATCGCCATCGCGATCGGGCCACCGCTGGTGGCGGGCACCCGACTGCTGCTGCTGAAATGGAAGATCGGCGACCTGTCGGCGCGTGAATACGCCAATCAGGCGCACCGTCAGCGCGTGGCGCTGTACGCCGAGTTGCAGCGACGGGCATGGCCCATGGGCAAGCTGCTTGGCGATCTTGCGTGTGTGACGCCGGAAGGCGTGGATTGGGAGGATGTGAACCTTTCCCAGGATCGCAACGTGTCAATCCAGGGCTTCGCACGCCCGCACGACAAGATGAACGGCACCGAGGTGCTCCTGAAGATGGAGCGCCAGATGCTGGACAGCCGGATCTTCGACCGCGTGCAACGCAAGTGGGAAGCCGCGGATGGCAAGGGCACGGTCCGCTTCCAGATGTCCGCCACCGTGGCGCGCCCCACGCAGCGGCCGAACTACTCCGCCGAGCAAGACTTCGGCAAGAAGTCGCTCGCCGAGCGTCGATTCGGGCCCGACAAGTCGGACGAGACCGAGGCAAACACGGAGCCGGTGGCGCCTCCGGATCGAGCCTCGCTGCCGTCGGAACCCTCGCTGGCGGACGCATCGGCGGAATCCACGGGGAGCGCCGACACCGAGGCCCCCTCGGCAAAGCCGGCGGAAAACCCCGCGCCGTCTGGCAAGCGCCCATCCACCCTGTCCTCCAAGCCGTCCTCCAAGCCCGTGAAGTCGGAGCGCAAGTCAGGCTCGGACGCGGTCGCTGCCTCGGAGACCAGCGGTGGCGAGGCGGCTCCCGCCGAAGGCGGCGAGAGCAAGGGCGCTCGTGCGACCCGGCGCCCCGGCGCGAGCGGTGGCGAGTCCGGTCTTGCACGACGGAGCGAGCGCAATCCGGGCAGCTCGGACACGGACTTCAAGCCACCTGAGCCGATCAGCGACGCCGCGATCGCCGCGATGACCCTTGAGGAGGTCAAGACCACGCTGAGCAAGGTGAGCGAGGCCCGACAGCGCCTACCGAAGGAAGACCCCGAGCAGGTTCGACTGAAGCACGAGTTCGACAAGCTCATGGGCCGCCTTCGGGGAGGTGGATCATGAAGCGATGGTTCCGTTCGATCGAGTGGAAGATCGACCTGCAGGACAACCCGACGCTGGTGAAGATCCGGAACCTGCCAGCCGGCAAGCGCGCCGCCGTGATCGGCGCGGCGGTGCTGGTCGCATGGATGGCCCTGGAGCAGTGGAGTTGGAGCTGGGCGCGCGCGTGGAGCGAACAGGCCGATCGCATCGAGCGGGCGCTGGCCGAGTCGCGCTCGCTGGCGGGAAGCGACGATCCGATGGCGCGCACCGGTGCCGAACTCTACGGACCGATCGATCCCCCCTCGTCGGAGAATGACGGGGCGCAGGCGATGGCCGAAGCGGTGAACGCCGTGGTGAAGAAGCACTCCACGAGCGGCTTCAGCTACGACGCGCAGCGCGCGAGCACCCGTCTGCCGGGCGCGGTGAATATCGGCGGAACCTCGGACCGGATCTCGCGCGTGGTGGGCGAGGTTCGCTTCGAAGCGACTCCCGCCGAGGCCGCGAAGATCATCTCGGAACTCGAGTCGAATCCGGCGATCGAGGCGATCAGCGCACTGCGCATCGAGAAGATGGAGAATGACACGCGCCTGAGCGTGCGCATGACGGTCGAGGCCTGGGTGTTCGGCACCCGCAGCAGCGGAAGGAGGGCCTGATGCGAGTGCCTTCTTGGCTGCGCCTTCCCCCGGGCGTGCGCTTGACGCCGATGCTCGGTATCGGAGCCGCTTCGGCGCTCGTGCTCGGCGTCTTCGGACTGTGGGCCGTGCTTGGTCTGCTTGGCTCGCTGTTCACCTTCGGAAGCGGCAGTGATCCGAGTTCCAGCCTTGCGGACCCGCTGAAGCGGCATGAGCAGCTCGCCGAGGCCTCAGCCAAACGGTTCAACGGCCGAAGCGCGTTCTTCATGCCCTCGCCACCGGTCCGCAGGCCTCCCACGCCGACGAAGCCCGCGGAACCTCCGCCGCCTCCACCGCCGCCGCCGCCGCCGGCCGCGCCTCGCGAGTACGCCGGTCCCAAGCCCGTCGGCGCGATCGGCGAGCTGATCTTCTTCGCCGACCAGACCCAGCTTCGCGTGGGTGAGGAGCGCGGTGGCGTGAAGGTGCTGGCGAGCGCGGCGCCCTGGACGGTGCGGCTTGCCCACGGAGGCGGCGAGTACGACGTGGAGTTGTGGACCAAGGGCGGCAAGGAGCCGTTCTTCAACAACTCGGATTGGCGCAACGCACGTACTTCGACTCCCGGTGTTGACCCCGTGGGAGGCAAGTCGGACGCCAAGCCATCGCCGGGTGGTGCGGCGACAGGCAGCCCCTCCACCCCCCCCATGCCGGGTGGTGGACGCGGCCCCGGAATGCGGGACATGGGACCGGGTGCACAGATACCCCCGGAGCCTCAACTGACCCCGCCCGGAGGACCTGACCAGACGCTGGTTCAACCTCCCGGAGCGAAGGCTCCCACGGCTTCGCAAAGTCCGTGGACCGGCGAGCACATGGCCCCCCCGCCCGCGCTGACCCAGGAGCAGATCGCAGGCATGAACGCGACCGACGCAGAGGCCGCCTATCGGGCCGTCGGACGGGCGAAGGCGAATCGGAATCTGGACGACCCCACTCGGCAGCGGCTGAATCAGGAGTTCGAACAGCTTTCGAACCGAATCAAGGAATTGGGGAAGGGGCAATCGCCCCCCCCCTGATCCGTTCCAAGCCCCGGCGGTGATGGCGATTCGAAGGCCCTCACCTCCACTGGTTCCGAAACCCCGGAGAAATGACTGTGCAACGGAAGCGCGAACTTCATGTCGGCCTGTGCCTTGCGCCGTTGGCGGTCCTTCTGACGCTGAACCCAACTCCGGTCTGGGCCCAGCCTTCCGGTGGAAGGCCGACCCGCCCGCAGCCTGCACCGCAACCGACATCGAGCCCCGCGGACGACACGCCCCAGTCCGCGCCCCCGGCACCGGTCAGCACGCCCGCGCCAGCACCCGCGCCAAAGTCCGCGCAGCCGGCCGCTCCAGATCGCCCATTCGAACCCGCCCCGGAACCCGATCAAGCTTCCGGCACGGCCGCGTCGCCCCCGGCACCCGCTCCCGCCGAACAGCTCAATGTGCAACCGACGGCGCAGGAACCGACCGCAGCGCCCGTCACGCCGCCCCCTGCCGAGCCGGCACCGCAAGCTTCTGCCACCCCCATGACGCCGGATGCGCAGGAGAACTCGCAGTCCGCCGTCGCCGTGCCCAACACGGTGGCTCCCGGCACGATGGTGCTGGAGGGTGGATACCTGCAAGGTGCGCCGCCGGAAAAGATGCGCGCCACGCGCCGACCGGGTGGTGACGAGAAGGTCACGCTCTCGTTCAAGGAGACGAAGCTTGAGGACACGCTGCCGTTCATCGTGGAGACGACCGGCAAGGCGGTGATGATCCGCCTGCAGCAGGTGCGCGCGACGGTGATCACGCTGGTGATGGACCGTCCGGTGAGCCGCCAGGACGCCCTCGATCTGCTGTTCCAGGCCTTCCGACTCGCGGGCGTGGGCGTGGTCGAGACCGACAAGGTCGTGATGATCGACCAGTTGATGGACGCGAACAAGCTGCAGCCCGTCACGGTGCTGGGGCCCGAGGTGAACGTGTTCGATCAGCCCGAAGACGGCAACATCTGCATCAAGATCTTCAAGATCAAGAACACCAAGGCGCAGAACGTCTACGACCGCCTGCAGGACAACGTGCCCGACTACGCGCAGGTGAGCCTGGACGCAAACTCGAACCAGATCATCCTGGACGGCGACATTGGTCTTGCGAAGCGTTTCCAGCGGCTGATCGACCTACTGGACGTGCCGGCCTATCTCGACGTGCAGACCGAGACCTTCAAGCTGGACTACGCTGACGCGCAACAGATCTCGACGATCATCCAGGACCTTTTCGCGGCCCGCACCGTGGGTGGTGGTGGCGGCGCTGCCGCTGGACAGGCGCCCGGCCAGCCGCGGGGTGGACAGCAGCCGGGCCAACCCAGTGGACAGGCGCGTCGCACCGGTGGCTCTGGCGGCGAGGGCCTGATCAAGGGCACCAGCGAGCAGTTGGTGGTGACCGTGCTGCCGGCGACCAACTCGCTGACCGTGCGCGCCGAGCCCGAGGTGATGGCGGAGATCCGCAAGCTGATCGCCACGGCATGGGACGTGCCGATCACGAAGAACGGCGATCCCTTCCGCCTGTACGACCTGAAGTACACCGATCCTCTGAAGGTGAAGGACCTGCTGCAGTCGCTGCTGGAGGGCGGCGGTTCATCGCGAGGCGCTTCGCGTCCGTTCGCCGCAGGTGGCGCCGCGACCGGCAACCGTCAGACCGGCGGCCGTGCGGCTGGAGGCGCAGGCGGTGGTGGCGACTCGAGTGGCGCGGACGTGGCCGTGTCGAACGTGTTCCGCATCGAGGCCTATCCCGACTCGAACCGACTGCTGGTGGTGACCAAGACTCCGGACAACTTCAAGTGGCTCGACTCGCTCGTGGAGGCGATCGACCAGCCGCTGAACTCGGGTCTGCCCCTTCAGGTGGAGCTGAAGCACGCCAGCGCCGTGAAGGTGGCGGAGATCCTGAACGCCCTGCTGGCCGAGGCCGGCACGGGAAGTGGCATCGCGGCGCCCGAGGAGGGCCTGAGCGGCATCGACTTCCAGACCGCCGGCGGCGGCACGACGGGCGCGCAGGCCACCACGAGCAGCAGCTCGCTGGCCGGTGGACCGAACGGTGCGACGACGCCCGGCGCAGGCGGCGAGATCCGCTTCCCGTGGCAGAATGCGCGCGGCGCGGGTGCCGGCGAGCAGACCGAGGTGAGCTCGCTGGTGGGCAAGACGCGCGTTGTGCCGAACGCCGGACAGAACAGCCTGCTGGTGCTGGCGCCAGCCGAGATCCAGCAGAGCATGTTGAAGGTGATCGAACAACTCGACAAGCCCGGCCGTCAGGTGATGATCGCCGCGGTGCTGGCCGAGGTGGCGCTGGGCGACGAGTTCGCCTTCGGCCTTCGCTTCGGCCAGGCGGGACAGGTGCTTCCCACCAACCCGAACAACGCGATCGTGATCAACGGCAACCTGGCGAACAGCCAGATGTACTCGGGCAGCCGCGAGAACGTGGACTTCATCGGCGACCTGACCACCAGCATCCTGAGCTTCGGTGTGCCGGCCACCGTGGTGCTGCAGGCGCTGGAGGAGAAGACGAACGTCCGCATCCTGCAGCAGCCGCGGGTGTTCACGAGCGACAACAAGGAGGCGAAGTTCTTCGACGGCGCCGACGTGCCCTTCCAGACGGGTCAGACGACGGGCGGAACGACGGGCGGCGGCACCACCGCCAGCTTCAGCCAGATCGCCGTGGGCATCGGCCTGAACGTGCGTCCGCGCATCACGAGGGATCGCAACGTGGCGATGGAGGTCGAGGTGCTCTACAGCAACGTGGGTCGCGCGAGCACCGCGAACACGCCGGGCAACAACCCGACCATCGAGCGACGCCAGACCAACACCAGCGTGGTGGTGAAGAATGGCCAGACGATCGTGCTTGGCGGCATCCGCACCGAGAACGAGGCGAAGAACAAGACCAAGGTGCCGCTGCTTGGCGACGTGCCGGTGCTGGAATGGGTGTTCAGCAGCCAGGAGCGCGTGACCACGACCAATGAGCTGGTGCTGTTCATCACGCCGATCGTGGTGGACAACCCGGACGAGAACGACACGAATTTCAACGTGGACGAACTGGAGCGCCTGCGCGCCCTGGAGCGCCCGCTGGACGACAAGGTGCAGAAGATGCAGCAGGAGGCGGGCTTCGAGCGGCGCGCGACCGCCATGCCGGCGCCCAGCAACCCTCAGACGCAGCCCGTGGAGCCGATCGAGACGCCGGCTCCTCAGCCGTCCGCGCCTGCGCCGGATGCGCCGAAGTCCTGACCGACTGCGTGTGCTGGCGACGGCCTGGCTTGCGCTGGCCGGTGGTTGTGTGCGTCAGTCCGAGCCGGTCGGCCCGTCGCGCCTGATCACGCCGCCCACGCCCGGCACGGTGGTCCTGAAGGGTCCCGATGGCGCCGTGACGCGCGATGCGGTGCTGCAGATCTCGCTGGATCCGCTGCCGGCGGTGCAAACGGACGGCTTCGTGCTGCCGCTGCTCTCCGCGGATGGGAGTGGAATGGCGTGGCAGTCACGGAGCAACGCCGACTGGCCCACCCTGCTGGCACAGCCCGAGTCCACGCGCGCGCTGCTGGCGACCGTGGAAGGGCGGCGCGACGCGCAATCATGGAGCGTGAGCGAGTCACTGCTGCTGGGTCGGATGGCGCATGCGCAGGGCCTGCTGGTCGAGGCACCGCGCGCGGACGGTGCGCGCTGGATCGGACTGGTCGGCTGGGAAGGATCGGGTCCGACGTGGCTGGTGCAGGATGCTGCCGTGAACGCCTTCGCGACGACTGGACCGCGCGGTGAACTGGCGTGGTGCAGGCGCGATCCGACCTCTCGCGAGTTCGATCTGGTCGTGCAGCGACCCGAAGGGCGAATCGACTGGCCTCGGCGCGAGGGCGAAAGCTGGATGATGCCCGTGGTAAGCGCGGATGGCGTGTACGCGATCAGTCTGCGTGACGGCGTGCTGGAACTGGCATTCCTGCCGCTCCGCGCCGGAGAGAGCTTGACGCGCTCGCAGGCCGAGCCGGCCCTGCTGCGCAAGCGCATCTCGCTGCGCGGCACGGCGCGAGTGGCCTACCAGACGATGGTCGCGTGCAGTCCCGATGCCGCGACGCCTGCTGGCGGCCTGCTGTTCTTCCATCCGGATCTTCGGCGCATGGCGCTCTGGAAGCCCGCCTCGGACGAGATGCGACTTCTTGCTGAGCGATCCGTGGCTGCGTGGGTGCAGCCGGATGGCTCGGCGCTGGTCAGCCTGCCGGACCGGCTGGTGATGCAGGAAATGCCGCCAGAACCCGGCTTGGCGCCGTTGCAGGTGCTGCCCGGGTTGTGGCTGCCGCGCGGCCGCGACGCCGGCGGCGTCATCCTGCTCGGGCCGCGCGAGACCTCGTGTCAGGTCAGTCGACTGCGGATGGGTTCAGCATCGAGGTGAGACGCGACTGAGGCGGAGGATCAGTCCTCTTCCTCTTCGTCGTCGTCTTCGTCCTCCGCGTCTTCGTCGTCCTCGTCGTCTTCGTCGTCGTCTTCGTCGTCGTCGTCATCCTCGTCTTCGTCGTCTTCGTCGTCGTCATCCTCGTCTTCGTCGTCGTCCTCTTCCTCCTCATCCTCTTCTTCCTCTTCTTCCTCTTCTTCCTCTTCTTCGTCGGCTTCTTCCTCCTCCTCGTCTTCGAGGAGGTCGTCATCGTCATCGTCGTCGTCGAACTCGTCCTCCTCTTCCTCTTCCTCGTCCTCGACGGGCTCGGCTGACTCCTCGTCCGGGAAGGGCTCGTCATCGTCCGCGAAATCGTCGTCATCGTCCTCGTGCGGATCGAAGTCGTCGTCATCGTCGTCGTCCGGTCCGCCGGCGATGAGGGCTGGACCCTCAAGTGCATTGGGAAGCGTGAGCAGCGACCACGGGTTTTCGATCTCGATCATCGGCATGGAACCTCCGGGTGTGACGAGGGGGTTATCCGTTCCCCGAGGCCGTTTGTCAACGGGGCTCGGCACTCCCCGCGTCCCCCGCAATCGCCAGGGTCTGGTCGTCGCCACCGAGCAGCAGCCAACCGTTCACCGCCTGCGCCGCGCTGAGCCGCAAACCCTCGACCTGAAGAACGATGGGTGATCCGAGGGCGCGAAGTCCCTGCGAGGGCTCGTAGCGGCGCACCGCAAGCAGCATGCCCGGACCCACCGGGCGCATCGGATCGCCCTGCACGCTTTCGGCGGAGAACACGCCATCCGCCGCCTCGGCGACCTGATCATGCCGGCGCGACGTGGCGGCGAAGGCCTCGCCTCGCAGCGCACCGGTTTCGTCGTGCAGCGTCAGGCCATTCAACTGGTGCACCAACCATCCGGACGGTATCGGCAAGATCGAGTCCACGGCTGAGATCGGCGAGGCATCCGAGGCACGCAGGTGATCCGGGGTGAAGACGCCGTCACGAAGATCGACCGCCGCGAGCCGCCGCTGACCATCGGACAGCAGCAGGCGCTCGCCGATCAGCAGCCCCATGTCGAGCCCTCGGAATCGGGAGTCCTCGAGTCGCCAACGCGTGGACATGCCGGCGTCGCGCTCCATCACGGCGAGCCCCTCGGAACCGGCGGCAGCCACACCGCCTGGCACCAGCGCGATCCAGTTCGGGCTGCCGATCTCCGATGGCCACGGTGCCTCGTGCAGGACGCGGCCCGCCTTGGTGTCAAGGATCACGATCGTGGGATCGGCGTCACCGGTCCCCTTCGGTCCGACCATCGCGATGCATGCGCTGTCCTCGTCGAAGGCGTCCACACGGCGTAACGGCGCCCTCATGGCCCAATCGACCGCACCGGCACCGTCGATGCGCAAGGCCGCCGCCGATCCGTCTCCGCGAAGCAGCACCACCCGCTCACCCGAGACGCAGGCGTCGATCCGCTCCAGACGACTCCGCTCCTGTCGATCCGCGACGTTCAATTCGATCGGACGATCGAACAGGCGCGCCACGGCGTCGATGCGCACACCCAAGCGCCCGTCGTTCGGATCGATGGCAAGCAGCGTGCCATCGGCGGCGTCGCGCGAGCACCAGACGACCCATCGTGGTGCCCAGCCAAGCACGCGGGCATTGCGGGTCTCGATGGGCACCTTCCAGTCCGGCTCCAGATCTGAGGCGCGCCGCTTCACCAAGGCATTGCGCTCGTGCATCAGCACGGCGTCGATGGGTCGGGTCGTGCGCGCGATGGTCGTGTCCGGCACGAGCGAACCCTGAACCCAGCGGGTCTGCGCGCGCAAGGCACCCACCTGGGGCAACGGTGGCACGACGGTGCGCGCGCGGATCGACCGCTCCCATGCGGTGGACGCCGCATCGCCCTGCTGTGCCAGCGCGTGCCGGGCCATCACGCCTGCTGCGACCTGGCGGGTTGGATCCACACGCAGCAGCACGGTGTCGAGCTCCGGATCGCGGAGGATCTCGCGCCACGACGCCTCGGCGGCGGACATGCTTCGCGCACTGGCGGATCGAGCCGCGCGCGCCAGCAGCACACGCGCGCGCTGCGCTGGCGAGACCGCGATCGATCGCGCGAGTTCAAGCAGACGGTCGGTCTGGGCAGGATCCAGTGCCGCAAGCGTGGACGCCTCGATCATGCGCAGCACGATCTGCTCCCGCAGTTGCTCGGCCTGGGCTGGGTTGGCGGCCAGCGCCTTGGAGGCGGCGTCGGCACCGTCCATCACGAGCTGCGGGCGGTTCCAGGAGCGGCCCAGCTCCAGCAGCGCCAGCGCTCGCCACGGATCTCCCGGCTGCTGCGCCAGCCGCTCTCGCAGCACCCGCTCCCCCTCCGACGCGGGCATGAGCAGACTCAGGCTGGAGGCGCCGGCGAGAAGCAGTTGTCCCCGCTCGAGCGCCGGATTGCCGCCGCCCCGACCGATCCACTGTCCCACGATGCGCCCGTCATCGGGCGCGATCACCAACACCCGATCCGCGCGCGGCACCACCAGGGCGCTCGATCCATCGGCCATGGTGCCAAGCGTCACGGCCCCCCGGATCGGTCCCACACGATCGGGCATGCGCGCATCCAGTCGCCAGGCGATGCGCGTGGGGTCGGTGCGATCGAGCGCGACCACGTCGTCGCCGATCGCGTACAGATGCCGGTCGTCCAACAGCAATGTGCGCGCGGCGCCCACGGGCGTGTCCACGCCCACGGGAACCGTCCACAGCGTGCGACCATCGCTCGGATCAAGTCCCACAAGCGTGGCAGTGTCCGGCGCCAGCCACGCGACCAGCTGGTCGTCGGCCACCGGCGATGGAAGTTGCCATGCGGGCGAGGCTGAACGCGGCTCGCGGATCGGCGCGGGCCAGCGACGCAGCCAACGTGTCTCACCCGTGGCCCCATCGAGGCGGGCCACCACACCAAGGCTGGAGGCAACGAAGACGTCGTCACCAACCGCCGTGGGAGAGCTGAGCGGACGCGACGCTGCCAGTCGCACGCCTCCCGCCGCGCCGATCGGAACCGCCCACTGCAGCCGGCCCGAGCGCACCTCGAACGCCAGCACCCACGCAGCGCTTTCCAGGCGACTGTTGCTCTTGCGCGCCTGCACCACGACCAGATCCCCGACGGCAAGCGGTTCACCATGCGGGAAGAGATCCTCGAACTCGGCTCGGCCGAGCGACTCCAGCGACACGTCCCAGACGCGCTTTCCATCCGAGGCGCGCACCGCGGTCACGCGCGCCAGACCGGATCGCTGGTCAGGCAAGGCGTGGCCGGGAAGGGTGATCAGCAGGTCTCCCGTCGGCACCGCGACGGTCAGGTCACCCAGCGACTGGGAGGGCCGATCCGAGTTGAGTCCGACGGATGCGGCCTGCAGACGGCCTCCACTGAATCGATCGAGGACCTGCACGTTGCTTCCGTCGGCCAGCACCACGGCGTCGCCATCGAAGCGCGGCTGCGCAGCCAGCGCGGAGCCGTCCTCGATGCGCGTGTCGAGCGTGCGCGTGGCGAGTTCCGGATCCTGTCCGCCACGCAGACGACCGAGCCATGCGGTCGGATTGTCGGTGGTCCAGAGTGGCTGCCAGTCCTCGACCTCGCGCTGCGTGGTGGGCGTTCGCGCCGGAGCCAGCGCTTCGCGCTGCAGCGAGGCCTGCGTGGCAACCAGCTTGGCACGCGTGGGCGCGTCGAGTGACGGATGCTGCAGCGCCCGCGCGACCCACAGTCGCGCCTCGAGCGGTCGCCCCTCGTCCATCGCGAACTGCGCCAGCAGCAGCATGGCCTGCAGCCCGGCGGGGGTCGACGCGCGCGCGCGCACCGTGTCAAGCCAGAAGCCATCGGCCACGGCGCGCTCCGCGACCGGCGCCTCCTGCGTGAGCCATCGCTCCCGAACGCCCGGATTGGACCGCAGCAGGTCCTCGGCCGCCTGCGCGACGGCACGGTAGCGGTACGGCTCCGGCGGCCAGGGCACCAACTTTCCCTTGAAGCGGTCGACCGCCTCCTGGATCAACCGCGCCGACTCACCCGGATTCTGCGCCGCGATCTCCTGCGCACGCTGCAGCAGTTCCGAGGCGGTCGGGCTGGCGTCGATGGTGACGGGCGCCGATTCCTGCGCACGCGCGACCGCGATGATCAGCAGCAGCCCGGCCAGGATGGTTCGGAATCGCGTCACGCATGGGAACGCTACATTCCCGACGTGCCGCGCACACGCGCCATCCTGTGGTTCCTGGCCCTGCTGCCCGTGACAGGACTGGGCGCCTGCACCACGCCGCCGGCGATCCGCGTGTTCGCCGTGGATGTGGTGGAGATCGGCAAGGAGACGAGCGAGGTGGCGGTGCGACTGGAAGTCGCCAACCCGACGGGCCTGCCCATCCGGATCGACACCTGGCAGTACGGCTTGGATGTGCGCGGTCGCCGCGTGTACTCCGGCGAGTGGGTCGCGGCGATCACGGTGCCGGCGGAGAGCCGCATCCTGACGGCGATCCCCGCGGTGGTGCCGAATGCCGACTCGCCTGGGCCCGACGCGGCCTGGCGCATCGACGGCTCGATCCGCTATCTCGAACCGAGCCGCTTCAGCCAGCTGCTGTACGACCTTGGCCTGAACCGTCCTTCCGCCGGCTTCTCCGGGGACGGCACGAAGATGGGCAGCGGCGGAACGATTCCCAGCGCCTGAGATTCCGCAATCGCGTGGCGGTCAGACGCGCGGGCTGCCGCCCTGCTCGCGGCTGGCGGCGTTGCGCTCGAGCGCAGCCCTCATCAGCCGCGCGTGCAGGCCGATCGCGCGCGGATCCTGCGGATCCATGTCACGCCAGCCGACCTTCGTGTAGGTGCCGTCACCGTGCATCTCCCATGCCTGACGACGCTCCTCGAGCGCCATCGTGAGGATCTCCCACAGGCGCGCCTTGTGCTCCGGACGCTCGATCGGCGTGGCCGCCTCGACGCGCGTCTGCAGGTTCCGGTACATCCAGTCGGCGCTTCCAATGAAGTAGTCGCCGTCGAGCGGGTCCGCGTGACCGCCCTGGAACCAGAAGATGCGGCTGTGTTCCAGGAAGCGGCCGAGCAGGCTGCGCACGCGGATGTTCTCGCTCAGGCCGGGCACGCCGGGGCGCAGGCAGCAGAAGCCACGCACGATCAGGTCGATCTGCACGCCCGCCTGGCTGGCGCGGTAGAGCGCGTCCATCACGCCGCGATCCTCGAGCTGGTTCATCTTCGCCACGATGCGGCCCGGACGCCCCGGCTTCGAGAGCTGTATCTCGCGCTCGATGAGTTCGAGGAAGCGCTTCTTCATGCCCACCGGTGCGACAAGGAGCTTCTTGTACTCGCGCTGGCGGCTTCGGCCGGTCATGTAGTTGAACAGGCTGGTGAGATCGTCGGTGATCTCGGGATCACAGGTGAGCAGACCCAGATCCTCGTACAGACGCGCGGTCTTCGAGTTGTAGTTGCCCGTGCCGACGTGACCGTAGCAGCGGATGCCACCGGACTCCTGGCGCACCACAAGCGAGGTCTTGGTGTGCGTCTTCAGGCCGACCACGCCGTAGGCCACATGTACGCCGGCGTCCTCGAGCTTGCGCGCCCACAGGATGTTGCGGGCCTCGTCGAAGCGCGCGCGCAGTTCCACCAGCACGGCGACCTGCTTGCCCGCCTCGGCGGCGCGGATCAGGCTGCTCACGAACGAACTGTCACCGCTGGTGCGGTACAGGCTCTGCTTGATGCAGAGGACCTTTGGGTCGTTCGCGGCCTGCTCGATCAATCGCTCCACGCTGGAGTGGAAGCTCTCGTAGGGGTGATGCACCAGCAGGTCGCCCTGCCGGATCGCGGCGAAGATGTCGCTCTCCTCGTCCTCGAGGCCGCGCGGCGCGGGCGCCGTCCACTTCGAGAAGTGCAGTTCGGTCTGGTCCAGATCTGCGACTTGGTTCAGTCCCGCGTAGTCGATCAGCCCCGTGGTCTCGTAGATGTCCTCGGGATCGATCTGCAGTTCCTCGGTCAGGAAGCGCAGGATGCGCGGGTTCGCTCCAGCGGCGATCTCAAGACGCACCACCCGCGCGAAACGGCGCTCACGCAGCTGGCGCTGGATCGCCTCAAGCAGGTCGTCGGCGTCCTCGTGGTCGGGCTCGATCTCGGCGTTGCGCGTCACGCGGAACGGCAGCACCTTCAGGATCTCCATACCTGGGAAGAGCTCACCCAGGTTGTGCTCGATGATCTCCTGCAGCGGCGTGAAGCGGCGCGTGCCGGGGATCTGGTAGAGGCGCGAGGGGATTTCGGGCACCTTCACGCGCGCGAAGAGCTGCTCGCTCTCGCCGGGGCGGCGAAGCATCACGCCCAGACTCACGCTCATGTTGCTGATGAACGGGAAGCGGTGGCCCGGATCGACCGCGAGCGGCGTGAGGATCGGGAAGACGTTTCGATGGAACCACGCGCGCGCCTCGGTGCGCTCGTCGTGCGAGAGTTCCTCCCACGTGAGCAAGTCGATGCCCTTGTCGCGCAGGCCCGGCAGGATGCCGTTGCGCAGCGCGTCGGCCTGGTCGCGGCCCAGCTTCTGCACGCGCTCGCGGATCGACTGCATCTGCTGCGCCGGCGTGAGGGCGTCGGGCACCGGGCTTGCGGTGTTCTCCTCGATCTGCTGGCGCAGCGTGCCCACGCGCTTCATGAAGAACTCGTCAAGGTTGGCCGAGAAGATCGAGAGGAAGCGCACCCGCTCGAGCAGCGGCACGCTGTCGTCGGCGGCCATGTCCAGCACGCGGCGGTTGAACTCGAGCCACTCGAGGTCGCGGTTGAGGAAGCGCGAGGGATCGCCGGTCTGCACGGGCGCGGTGCCGGCGTCGCTCACGGCGGGTTCGAGTCGAATGCCCTTGCGATTCATGCGCGGCCTCCGGGGCGGTACACGGCATCACAGCCGGGGGCCTCCCCCACCATCACGCTGTGCAGGCGCGCGCCGACTGGCATGCGGGGCACGAGCGCGTCACCGATGTGGCGCGCCACGAGCTCGGCGGTCGGGTTCACGCGATCGAACGGCGGCGTGGCGTTGAGCGAGCGGTTGTGGAGCAGCGCGATCACCTCGTCCACGGCGCACTCGAGCGCATGGAAGTCGCACAGCAGGCCGTCGCTGTCGAGTCGCTCGCCGCGCACCCGCACCGACACGCGCCAGTCGTGGCCGTGCAGAGTTTCCACCTGCCCCGCCATGGTGATGGCGTGGGCGGCGCTGAACTTCCGGCGGACCCGCAGTTCGAACATGAGGGGCAAAGTATAGCGATATGCATGATTTGCCGTGTTTCGTCGGGGTTTCGAAGGCGCGCGCGGCGCGTTATCGTCGCACGTTCCATGAGCGACGCCCCCCTGATGCTGAGCGTGAGCGGACTGCGTGGTCTCGTCGGCAAGACCATCACGGCCGAGGTCGCGGCGCTTTATGGCAGCGCGTTCGGCAGCCACCTGCGCGTCACGCGTGCGCGGCCGAGGGTGGTGCTGGCGCGCGACTCGCGGCCAAGCGGCGAAGCGTTCCTGAGCGCGGTGGCCGCCGGTCTGGCCAGCACGGGCTGTGACGTGATCGATCTGGATGTCGCAATGACGCCGACCGCAGGCGTGATGGTGCAGCATCACAAGGCTGACGGCGGCATGGTGTGCACCGCGAGTCACAACCCGATCGAATGGAACGGCCTGAAGTGCCTCGATTCGGATGGCGTGGCGCCGCCCCCGGCCGAGGCAAAGGAGATCGTGCGTCGCTTCCAGCAGCGCGATCTGAAGCTGGCCGGACCGACCGAATTCGGACGCATCGCGCGCGACGCGAGCGCCGACGAGACGCACGTGACGAAGGTGCTGGCCTTGATCGACGCGAAGGCGATCGCTGCGGCGAAGCTGAAGGTTGTGGCTGACAGCGTGAACGGCGCGGGCTGCCGCGCGGCGCGCATGCTGCTGGAGAGACTGGGCGTGGGCGTGACGCACCTGAACGGCGAGCCGACGGGGCTCTTCGCGCATACGCCGGAGCCCACGCAGGCGAATCTGGTCGATCTTGCCGCCGCCACCGCGAGGGGCGGTTTCGCGTGCGGCTTCGCGCAGGACCCTGACGCCGACCGCCTGGCGATCGTCGACGAGGCCGGTCGCTACATCGGCGAGGAGTACACGCTGGCGCTCTGCGCGCTGCGCGTGCTGCAGCGCGAGGGCAAGGCCACGATGGCGGCGAACCTCTCCACCAGCCGCATGATCGACGGCGTGGCGGCGAAGTTCCCGGGCAGCAAGGTGCTGCGCACGGCGGTGGGCGAGGCGAACGTGGTGGCGGCGATGAAGCCCGCGGGCAGCACGATCGGCGGCGAGGGCAACGGCGGCGTGATCTGGCCCAAGGTGTGCTGGGTGCGGGATTCGCTGAGTGGCATGGCGCTGGTGCTCGAACTGCTCGCCACGCAGAAGCGTGCGCTGTCGGTGATCGCAGCGGAGATTCCGCGCTACAGCATGGTCAAGCGCAAGCTGGCATTGGGCGCGATCGGCGGCGCGGCGGCGGTGGCGCCGGCGCTCGCAAAGGTGAAGGCGGCGTTCGCGGGCGAGCGCCTCGACGAGTGCGACGGCGTGCGCATCGATCTGGCCGACGGCTGGGTGCACCTGCGTGCCAGCAACACCGAACCCATCATCCGGCTCATCAGCGAGGCCGAGAGCGACGCGCAGGCGAACGCGCTGGCGGATCGGGTGGCGAAGGCGGCGGGGATCGCAACCTGACCGCGATCAGCGACCCGCAGCCCGGCTCTCCGGCATTCTGTGCACCGGCGGCTTCGCGCTGCAGTCGATGTGCGTCATGAAGAACCCTCCGCCGCGGTGCTTGCGCACCGTAGGCCAGAGGATCTCGCGATCGGTCCACGGAATGTTCTTGGTGCCGACTTCCTCGAAAGGCACCCACTCCAGGCGCCCTTCGTCGAACTCCTTCTCCGGCACCAGCGCATGGTCGACGGGCCGCGTGGTCTCGAAGAGGAAGATCAGCCAGTGCATCTGGCCCTCATAGGCCTTCTCGCTCACCACGCCGAGGCATCGAACGCCGTCCTCGGGTAGCCGGATGCCCGCCTCCTCGTGGATCTCGCGGATGGCGCATTCGTGCGGGCCCTCGCCCCGGCTGATCTCGAGCTTGCCACCGATGGGGCTGTACATGCCGGGATTCGGCTGCTTCTTGCGATGCAGCATCAGCAGACGGCCCTGCGCGTCCCAGAGGTAGCAGAGCACCGCCACCTTGTAGGGAAGGTTCGCCGTGTCGCAGGCCGGTGCGTGCAGATCGCTCATGCGGGCACCACCTGCGCGGTGGAAGTGAGGCCTTGCGCCTTGAGCAACTCGCCGATCTGGCGCTTCACCGTGTCGCTCGGCGCGCACAGCGGCAGGCGCAGCGAGCCTGAGTCTCGGCCGAGCAGCGCCATCGCGGTCTTCACGGGCACAGGATTCACGTCGAGCGACAGCAGGCCCTTCGCCAGAGGCAACAGCGATTCGTGCGTGGCGCGCGCCGAGTCGAAGTCGTTGCGGTTGCACGCCTCGACCAGCGACTGCACGCGATCGGGAACAAGATTGCTGACCACGCTCACCACGCCAAGGGCGCCCACCGACTGGAAGCCGATGGTGAGCGAGTCGTCGCCCGAGAGGATCGGCAGCGCGCAGCGACGACGGATCTCGCTGGCGGAATCGAGGCTGCCGGTGGCCTCCTTGATTGCGACCACGTTCGGGTGCTTCGCAAGACGTTCCACGGTCTCGGGGAGGATCGCGACGCCGCATCGGCCGGGAATGGAATAGAGCACGATCGGCAGGTCGCACGAGTCGGCGATCGCGATGAAGTGGCGGTAGATGCCTTCCTGACTCGGCTTGTTGTAGTAGGGCGCCACGTGCAGCGCGGCGTCGGCGCCGGTGGCGGCCACCATGCGGTGCAGCTCGACCGCGTGATGCGTGCTGTTGCTGCCCGCGCCGCCGATCACGCCGAGGCCGAGCGGCTTCGCCACCTCGACGGCCTTCGCGATCAGCACGCGCTGCTCGGTCAACTCGAGCGTGGGCGCTTCACCGGTGGTTCCGCAGGGCACCACGCCCCGCACACCGCCCTGCGCCTGGAACTTCAGCTGCGCTTCCCAGCGGTTCAGGTCGATCACGCGACCGTCGGCCGAGAACGGCGAGGTCATGGCGGTCCAGCAACCGTCCAGCTTGAACGAACGACTCATGAAGCGACTCCTGCGGCCATGGCCGCCTTCATCTCACGCACGGCCTCGCGCATACCCACCATGATCGCGCGGCCCACGATGCTGTGGCCGATGTGCAGCTCGCGTAGCCCCTGCAGCGCGGCGATCGGCCCCACGTTGAAACGGTCGAGCGCATGGCCCGCGTTCAGCTGCATGCCCGCGGCGCGCACCATCGCCGCGGCCTTGGCGAGGCGCTCGAGCTCGGGCCCCTGCCCCGCGTGGCTGAACACGTGCGCCCATGGGCCGGTGTGCAATTCGCAGACGCTCGCGCCGGCGGCCTTGGCGGCTTCCACCTGCCTCGGATCAGCGTCGATGAACACGCTCACTGGAATGCCGGCGCCCGAGATTCGCTTCACGACTTCGCGGATGTTCGCGAGCGCGCCCGCGACATCCAGGCCGCCCTCCGTAGTGAGTTCCTGACGCCGCTCGGGTACCAGCATGGCGCTGTCGGGCTTCACCGCGATGGCCATCGCCACCATCTCATTGGTGGCCGCCATCTCGAAGTTCAGTCGTGTCTTCACCGCCTTGCGCAGCGCGCGCACGTCGGCGTCTTGGACATGTCGCCGATCCTCGCGTAAGTGCACGGTGATGCCGTCGGCGCCGCCCGCCTCGGCAAGCGCCGCGGCCTCGAGCACGCACGGGTGCGAGCCTCGGCGCGCCTCGCGCACGGTGGCCACATGATCGACATTCACGCTCAGGAACGGCACGCCGCAAGCGTAGCGGCTAGCATTGTTTCCATGCCCGCGTTCGACGAGCGACTGGCGCTGCTGAAACAGGAGATCGTGGCCCAAGGCCGCCGCGTGCTCGACCTCTGCACCCGCGCCGTCGACTGCTACTTCGACGGCGATCTGGAGAAGGCGCGCGGCGTGGTGGCGGGCGACGAGGCGATCGACCAGGCCGACGTGGGCATCGAGCGTGCCAGTGTGCCGCTGCTGGCCATGGGCCAGACCGATGAGCACGCCATCCGCAGCGTGCTGACGATCGTGAAGGTGAACAACGAGCTGGAACGCATCGCCGACGACGGCGTGGTGATCGCGGAGCGCGTGCTGGAGCCCAACCGATTCACTGAGCGCGTGCCTGACGTGTTCCGCGTGATGGCCAACAGCGTGCTGGGCGTGCTTCGTGACGCCACCCGCAGCCTCGAACGCGAGGATCCCGCGCTCGCGCGGCAGGTGCTGCTGTTCGACGACACCGTGGCGCAGTTCAAGGCGCAGATCCTGCGCGAGACCGAGTCCGAGGTGGTGGCCGGCACCGCCAGCGTGGGATTCGCGTTCCGTCTGCTTGCCGTCACCAAAGCCCTTGAGCGCATCGCCGACCACGCCACCAACATCTGCGAGCAGGTCATCTACCTCGAGCGCGGCCTGATCGTGCGCCACCGCCCCGAAGGCTGGAGCGAGCCCGAGGCGCCCGAGGCGCACGCCAAGCACTGACACGCACCATGAGCATTCCGACACTCGACGCCACGCGTTCGCGACTGCAGGGTCTTGGCCAAGAACACCTGCTGCACTTCGCGCCCACGCTCGGGCCGAGCGCGCTTCGCGCGTTGCTGGAGCAGATCGCGGCACTGCCGATGGAGGAACTCTCCGGCATGATGCGGGAGACCGAGTCGCAGTCTGCGCAGGATCTCTCGGCGCTCGAGCCGGTGCCCGTGGTGCAGCGTGACGGCGCCGGAAGCGCTTCCTTCCGGGCCGCAGGCGAGGCGCTGGTTCGCGCGGGCAAGGTGGCTGCGTTCACCGTGGCCGGTGGACAGGGCACGCGTCTGGGCTGGCGCGGCCCGAAGGGCACCTATCCCGCGACCATCGTGACGGGCAAGCCGCTCTTCCGCACCTTCGCCGAACAGCTGCTTGCCACCGAGCGGCGCTTCGGCGTGCGTCTGCCCTGGTACATCATGACCAGCCCGCTGAACGACGCCGATACGCGCGCGTTCTTCAAGGACAACAACTGGTTCGGCCGCAGCCCGCAGGACCACTTCTTCCTGCCGCAGGGGCTCGTGCCCTGCATCGACGCGCAGGGCAAGGCGATGCTGGCCTCGCCGCACGAGGTGGCCACGAATCCCGACGGTCACGGTGGCGCGATCCGCGCGCTGGATCGCAGCGGTGCGCTGGAGGACATGGCGCGGCGCGGCATCGAGCAGATCAGCTACTTCCAGGTGGACAACCCGCTTGTGCGATGCGTGGATCCGGTGTTCCTGGGGGTGCATGTCGCCGCGGACCATTCGAGCGGCCAGATGAGCAGCAAGTGCGTGAGCAAGCGCAACGCCGCCGAGAAGGTCGGCGTGCTCTGCCGCGGCCCGGGCGCCGGTGGCGCGCGCACCATGGTGATCGAGTACAGCGACCTGCCGAAGGCAGCGGCCGAGCGCCGCGACGGTTCGGGTGAACTCGTGTTCAACGCGGCGAACATCGCCGTGCACGTGCTGAGCGTGGCCTTCGCACAGCGGCTGGCGAAGGGTGACGGCCCCCGCCTGCCGTGGCACCGCGCGCAGAAGAAGGTGCCGTTCGTGGACGCGACCACGGGCAAGGTCGTGGAGCCCGAGAAGCCCAACGCGTTCAAGTTCGAGTGCTTCATCTTCGACGCGCTCACGCTGGCCGAGCGCAGCCTGACCATGCAAGTGCAGCGCGTGGAGGAGTTCGCGCCGATCAAGAACGCCGAGGGCGAGGACAGCCCCGCCAGCAGCCACCGCATCCAGAGCGATCGCCACGGCGCCTGGCTGGAGGCGCACGGCACGCAGGTGCCGCGGCGCGGCGACGGCAGCGTGGACGCGAAGATCGAGATCGGTCCGCTCGCCGCGATGGAAGCTGCCGATCTGCGCGGCCGCGCGCTGCCCAAGGCGGTGCAGCGCGGCCAGGAACTCGTGATCTGAACCAAATTCAGTCGGTGAACCGGAAGTCGCGCACCTCGAAGTCGTCGGGGAAGCGCGGGTTCGTGCTGCGCTTGGGCGAACCCACCACCTCCAGCGCACGCCCCGCGCGGAACTCGGCGAGGCGCTTGCCCTGTCGCCAGAGCAGCATGCCGGTGGTGCGCTGGGACCCCTCGTCCTGAACCTGCACCTTCAGGTGATCGCCCCCGGCGCCAAGCGTGGCCGCGCTGCGCACGCGCAGACCCGGACAATGGATCACCGGCGCGGGAAAATCCTTGCCAAATGGCCGAAGTGAATCGAGCTCCTCCATCGCGGACATCGCCTCGTGCGCGCGCATGGTCAGGTCCACGCGGATCGCATGCGGCCGCGGCGGACCCTGCATGCGCAGGGCCACCGCTCGCTCGAAGGCCTCGATGAAGGCCGGAAGATTCGCGGGATCGATCGAGCCACCCGCGGCGGCCGCATGACCGCCGAACTTCGCGAGCAGCGATGCGCAGTCGTTCATGCACTCGTGCAGGTCGATGCCGGGCGGGGCGCGGCCGCTCGCCTTCAGCATGGTGTCCTCGCCACCGAACAGCAGCACGGGCTTGTTCACGCGATCGAGCAGCCGCGCCGCCGCGAGTCCAAGCAGCCCCGGATGCCAGGCGGGATCACCCATCACGACGCTGGCGCGCGATGGTTCAAGCAGGCCCAGTCGCGTGGCCTGCGCCTCGGCGATCTCGACCAGTTCCTCCATGCGCCGCTTGCGTTCGGTGTTCGCCGCCTCGACCCGACGCACCGCCGCACGCACAGCCTCCACGTCGTCGCTTTCCAGCAGGCACAGCGCGTCGGTGGCCGCGTCGAGCCGACCCGCCGCGTTCAGGCGCGGCCCGATCGCGTGACTGATCGACTTGGCGTCGAGACGGCGCGGATCGATGTCCGCCGCGCGCATGAGCGCCTGCACACCCGGCAGCGGACAGGTCGGCAGCCGCGCCAACGCGTTGGCCACGAAGACGCGGTTCTCGTCGAGCAGCGGCATCACGTCGGGAACCAGGCCAAGCGCCGCGAGCGGAAGCGCGACCTCGGCGGCCCACCGCCGCAGCACCTCGGGCGGGCGCTCTCCCCCGCGCAGGCGGATGAGACGCGATGCCACCTTGAACGCGACCACGCTGCCCGAGATCAACTCGAAGGGACAGCCACCCAGCGACGGGTGCGCCACGGCCTCGGCGCGCGGCAGACGTACCGCGCCCGCCTCGTCGCGGTCCACGCGATGATGATCCGTGATCGCCAGCCGAAGGCCGACCTCCGCTGCAACCTCGGCCTCAGCGAAACTGCGGATGCCGCAGTCGACCGTGATCACCGCGTCGATCCCCTGCTGGCGCAAGTGCCGCAGTGCGTCGGCGTGCAGGCCGTAGCCGTGATCCATGCGATGCGGAATGAAGGTGGTCGGCTGCGCACCGAACTGCCGCAGCAGGCGCGCCATCAAGGCCGCCGCGCACAGGCCGTCCGCGTCGTAGTCGCCATAGACCGCGATCCGCAGGCCCTCGCGCAGCCAGGCATCCAGCGCCGCCGCAACGGCCTCCGCCCCCGGCAGCGAGGCAGGCTCACGCAGTAGCGACAGCGCGGGCAGCGGCGTGGCGAAGAGCGCACGCTCCCGCTCGCCAAGCAGGCCTCGGCTCTGCAGCACGCGATCGCGCAGCGAGCCCTCGCCGCCATCCCCGGGCAGGATCCACTCGGTCCGACGCTCCATGCGGTCGAGCCTACCCACCTCGCACGATCGCCTCCCGCGTGGCATAATTCATGAAGGAGTCCATCCACATGTCCGACCGGTACAAGTGCATCCTGCTCGTCGGTGCCCCCGGCGCCGGCAAGGGAACCCAGGGAAAGATCCTGGGACACATTCCCGGCTTCTTCCATCTTGCCTGCGGCGACGTGTTCCGCTCGCTCGATCTGGCGAGTCCGCTGGGCAAGAAGTTCATGGAGTACTCGAGCCGCGGCGAACTGGTGCCCGACGAGCTAACGGTCGAGATGTGGCAGCAGAACATGCACGCGCAGACCGTGCTGAGCCTGTACAAGCCCACACAGGACCTGTTGCTGCTGGACGGCATTCCGCGCACGATCACGCAGGCCAAGGCGGTCGAGAAGTATCTGGAAGTGCTGCTGGTGCTCCACTTGATCTGCCCGAACGAGGATGAGATGGTGCGGCGCATGCGCCGTCGTGCGCTGAAGGAGAACCGCCTCGACGACGCCGACGAGAAGGTCATCCGCCGTCGCTTCGAGGTCTATCGCCGCGAGACGGCACCGATCCTGAGCCACTACCCAGCGTCGATCATCAAGGAAGTGCCCGCCACGGGCAGCCCTGCGATGGTGCTGATGAAGGTGCTGGACATCGTGGCGCCGCTGCAGGACCACCACTTCCGCAACCCGCTGAACGCCTGAGCCGCACTCAGTCCCGCGGCGTGATGCCGGGCTCGGCGGGCGCGGTCGTCTGCATGGGATCGGCTGGTGGTGGCGGCACGACCGTCGTGGGCGGAAGCGGCCGAGTGAAGCGCGCCTCGATCATCATGACCTGCGCGCGACGACGCTCAAGCGACAGATTGCCGCCACGCATGCCGGGGGGCCAGTTCGCCCGCGCGCCAGCGTCGGCGCGGTCCAGTTCCGCAGCGTTGCCCAAGGGCATGCGAAACTCGCGGCGACGTTCGGGGGGTTTCCCGTCCGGCCCCAGCATGGGGCGCCCTTGCGCGTCACGCTCGACGCGCGTCACCACCACGTTCACCTCCGCACCGGGCGAGAGCCCCTGGAGCAGGTCCGCGAGTTCGTCGGTCGACCGGATCGGCGTGTCGTTGATGCGCTCGATCACGTCACCGGGAAGCAGCACCTTGTCGGCGGGAAGGCCAGGGATCGTCTGCTGCACCACAACGCCGGCTCGATCCGGCGGGGCGTTCGCCATCCGCACGCCGATCGCGCCACGGGGCTTCTCCTGCACCCGACGCACGGCCACGCGCAGGAGCCGCTCATGCGCCTCGTCGCGCAGACCTCCACGATCCAGCAGCGCCAGAATCTCCCGGTCGTCGATCGCGGGATCCATCAGTTGTCCCGTGGTCCGGTCGCGCACCTCGTAGGAGGGATCGTCCAGCCCCTTCACCAGGCCGAGCACGCGATCGCTCACCTGCACCGAGCCCAGCTGCATGTCACTCATCGTGGCCGCCATCTGCGCAGCCAGCCGATTCCGGCGCTCGCGCAGGGCCGGCATCTCCTCGTTCATGTCGGGCACCATGCGTGGCTGGAACGGCGGTCGGTCCTGAGGAACGGCCGGCGCCACCTGCACCTGCGCGGACGCGCACAACGCGATCAGCAGAGCGAGCCCAGCAGCCACTCGCGAACCTGCGCGCCGTTGCGACGCAGCCAGTTCACGCGCCGCGCGACCAGTTGCAGCACCTCCGACGCCTTCGCGGGACCGAATCGCCCGCGGCGCGCGATGGGAAGGCTGGCCTCGGACACACATGCCTCGATCATAAGCGGCGGCACCATGTCGACCTGATCCGAGAGCGCCCGATCGCCGCGGCGCGCGTAGGCGTGCGTGAAGGCCGCAAGGCGAAGTGCATCCAGTTCCGCTGGCCAGGCGGCGACGCGCGGGGTCGTGCCGCGAAAGCAGGCGAATTGCATGAGTCCATTCGCGAAGTCGACCACCGCGGGCTCGAGTCGCGCCGCGTCGAAGTCGATCACGGCCGCCACGCGATCGCCGTCGAAGATCACGTTGCCTGGATGGAAATCTCCGTGCACGACCTGACTATCCAGCTGCGCATAGCCGACCTCCTCCACCGCCGCGGAAGCCTCGGTGTAGGCCTCGGCCAGCGTCTCGCACGCGTTCGCAAGCGCGACCATGTCCACGTCGGACTCGACCCGCTGCACGGCGCGAGGAACGCGACGAAGCGCCTCAAGGACCTGCAGGTTCCCATGGAAGCTCGCCGCCTGGACATGGCCGTGCCAGGTGAAGGCCAGTCCTGCCGCGTGCAAGCAGCCCAGCGACTCGCCCGCGGTGCGCGCCTGACCGGGCTGGCGCGACCAGCGCTCGCCCTCGACGAACGGGAAGACCTCCCAGGTGCGTGTGGCGACGATCTCGTGGGCGGCGCCCGTTCGCGCCGAGATCGGCATCGCGACCGGCACCCCCGCTGCTGCCGCCGCCTGCATGAACGCGTACGCAAACGTGATGCGCTCGACGTCAACCGCGTGCAGAGCCCTGCACTTCAGCACATACGACTTGCCTGCCGCGCGCACCACGAACTTCGGACTGGCACTGCTGCCGCCAGGAAGCGGCACGATCGACTCGACCTTGCCCAGATCCCAGCGCCCGGCAGCCTCGATCGCGTCCGCCGGCACCGGCGGTGCAGGCACCGCATCACTCGGCATTCGCCGCCTGTTCCTTGATCCGATCGATCGCCGTCTTCATCTCGACCACACGGCGCGCGATCTCAAGGTCGCTCGCCTTGCTCGCGATCGTGTTGGCCTCGCGCAGCATCTCCTGCGCCAGGAAGTCGAGCGTGCGGCCGACCACATCGGCGTTCTTCGCATCAAGCAACTTGCGGAACTGCTGCAGATGTCCGCCGAGCCGCTGGACCTCCTCGGCCACGTCGGCGCGCTCGGCGAAGGTCGCGACCTCTCGAAGCACGTCCTCGTGACGCGCGGCGACGCCCGCCTCGGACAGCATGGCGTTCATGCGCGTCTTCAGGCGCTCGCCGTACAGGCGGCTCACCTCGGGGGCGCGCTCGGCGACTTCCTTCAGGCGCGACTCGATCAGTTCGCCGAACGAGAGCAGTTGCAAGCGCAGCGCCTCGCCCTCGCGGTCACGCATCGCGAAGAGCGCCTTCGCGGCCTCGTCAAGCAGGCGCTCGATCACCGGTCGTGCTGCGGCGCAGATCGCCGCGCCGCCATCGTCGATCACCACGCCGGGCAACGACAGCAAGGCACCGGCCAGCGACGCGACGGCGGAATCCCCACCGACCGATCGAAGCTGGTCCATGTAGCTGCGAAGTGCCTGCACGTTGATGCGACCCGCGCTGCGCGAGGTACCGTCGCCGATGCGGATGGTCAGCGAGACCGTGCCTCGTCCGATGCGTCGTGCAAGCCACGCCTCGAGTTCGCCCTCAAGCGAGCCGAGCGAATCCGGCAGACGAAGCATCGCCTTGAAGGAGCGGTTGTTCACCGAGCGCAACTCAACGGCCAGATGCATGCCCTCGTGCTCGCACGCGGCCGCGCCATGTCCGGTCATGCTGCGGATCATCGGAGGGTCGCCTGACTCAGGCCTTGGGAGCAGGTGCGGGGGCTGGTGCCGCAGCCGGAGCAGGTTCAGGCATGGCAGCTGGACTTGGCGCGGGCTCCTGCTTGGGCATATCAGGCGCAGGCTCAGACGCGGCCGGTGCAGGCGCTGGCGCAGGTGCGGGCTCGGGCTGCGCGGCAGCGGGCTGGGTGGCCGGAATCTGGATCGGCGTCATCGGCATTTCCTGTGGCGCGGGCGCGGCAGGCGCGGTCTCGCTCACGGCGGCCGGAGCCTCTTCCTTCGCGGGTGCGCGATTGAAGATGTTCAGGCCGATCGCGAGCAGCAGGTACACCGAGAACACCGCGACCGTCGCCACGGTGAGCGCGTCGCCAGTGCGGCCACCGAAGGCCGTTTCGGTTCCGCCGCCGCCACCGAAGGCACTGGCAAGGCCGCCACCCTGCGGGCGCTGCACCAGGATGACCAGCACCAGCGCCACGCTGACGACGATGAAAAGGACGGTGAGAAGGGTGAAGGCGGTGCCCATGGTTGCTCCAAGCTTCAGCCGCGACGGCCCTTGAACGCGGTCGCTGCGCTTCCAAGGATGGAGGCGAAGTCGGCGCCCTTCAGGCTTGCGCCACCCACCAGCGCCCCCTCGATCTCGAGGTGGGCGAAGAGGCTTGGCGCGTTGGCGGCATTCACGGAACCTCCGTAAAGGATCCGCACCGCCGCGGAGGAGGAACGATCATACAGGTGTTCAAGGTCTCTCCGGATGGCCTCGTGCGCCTCGGCCGCATCCTTCGGGGTCGCGCTCTTGCCGGTGCCGATGGCCCAGACGGGCTCATAGGCAACGGTCAGCGCAGCCAACCGATCCCCCTGGAGCCCCTCCAGCGCGCCGCGAAGCTGCTTCTGCACCACCTCCACGGCCCTGCCAGCGCTCCGCTCCTCCCAAGTCTCTCCCACGCAAAGCATCACTTTCAGGCCATTTTCCATGGCCACATGCACCTTTTCGCAAACCAGCCTGTCGGTCTCATGGTGGAACTGGCGGCGCTCGGAATGCCCGATAATCACATGCTGAACCCCCAAGTCCACCAGCATCGAGGCACTCACCTCGCCCGTGCGGGCACCGTTGGGCTTCGCGGAACAATCTTGCGCGCCAAGCTCGATGCCCGAGTGGCCCAAGGCGCGCGCCACGGACTGCAGATAGGGAAACGGCGGGAAGATCACCGCGTCGACATTGGTGCGGATCGGCTCAAACGCGGCGGCGACGGCCTCCGCAAGTTCCACCCCACCGGCCAAGTCGCCGTTCATCTTCCAGTTGCCGCCGATGAGCAGTCGCCGCGGGTGCATGGGTCGCAGGGTACCCACGAAAACCTAGAATCGCCGGATGCGCTCCGCGGCAGACATCCGTCGAACCTTCATCGACTTCTTCGTGCAGAAGGCTGGGCACACCGAGGTGCCCTCGAGCCCCGTGGTGCCGCTCGACGACCCCACCCTGCTCTTCACGAACGCGGGCATGAACCAGTTCAAGGACGTCTTCCTGGGTCGCGGATCTCGTGCGTACACGCGGGCCGTGGACACGCAGAAGTGCATCCGCGCCGGTGGCAAGCACAACGACCTCGAGGACGTGGGCCGCGACGTCTATCACCACACCTTCTTCGAGATGCTGGGCAACTGGAGCTTCGGCGACTACTTCAAGAAGGATTCGATCGACTGGGCGTGGGAACTGCTCACCGGCGTGTACGGCCTGCCGAAGGACCGCCTGTACGCGACCTACTTCGGCGGCAATCCACAGGCAGGGCTCGAGCCCGACCTTGAGGCGAAGGAACTCTGGTGCCAGTACCTCGACCCGTCGCGCGTGCTGCCGGGCAACATGAAGGACAACTTCTGGGAGATGGGCGAGACGGGTCCGTGCGGCCCGTGCAGCGAGATCCACTTCGATCGCATCGGCGGGCGTGACGCGGCGAAGCAGGTGAACAGCGGCGACCCTGACGTGCTCGAGATCTGGAACCTGGTGTTCATCCAGTTCAACCGCGAGCAGGGCGGCGCGCTGAAGCCGCTGCCCGCGAAGCATGTGGACACGGGCATGGGCCTCGAGCGCCTGGTGAGCGTGCTGCAGCAGAAGCGCAGCAACTACGACACCGACCTGTGGACGCCGCTCTTCGCGGCGATCCAGCAGGCGACGGGCGCGCGACCCTACGGCGGCGTGCTCGAGGACAACGTCGACATCTCGTACCGCGTGATCGCCGACCATGTGCGTTGCCTGAGCAGCGCGATCGCCGACGGCGCGGCACCGGGCGCCGAAGGCCGAAACTACGTGCTGCGCCGCATCCTTCGCCGCGCCGCACGCATGGGGCACCAGTACCTCGGCGCGAAGGGTCCGTTCATCCATCAGGTGGTGCCCGCGGTGGTCCAGTCGCTCGGCGACGTCTTCCCCGAACTGAAGGCGAAGGCCGCACACGTGACGCAGGTGATCCGTGACGAGGAGGCGGCGTTCGGTCGCACGCTCGAGCGCGGGCTTGAGCTCTTCGCGCAGGCTGCCGATCGTGCGAAGGCCGGCAAGGGCGTGATCAGCGCCGAGGACGCCTTCCGCCTGCACGACACGATGGGATTCCCGGTGGATCTCACCAGCGTGATGGCGCAGGAACGCGGCCTGAAGGTCGACGAGGCGGGCTACGAGGCGCTCATGGAGAAGGCGCGCGAGACGAGCCGTGCGGCGGCGGGAAGCGAACATCGCATCACGCTCACCCCCGACGCGATCGAGAAGTTGCGCACGCTCGGCGTGAAGCCGACGGACATCGCGCCGAAGTACGCCGCGCGCGCGGTCACAAGCCGCGTGGAGGCGATCTGGGACGGCAAGCACCTGCAGGAGCACGCCGAGAGCGGCGCACAGGTGGCCGTGATCACGCGGCGCACCAGCTTCCACGCCGAGGGCGGCGGTCAGGTGACCGACACCGGCATGATCGTGGCCGACCATCCAGGCGCAACGCTCAGTTGCGCCATGGACGAGGTGGACCGCATGGTGGGTGGCGTGCACGCGGCCGCCGAAGCCTCGCTTGGCATGGTCGGCGACACGCAGGGCGTGCGTGGCCACGGCGACTCGCGCGACGCGGCCGAGTTCAAGGTGGAGAGCGTGCAGGAGGAAGGTGGCTTCGTGCTGCACATCGGTCGCGTGACGCGCGGTCGCCTCAACCGCGGCGACTCCGTGATTCTGGATCTGGCCCGCGGCCATCGCAAGCATGTCGCTTCACACCACACCGGCACGCACCTGCTCAACTGGGCGCTGCGCGAGGTGCTCGGCGACGAGGTGCAGCAGCGCGGCAGTCTGGTGGCTGACGACCGCCTTCGCTTCGACTTCAGCTTTGGCCGCGCGATGACCGCCGAGGAGATCGCCCAGGCCGAGCGTCTTGTGCAGGAGGCGATCGCGAAGAACCTGAAGGTGGACGCCGCCGAGGCGCCGCTGGCCAAGGCGAAGTCCATCGCCGGCGTGCGCGCGGTGTTCGGCGAGAAGTACCCCGACCCCGTGCGCGTGGTGAGCATCGGCGCCACGGTGCAGGAGCTGCTGGCCGACCCCGCCAACGCCAAGTGGCGTCAGTGCAGCGTGGAGTTCTGCGGCGGCACGCATCTCACCTCAAGCGGCGAGGCGAAGAGGTTCGCGATCGTCAGCGAAGGCGCGCTCAGCGCGGGCGTGCGACGCATCATGGCGCTGGCGGGCGTACCCGCCGAGGCGGCGTTCAGGGCGGCCAAGGGGCTGCACGATCGCATCGCGTCGGCGCACAAGCTGCAGGGCCAGGAACTGGTCGACGAGGCCGCCTCCATCACCACCGCGAGTCAGGAACTCACGCTTCCCGCAAGCGAGAAGCACTCCTTGCAGGCGCCCATCGAGGCGCTGCGTGAGCAGGCGAAGGCCGCGCGACGACAGGGCGAGGCCGCGGGTCGTGACGCGGCGGTGGCGGCCATGCACACGCTGCTCCACACGCACGCAAGCGGCGCGCTGATCGCGCAGATCGACGGCGCCAATG
>Ga0194130_10002008_pt1 | contig 30693 bp, 37 predicted proteins | sample TA2KigsurfametaG_FD_160084 | JGI IMG/M metagenome (GOLD analysis project Ga0194130, IMG submission 160084) | Freshwater microbial communities from Lake Tanganyika, Tanzania - TA2015050 Kigoma 12 surface | ecosystem: Environmental > Aquatic > Freshwater > Lake | place: Tanzania: Lake Tanganyika...
AATAATTGTCCACCAATCTTCGGTTTCATATGATAAACAATATTCCTTACGCTTTTGCATATATTTAATAGCGTAAGAGCCTTCTTTGCAGCATTTAACTTTTAGCATAAATTAAAAAGCCCCACAAGAACACTGCACCCAATCTTTATGCCACCAACACTTTTTATCATGTCCAGTTAGTGACATATCTTTAATACCATGCTTACCTACGCTGCGCTTTAAATAATCTTTTCCACCGTCAACGGCCAAATTGCCACAGCTGCACATAACAAAATCGTGACGATGCTTACTTTCTACGACTTCTTGACAATTTAAACATTTTGCTGCATTCTTTATTATTTGCACGTTTCCTCCGCTACGATAGAGTCTAACACAGATTCCATTTCTGGTTGAGACAGGTATAAATTATATATTCCGCCGTCTGTTGCATCAGTTATTGGTTGGTAAGAAGCATAAACATTGGAAACAGTAAATGTATATACATGTCTATTTTCTTGAACCGCCATATCTACAACTTCCTGCAAAACAAGTGGTGGGTTATATTCATATGATTGTCCCCCTTCATCCGTAAACATGATAATCACTTTAACTGAATTGTTTCTCCATGTCAAGCCTAATTCATTTAACGAATTACTTAATAAATATATAGCGTCCCACGTTGGTTCAAGAGCACAATTACCTGCATATTGATTTGATAAAGCGATTGAAGCAGCACTAGCATTAGTTAAATCTTGTATTAATAACGTCCGACCATCATAAGTAGAATTAGACCAAGGAGCGGCAACAACGGCAAATTTTAAATCAGCACGATTATTATATTTTATGACCCATGTTTTTGAAACATTAGCTATATTTCTAATAACATTTTCCATTGAGCCGCTTTCATCAATAACAAATACAATATCTATTAAGCGGTTTGGTTTTGTTACGTTTTCATCTATTTCACCGTCGCAATCATTATCTTTACCATCACACGTTTCATATTTTGGTAATTGCTGATTAATACACTGTACTTTTCCTGCGATACATCTTGAAGAACCGGGGTGGCATTCTCCATACATTAAATTACCAGCATCTCCTGTGTAACATGGTTGCGATATAAATTGCAAATCGTCTACTCTACCATTACAATCGTTGTCAAAACCATCACAGATTTCTGTCTGTGGTTTTGGAGCATCGCAATTAATAAATTTTCCATTAGAACATATTTCAAATCCCATACCACATTGGGTTTGACAAGTTTGATTTATTGATTCATCAATATATCCATCACAATTATTATCTAAACCGTCACATATTTCTTTTCCAGCGGCACCATATCCTACACATTCTGGTTCCTGTCCTTCGTTACATTCCCAATATCCTAAATGACATATGCCAACACCAGCTTTTTTAGAGTCTGGGTGGCATACTTGTCCACATATATTATATTTTTGTATTTTTGAATTATCGCAAGAAACTAAAAGGATTAGTAATAGTATTTTTTTCATAAGATGCCTCCTTAATAACTAGGCATCTAAAATGCATTAAGGACGCCAAATGCCGTCTTTACTTTTTTTCATTTTATAAAAAACATAAATCGAAAAACCGATACATAAAATGGAAATACCAAGAGCTATATCTATCAATACTGGTTCAACCCAATTGTTACTGGTCGGCATCATTAACTATATCCTCCAAGACATTAAGTGAAGAGTAAAGAGAATCAGCACTCTTTAATGCTATCTCTAACATTTCTTTTAATTCATTGACTTTTATATTTTTTGATGAACTAAAGAAAAATTCATTAACAAACATCATTTGATCAAAAGTAAGATCTAAATAATTGATTGGTAAATTAGCTGCTAATTTGATGTGCATCGGTATCTGGTTGTATATCTTTTCTGCGGCTACGATCATCATATTTTCTCCGATTGCCTTTAAAGAGAGTCACTGGTTTACTATACAAACTACTTTGTTCTGAAGATAAATAGTTCTTGTAGCCGTCCCAAGTACTTATATCGTGAAACCATGATAAATCTATCACTTCAGCTTCAGTTGTGTCAACACCTTTAAAAACAGTCGCTATATCATAAAACCTAGCACTTTTTGTGCCCCACTCTTCTGCCTGTTTTCCTTTAACTAAATCTCTGCAACGGAAAAAATCTTCTGCATCAAAAGTAAAAGGTAAGTGTAAATTATCTTTCACAGTTTTGTTATTATAAGAATAAATAACTTTTTTTTTTGAAGATAGTAATAATCTATTCTGTCTTAGACTTTCATCGGGTACAATACCATATGGAAAGGAACAAAAAAACTTTTCTGGTGCTATCCATTTGCTAATAAATTTGGAAACACGAAAAGCACTATCGGCACCATATAAAGCACTCCATCCTAGACAATCTCTTTTTTCTTTATCTCTAGGATGTATTGGCACATAATAAACGCTTACTTCTTTTATTCTTTTATACGTAGCAGGATTAGTTGAAAGATTAATTGGATCAACAAGAATATCGCCTACCCTTTTTCTAACTAAAGGCTGTGTGCCTAAATGACCTACAATCCATACTGTTTCGCATCCCGCTAAAACACATTGAAATACAGCACGCTCCACTGCAAGATAGTTTTGTGATATAGGCATAAGGCAATCGTGCCAAGGCATATTAAAATCAAGTTTTTGCCCTGCAATTGACACTATGCCAGCTAAATGTTGAATTGTTTTATCTTTGTTTACTTGTTCCATAAATATCTACTCTGCACTAAATCATACCATCTTTGATCATATGTGGCTTTTTCTAGTATTGTTTCTACTTTATCATACAACATACAGATAGACGGTGGTAAGTTATTGTATATATTTTTTCCTAATGGATATATATCTCGTTTAACTGATGATATTTTTGGTTTTAAAAAAATGTTGTTACTTTTATCCCAGATGCCTTTTATACCATTTTTTTTCATTAAGTTTAGAACTTTTAGTCTTGCTATATTTTGCGAATAATCATCGCTTTTTAAGTTTTTATCTGTTATTTTGGAAACGGCAACAAGATCTTTTCTTTTTTCTACTGAATGTCTTCTTTGTGAAATATAAAAGTATATTTTTTTAACAAAATCATCATCGTCTTCAATTATGTCTAATGGATGAATAGATCCCCTATTAATGTTGAACCAATCAATCACCCAATTATCATAATTTGTTTTTGAAGAAGGAGTTGGTAAACCTTCAACATTTAAATCATTTGAAATTATTAATTTATTAAATGTAACTGTAGTAACAAGACCTAATTTTGTAATGACTTTTAACTTTTTATCATCCTCAATTCTTATATTGACTATCTTATCGCTAAACGGAACAAACTTGTCATTAGATATTAAGTAAGCCAGATCATTCCATAAAGCTATATCTTCATCCCAATTTAAATTTTCACTATAAACATATGGTTTATCTACACACATAAAAATAGCAGGACATTTATTCACATAGCAATAAGAAAGCGCACTCAGGTCACTACCAATGACCAATTGATCATAATAGAGTTCAAGAGTGCGCTGATACATATTACTTACTATTTCTTACTTCACTGTAGGCTTTAATAGTTTCAGGAAATAAGTCTTCGGCTAGTTTCAAACAAGCATTAGCTACTTGCTGTATTTCCCATTGAGCACCTTCATGAGTTCTTAGCTCAACAAACTTGAAAAGATTATTTAAATTTGTAGTGCCATAATATTCTGTGTATAAATTCTGCGGTAATACCCCACGCGCTTGTTCACGACATACACCTAAATCTAGCATCTTTTCATAAAACTCAACAGATATTTTATGATGATCTTGCACAATATCACTTACATGCATACCTTGAATCCATTGGTCAGGCTCCTGATACCAAGGATTAATTAACTGTTCTGCGTTGCTAGCTTGACGATTGCTTTTATGCTGTGTACGAAATGCTTTTGGTTCATAGAACTGTAGTTTCTCATCAGTATATCTACGTGAAATTTCGTTATATGACCAAGTGCGATGCCTGTGATGTTGAGAACGAATATAAAGCGGCACAACAAACTTAAAAGTAACTAAGTTGTGTTCAAGAGTAGAGGTATGCTTGTGTTGAATGAGATAGCGAATTAACTTTCTATCTCTATCGTCTAACTCTTTATCGTTATCTTGTCCAAAACTAACACGGGCTGCGTTTACAACTGTTTTATCACTACCAACGTGTTGAACATATTGAACACGCCCAATATTGTCATCATATAAATAAATTGTGTCGTTAATCATCTATCACCTATTTGTAAAATGCGCCATAAACGCCAACTTCTGGTACAACATAAATTGTTTTTCCAAGTACATTAATTGTTTCAATCATATTTGCAGAAACAACTAATACACATTGTCCTAAATTACTATATGGCGAATCACCGGCTGCTCTAGTTAACTTTACAGCTTTATAGTTTTCAACCTTTTTGTAGTCCTCTGGAAGAATGAAGCCAGAGGTTTTATTCTCTGGCTTCGTTTCTTCAATAGGCTCTACCAAAAGATATTTATTCTTAGGGTAGAATTGCATGTTATATCCTTACTTTACTTTGTTAAATGTGTCTACGAACTTATCAATATCAAAATCGCTCTTTTTAGCTAACGTATAAGCCCTAGATACATATTTCATATCTTCCTTACTCAACCAATCGTTCTCAACATAATTCTTTTTTAAATCAGAGCGTTGTTCCTTAAATGGTTGCATTGCCTGATCAACAGCGGATAGGGCTTTAACAAAATCTTTAATGCGTTCCTCTTTAGTCTTAGGTTTATCTACAACATTATTAACGGCGTATGACATATATTCTCCTATCGGTTAATGTGTTTTTCAATCTGTCCTAAAAGTACTTTGTACTTATCCTCTAATCTACCACGTTCTTCAGCTTCTTGCAAGTGGTCTAATCGAACTTTGATACCTGTATCTTTATTATCAATCAATAGCTTGCGATAAAAACCAAAGTCGTCAGACATATAATAAGATTCGTTTGAAAAACGCACATCTTGGTTAGACCTACGAGTTAATTCATTTTCTATGACTTTGATATTAAACATAGCTTTTCCTCCAAAAGCAAACGGCACTACAGTCTTTTGTACCATAGTGCCGTTTAAATGTTAAGTTTTATATTAAATATTAACAAATTCTTCATCACCACCGTCTCTCATCATTTTAATAAAATCTCGATTAGACATTGTTTTTACTGTTTTATTAACATGTTTGCCATATGGGATTTGAACAAGAGGATAGATAGATTTAGAAACAACACCAGCGTTTTTTATTACTATAGCAGTTACAACTTGCGGAATATCTAAAGTGTCATTTTTTTCAGATGGTATTTTTCTATTATCAAAATCATAACCTCCATATTCTTGAGCAGTAGGCCATAAACTAGTAGGAAATAATTTTACAAATGAATTAAACAAAGATATTTTATCACTACTTTTTTTAAATTGTTTTTCTATTTCTTGGGCTACGGAAAAAATTTGTTCTACTTTTTTTATACGTTCTTTTAATTGCTCTTCAGTTTTTTTAGGAATATTCTGTAACTCATTAGCTAAACTTCTAATTTTATTTAGAAGCTGTTTCTCTGAAATATTTGTGATTTCAGCACCTGTAGCAGTATCATCGTCTGTAGATGGTTCGTTTGAAGATGGAGTCGATTTTCTAAATCGACTAGAAGCGTCAATAACATCGCCTTCAGTTATTTTATTAATTTCTTCTTTAATGATCTGCTTTAAGAACTGTTTAGTGATTTTCATAATTTTCTCCAAAAGTGTAAATTAAATAGTATAGCATACCCCAAAAAGTCTATTTAATTGGGCATGCGCCAGAAGAACATTCAAAACTAGTATCTAATTCGCCTTCTCCTACGCCATTATCAATATTGATTGGTTTAATCTTGGAAGATAGCTTTTCATATTGCTCCTTACTAATCTTCTCTTTTGGAGCCTGCTTAAAACCATGTTCGCTATGACAAAGGAAAGATATAGTTTTAAGATATTTAAGATTATCTTTTAACCATACTTTTAGCTGTTCTAGTTCTTCACGTTTATAATACACGGTTACACTAACCGCTTGATCTGCCCAATGTTTTTGTGCCATTTTAACGACATCTAATTGTTTCCAAGTTGTCCAATTTTCATCAGCAACAGGAGCGCTATCAGGAGCAGCAACGTAGAAATCAACAACTTGTGTATTGTGGTCTAATGTACCATCAAAACGTATTGTAGGCTCCATATAATGTCCCGCTTCTTTTAATAATGGAAGAAGTGGGTCACTGCCTGAAAAACGTACACGTTGAATAATGTAGCGTGAATAAGCTGGATGTACACCTTCATAACAATCCATTACTTTGCTAATTGTGCCGCTTGGTTTAATAACGGTTGTACGGATACTTTCTGGAATGTTTAATTCTTTAGAGTAGTCGCGGTTTTCTTTTTGAATAGCTGCATAAACTCTATCAAGGATATCGGGTGTAAATAGTGCGCTCTGCAAGCAACCTGTGATGCCTGTGCCAATTCTACGATTACGTTTAACTACCGCATCACACTTTGGCTGGTGATAAGTTTCGATAGTTACACGCTTACCCCAACGATGCATTAAACGTCCCGCTTCAACGAACTCTTCTTCATTTAATAAGTTAGGTAATGCAATTTCTTGAAGATTGCAAGGCTCGCCATCTTCTAATGTTGCCTCTGCACAAGGATTTACACCAATAGCGGTATCAGGTTTTAAATCACCCATACGTGCATACTTCTGAATGTTCTTGCGATTTACAATGCCAAATGGCTCACCCTGTTCATATGTTTTCCAGAATAGGGGATGTAAATCTTCTACATCGTCAACTACTACGGAGAAATTAGCCATAGCACGTTGTGTAGGAATATTGCCCAAATCCCAGCGCTTTGCTTTTAAATATTCCTTATCCCAAGGGTCACCAAGGATAATGATTGCAGAACGACGAACGTTACCGCTAACAACCATTTCACCAATTGAACATAGAATATCTGCCGCATCTACAGGGCGTAAATGGCGACCCTCACGACTCTTTAAAAGTCCTACAAGCTTTTCTATATATACCACCAATGGCTTTGGACCGCTAGATACACCGCCAAACCCTTTAATTGGCTCACCAGCAGGACGAACACAAACAGTAGAATAAGAGAAAGATTTGCCTGTTACAAAGTATGCTTCCAATACTCTGCGAGTTAATTCATTCCATCCTTCACGGGAATCAGGAACAATGAAATCAGCATCTTTTGTATCACGACTTACAATGCTTACATCTTTCTTTAATCTTGGAAGCTTACTTACAAAGCGGTGTTCAACACTCATACCCACACCACCACCAAGCATTAGCAAATCCTGTGCTAATACAAAGTTATTCCATTCATCACCGGCAACAAACCAGCAATTATTAAGAGCAACGCCACCAAGCTTTTTATGACTTGGGGCACCACTATACCACCAACCTCGTCCAGCTGGACCAGCCTTGCGATTCATTAGATAATAACGCAAACGCTGAATTTCTTCTGCTGACACATTATGTCCTTGCACATTACCACGAATAACACGTTCTACCGTATCTGCCCAATTTTCAAGTGAACCATTATCTTTACGGGCATATGTACGTTTATAAACTACTTTTGCAAGGTTGGACCAGTTAGACATTTCTGTATTTCCTTTATTGGTTAATAAATGCTTTTAATTTATCTGCTGATGCTCCACCACTCATACGAGCTACTTCCGTATTATCCTTAAGTAGTACAAAGGTTGGAACAGCACGAATATTAAATTGCTCTGCTAAATGACCTTCTTCATCGACATCTATTAGCTGATATTCTATATCGGTTACACTTTCTTTTAAACTATTAAAAGTTGGCTTTGTACGTTGACAGGGTTGGCACCAAATCCCACTAAACATAATCAACTTTTTCATTTTCATTCTCCTTTATAAATTTAAAGTATTTTCCAGAAGCCTTCGGAAATTTTCCACTACATACTCTACTAATATTACTGGAATCTACTCCAGTTTTCTTTGCTGCATCGGCTATTGACTCATATGTACAAATTAAGTTTCCATCTTTATCTAATTCAGCAACTTTCTTTTTTTCTGCTTTTTTAGAGATTACTGGGTTTAACTTTTTTCATGTTTTTATCCTTTCTTTTCCTTCTTGTAATTCTTGTATTTTTCCTTCAAATTCGCTTCCTGACGTTTTGTTGCTTTCTCAATAATTTCTGTTGCACTTTCTGCGCTTTGAGATAGAACCTTTATTTTAACATTACTTGTGTCCATGAATATCGGAAAAACAACACCATCTGGTCCATTTCTATTTTTAGCTACGAAAAGTCTGCCTTCATTCGTATTTTTATCTTTGATTGTTCTGGAAATAGTAAAGATAAAATCAGCTACGAAACATTTGTTGAATGCCTCGCTGATACTTTCCATTGTAATTACTTCCGCATTTAGTCCAGAACGATTTGTTTGTGAAGCTGTCCATAAAGTACATTGATAAACCTGTGCTAACCCACGCAGTTCTTCATAGATGCTTTCAAGTTCAATACGTTTCTCTTTTTGTGCGCTAATTGGTCTAATTAGGTCGCCATAGTCTACAATTACCATATCAATACGAAAATCTTTACGCTTTAGTTTTTCAAGATGGTTCTTGATTGTATTGGTTGATGCAGATTTTGTGGGATACTCTTTGATAATAAGTTTACCCTTAACATCTTTTACACCGTCCCAAACGATTTGCTTTTGGTCTTTAACGTTAGAGATAGGAATACCTGTAATACAGGAATCATAGCGTAATGCTACAACTTTATCCTGTAATTCAAGAGTATAATGTACAACGTTTAATCCAGCTTGTAATGCCATAGCGCCAAGATGCACTAATGCCATGCTTTTACCTGCACCAGTTGGTGCAATAACTACACCAAGTTCTCCACGACCTAATCCACCCTTGATAATATTATCAACTAATTCCCAACCAGTTGTAATTGGATTACGTGCCTTTAACTCAAAACGTTTTTCAAAGTCAAGAATAAAATCATAGCCATGATTATTATCCGTTCCCAATTTAAGAGCATCATTGATAATTTTAGAAATCTCGTCATATGATGAATTCTGAATAAGACCAACACTTTTAATCATTGCTTCTTTTAACTTCTGTTTACGGCAGAAATCAAGAGAAATATCTTTAATATGTTGTTCACCATCTAAACTAAATTCATTAGATGAAATGCGAGCAAAATATTCACGAACTTGTTTTTGCAGTAAATCACTTTCTTTATCTAAATCACTACGAAGAATAGTAGTTATTGTATCTCTTGATGGGTGTGTACCATATTTCTTGCGATATTCTAATATTTTATCTACGAACACTCGTAGATATTTTAATTCAAAGAAATTAACGTCTACGACTTCTGATAATTGGTCACAGAAACTACGGTCATCAAGCATAATCTGTACAAGATTTTCCTGAAAGGTTTTACCATATTTTTCAAAGCTTGCTTTTTCGTTGATAAACGACATTGTTCCTCCAAAGAATCTCTATACTATAGCATCTTAAAACATTGTTTCAATACTATTCTTTTCCACCTTTAATCAAAGTAAATTTAGGCTTTTCTAATATAGGTTTTGAGTGATGTGGGGCAGTCCTATAATGTATAGATGCCCAAATGAAAAGTTGAAATTTGTTTTCACACTTTTCACATTTTATAGTTCGATAAAAATCGCCTTTTTCTCCATCATAATCAATTCTTTGCCATAATACTTCATCTTCTTCATAGGTTTTATGGCAATAGGGACATATAAAACTTTCTTCTACATAATCATCAAACGATTGCTTTTGCTCTGACATAACTTAATCTTTCTTTTTCGAGAATCTTATAGAATGATTTTCTAATTTAGCTGCCTTTTCTTCAGGAGACATAACAGAATATTTTCCAGTTGCATTTTTTACAGAAGCAACCATATTGCAAATTTCTAAAAATTCTGTAGGTGTGCTTCTATTTCTATACATATTTACAGTTTTTGTATCTAAAACAATGTTGTCTATTGTATATCCTTTATTGCTGTTAAGCCTATCAATAGACCAATTATTTTTATCGCCTCTAATAGAATTACAAATTAATTTTGCACCTGTAAAAGCACATAAACCATTTTGTTTTTTATATAACTCTAAAATATCTTCTGGAGTTATATCAAAATTTAAATTTCTTTTTTTGGCATTTTTTTTATATTTATTCCAAACTGCATTATTAATATAAAAACCAGTATTTATATCTTGTATAATCATGGAGTTTTTATTATTTTTTGTGGCGCTGGCGCGGAGGGCACATTTAGGACAGCCATGACTTTTCAAGTGACTATCCGGTGTTTGTTCAAAAATATGCTTGCAAATTTTGCACTGTATTTGTATTTTTGTTTTTTTATTCACATAAACTGACAGATAGACAAATTTATCGGGATGGATTTCTTGCGCTTCTTCTAAAAACTGTTGATGAGTTTTTGTTTGTTTTTCTATAAAACATTTATGGCAACCCCGACCGCTTAAATGATCTTTTGGCGTTTGTTCAAAGTCGCCGTGTTTATGACATGTGATGATTATTTTTGTAACGTAATTTACATAAACTGTTTTTTCGTAACCGTATTTTTTTTCGTTTTCTGGGTGTTTTTTAAACAATTGTAGTAAATATGTTTCTAATGTATGTTTTTTTCCTGTTGGCATATCAACAATTCTCCACTACTATTTTATTCATGTGTGCATAAAGCTCTTCAAAATTACTTTCACCAAAACCATCTTTTAACATCATGGTCACTAATTCTGTTTTGTTAAACGTACATTCACTATTTTGTAATGCATAGTTAATTTTTTGCATATCCTGAATAGACATATTAGGGATTGCTAACTGCATTATTTTATAATTTTCCCGAATCAAAGCTTCTTGTTCAAGAATATTAGAGTATAGTTTAACCTTTGAATCTATTGTCTTACAGTATTCTAACACTTCATCAATACGATAGCATTTTTCTTCGCTTAATTGCGGAAGTCTTTTAGCAATTGTTGGCAAACCTGCACCACCAACCCCGTCCAAATTATCGCTTGTATCACCAGAAATGGATCTTGCAAGACAAAAATTAGTAGGATGAATGCCATATTCTTCAATAATCCGTTTTGTATTCAAGATTTCATCTTGAACGGGTCTATAAAGAATAGTATCATTTGTACATAACTGAATAAAATCTTTATCGTTAGAAACAATGACTTTATTATAGTCAGCTAAATCAGCGTGTTGACATACAGCAGAAATAATATCATCAGCCTCTACTGCATCTAGTAGTAGCTGAATAATAGGAAAGTTATTTAGATATTCTACTACACGGGTCATCTGCCAGATTTTATTCTCTAGCTCTTCGTTCTCATTTAAGTTACGTATGTTACGATTTAAACGGAATGGTTTACGTCCCTCTTTATAATTTTTATTTACTGCCCGACGTTTAGAAGAACCGCCTTTACCGTCCCAAGCAATAACAACACGATTAGGCTTTATCTCACGACAAAGCTTTTGTAGGCTTTTAATAGTTCCATATATTCCACCAATAGGATCACCCTTGGTAGATACAGCAGGATTCATAACATAATTGCGGATATAAAGATTATTACCGTCAATAACTAATACACGTTTCTTATCGTTGCTCATTCGGACAATTTCCTTTCCAATGATGCTCTTCAATGCATTGTCCTTGTACAGTTAATAGCTCAAGTGTTAAAGACTCAACTTCTTTGCGTAATTTAGATAAATCATCGCTCATGACTTTCATTTGAGTTTTAAGAAAATCATTTTCGCTTTCAAGATTAGAAATATACTTCATAAAATGTAAACTAATCGTCATAATATTCATCATCCCCTAGATTCTTTTTACCAGCAAAATGCTCAATTAAAGAAAAAAGAATACGTCCTTCAAGGCTTACACCATTTAATTTTAGTTTAGCCACATTTTTAGTTTTTAAACATTTATCACAGGGCACATAATTAAATGCTTTTAAATTTTGTAAAAGTTGTTTCTTGTTTTTCTTTTTATTTATTTGATCTCTCAAAATTTCACCATTTCGACCAGCCATAAAAGGTATAATACAACATACTGGTATCCCCGAATATACTCCTTCTGTAGCATCAAATGCTTGCATAAGTATTTCTACTAAAAACGGATTTCGTTTAGCCATATTATTCTGTCTTTCCGCCTTTGATAACCTTCAAATAAGGCTTATTCTTTACGGTATCAGGAACTGTCTTTTCGTGATATACAACATTCTTTTGCTTATCAACAATTTTATAGACACAAATTACGGATAGCTCTACAGTGAATTCTTGATTACAGCTTTTGCAATCTACAGTATGAACTTCGTCTTTACCTGTAAATCCTACATAATTCCAAGTATCATTATTGTGTTCATAAAGATGACTACAGTGAGGACACTTAAAATACTCATTCCATTTGTCGCTGTTCACAGTATGCCGCCACATTCCAGAATCATTTGAATTCATATAATTATCCTTTAAAATTTATAAGTACCAACCGCATTTTCATCAACTGTATAATAAACTTTACGGATACCACGTTCTTCCATGACAGCGTGGCACATATTGCAAGGCTTACTCATTCTATCATCACTACCGTTCTTAGAGCAACGAGCAACAAACATAACAGAACCTTTTGTAATATGTCTAGGAATATTTAAGAGCGCCTTGATCTCCGCATGGTACGTTGCGTTTCCTTTTTCTTCGGGACGGTAATCTTTTCCAACTGAACAATACCGCTCTGAATTGACGCCCAAGCCAATAATGGCACCACCGCGAACAAGAACCGCACCATGTCTAAAATTACCATAAGTAGAATTACCAGCAAGCTTTTTAGCTAACTGGAAGATACCTCCGAACTTTCTTAGAAGCTTCAATTCGCGGAATATGATTATCCACTACATCATTGTGCTTCTTAATATAGCTCGTCGTCGCATCGGTATCCATGTCTTTCTCCTTGGTTGGAACTACTAATACATAGTACCACACTAATCTGTGCTTTCAACATCATTTAATAATTTTAAATTTTTTAGTTGTAGAGCAATAATCCAGTTGTTTTTTAAAAATGATACTTCTACCAATCCATCTGGAAATATATGAGTTATTATGCCTATATATTCTATTGGCTCTCCAGTAAAAGTATACTGCATAGGCCAAGCCACTAATTGACCTATCTTTGCTTTAAACCTGTTTTTACGTCTGGATGCCATAATCTTGTCTTAACTTAATTAGAGCAAGATTTTTCATTTTAGCCTCAATGTCAACGTCAACCAAATTATCTTTCATGGCAGCTAACTGAATATCTGGTACATAATGAATGTAATTTGAGTGGCTTCGACGTTCACTGAAAGAACCGTTTATCTTATCTGGCTCTGTATTAGATAAATGTTGCAATGGTTTTATCTTGCCCCATGTTTTTAGCGTTTCATAAAAAGCATCTATGAGAGACAAATCACCAGTTCCGAAAGAATGGTGATGACTATCAAGAACAACAGGAACTCCTGTTTTTTCATGTACTTCAAGCAATTGTTTAACATTGAAACACCTTTCATCATTCTCAAATGTAAGACGATTTTTAATATTGGATGGTAACGTTTGTGTTACTTCAATAAGTTTCTGCATATTGCCACGTTTACCGCCGTGAATATTAATTGCGTAGTAAGGAGTTTGATCAAAACCCATCGTATCAAATATCCATGCATGATATCCTAATTCACGAATGCTATTTTCTATAATCTTGTCACTATTACTGTTGATGATTGTAAATTGACCCGGATGTGTAGTTACGCGGATTCCATGTTTGAAGAATAAACCACCTAGATAAGCAAGTTTGTTTATAAGAGACTGATCTTTTGTTGCTAGTTCGCTAACAAATTCAAAAAGAGGAAACATAGAACTTGTTATGCGAAATGATTTAATGTTATTTTCAAGTAGTTTAGGAAAGAAACGAATATGTTCATCAACGTTATTGTGATAAGTAACTTTAATGCGTTGTTCGCTGTATTTTCCAGCACGATAGGCACCTAGCTGTAGGTTCTTTTCGTTGATGATATTTTCTGTATAAACTGTACCGTTATGTTTTGTTTTTTGTTCCAGCCATTGACAACAAACAGATAAGGACATAATTTCTCCAAATAAAAAACCGCACTAGTATTAGATTACACTAGTGCGGCTCTATCTGCAACAACTATTTTATTAGTTTAATTGTTCGCTTTGTTCTTCACCTTCAATATTATAGAAGTTCTTTGCATCACCTTCACGGGTATCAAATTTAACAACTACTTCCCGATCCATGATATCAAGAACACCTTTTTTGAATGCATCTTCCTTCATTAAATCTTCCCAAGAGCTTTGCTGGAATTTCTTTGATTGTCCGTCAAATTCAATTTCATACCAAGCACCTGTTTGCTTAAGGAAAGGTTTGATTGCTTCAAAGATACTTTCGTTATCTAGCACCCCGATTGCACCACCCCACATTATCTTGAAAAGACATTCACGACCAGCAGTACCAAAGCGCGACTTTTCAAGTCTTGCCTTGACCTCGCTACCGACTTTATATCCACGTTCGTCAAGAACATAGCTATCCTTCGCTTTGCGTCCTGTAAGCCAAATGCGGAGGCTATAGGCATAAGATAATGCCTTACCACCGGGAGTAGTATAACGTTCGCTATCCGTAGCATACTTGATATTCTGAACCTGTAGGTTTGTCTTTAACTGGTTAAGAACCAGAAGTGTGCTTTGGCTGTTGGCAATAGGTTGAATAAGTTTTGATAAGCCTTTGGCAAGGATACGTGGCTTAACCGCCATAGAAGATTGTGGATCAAAATCACCTTCTAAATCAGTCTTGCTTGGAGTTAATGCCATAGAGTCCCATACAAATAACATACGGTTTTGGTTGTTCTTTAATAAATCTTCAATGCTTTCCAAAACATATTCTACGTTCTCTGCTTGAACGTACAGAATTCTCGACATATCACAGCCAGCTTTCTTCATGAATTCAGGGTCAATAGCACTTTCAGAATCAAAGTAAATAACATCAATTCCCATCTTTTGTGCATTAGCGGCAATTTGTGCAGCCATATATGATTTACCGCTACCTTCAAGACCAGCTAGTTCGCTAATCTTTCCTACTGGAATACCTGCGAGCTTTCCACGGCAGATAATTGAATCAAGCCAACGTGAACCAGTTGGAATCCAATCTGTAACTTCTGTTGGATTATCATCTTGTAAATCGTATGCAACTTCACGACCACTTTTCTTATTTAATAAATCACGTAATTGTCCAATAGATACTTTACCAGCAGATTCTTTATTTTTATTTTTTGCCATTGACATGTTATCTCCAGTTATACATCGTAAGCTATTTTCAACATTCCTTCAAGAGCATCAAGCATTATTTGTTTGCCTTCTTCTGTTAAAGTTCTAACGGCACCGTCTATATCTGGATTATTTAATGGACTCCATATAATTCTTGTGTTCTTGCCGTTCTTATTTATAATTTTTCCATCAACTAATTTGCATTCGTATTTTTCAAGCAGATTTAAGTATTCTTGCATACTATCTCCAAAAAGGAAGAAGGGAACAAGTTTTACTCTGTTCCCTTCTTTATACTATACTCTCATACCTTTGTTAATTACTCATTAATTCTTCAAACGCAGAATCTACAGCGCTCTTGCCCTTAACAGGGGTTGCAGCAGCAAATTTCTTTGTTTCGCTTGAAGAAGCTTCGGCATCGGCGTCATTATCTGCGCCTGCAAGATATTCGTCAAGGATTACAGAAACTTCTTGTGAAGTCTTACGTGTGTGGAGCTTGTCGAAATCAGGAAGAGTCTCAAGCAATTCTTTGCACTCTACATCAGTTCCTTGACAAAGCTTACTGGTCTTACGAGCAGGCGTAATCTTTGTAGTTGGGAAAGATTGACCCGGAGCCTTGGCAGAGTGAATGGACAAATCCGTTCCATTTTCTGGATCTGTGATATCACCGTAATCAGGATTGAGAACAAGATTAATAAGGTCTTGATAAGCATTCTTACCATAACCCCAAACCTTTAGACCTTCCTTCTCTTCACCACGTACAAGCACAGGAGAGAAGAAACGCTGACGGGGGAGAAATTTCTTTGCCATCTTTGCTGATTCTTCATCTTTTTCCTTATAGAGTTTGCTGGCAAAGTCACAAGCAGCGCATTGGTCGCCAAAGTTCTTCTTTGGACAGAGGAAACCGCCCTGTGTGCCTAATTCGTAATGGAACCAATACTCCTTAAACGGATCACCGTCTGGTGTTGGAACAATACGGAGTGAATAATTTTGTCCTTCCTTTGGACTCCAAAAGAGAGTCTTGCTGCCAGAACCGCCCTTATTTTGTAGTGCTTGAAGCTTTGCTTTCATTTTTTTTACGTCGATACCCATGTGTGTTTCTCCTTGTTGGTCGGTAAATCTCCCGCCAACTGCTATAAACTGTAACACGGTATGTGCCACAGTTAAACTACTATATATTACTTACTGCTGAATTGCTCTGCTGTAATGAACCGCAAAGCAATAATCGATGTTACTCGATGTTTTATGAATTGTATAAGAAATTTTAGTTTTGTCAATCATTTTATTTTTTAATTTATCTTTTATTTCACGCATTAACTTCGTATTTGTTTTTAGTGTTTCTTCTGTAAGAAAGAAATGATATATCTTATCGTCAATTAGCTCTAAGTCATACATAGGTGCTTCTTTATCGGCATGTAAATCATAAAAGCTAAATGTACAAATTCTACTTACATCTGATGGTTGAGAAGAGTTGTCTATTAACGGCTCCTGTGCAGCACTGTTCAAGTTTAAAACAAAGTTATATATCATTTTTAAATAAGAATCATATATTTCTGTTATAGGCATTTCATTCAGTAAATGCTGCTCTACGTTTTCTTCATTAATCAAAAACATTTTTTTGAATAGTCCCGATCTTGCATATTCTTGAAATACATTAAAAGCCATACGATCTTGCAAAACACCTTGCCTACCAAGAAAATCAGTATTAGGACGTAAATATATGATACTAATATCCTTTTGTTTTACCTGTTGTAATATTTTCAAAGAGCTACTTAATACATCACACTCGCCGGTTGTTATAAATAGTATTTCATCGCAAACATCATTGAGAAAAGCAGACATATCAGGTACATTTTTTTCATAATCTTCTGGTGTTTTTTGTTTGATTAAACTAAAGCAATTATCTCCTTCAATTTCTTTATCAACAAGCTTAACTTGAAAATGAGAATTGTTTTCAAATAACTCACCTATATCACAGGCTTTTGGTCCAAGACAAATAATAGTTTTCATCAATCAACCTTCAAGTTTAGTTTCTTTAAATCTTCATAATTCTTTCCTGCTTTTACATTAACAGGAAATTTGCCATATGGAGTATCTTGCAATATCTTAATTATCTCGACTATATCATTTTTTTCTTCGTTTGTTACATCTAAAACAAATTCATCATGAACCATAAAAGATACAAAACTTTTCTTGTCACGTAGATAGTCATCTACTTTGATAATCTGGCGATGAAACATATCTATAAACGTAGATTGATTTAGGTATGATATTGCATGATGTTCATCAGCTTGCATTTTACGACCATATGGTGTTTCAACGTATCCATCAATCCAATATTTATTCAGTAATGATTGCTTGTCATAAAGCTGCGCTAATTCCGCATCATATTTTATAGAAAGTGGAGAATGCGAGTTGTACAACCACGCAGTTGCAGTTTCTTTCGCTTTAGAGCGGTCTAGCTGCCCTTTAAAAACGTTTTCTGCACTCCAACCATGTAAGTCGCCTTCGGGTTGGCCTCGCCCGTTTAAAGCCAAAGCTGTGCGTAATTCAGCAGCATTCATATCAAATACAATAAACCAATTATTTTGCGGATGAAGAATATTACGATATTGTTTTGGGAAAGTCAATATAGGAAAACTATTTTTGTTAACTGTCAATCTGCCAGTTATACTAGAAAACATATTATAAGAAATGTTATTTTTACCGTTAGCGACTTTACGATAAAAATTCATTGCTCCTTCTTTCCATAATTTATTCTGGATGCTCTCTAGCTTAATATTTAAATCACGATTTTTGATATCAACAAGCAATTCAGTAAAACGCTTATAAAAATCATATTGTGCAGGTCTTGTATGGTTTTGAAATACATACTCGCTAATTTGATTTCGTAAATGACAGTATTCAATAAGAAAACGTTCAGGGGTTAAATCAAAAAAACAATTTTCTCTTAAAGAGACTTTAGATTCAACGCATGACGCAATAATGCTTTTTAGCTTTTTATTAATAGCCGACCATTCATCTTTTAAATGTTCAGGGCACACATCATCTAAAGATTTACCATCACAATATAATTGAGCATAGTCTATATTTTTGCCTTTTAAAAAAGCAGAATAAGACCATGTTTTATTTAAATTATTTGGTAATGGCTGATGGAAAGTTAATTTGTTATCTGTATAAAATCCTACACATTGCGCCTTATCGTCAAGAGTTTGAAATAGCAAGGTTCACCTTAGAAATGTATTTCATTCTTTATATCACTTGAACTTGGCGCTGTAAAGTCTTTAAAATACTTTTCTACGTATGTTAAGGCAGCAAACATTTTATTACATTTTACAAAGTTATTTGCTTCCCTTACTATATTTTCAAACTGTTGTTGAGATAGGTTTTTTCTTGTTTCGTAATTCCTAAAATACACAAATAATCTTAACCAAAACATATCAGAGAAATATTTATAATATTCTTCTTTAGTGACACTATCTCTAATTAAAATATTAGGTTCTGCCATTTTACGTTTACAAAGTAACGAATAGTCTTCATTATAATATTCATTATCTTTTAAAAAATATACATAACTGTCATAAAACATTCTTTTAAAATATATTATTTCTTCATAAATTGTAGAAGTATATCTTTTATAAAACAAATCAGAACTGTTATCAATATTATTTTTTCTCATATAACCGATGTGTCTGTTTTCGTCATTATTATCATATGATGATTTAGTCATTGCTGGCGATTCAAGATCAGCGACTAATCTCCAAGGAACGTTAGCGTCAATGAAAAAACCAAACTTAATACATGCTGCTCTAAATATATTAAAGTCGTTTATATTTAAATATTTATTAAACTTTATTTCATCATCATCCACTTTGTCTTTAGAAATATCAAAGATTAATCCACTGGATAAATTAGAAAGATAATTATTTGTAATGATTCCAGACCTAGTAACTGGTAAACCATTTTTCATTTTATCTTTTAAAAAATAAATAAAATGAGTAGTAAAATCTTTATAATTTTTAATAGAAGAATTGAGTTTTATATCTGAAATAACTTGTTTTTTAAACTGATCAATATATACGACTGTAGCTGCTATCACATCTGCATCAGCGTCAGAATATGATTTATGAACTTTTAAATTGGCATATGGACTGTCTGGTGGCAATTTGCCGGAAATAGCAGCAGATTTCATATATTCTCGTAAATCATTAAAAGCATCAGCAACAAAATCTTGTAATTTTTGTTCTTGATTATTAGCAGATAACACCCTAACTAAATATTTTTTGTCAGGAAGGATGATAGAGTTATTATTATCAATTAAACCATAAAACTTATTTTTACCCACTAAATCACAAAAAGGTATTTTTTCTCCGGATGGAACGGACTCAAGAAAACTTCTAATAAAAAATTTATAAAACCTTCTTTCAACCAATAGTTCTTCAGTGGAAATAATTGAATTTTTGCCTTTTGGTACTAACATACCTTTGTCAACTCTCCAAGTTTTTTAATTTTTTCATCTTGTTGTTTTTTGCTTATTGCTTCTTTCTTTTGCTCTTCAGTTATAGCAGATAATTGAAAAATACATTTTATATCTGTAGTAAATTGAAAGTCGCTTATTGTGCCTTTAACATTAGATATGAAATAATATCCTCCCAAACCTAGCGAATCTTGTAGATTTAGTATTCTTCTACCAAAAGAATATATTGGCTCTATATAAATATAATCACCAATGTTAAATACATTGTTACCAAATAAAGATATGTTTGCATTATATACTTGTTTCATAAATATTGCGTTATTCATACCTAACTGCTCAGCAGCATATTCCCTCGCGCCGGGGACTTCTGTTTTAGAAAATGACATTTTCTTAATCAAGCTACCATCAGAGCCAAGAACTAAATGATAAATATCACTTTTTTCATCGTTTTCTCTATCGCCAGATGTATTTTTTGGCATAGTAAACGAAGCAAATATAAAATAATAGTTTAAAATTCCGTTAATTGGGTTGAGAGAAGAGTTTTTATCTATTCTTGGATTAACGCCACTATCATTATAAATTCCATTTAATTTATTAATTGTATCATCAGTAATGGCAGGCACAACTCCTTGTGCATTTCTAAACTGAGTTGGGTGTAAATCAGTTAATGGATTGTTTTCCCCGGCAGATAGCTTGTATTGTATAGCTTTTGTAGAAAGTTTACTAGTATTTGTATATATTGTTTCTCCAAACGCGCTTGGAGAAAGGGCATCTTTTATTAAAGATGTTACAATATCTCTTATAAACTCTATAAGAGGATATGCTTCACGCATTGGTTGCACTATTCTTTCTAGCATGAACTGTTGAAAATATTCAAAAGATATAGGAATATCCGCTATATTAATATATAAATCGTTAGTGTCAACTAGCTTAGAAATGGTATCATCATAAGCAGTTGGTATACTAACGGGTATTTCTCCAAGTACCATTCTTGTAGCCATTAAAGCAGAATCTATATCATTAATAACTAAATCATTATTGATACACTCAGCAGCAATATCTATGATATCTCCCAAGAACAAAAATTTTACTTTAGAATAATTCTCATTACCTTTTTTAATAGAATTGATTTTTTGTAAACTTTTATCTAATGCCTTTTGTTCAGCGGCACCAACTTTTTCAGGGGTAGGAGTGTCTTTTCCTTGTTCTTGTGCTCTTTTTTTTGCTTCCTCAGAAACCTCTTTCGGTGGTCCGCTATTTAAAATATTAGCACGAATTGTTCTTTTATCGTTTACATTTAATCTTTTCATTTCAAGAATTTTATTTTTTCTATTAAATGTTTTTTTCCTTATAGATAAAGAATTTTTATCCACTTCTGCTGATTTATTTAAGCCAAGAACATTAGTGTTTATATATGCCGAGTATAAACCAACAGTGTCATTCCTGTTATAGAAACTATCAATACCAAGAAATCTACGATAAAAGTTGTTATACATATCTTTTTTAAGATAAAAAATAGAATTTTCTAGTTTTTTTCTTTTCAGTTTTTCTATTCTTTTAACTTCTTTATCAAAATTTTCTAATTTTTTACTTACTTGTTCTGGTGTTATATTTTTGTTTGTTTCTTTTAATTTTGTTATTTTAGCAGCTCTCTCTTTATCGTTTGCTTTTAACCAATTTTCAAATTCTTTTTTTAATAATTTTATTTGTTTAGATTCTTCGCTAGATAAAAATATGTCTGTTTCTTTCAATGCCATAGAAGTATTAACCATCGCATTACATTTAATCTTCATGCCAACAGAACCATCGTCATTAAAAGTTAAATCTTGCTGATATGGATTTAAAACAAATACCTGTTGTGTATTGTCTATCGCATCTTTTAATACAGGAATTTCATCGTTACTATAACCGTGTTTTAGTAAACTATCTTTTAAAATATTCCAATATTGTTTTGGAATTGGCTCATAACCAACAACGACTTTCAAAGTATAATAATGGGGATTAATTAATTTTTTATCAGGACAAATAAGATTTTTTTCTTCTAGCGGAGCTGGGTATACTAAATCAGAGTAAGAAAAAGAATATTTAAAATCTTTATTTTCTGGTTGAATTACAAATCTTTCATCATCAGAAGAAAACTCTATCTTTTTTAAGATATCTTCTACATTTCTAAAATATAATTCTAAATCAGCCGCTATATTAGTGGAAATAGAAAAAGGATCTGTGCCATCATAACTATAAGAAAAGCTTTTAATACCTACAGCATGCATACTGGCGGCAGGTTGAAAAAACTTAGTATCAACTTTATTGTCAAAGCTAGCAGAAGTCGCGCTCCTGTCCATTGTATAGGATGCCTCTGGTGTTGCCTTTTGACCAACGACTGTAGTTTTTTGACCATTTATATTCAATGTGTATTCGCCAGATAAAAATTCGCTTGCTTGTGAATCCTTATATTTATAGTTATAGGACGTATCATCAAACGGAATACGCCAATCAAAGCCAGTAAATTTATATATTTCTTTGGAAATGAATTCGGCATCTTTTCCAGCTTTTTGAGCATCAATAATTTGAGGATAAAATACTTTATATATTTTTATAGATGGAACTAGTGCTGATAAAACAGCATTAGGTAAATTTCTATAAAATAGATGCATTCCTTTTCTTTTAGTTAAAACCTTTGATAAGTCTTGAATTGTTTGTTCATTTTCGGATTTAGATCTTATAATTCCAAAATTACGATAAAGAACTTTTTTTCTATTATATTTTCTATTGTTTAATAAATCTTCTAATGATAAAATTAAAGCTGTTTGTTCACCCAAGCGATTTCTTGCAGCTCTTTCTTTAATAGCCAGCTCAGCTTTTTCTTTTTCTGCTTTTTGTTTAGCCTCTAACTCAGCTTTAAGCTTTTCATATTTTTCTCTTTTTAATTTCTTAGCTTCATCTGATTCAACCAAAACTGGACTCCATTCATATAAAGGATTAGTAAAATTATCACGTCCAAGAGAGATTGGCTTGCCTTCAACAGCATATTCCGCTATCTGCCACCCAGCATCAAAAAAAAATATAGGTGCTTCTAAAAGCAGAGCACCGGGTATTAATGCTGTACTACCTATATTTTTTGCAATATTTGTAAAAGATACTTCCTGCCCGTCTTCTTTGATTACGCTTTTTTCTGCTTCTTGTTGAGCTTTCTTTTTATCTTTTTCTTCTTGAATTTCTTGCTCCATCTTTTGAGGATCAAGAGCAGCTAATTCTTGTTGTAGATCAGACGCAGATTTAGGTTTTTCAGCCATAGTATTATCCTAACATATAATTTAACACGGTAATTAGTGGTACAGGAATATATATTATATCACCAACTTGAATATGCGATTCTGTTGGTTTTAAATTATATTTAGCAATTATCCACCAATCTCTAGAATCTCCGTAATAAGTATCTGCTAATTTATAATATTTATCTCCATCTTTCCAGATGTGTTTTATGGTTTCAAATTTTTTTAAATCATTTTTATTAGGAAACTTAAAATTGGCAGTTGAGTAGTGATTAATGAATTTTAATCCTCTCCTTGCAAATGTTTCTTCATACATAGAAACATCGTTTTTTAATATAATTCTATTTCTATATCTATCAATCATAATATTATCCTAAAATGTTTTCTTCTTCTGCCTTGCTTCTATCGCCTTCTACTTTAGAAGTAGCAGATGCTTCAGTGTTTTCTTTTGGAGGCTTGATTGGACGTATATAATCATAATATCCATGAGGATAAGTAGAATATTCATCTGTTCTTCTAGATACTATGTCGCCATTTTCATTGAATTTATTTCCCAATGGATGTTCGTGAACAACGTTTAGAGTTAAGTTTACAGATATTAATTTTGGATATAATTTATTACCTAAATTAAAAAAACCACTATCAATTTTGGGCTTAAAATCAAATGTAGGAATAAAGCCCAATAATCCCTCTTGTAAAGAATCATTTTCATTTCTTGTTTTTTCATTTATAGAAGAATTAGAAATTAAATTACAAAATTTTATTCTAAACATTGGTGGTGAACTAACAATATAAGTTCCTTTACCATTTTGTTTTGCTTCAGAAGAATAAACGGGGTATAAACTTTGAATAAGAGTATCAATTTGAGAAGAATTGATGGATGACTCATCTGCGTTATTATTAGGTATATCAAAGCCTAAAGTAACTGTTCTAACAGTATTTTTATAACTGTAAATCGGATCCATTCTTCCAAGCACTGTTGTATTAGAAAAATCTAATTTAAAAGAATCTGAAAAATCAGTCAAAAACGCAGGAAAACTAATTCTTTTAGACGTACTAAAACAAAAAATATCGATTCTATAAGCAGAAGAAATTTCAGACGGCAATAAAGATTGTATTCTTGGATCGTAACTCATTTTTTATTGTCCTTTTAAGCCTGCTCTTGAACTGCCAACGTAAGCTTTTATTGGCTCTCCGTCTTCTATTCTTACCATAATAGGTATTTCATTTTTGCTCATTTCTTCACGATTTTCTTTATTAGCACTACTAAATGCGCCAGTTAACATCTTTAATAAATTATCGCTTTCTAATTTCTGTGATTCAATTCTAACTTCATATAATTGCTTAACTTGTTTAATAAATTCAGTAGATGGTTTCAACGAATCATCGGTGGTACTATTAGCTACAGAAACTAATTCTTTTATCTCTTTAAATGCTGTAACCTTTATAGTCATATCAGGCGGTAGTTCTTTTAACGCCTTAGCAGTGTCTTCTACGAAATTAGATATATTCTTAAGAGGTCCACCAAATAATCCTCCAAGCCCTAAAGTCGATAAACCGGCTAATGCAGTCGCAACAGCTGTTATACCTCTAGCTAAACCGTTTAATTTTTCCTCTGCTCCTTCGCCTTGAACTAATGCAACTAAATTTTGAGTAGCTAAATTAATTCCCAATCCCATAAGAGCAAATGCAGCGCCAAGACCATATAAAGCAGGTCCACCTATTAATGCTGCGACACCTATTGCTAGTAGTGCTCCAATTAATGACCATAAAGAAATAGAAATCATACCAAACCCAGTAGCAAGTGCGATAATTTGTTTTGGATCTAATTCTTTAAATGAAGACACCAATAAACTCATTCCAGCCGCTGCAAGCATAATACCAAGACCCATTAAAGCAATAGCGCCACCAAATGCTAACATACCTAATGCAGCTGCTGGAAGAACGCCGCTGTATGCCAAAACTCCTAATATGACCGCTAAACCGACTATAACTCCACCAAAATAAAGAATAGCCGTTGTGGCACCGTCAATTTGTTCTTTATTTAACCCCGCAAACGATTCTACTAACAAAGATATACCATAAGCCGCTATTGCTATACCAAGACCAATACCTACCGCTGCTAAACCAAATGCTGCTATACCACCAGCAGATATACGCGCCGCATTACCAGCAACTTGTAATCCGGGGGCGGCACCTGCGGCTAAATTACCACCAGCTGCCATTTCAGCGCCGCCAGCTGCTGCTCCAGCTCCAGCAGCTGCCATTTCTGTTCCAGCAGTGGCGGCAGTAGTGCCTGCTAATTTTGTAGCTATTGCAGAAAAAGCAAAAGCATTTTTCATAGCGGCGGCTGCGCCAACAACGGTAAATATTGTGCCAACTATTCCAGCAAGAACCGGTGTTAATGCCATTACTGTTATAATAACAGTTTTTGTAGTTCCACTTAGGCCATTAAACCAGTGCATTACTTCCATTAGGGCATCAGCTATTGGTTGAAAGGCTTGTGCTAATTGACGTACAGAAGCTTCTAGCTTATTAGCAACACTTCCAGCAGCCATTTGTGCTTTAATAAGCCTTTCCTGTGAAGCTTCTTGAGTATTCATATCTTTAGCCATGTCGGCAGAAGACTTACCGAACAAGGCATTTACATCATTTAAATTTTTTACTCCTAATGCACCAGCGACTGCTTTTCTTCCATATTTATCCATTGAATCTATATTTTTGCCAGAAACTTCAAATGCTTCTTTTAAAATTTTAGTGCGTTCTTCTTCGCTAGCTCCTACTAATTGTACAGCATTTAAATAATTGCCACCTAATATAGCATTTAATTTACCGGCTTTTTCTGCTGCGCCTTCAAAAGTATCAAAACCTTCACCTACTATTCCAAGTAGACTCTGAACTTCAATTCCAAGAGATTTGGACTGCTTTTGTAAGTCAAAGAAAACATCTACCGCTTTTTTACCATGAGCAGCTAATTGAGGCATTGCAGATCCAAATTCTTTCAACATTTTTGCTGGTGCTATGCCAGCACCAATAGCAACTTTAGCAATTTTATCTTGAACATCCATAGCTTGAGTAGCATTCATTCTAAGAGAATTAGTTAAAATATTAAAGTTCTGTCCAGTGGTAGCTACATCAACTCCTAGATTTTTCATTCGTGCTGCTGAATTAGCTAATTCTCCCTGTAAACTAGAATTAAGTGTAGAAAATGATGACATGCTATTTTGTAACTCTGCAAAAGCAGCTACTTGATCTTTATATAAAATACCAAATCCGCCCAAACTGCCTTTCATACCTGCCATCATTGCAGTAGATTGACCGGTGGCAGCAACGAATTGAGCGTTAGCTTCCATCGCTTCTCTTCTTTGTCTACCTAAAACATCTAAAATGCTACTAAAGCTCAATAACTGAGCGGCAGGGAACATACCACCGGAAGCGGTATTAGCTAAATTAGCTATATTTTGAAAACCAGAAGCTATTTCTTTAGCAAGACCGACGATTTTTTCGCCTTTTTTAATCATCTCCTGCTCTTTTTGTACGGCTCTTTCTTGATTGTTGATTGAGAGATTTTGTTGTTCTATTTGCTTCTTTTTATCTTCTATTTGTTTCTTTATATTTTCTGCTTGTTGTTTGTCGTTTTTATCAACTAACTTACTTTTTTGCACTAATTGCTCAAGCTCTAATCTGTAAACTTTATCTTGTTGTTTTAACGCGGCAAGTACTTTTTCTTTAGAACCTAATATTCCCTGATTAGCTTCTTTTATGGCATTTGCAGTATTAAGGTCTTCTCTAGCAAAATTAAGCGATTGTTCCAACAAAGCATTAGAATTATTAAGAGTATCAAAAATTTCATTTTCTACGTCTTTTCTTTGAGTCGCTAGTTTTAAAAGAGCTTCTTCAAGTTTTATACCTTCTTTTTGTGCTAAACTTTTAGCTTCTTCTAAATTTTTTTGTTCTTCATCACTTATAGCCATAAAAATATATCCCTAAAGCAGAACTTTAATTAAATAGTTCAACAAAAAAAATAGGCAAGAGACTATTCATCCCTTGCCACTTTTTATCTTCTACTAGCTCTTTTTATTGCATCACTTTCTTCTTTTAACTGGTTCATTAATTTGTCAATAAACCATTTTCGTAAACCTACAGGTAAGTTATAGCTTTCAAATAAACTAAAGCCGCCAAAGTATTTAAGATAGAAGAAAACTTCATATATATTTTGTTGATATTCGCTACTTAAACCAAAAAAAGTCAGCACTTAGCGGCACCTCTAGGACCGCTTCATAATCACATTTATTACAAACAAAGTTGTTTCTTAAATCTACATTAGGCACAATTTGACTATAAACACTGCGAATATATTTGGAGTCTTTAGCGGGCATACTTTCTATAGCTAATAACACAGTATTTTTATCCGCCTCTACGGATACGCCATTAATTGAAACAATCATCATTTTTAATTGTTCTACAATAACGGAATCGTTATCTTTTTTATTTTCAGAAAGTTTAAAAATAGTTTTTTCGTCATAACCATTAAGTGCTCGACATTTTACAGTCCAATTAGATTTAGGTAAAGTTAAAGAAAATAAACCATTTTCATCGATTGCAACATTTACTGGTTCTTTATTTTCAACTTGTTCTAGTTTTTCGAGAAGATCAAATTTATATTTAGTTTTAGTAGAACAAGAAGGACAAGAAACGGTAGTTTCATAATCAGAGCCATAAGCAGACATTCTAGCAGCCACTAGAACGGCATTACGATCTTCCATTACCAATGTATCAGTATTAATAGCCTTGTTGATTACAAGAGATTGAATAAGCTTGTCTAAAGCAACACCTTTCTTAATTAAGTTTCTGGAAGTGAGAATATCTTCCTCTTTGGCAGTCATCTGCTTAATCTCAATTGTTTCCTGCATATGCAGAGGGTGATGTTTTGGATAAAATCTTCCCTTTGAAGGTAAAGCAACAAATTCTGTTGGAACAATAAAATTTAATGTTTGTTGATTATCTCTAGGGGAGTCTTGTATTAATTGTTGCGGTGGATTGCTATCTTGTCTAAGGACATTAGCTCCAATTCGCTCTTCATTATTTCTCATTATATCCTACGCTTTCTTTGGTGGAACAAATACAACAAATTATATAGTATTATACAAATAATTTAAACACTATTTGTTGAATGTTTTATTTAATGAATTAAGAATATCAAATTCTCTTTTATTAGGTAATTTATTATCTATTCTTAACGGCGGTATAGGACGCGCTGGGGGTTGTAGTGTCTGTAATTCATCCGGAAAACCCGGAGTTCCTCTTTTGACTACCGAGTTGCCATCTTCGGATAACTTATAATCTGCCTTTAATAAAGCGTATTCACTTTGAGTTATTTTTCCAGCAAGCAGTTCAGCATAATCATAAGTTATATTCACTTTAATATCTACCAGACCTTCGTTTTCATAACTCAAGGAGCCAAAGTTAATTCCTGTAATAATAGCAGAATATAATTTCCATGTTTCTATTGTATAGCCATTTGCATCTACTTGATTAATTTCTATATTACTTAAAGGAGCAAGTGCTAATGAGTTATTGTTTTGAAGAACAACTAATTTTTGAATGGAACCAAAGTTACCATTATTATAGCCACTATCATAAATTAGTTTCATCAATACCTCTGGCAAGCTAGCTACGCTAGGCTTATCAGACGGCACAGAAACCAGTGTAAATTCTATTGGTTGCCAAACTAAATTTTTTGGATAATTATATGTGTCATTAATTAATACGTGAGAGGTCGTATCAATCTTGAAACTTGGTTTTTGTATATCCTTGATGGCCCAACTATAGCTATTATCTAAGTTAGGCTCACCAAAACGTACAAACCACCTATTCTGTCTGTGAGGCTCTTTAGAGCGTTGTGACCAAAAAGCCATTTAGACCTCATTTTATGGGAAACCGGGAGAAGTGGTGCCGACTAATTCATCTGCTGCGCCGCCTGCTTCACTTGTTGGTGTATTTAATTTAGCCCAATCGTATTTAACAGTAGTTTGAATTTCAACAATTTCTTCGTTTGAGTAATCCAAAGAACCGAATTGAACGCTAATGAAAAAAGGATTATTTAATTCCCATTGTTCAATTGTAGTTCCTTCTGGGTTTAGCTGTTCAATGTACAATTTATTTCCCAAAGAACCGTTGAATTTCAATTTACCAATAGTAGATAATTGACTAGGTGATAAATTATCTACAGGAACACCATAGCCAGCTTTTACTAAAACATCATTTAATAAAAATGTGGCATCTGGTTGGGTGATTGAAGCAAATGTCATGCTGATATCTTCCCATTCCAAACGACCGGGATAGTTGAAGAAGTGGTTTAAGTATTTGTGTTGTATGCTGCCAATCTTTGCTTTTGGTTTATCTACTTTTTTTAATGCAAAAGAAATACCGCTTTGCAAATTTGGTGAAGCAAATTTAACTACCCATCTATATTGTCTTTTAGGTTCTGGTCCCTGTGAACTCCAAAATGCCATTTGTTTATCTCCTAATGTTATCTACTAATATATATAGTATCTAATTCAAAATTTTAATCTGCGAAGCTAGCGCCTGTATTTGTAATAACGAAGTCAAGAGCGATAAACTCAATAGCGCGGGTTGGCTTCAAAAGAATCTTGGCGTATACTATGTTACGATCTACTAAATCAGGTGTAGTGGTTGTTTCATCTAAGATAACCTTATAATCTGATAAACCAAAATTAGACTTAACTGTTGCTAAGAAAGGTTGAACAAGATTTAAGAATCTTTTCCACGTTACGTCAATGTTTGGATCAAACAAAACAGTTGTAGCCATGCGGCTAACTTCTTTCTTCAAATAGATCATCAAACGACGAACGTTGATACGATCTAAAGCACTTGGAGTAGCTTGAAGAGTCTTTTGACCAAAAATGACAATTCCTTCTGCTGGGAATGTGGCAATCGGATTTACGTTATTTTCATATAAGGCATCACGATCTTTAGAAGAAAGGCGTAATGCAGTTTGTAGAACCGGTAAGCCAGCTGCGCCGTCACTTAAACCACCACGGTTAAAGCCCGCTGGGGCGAACCATAATTCTGTTTTCTTTTGTGAAGAAGAGAAGGTTCCTAAAGCAATAACAGAAGGTGGAACCCAAACTTTATTAGAATTAATGGTATCACGTACTAATACCCAAGGAAAATAAGTACAACCATAGCTGCTATTTAAACCACGATCCTTCATACGTTGAACAGTGTCGGCTACACTTGGAACGGTGTTTTTATTTTCTGGATCGTAATCGGTAGGAAGATCAATAACTGCTAATGCATCACCTCTTTGTTCACATTTATCAATTAACAAATTGGTTAATGATTCGTTACTGATACCGGGGATAGCAGCCAAATTCATTTCTACAACTTCAGGATCAGAAATGCTTTCAATAGCTACTTTGACAGAGTTATATTCATAGCTTGTTGTTTCAGCCAAACTGTTTTCTAAGATAGATTTAGCGAATGGATCTTTTTTAGTAATATCTAAACCGTC
>Ga0194130_10002011_pt1 | contig 30680 bp, 23 predicted proteins | sample TA2KigsurfametaG_FD_160084 | JGI IMG/M metagenome (GOLD analysis project Ga0194130, IMG submission 160084) | Freshwater microbial communities from Lake Tanganyika, Tanzania - TA2015050 Kigoma 12 surface | ecosystem: Environmental > Aquatic > Freshwater > Lake | place: Tanzania: Lake Tanganyika...
ACAGCGGATAGCCATTGCACGTTGCTTAGCTTTATCGCCTGATGTGATCGTATGCGATGAGGCGGTCTCAGCTCTTGATGTGTCGGTGCAGGCGCAGGTGTTGAATTTGCTCAAAGATCTGCAACGTGAACTTTCACTGAGTTATGTGTTTATTTCGCATGACTTGGGCGTTGTTCGTTATATGGCCGATGAGTTAGTCGTCATGCACCAGGGTCGCGTCGTCGAGCAGGGTCAGGCCGATTCGATTTATAGCAATCCGCAAGATGCATATACGCGCGAACTGTTGAGTGCTGTCCCGCGAGGCTTTCAATCAAAGGAGCGCTTGGGGTTGTGAGCTGCGCCCAACGACTGACTTCGCTTTGGCTGTGGATGGCCACGTGCATGATGCTCGCGGCCTGTAGTCCTTCGAATGAGCCGATTCCGAAAGAGTGGATCGGTCAAAATGTCTTGTTTACATCGTACCAGGAAACGCCCAAACATTTGGATCCAACCTCGTCTTATTCTAATAACGAGACGCCATGGACTTATGCGATTTACGAGCCACCGCTTAAGTATCATTATTTGAAACGACCCTATGAATTGCTGCCTCGTACGCTAAGCGCACTCCCCAAGCTTAGTTACATCAGTAACCAGGGAGCTTTGTTGGCGCCTGATGCGCCTGCCAATGCGATTGCTGAGAGCTGGTTCGATTTGGAGATTAAGCCTGGGATCCTTTGGCAAGCTCACCCGGCTTTTGCAAGAGACGAGCAGGGTGCTTTGAGGTACCACAAGCTTACTGAGGCTGATCTGGCGAACAAAACAAAGCCTAGTGAATTTCCAGAGACTGGCACTCGAGAATTGCTGGCTCAAGACTATGCTTATGCAATCAAGCGTTTGGCAACCACCCGCGTCAAATCGCCAGCCTTTGGATTTTTATCGGAAAAAATCTTAGGTCTGCAAGAACTTGGTGAGACGATCAAAGACTACGATAAAAAACTTAAGCAGGGATTGAGCGCTCGCGAAACAGGCGTTTTCGGTCACTTGCCTTGGATTGACTTTCGCAACTTTGATATCAAAGGCGTTGAGGTCTTGTCGGACTACAAGCTTCGCATCAAAGTGATCGGAAAGTATCCCCAGTTTAAATATTGGCTTGCGATGACGTTTTTCTCACCGATTGCTTGGGAGGTTGATGCGTTTTATGCCCAAGCAGGGATGTCGCGCCGTAACCTTAACTTGGATACATGGCCAGTGGGCACCGGGCCTTATATGCTCACCGAATTTGTTCCAAACGCTAGAATGGTCCTCGAGCGAAACCCAAATTACCGCGGTGAACCCTATCCCTGCGAAGGTGAGCCCGAAGATGAAGCAAAAGGGTTTTTAAAGGACTGCGGCAAGAAAACACCCTTTATCGATCGGATGGTTTCTTATATCGAAAAAGAGGGTACTTCGGTCCACGCCAAGTTTATGCAAGGCTATTACGATGTGCCGCAACTTGAACGTGGTGAGCCCGGCGTTGGCTATCAGGTATCGATCGAAGATGGAACAGCGATAGCCAAAACGCTTCAGGAACGTCAGATTCAACTACCCAACACGATCCAGGTCGGATTTTGGTATTTTGGATTTAATTGGCTTGACCCAGTGGTGGGTGCTGGGAAAACGCCGGAGGAGGCTGAACGTAATAGGAAATTACGCCATGCCTTATCCATAGCTTTTGACTTCGAAGAGTATGTCGCAATCTTTGAAGATAATAGGGCGCAACCCAATATGTCGCCCGTCGTGAGAGGTGTCTTTGGCGATGACTTGGTGAAGATCAATCCGATTGTTTACAAGGATGACGCAGGTAAGCCCAAACGCCGGGATATCCAGGAGGCCAAGCACTTGCTAGCCGAGGCAGGCTACCCAGACGGACGCGATCGAAATACCGGTCGACCCCTCGTGATTAACTATGATGTGCAAGGTGTAGGCCCTGGCTATCAGGCGCGTATTGATTGGGTGTCTAAGCAATTTGCCAAACTCAATATACAGCTTGAGGTACGTAATACAGACTATAATCGTTTTCAAGACAAGATGCGAAAGGGTGCTGCACAGCTTTTCTTCTGGGGATGGCTGGCTGATTATCCCGACCCTGAAAACTTTCTGTTCTTGCTCTATGGGCCTAATGCCAAAGCCAAAAATGACGGCGAAAATGCAGGAAACTATATCAATCCTGCCTTTGATCGCTTGTTTGAGCGTATGAAGGATCTTGATGATGGTCCTGAGAGAGCGGCGTTGATTAAGCAAATGATTCACATCGTGCAGCTCGACGCGCCAATGCTCTTTGGATGGTCTGAGGAATATGCTGGCGCCTATCACCAATGGCTTTATAACGGTAAGCCTTCAAACATTATTCGTGATCAGCTTCAGTACTTGCGCATTGACCCGACACGCCGCCTTGAGCTCACTCAGGCCTGGAATAAGCCGATTAGCTGGCCGCTCTGGATGATGGCTGCGATTCTTGTGCTTGTCGTGACGCCAGCTTTCTATGCTTGGCGCAAGCGTCAGCGTCAGACTGCCTTTGCAGGTGATGCAGAGTTAACGCCGACCCGCGAGACGAGTCGATGAGCTCACCTTGGCTTAGGTTTTTAAGTCGCAAATTGCTCTATGCGTTTGCAGTGTTAATCGGCATTAATCTTGCGACCTTTGCGCTCTTTTTTCAGGTGAGCTCACCGGACGATATGGCGCGATTGCAGCTTGGAGGCAAGCGCGTTACACCCGATGCCATTGCCAAGTGGAAGGCAGAGCGTGGCTATGATCGGCCTCTTTACTATAACGCAAATGCTTCAGGCTATGCCCGATTTACTGACACCTTGTTTTTCGATTCTTCCTTGCGCATGTTCATCTTTGATTTTGGTCGGGCCGATAGTGGGCGCGACATCGCCTCAGAGATCAAGCGTAGAGCAGGTCCCAGCCTTGCGCTGGCTTTGCCAAGTTTTGTGGTCGGCCTTGGTCTGTCGATTAGTTTTGCGCTCGGGCTAGCCTTTTTTCGGGCGAGCTATGTTGATTTTTGGGGCTCGGTTGCATGTGTTGTTCTCATGTCGATATCGTCGCTTTTTTTTATTGTTGCAGGGCAGTTTCTATTTTCCCGTTTGATGCAATTGCTGCCTGTTTCGGGATTTAGCCCAGCAGGGGCCGATGCATGGCGTTTTTTGCTGTTGCCCATACTGATAGCGATCATCGGCAGGCTTGGGGCAGAAACACGCTTTCATCGTAGTATTTTTCTCGAAGAAATCGGGAAAGATTACGTCCGTACGGCAAGAGCCAAAGGGCTGGGTGAGGGTAGTGTTTTATTTGTGCATGTCTTGCGAAATGCCTTGATCCCCATACTGAGCGCATCGGTTGCGATCATTCCGCTTCTTTTCATGGGTAGCCTGATTACCGAGTCATTTTTTTCCATTCCAGGCTTGGGAAGTTATTTGATCGAGGCTATCGGGTCACAGGACTTCGCTATCGTCAGGGCGATGGTTTTTGTAGGTTCTGTTCTCTATATATTGGGTCTTATCCTGACCGATATCAGCTACAGCCTTGCAGACCCGAGGATTAGACTGCAATGAGGCTCGGGTTTGATGGCCATACGAACGGGCGGCGGGCGCGATGAAGCTTGCGCTTTTACCTACTGACTGGTTGATGTGGGTGGTCGTGCTGGTTGTCCTGTTTTGGGTATGGCGTGTGCGCAGGCAAGCGCTCTCATCTCAAAATTGGCAGAAAGTTTTTATGCGGCCAGCAGCGATGGTTTCTGGTGTTGTCTTGGCTTGTTTTGTCAGTGTTGCGTTGCTGGACTCAGTCCGCTGGGTCGATGCAGACCGCAAGGGTGATGCTGCTCTATCGGTGCTTGATCGTGCGCTTGAGCCTTTAGTAAAGGCAAGGGAGCGTCGCTACTCGGCACCGCTTGCTTATCTTTCTTTTCGTAAAGAATCGATCGACCGCGATGGTCAAACAGTCAGGGATTACCCGCGCTTGAAATTTGGCGGGGCGCACTTGCAAGATCCTGAGGGTCAATGGGCTCGTGACATTACCGAGCGTTCTGCAAAGGCATTGGCAAAAGGATTGGCACTTGTTTTTGTTATAGGTCTGGCGCTAAGTTGGCTGCTGCGTAAATCACCATATCCCTGGCGCTGGGCCTTTGCTTGTTTTTCGCTTTTGTTGCTGCTTGCAATATGGGCTGCAGAACTCTCAGCGGCCTACCATGTACTAGGCACTGATCGAACCGGTAATTCAGTACTTTGGATTGCTCTTAAGAGTATAAGGACGGCCTTGGTCATCGGGGTTCTCACCACCTTGGTTGTGTTACCACTTGCGCTCGGGCTTGGTGTGATGGCGGGCTATTTTCGTGGCTGGGTTGATGAAGTGATTCAGTATGTTTATACCTTGCTCTCGTCCATTCCCGACGTTTTATTGATTGCTGCAGCGGTCTTGTTACTCCAAGTCACTATCGATAAACACCCCGAACTTTTTGCAACTGCACTTGAGCGATCCGATGCTCGCTTATTGTTCTTATGTTTGATTCTTGGGATTACTGCTTTTACGGGGCTTTGTCGACTCATACGTGGTGAGGCAATGAAGCTGCGCGAGCTTGAGTATATTCAGGCCGCTAGGGCATTCGGCGTATCGTCCTTCGGCATTATTACAAAGCATATCGTTCCGAATTTAATGCATATTGTGCTTATTTCGCTTGTGATGCAGTTTTCAGGTTTCGTACTCGCTGAGGCTGTCTTGTCTTACGTTGGCGTAGGAGTCGATCCCAAAACCCCAAGTTTTGGTGTGATGATCAACACGGCAAGAGCAGAACTCGCAGCAACACCGGTGGTTTGGTGGACCTTAGTGACAGCTTTTGTCTTCATGTTGATGCTTGTCTTAAGTGCTAATTTGTTTTCGGATGCAGTGCGAGATGCCTTTGATCCACGGGCGAGGCAGCGGCAATGATGAGTCCACAGTCAAGCAACATGCGTATCGAAGGCTTAAGCGTTGCGCTGCCCTCACGATTTCAGGACTCAGAGATCCACCATGTGATTGAGCAGTTGAGCCTCAGTATCGACCAAGGTAAGACCTTTGCGCTTGTTGGTGAGTCGGGGTCGGGTAAGTCGATGACCGCTTTGTCCTTGCTGCGTTTATTGCCAGAGGGCTTACACATTCGATCGGGCAAGGTACTTCTCGACGGCGAAGACTTGTTTGCTCTACGGGAAATGGACATGTTGCGGATTCGTGGGCGCCGAGTCGCGATGATTTTTCAAGAACCAGCAACCAGCCTCAATCCGGTCATGACGGTCGGCAGGCAGTTGATCGAAGTGATCGAGCGTCATGGCGTTGCCAAGGGGCCGGCGGCTCAAGCATTGGCGCTTGAATGGTTTTCAAAGGTCGACCTTCCTGAGCCTGAGCGTCGTATCCATGCTTTCCCCTTTGAATTATCCGGCGGTCAAAAGCAACGAGTCATGATTGCCATGGCGCTTGCCGCTGAACCCGAACTTTTGATTGCCGATGAGCCAACGACCGCACTTGATGTGAGCCTTCAAGCGCAAATCATGGACTTGCTCAAGCAATTACAGCAAGAACGCGGTATGGCCATGCTGCTCATTACCCACGATCTCGCACTGGTATCCGATGTGGCCGACCATATCGCCTTGATGTATGCGGGCGAAATCGTCGAATCCCGGCGTAGTCGAGCGTTTTTTGCATCACCGCGACATCCATATGGCAAGTTATTGCTACGCGCATTGCCCAAAGCCAGCGATCGTGGGCAGGCGCTGGCAGCAATTGAGGGCTTTGTCCCGTCGATGCGGCAGACATTTAATGGCTGTCGCTTTGCACCGCGCTGCCCTTGGGCTTTGCAGTCCTGTCATGAGCAGATTCCAAACCTTGACAGTCATCGTGAGGTCCGGTGTTTGCGCGATGGGGAATTGTTGGACTTTCAGCAATTACCCACTACCGAGTTAGGGCAGGCTGAGCCCTCAGCTAGGCAAGTTGATGCTCCCTCGCGCGATCAATCCTCGCGCTTAGGGCTTGCAGGCGAGCTACTTAAGGTCCGCGGCCTACGAGTCCGCTATCGACGTTCGCGTACCTGGTTCGAAGCGGTAGCTGGCATTGACTTCGATCTGCGTCGGGGTGAGACGCTTGCACTTGTTGGTGAATCGGGTTGTGGGAAAACCAGCCTCGGCAAGGCGCTCATGGGTTTACTGCCCGAAGACGCTCGCGTTGATGGCCAGGCCCACTTCCCAGAGGACGGCCTTCAACTGATACCTCGAGACTCTAGCCGCAAGCTCGCGATTCAATCGCGCATGCAAATGATTTTCCAAGATCCTTTTGCTTCGTTAAATCCGCGCATGCGCATTCAGCAAGTGCTCGAAGAGGGGATGTTGGCGCTGAAAGTTGGTTTATCTAGCCAACAAAGGCTCGACCGCCTGCAAGAGCTTCTCGAGCAGGTTGGCTTGGGCCCTGATGCGCTGAATCGCTATCCGCATGAGTTTTCGGGCGGTCAGCGCCAGCGCATCGCAATCGCCCGAGCGCTTGCCGTTGAGCCGCGTTTGTTGATTTGCGATGAACCAACCTCTGCACTTGATGTATCGGTTCAGGCCCAAATCTTGAATCTTCTCGCGCAACTGCGCGATGCGCTTGGGCTTAGTCTGATCTTTATTACCCACAACATGGGCGTTGTCGAATATTTAGCCGATCGGGTCGCAGTGATGCATGAAGGACGCATCGTCGAGCAGGGGGAGGCGACCCGACTGATCGAGCAGCCGCAAGACGCCTACACGCGATCTTTGCTCGCATCGATACCGCGTTTGCGGACCTGATGAGCTTGTTTGGCGGCCTGATTAATGCCACGAATAAGCCATTCAATACCTAAGCTCAGACTTTCGTCGATGCGGCCCTTACCGGTCTTGGCCGCAGACATGGCAAGTTGCAAATGAGGGTAGGGCTTTAGTGTTTGCGGCTTGATCAAATGACCTTGTAAGGCACGACGAGAGATCAAAAGGCCAAAGCCATCAACAACCGTACCGTAGAGCCGAAACCAATGCAGGCGTTGATCACTAGGCACGCCAGCCTCAGCGAGTCGCTCTAAGATCCACTCCATAAGACTTAAGCTTTGCCCATCGCGCAGCAGTCGACTATAAATGAGTGGTGCGGTACGCGGGAACTGTCTAGCCATGGCAACATGCTGGGCAAAGCAATCCCTCAAGGCTTCATCCCAGGGAGTTTCTACGCGGGGACGTGCGCGGATTACGAGCTCTTCAGCAACCGCATCGAGTAATTCGTCTTTCGATTGAAAGTAGTGATAAAGCGACATGGCCTCTACACCAAGGTGGCGTGCCAGGCTGCGCATGCTTAAGGCCTCAACCCCCTCCATTTCAATCCGCGTAATCGCGGCAAGCACAATGGTTTGAGAGCTTAGTTTTCTTCCTGGTGCATCAGGAGTCATGAATTTATTTGTGTCATCGCATGGCGAAGTGTAGCCGGATAACCCTCAAACGATATCGTTGGATGCTGACGCTCACTGATCTTTAAGGATGGTTTCAAAGTTTGGTTGGTTCATAATTCCAAAAACGATGCGTTGAATGGATTTACTTCTAGGCGAGAAGTACACGCTCAGTCGCGTAGCAGGCAAAAATGGACAAAGATCTTCAAAAAGCATTTCGACACCGAGATCGAGGCGAGACTTTGCAGGCGGAGCTGATATTGCGCAGTTTGCTTGCGAGGCAAGCTCACGCGCTCGAAGCGCGCCTGAGCTTGGCTGAGATTGTTGCACAACGAGATGATGTCAACGAGGCACTTAGATTGCTCGCAGAAGCGCCACAAAGTGGACAAGTCACCATTCCTATTTTGGTATGTCGTTCTCGAATTAAGTGGCAAGCGGGAGATATTCGCGGCGCTCGTTGTGACCTTGAAACCCTTCTGAGCCTCGATAATCAACATCATGTGGGCTGGCTCATGCTTGATGAAGCTTGCCAAGCCTTGGGGGATCATCGCGCTGCCTTGAGGGCTCGATTCAAGGCATTTTCAGCTGCAAGAAGAAAGGGGCGATGGCTAAACCGCGAAACAACTGAACCAGAACTTGTCGAAACTGTCTTAAGGTCTGCAGGTACATTGAGACGTGAGAGAAAAGAGGCGCTTCTTTCAATAATTGCTGACCTGCAGGCGCTTTTTGGGGCTGATTCAACCAATCGGCTTGAACAGGGCGTTAGATCCTATCTGGGCGAGGCGCCTGGACCCACAGATCCCCAGCAGCGACCCAAGTTTTTCTTTGTCCCCGATTTGCCGATAGGTCCATTTCATGACGCGCTTATGCAGCCCTGGGCAAAGTCACTAGTTCAGGCGTGGCAAGAGATTCGCAAAGAAGCGTCTACTCTGCTTCATTGTTCGACGAATTTCGAAGACTTTCTGGGGCTCAAGCCCACAGAAGTAGCCCCCGATTTGGTTGGTGGCCGGGCTCAACGGCCGGCCTGGGATGCATTTTTCTTTTATCGACGCGGTAAGCGATTTGACAAGCACCATAAGCTTGCGCCTGCTACAAGCGAGTTGCTCGAAGCTGCATCACTATGCCATCTACCGAATCAAGCGCCCGAGATACTTTTTTCGGTGTTACGCGCGCAGTCACACATCATGCCTCACCACGGAACCACAAATGCCAGATTGGTCTTTCACTTACCTTTGATTGTTCCAAGGGACTGTTCGCTCAATATCGTAAATCACGGCGAACATGTCTGGCGCGAAGGAGAGCCAGTTATGTTTGACGATACGTATTTGCATGAAGCATGGAATCGCTCTGATGAGGATCGGGTTGTTCTGCTCATGGATTGTTGGAACCCCCATTTAACCGAGGCGGAAAGAGAAGGATTCACAAGAATCGTTGAAATCGTGGATGCAATTGAAAACTAACGTCCCCTTTCAAGCGTCTAGACCGCAACCGGTTATGGCTTACCACCTCATTTTGTTCTCAATTGAGTTTACGGGTTTGGACCAAGTTGTCTGAGCCAAACTTAGCCTCAATGACCGTCCACGACATCTGAAGTTTTGTTGCAGTTAAACCACGTATGTTAGTGAACTGGTACCAGAATTGGTCGAAATGAGACAAATTTTTTCCCATTGAGTTTGTTGGCTTTTAGTGCCTACCAATTTGGACATCAGTCTGTCACACTACATCCGTGGTATTCGAGCGGCGTCCTATCGAGATGTGACCGGGCCTGGGTGAGAATATCGAGAATTTGTTTGTAGTCGTGGATGAATCGAACTTTTGGGAGAATGAGTTATGTTCCGTAAAACACCCGTTAGCGCCTGTTTGGCGCTTGCTTTTGGGGCTGGGGCCAGTGTCTTTGCTTCGCAGGCACTTGCTCAAGGCACAGTTGAGGTGACAGGTTCACGAATTAAGCGCGTTGATGCCGAAGGCGCACTACCTGTCACCGTGGTAACGCGTGAGCAATTAGAGACAAGCGGTGTTACTTCGGTTGCAGAAGCTGTACGAAACATTACTTTTGCCGCATCCGGAAACTTCAGGCCTCAGTCAGGTTCTTCGGCACAATCATTTGCTGGCTTGGATCTCAAAGCACTGGGGACGGGTCGTACCTTGGTTTTGATTGACGGGCGCCGCGCTCCCAAGGGTCCGATGGGGCCTACTGGCGCTGACATGAACGCTATTCCGCTTGGTGCTGTGGAACGCATCGAGATTCTTACCGACGGTGCATCAGCTATTTACGGCTCGGATGCCATAGCAGGTGTGGTAAACATCATCACTCGCAAAGACTTTGAAGGGTTCCAGTACGCCTTTGGTTACACCGACCCATCAAATGCGGGAGGAGAACGGCGTGAAGGGTCAGTGCTTTTTGGGACGTCGGGCAAAGATGGTCGCGTGATAGCAGGGGTTTCGTTCAATGAGCGTGGCATGGTGTTTACCAGTCAGAGACCCTGGGGAACCGACAAGGGTGTTTCATCCTTTGGCAACAACTATGTCACAAGCCAAGGGTTAAGAGCCGTTCCAGGTGGCTGCGGCGATAAAGATTTTTGGACCACGACTACAGGCACATGTTCTTTCGACTTTAATTCGAGGGGTGCTGATGATGCAGCGGTGAAGAATGCTTCGCTGTTCGCGAAGGGCGAATATAAAGTAAATAAAGACTGGTCTTTGTATGCTAATACCGGGGTTACAAGGGTGGAAAGCTTTGGTCGCTACGCTCCTACGCCTGGCGCAGTTGTTCTGAGTGCAACAAGTCCTAACAATATTGTTTCGCAGGTCGACCCTTCGATGGCAGGAAAGTCTGTGACATTGCGGCATAGGTTCGCAGCTGCAGGTAACCGGGATACGAATACGAACAGTAACGTGTACGACTTACTTCTTGGGACTCAGGGGCAGATCCGTGATGTAGCCATCGATGCGGGTGTTCGCTGGACGGATTATCAATATATTGAATTAGGCCGAAATTATATTGTTACTGCTATTGCTGAACAGTTTATTAATTCTGGAAAGTACAATATTTTTAAGCCCAGCCAAAATTCACCTGATGTCCTTAATGCTATCAAGGCAACAATTGGTAGAGATTCAAACTTCAAGATCGCCGAGATGTATGGCACCGCTTCAGTGCCTTTGATGAAAATGGCAGGCGGTAATGCACAGGTGCTCGTCGGCGGCGAGCGCCGCATGGAGTACTACCAGGATCTCTACGACTCACTTTCGGAAGGTGGTCAAATTCTAGGCTCTGCCGGTAACTCCGCGGGCGGCGATCGCGGTGTAACCTCAATGTTTACCGAAGCCTTGTTGCCAGTTGCAAGGGGTGTTGAACTCTCACTTGCAGCGCGTCACGAGAACTACTCTGACTACGGAAGCTCAAATGCTCCCAAGGCATCGGTTCGCTGGAAGCTCAACAACAACCTCTTGCTTCGTGGCTCAGTCGGTGCGGGGTTTGCAGCACCTTCGCTTGATAAGATCACCATGAAAGAGTCGTTCAGCGCTGAGTCGGTAATCGATCCCAGAACTTATATCGCATTCGGTGGTGCGGCTGCTCAGGCTAACTCCAGGCAGGTTCAAGTCGATACTTATTACATCGCCAATCCCAATCTTTCAGCAGAGAAGTCGAAGAACTGGTCACTTGGTTTTGTTTGGGATGTCGTGCCTCAGGTTAGCCTGAAGGCCGATCTTTGGAACATTGACGTAACCGATAAGATTGCGCAAATCACGGCCCAAGGCATTATCAATCGCTCCAATGGTACCGATCCTCGCGCTATTCCCTCGGGTTTAGGCATCACGCGTAATGCTGTTTCGGGCGCCATTGAACGTATTCAGGCGGGCTACGGTAACGAGGGCGAGATTGGTCTTCGTGGGGTCGACCTGACGGTGAATGCACGCTATAAGGTGCTCGGTAAAAACATCGACCAACGCCTCATCTGGTCGCGGATGAATAGCTACGTGGACGATGGTGATGAACTTGCAGGTACCGCAGGTTTACCGAAGGATCGCATGGTGCTAGCAACCAAAGTGCCAATGATACCGAAGATGGATCTATTTTGGTATGCGAACTATATCGGCGCCCACGGCGACACTGAAGGGGGTACCCGTTATCGTGGCCGAACCTCTCATGACATACAGATAGTATGGAATACACCTATGAAGGGTGGTCGTCTATCGGTTGGTGTAGTTAATTTAACGGGTTGGTATCCGTGTAGCCGAGGTATAGGGTCAGCGGATTGCATTCCATATGATGGCCGAAATTTTAACTACTACTTGTATGACTCATATGGCCGTCAGCCCTACGTTAGGTTTACCCAGCGTTTCTAAGCGTTTAGCCTAATCTAATGTTTGAATCAAAGCGGGGCCTCGTGCTCCGTTTTTTTATAGGTGTAAGCGGACAGCTAAGCTTCTCGGGTATGATCTTGTGATCTAAGGTAGCGACCGTCTTAAACTAAGCGATGTCGTACTAGTCTTAAACTTAGAGCACAAATAATCTGGGAGAGAGCTTGATGACAAGTGATAAGGATTTCGCGTTCGATGGCCATTCGCCTCGTTTGACGTCCGCCCTTTATAAGCAGTTTTGCAAAAACATTACGAAGGGTTTGGTGTCCGCCATGCTTGCCTTTTCCGCGATTGTTTTGCCTGCTGAGGCATCAGCAGAACAGGTCGCACTGAGAGACTTTTTTGAGCGCAGGCAATTCATCAACATGAAGCTTTCGCCCGATGCACGCCATATTGCCTTTTCTTACGAGCAAGGTAATGAAGTTAGGCTCGCCGTGATGACTGCAGCCGATAGGAAAATCGTTAATCATTTCAGTTTTGGCGATGCCATGCATGTCCAAGAATTTATTTGGGCAACTGATCAAAGGCTAGTGATGGCAGTCGGCAAGGTGACCGGCTACCTGGATAGTGATGGTCGCCCCACTAATCTTTACGCTTCAGATATCAATGGGGACAATCGACGCGAGATATTTGAGATGGCATCATCGCGTTACGCCTTGCTTCATCGCTTGCCAAAAGATCCCGCCCATATTTTGATCGCGAAGTATCACTGGGCTGATAATGGTAAGGGTAAGGTTCACCGTCTTAATATTGAGAATGGCAGGCTTGACTATACGGCCGATGAGCCATCAGGTGATATTCGTGGTCTCGGGGCTGATACCGAAGGCAGGGTACGGATTGCCGTTGAGACGCTCGAAGGCAAGTCTGAGGATGACGAACGAACATTTTTGCATGTGCGCGGAGTCGGCGAGAACAAGTGGACCAAGCTTGATCTCGCAGCCAAGCGCAAGCGGGTTGCCTTTCAGCCGGTCGGCTTCTCTGCCGATGGTCAGCGTGCGTACTTTTTATCGAATTTTGATCAAGAAAAGCAGGACAAGCTTGGACTTTTCGAATACGACTTTCAATCGAAGAAAGTAGATCTGGTCCACCGTGAGGCCGATGTTGATCTGGCAGGCCCTCTTCTAGGAGCTAATGGCGAAGTCTTAGGCGTCTTTCATTTAGGCGGGCGTGGTGAGCAGCTATTGATGGATGACCGGGTCAAGCATGGACAGTTCATCAATATGCTTGTGCAGGCTTTTAAGGGCCAGCACGTCTCAGTTACTTCTTATAGCGATGACGGCAATCAAGCAATCGTGCGCGTTCGTAGTGATCGTAACCCAGGCGAATTTTATTTATTCGACTTGAATACACGCAAGGCCATCTTTCTCGAAGCGAGTCTGCCCAAGATTAAAGCCAAGCAAATGCTTGATACCGAACCTGTCGTGATTGCTGCCAACGATGGTATGCGTTTACATGCGCTTATGACTCGACCGGCGTCCAAGTCTAAACAGTTGCCACTTATCATCAATGTCCACGGTGGTCCATTTGGCGTGACTGATTTCTGGGGGTTTCATCCTGAGTCACAGTTCTTCGCAAGTCGCGGCTATGCGGTTTTGCAGGTGAACTACCGCGGGTCAGGTAACCGGGGTTCCGATTTTGAGCGGGCGGGCTACCGCCAATGGGGCACCAGAATGCAACAGGACTTGGTTGATGCCACCGAGTGGGCAATCAAGGAGGGCATTGCTGACCCCAAGCGGATTTGTATTTATGGCGGTAGCTACGGTGGCTATGCGGCGCTCTGGGGTGTCATTAAAGATCCCGACCTTTATCGTTGTGCCGTCGGTATCGTTGGTGTATACGATTTAGTACAGTTCAGAAAAGGCGACGGATCAGATTTCAACCGTCTTGGTGGCGATTACTTTGATAGGTTTATGAAAGCCCGGGTCGGCGAAGATCCGGAAGCCCTCAGGGCCGCGTCACCAGTCCACCATGTCGACAAGATCAAGGCAGAACTTTTTATCATCCACGGTGAAAAAGATGTGCGGGTTCCTGTTGAACATGCTTATAGGCTTCGCGACGCGCTTAAAAAGGTGAATAAAAATTTCGAATGGATGATCAAGCCCGAAGGACACGGTTTTTACGATGTTAATAACCGCGTCGATATGTACACCCAGGTATTAGCATTTTTTGAGAAACATATTGGTAAAGCGCAGTAAATCGGCGGCCTCCTTCACTGCTTGGCTCATCAATTTGTTTCGTCGCTCAAACGGTAGTGTCACTCGAGACTTCGTTAGTTCGATTTAGCTAATTTGAGCGTCCAGGCTAGCGTTGCGCTAGCCTCATGGAGCGGCTTAAGTTCAAAATTGAGAGCGCCCGCCGTACCGGCAGACGCGGCGCTGGTGACAGAAGCTAATGCGCCTCTAATCGAAGTCTCCGATTGGGCTACTTTACATAACTGTCGGAGACGCTCCTTGGAATCAGCGAGAAGGCTGTCGAGCTCGACCAATCGTTGCTTGGCTGCCTTTGCACCTTCACTTCGTGATCCTTGAAGAATCTGGCTAACCCAGTCTCTTGTATCGAGCAAGATATCGGGGACGAGGCTTTTGCCGCATCGATCAGCAAGATTATCGAGGCAAAGATTATATCGATCACGCAGGGCGATCAATTGCTTATTACTATTCAGTTGTCGCACAACCCGTGCCCGATTTGCCATTGCGAACGGCTCGGTCAGGGCAGTGGCTAGATCAATCAAACCACCCTCGCCACGCAAAAAGTCAATATGAGCAGACTCTTCCTGCGCTTGGCCAACGATGAGCGAATCCTCATGGTGGATCAGCCAGAGCAGGGTGCCTGAGGGCTTGAGTACGCGTAATGCCTCGGGTAGGACCAAGGGCAGGTCGCCGTACTCGGCGCCAAACTGTGAGACAAGCCAATCGGCTGAATCAGCTTCAAAGGGCAAGTGTCGAAAGTCTTGCGGTGCAAGAAAGCGAATGCGAGCTCGCTGCTCAGATCGAAGTCTAGCTAGCCATTGCGGACGCAGCTCGGCATAATCAATGCCCAGATATCGAGGCGCCTCGCTCAGTTCATCGTGCAATAGCATGGCAATCGGCCCGTTGCCGCAACCAAAATCGATCACTTGTTGCTCGGGCTTACTGTGCTTGAGTAGTTGCTCACGCCAAAAGCTAGCAATCGCTCCACCATGATTATCGGCAAAGCTACTCGCGCAGGCGTGGAGCAGACCCTTATCCCAATACCGACTCCATGCCTCGGCTTCGCTAGAGGCAAGCTTCACAGTGGGTTGGGCACTAGCGGGCGGCTGCGGCATACACCGCCCAAAGCTTTGCGAGCTCTCCGGTCCCGTCACCCTGAACGCTTGCAAATACCGCTCGAGCCTTCTCGCGCTGTCCAGCCATGACAAGTGCAGTACCGTAGAGAAGCTTGGCGTCTTCGGGGCGTTTGATACCTTTGATCGATAAGCCCTTTTCCATCAAACGTATGCCCTCTGCGTTGTCGCCCGCCAAAACTAGGCTGTAGCCTACATTGAGCATGGCGTTGCCGTCTTTGCCGGCAGATGCTTCGACTTTAAGGGCTTGAAGTCCTTTGCGATCTTCTTCAACACTTTTTGTAACCATGGCACGAAGCCTGCGGTGCCGATCAGCCTCATCGCCACTTCCGAGAAGCTTTTCTGCGAAACCCTGCTCAAGAAACCGATTCGCTTCGAGGGAAAAGCCCGCTGTTAATGCCATTTGGGCGTACTCAAAGTACTCATTGGCGCTGCGCAGATTGCCCGTAAGCATTTTCAATCGTGCAACATCCATCACAAGTCGATCAGGGAAGCCTTGGCGTGTTGAAACACGGTAGATGGCTTCAGCCCAGTAATCTTTCTTAGGATAAAAACTTAGAAGTTTCTCCACGGTGCTCGCATAGCCTGCTGCATCTTTTTTGCGCTGGTAGATGCTTGCTAGCAACTGGAGCCTATCCTCCGGTGGATTCTTACCCGCCTTTTCAAGCAACTGAAAATCGACAAGCATTTCGCGTGCAGCGCCGTCAAGATCACCTGCCATGTACATCGACTGCACCCATAGCAGGCGCATCGTGCCTTCTGGTCCGCCTTCTTTGAAATAACGAGCACACCATTCAGCCGCTTTGCTATAGTTTTTAACGCGATAAAAATTCCCTGCGACTGCTTCAATAATTTTGTGTTTTTCAGCCGCTGCAACGCGCCCGCTTCCGATCACCGCATCAAATGCCTTCGCGGCTGTATCGGCATCACCTGCCAAGCTAGCAGCTGCTCCACGCATCCGCTCGATAATGTAATTTTCATAGGCGTTGCGGTTGGGAAAGGATTCGACTTCTTTGAGTCTTTGCAAGGCTTCCTGGCCCTTGCCTGCCTTCAAAAGCTCTTGAATCGTGGTGAGGGGCTTGCCCATTTCAGCCCGAACTGTATCGGGGTTGGTGGCTTGTGTGGCCCCCTTGGGCGGCGCCTCAGGCGAGGCGGCAGCAAGCAAGAGCCTAGGTCCCTCGGCATGTGCCGCCTGTTGTGCCATTACGCCAAGGGGGACGCTCGCACAAATACCCGCAAACACGAGTAGGGCGCTAGCTCCCCTTGTGAAGACGCTGACTTGAATATGTCGCTTCATTATTTGCCTGCCGCTCAATTCATGAACTGCTCGTTGCCCACCATGCCTATTTTTGTAACGCCAAGCCGCTGCGCCGAGGCGAGCACGGCTGCCACGTGCTCGTATTTCACAAGCTTATTTGGCCTTAGATGAACCTCTGGCTGGTCAGCCTGATTGGCAATGTCGTTGAGCTTTGACTCAAGGCTTGGACGATCAGGGAGTGCTTGACCGTTCCAGTAAACCGTACCGTCAAAATCGACATCAAGCTTCACAATCGTAGGTTGTTTAACCTGCGGCGGCGGGTTGCCGATGGGCATATTCATCTTTACCGCATGAGTTTGAATCGGGATTGTGATGATGAGCATGATGAGCAAAACAAGCATCACATCGATTAAGGGCGTGGTGTTGATTTCAACCATGACTTCATCATCGCCACTGGCCGAACCAATTTGCATAGCCATCTTTAATACCTCTTAGGGACTGCTTTGGGGTGGAGGTTCGGTGATAAAACCGACTTTGACGATACCTGCTCGCTGACAGGCGACTACCACCTTGCCCACAAACTCATAGCGACCGTCTTTATCGCCGCGTATGTGTACTTCGGGTTGCGGCTCAATCACCGCTGACTTCTTTAAGCGATTCACCAGGGTTTCCTGATCGGGAACACGTGCTTCGTTCCAATAAACATCACCGTCTTTGGTCACTGACAAGACAATGTTTTCTGGCTTGGTCTGTGTTGGAAGGTTACGTTCTTTGGGTAATTCAACAGCCGCGGTCTGGGTGATGACTGGGATTGTGATCAAAAAGATAATCAACAATACCAACATCACATCAACCAGGGGCGTGGTATTAATGGTCGAAACGACCTCGTCTTCTTCGCTTTGCGACCCGATATTCATCGTCACGCTAGAGTCTCCGAATGTGTTCGGCTTGAGCCTTAGGCGAGGCTTTAGCCTCTAACTTCTTTGCTACCGCTGAGCAAGACGGCGTGGATATCAGAAGCAAAGCGTCGAACCTGTTCCATAGCGACCTTGTTTCTGCGCACCAACCAGTTGTATCCCATGACGGCAGGAACTGCTGCTCCCAAACCAATGGCGGTCATGATCAGCGCTTCTCCGACAGGTCCGGCAACCTTGTCAATCGACGCCTGGCCCGCCACGCCGATAGCAGTGAGCGCATGATAAATACCCCAAACCGTTCCAAACAAGCCAACGAAGGGCGCTGTCGAACCTACGGTTGCAAGGAAAGCAAGACCAGTTTGCAGTTTGTTGTTGATGGTATCGACGGATTGCTGCACGGCCATACCAATCCAGGTGTGCTTATCGACATGTTGACCGAGACTGCCACGATGATTCACATCGGCCTTGAGCCCAGATTCCGCAATAAAACGCACGGCACTGTCTTCGCCAAGTGCGCTAGCGCCCGCTTCCACTGAAGCCGCACTCCAAAAGCTTTGCTTAGCTTCGCTCAGCTGTCGCATGAGCTTAGATTGTTCTAGAAACTTCACAATACCGACATACCATGTACCGATCGACATAATCAGCATGATGATCAAGGTGCCCTTGGCGACAAAATCACCTTGCGCCCAAAGGGCGTCCAAACCGTAGGGGTTATCGACTGTTTCAGCCTTCTCCCCATTGCTGGCCTTTGCTACCGGTGAAGTTTCACCTGCCGCTGGCGTTGTCGCTGGGATCGCTGCCGTAGGCGTTGTAGCTTGTGCGTCTGTGGCTTTATCTGCAGGAGCGGCTGCAGATTTCGATGCAGCGGCTTTACTGTCCTTAGCGCTTTGGGCTAATGCCACGGCTGGGGAGCCTAGCAGCAAGAGCGAGGAAAGCGCAAAAACGGAGACGCGACGGATCAATGCAACAGGGGACATGTAGAGAGTCCTTTCCACGGATAACAGATCATTAAAAAAATTTCAGTCCAACTTCCATACCACTTCAAGCGTCGCTGAACTCTTCTCAAGCTTCCCATTGACCATGCCGGGCTTGAACTTGCATGTCTCAAGAAGCTTTCTTGCAGCTTGGTCGAGCCGGCGGTAACCGCTAGACTTTTCAACATCGACCGAAGATAGAGTGCCATTGGCTTCAACAACAAAGCGTAAAACGACCGTGCCGGTTTCGTTGAGTTGGCGCGATTGGCGCGGATAAAACTCATCGGAATTAGAACAGGTTTTGCTGTCGATGGAGGCGGGGTAACTGGGTGGCGGCGCTGGGGGCGCAGGCGCAGCCTTGGGCGCGGGTGGGGCAGGTGGTGCAAGTGGTGCAGGCGGCGCAGGCACGAAGGGTGCGGGCGGCGGGGGCTTCGACGTCACCGCGCTAATCACATTAGGTGGAGGCGGCGTCGCAATTTGAATCTCCGGCGGAGGCACGAAGGGTGGGGGAGGCGCCGTCATCTTGGGAGGTGGAGGCAGGGGCGGTGGCGGCTTTGGCGGCGGTGGCTTGACCTCTTCGATGATCTTGGTTTCGAGCGGCTGTTTGATGACTTCGACCACTTTTCGGGCAAGACCACTCACAAGGGCGTAGGCAATCGCAATATGCACCACCACAGCAATGGTAAGGCCGGTCGCCCGGCGGTTCGTACTAGAGTCGCGTTCAGAGAAGTCCATAGCTTAGCCGGGGCTGATAACTTGCGGTCACTCGGGGTGCTGCCTTAGGACTCGCCTCGGGCGGGGTCTTGGGTTCATTGGCTGGTTTGGGCTTTGTGACCTTGTTCGCGGGAGACTGAACAGTGTTGCTGGCATTGTTGTTGCTGCTGCTAGGCTTTGTCAGTGGTTGACTCTTGACTTCAGCTTTGGTTGATGTTGGAGCAGGCTTTGCTGTTGGTGTTGCCTTTGCTGGCGTCGTCGTTTTCGATGGTGTCGTTGGCTTGGCAGGCTGCTTTTGATCTGTTGCTGTAGCTGTTTTCACCGAATCGTTTGCTTTGGCGCTCGGTTTCGTTTGGTTCGCTGCTTTAGCAACTTCTGCGCTCGGTTTCGGTTGTAAGGGCTCACTAGCGATGACCTTAGCAACCCCTGACTCGTTGGTCAGGACCGTCTGCGCACTCGCAGGTCGAACAAGTAAGCGCATACCTTGTTTGACTTCGTGTTTAAGGCTATTCCAAGCCTGGAGCGTCGCTGCTGTCACACCATATCGTCGAGCGATTGATTCGGTAGTTTCCTTTTTCCCTACACGGTGATAGAGCGCGGGGCGTTGTACCTTTTCAAGGATTCGAGGACCATCAAAACTGGTCATCACTGTCATCGCAGTAGGCTTATCGTCTGGTGCTGGGGCCAGAAGTCGGGTACCAGGTAACACCTTCGAGGTTCGCAAGCCATTGGCGCGCATGATCTCCTGCGCACTGATGCCAAGTCGCGAGGCCAGGCTTTGAATGCTTTCGCCTTGCTCTAAGGTGTAGGGGCGCCAGCGGGAAAAGGGCTTATTGGCCTCCTCGTGGGCCTTCATCGCAGCGAGGAACGATTCAACACGATCCGCGGGAATTTTGATTTGATCATTGGTGCGCGCGGCAATGACGGGCCGGTTATGCGCCGGATTGAGCGAAACAAATTCGTCTTCCGACATACCGGCAAAGCGCGCTGCAAGTTTGAGATCGAGGTGGAGTGGCGCCTCGACCTCAACGAAGTAAGGCTTATTTGGCATTGATGGAAGCCGAACGTTAAAGGCTGCAGGATTGGCTACGATCTCCCGAATGGCCATAAGTTTTGGTACGTAATGCCTCGTTTCCTGGGGCATATTGAGCGAAAGATAATCAGCAGACTTACCGCTAGCCTGATTTCTTTTCACGGCCTTTCCAACAGCGCCTTCACCCCAGTTGTAGGATGCAAGCGCAAGAAACCAATCGTTGCCTTGCAACTCGTAAATGCGTTGCAGGTAGTCAAGCGCCGCCTGTGTGGAGTGAACAGGATCTCTCCGATTATCGACCCACCAATTTTGCGAAAGGTTATAGGCTTTACCCGTCGAAGGGATGAACTGCCAAAGCCCCGCGGCTTTTGCTGGCGAAATCGCGGTAGGGTTCATCGCGCTCTCTACAAAAGGCAGCAAGGCCAACTCGCCAGGCATACCGCGCCTTTCGATTTCCTCAACGATATAAAACAAATATCTAGACCCGCGCTCAAACATCCGCTCAAGGTATTCGGGCTTGTGGCTGTAATACTGGATATGCTTGTTTACCAAGGGCGAGTCTAGCGGTGGAAGCGCAAATCCTGCTTTCATCCGCTCCCATAAGTTAGTGTATTCGGGACGCAGCGCTGAGGGCGGCGCGCTAATCGCGGGTTCGCTAAGGGCGTCAAGCCGCGGCTCTGATAGCAGCTCTCCTCGGTCGCTCCATATGGCGCCCTCGGGTGTATCCGCACCGGACGTGAGTTCAACCGAGCGAGCTTTTATCTGAACATCCGTCACAAGACCGACCTGGCTAGAGGGGACTGCAGGCTTTACGGGAACCAAAGTATCTTGAACTTGCTCAGCGGTCCCGCTTGTAAGACTTTGCTGCTGAGTCTCAAATCGTGCATACAAGCCCAGCAACTCTCGCTTAAGTTCGGCTTTTTCAACACTGTTAGCGCTCGGCTTTGGAAGATCGCTGCTCAAAGCGAGCGAAGCGCTAGGTCCATCAGTGTTAAGTGACGCTTTTAATTCACTCAATGCATTGCCCAGCGAGGCCTGATCGCTGGGCAAGCTTGCACATCCCTGAACAAGACAAAACGATGTCGCCAGAGAAATTAGTTGAAGTTGTCTTTTAAAGCGCATGATCAAGCGCGGCATTTTATACAGGTTACGAGACTTTTCCAGCCAATGAGTCAAGGATTAGGCGCGAAACTCGTTTTTCCAGGCCCTTAATGCGGCAAAACGGGCTATCCGGTCGGCTTTTTTCGCAATTTGGGGCTCTGCCTGGTGCATCGGTGCCTGATCGACCAGTCCGAGCAAAAAGGGGTTGGTTTGTAATTCGTGCATTAAAAGGCTGGGCACAGTCGACAAATCGCGCTCGCGCATGGTTTCGGCTTCGCTTAACCTTGCGTTAATCGCTGCGTGATCGGGGTGAGCTGCTTTTGCAAAGCGCAGATTCGAGAGAGTGTACTCGTGGGCGCAACAAACCAAGCTGTCAGCGGGTAGCGAGCACAGCCTTGCCAAGGAATCGAGCATTTGACCAGGATTGCCTTCAAAAATCCGCCCGCAACCTGCCGCAAAGAGACAGTCACCGCAGAACAACATTTTTTCTTCAGCAAGAAAATAGGCAATGTGCGAGCGCGTATGGCCCGGTACGCTAATGACCTGTGCCTGCGCAAATCCCAAATCGACTCGGTCGCCGTCAGCAAGGCCTTTCGCCTGCGGATGAATCCGCTCATCGCTTGGTCCATAAATCCTTAAAGATTTTCTTAGTCGCGAAGCCCACTGAAGCAAATCGTCGACACCGCCTTGATGGTCCGCATGATGGTGGGTCAGCAAAATACCAACAATTTGTAATCCCAGGGAGGCAGCTGCTTCGATAAGGACTTTTCCGTCACCAGGGTCTACGACCCAGCAAAGTTTTGAACCCGGGTCTTGTAGCATCCAAAGGTAGTTATCCTCGAAGGCCTTGATACGATGAAGGTGCGCTGGAAGTCGTGCAACAAACTGAGCATAGCCTTGTGCTGAGGGTACTTCATAACGATTTTGGGAGTTATTGAGGATTCCTCGCTCGGTATTCATTAATTAGGTCTTTCAAAAATTTGGATCAGGAAATATGGGCACCAAGGGCGATGGGAGTCGATGATGGCGTTGATCGCGAGGTACTCTAAACCCGGAGTTCGTTGATGTTGCATAACGCAGAGCTTCAAATCCACGCCGCTTGGCTTGGTTGGCTGCAGACGCCTTCCGGTCATTATCTTAGTGACTGGCTACAAAAGCGGCTGGATTTCATGCTCGCCGATGAATTCGGTTATTTCGCAGTCCAGTGCGGTATGCCAAGCCTTGATGGTTTACGTAACAACCGGATGAGTCACCGCGTTTTGTTCCAATATACCATCGTTAACCAGGGTTTGGCTTTGGAGCGGCCAGCAGAGAAAAAGGATGCCACAGTCCCTGAGCAGGCGACCGTCAATGAACAGCCCCGTCGTCACTCCGGGATTTGGGTGGATTCTTTTGCCGACCTGCCGCTCGCTTCCGGGTCGGTTGACCTACTGCTTTTGCCTCATGTGCTTGAGTTCTCACCTGATCCACATGCGGTTTTGCGCGAGGCCCATAGGGTTTTGCGTGCTGAAGGAAGGCTCGTCGTCTCGGGACTAAACCCCTGGAGCCTATGGGGTTTGCGCGAAATGGCACTTGGGTCTTGGTTTGGCAATAGGCTGCCGCCAGAGTGCCATATGATCGCACTGGGTAGGTTAAGGGATTGGATGGTCTTACTAGAATTTGAGATGGACCGCGGCCGGTTTGGCTGCTATCGCCCCATGTGTGACACGGACATGTGGCTCGATCGATGGGCTTGGGCCGAGGCGGCAGGCGATCGCTGGTGGCCGATTTGTGGGGCTAGTTATTTGATTGGCGCGGTCAAGCGATCAAAGTCGATGCGTTGGGTTGGTCTCATACCCGGCGAGCGGCGTGCGATGTTCGGCCGCCCCCAGGCAGCGCGGATTTGAGGGTGGCGTGGATAAAAACTTAACAACACAACGCGTCGTGATTTATACCGATGGTGCCTGCAAGGGTAACCCGGGCCCGGGGGGTTGGGGTGTAGTTCTTTACTTTGGCGAGCAGCAAAAAGAGTTGCTTGGCGGGGAAGCCAGCACCACGAATAATCGAATGGAGCTGACAGCAGCCATTGAAGCGCTCAAGGCCTTAAAGCGTCCCGTAGTTGCTGATGTTTATACCGATTCACAGTACGTGATTAAAGGTCTCGAGCACTGGCTGCCAGCATGGAAGGCGCGAGGTTGGCAAACGGCAGACAAAAAACCGGTCAAGAATAAAGACCTCTGGGTTTGTCTTGATGAGCTTGCGGGCCAACATCAGCTCAACTGGCACTGGGTAAAGGGCCACGCGGGCAACCCTGGCAATACACGTGCCGATGCGCTTGCTAACCAAGGCGTTGTTCAATTTGGCAGGATGAATCAATCTTCGGCTTGATCGGTTCGCTGTGAAGCTACGGGTCACCGACTTATGGATACGGGCACTTACCAGGAAAGCTAACGAGCTGTGCTAGCCTCGGAGGCTATGTTTAGAAAACCGCTCGTGTTATTCGTGTCTGGCGCAGCGCTCGCGGGACTGGCGTGGTACGGCTGGCAAGCTCAACGCCATCTTTCCACCGAGGTCGCTGTGGTTCAAAAAGCTGGGTCTGCCCCGGCTGATGAGGTCGCGAAAAAGGTTGGTAAGTCGGAGGGTTCTCCAGCAAAGGGGGATGGTCCGCAGGCGAAAGGGGATGGGCCTCCTGCAAAGGGTGGGCCTCGTGGTCCTGCCTCGATCGAGATCCAAGCTGCCCTGAATAAGGATCTCGCCGATATAGCGAGTGCTGTGGGCACGCTAAGGGCTAACGAAACCGTGGTCCTACGCTCAGAGGTTGCGGGTCGTATTGCGTATCTTGCCTTTAAAGATGGTGAGACTGTCAGCAAGGGCCACACTGTTTTGAAGCTCGATGCGGCGGTACAAGAAGCGGAGCTTGCACAAGCTAAGGCTGAGCTTGCGCTAGGTCAGACCAATTTTGATCGAAGTAAAGACTTGGCGCAGCGGAAGTTTGTCAGCGACAGCGCGCTCGATCAGGCAGCGGCTAATCTACGCGTTCTTGAGGCTAAGTTTCAACTCGCCAAAGCTCGTCTTGATCGGACTGTCATCCGTGCGCCTTTCTCGGGTCAGTTGGGTTTGCGAAACATAAGTCTTGGCGACTATGTCAAAGAAGGGACCGATTTAGTCTTACTTGAAGATGTTGTGAGCTTGAAGATCGATTTGCGTTTGCCTGAACGTTATCTTGGGCGGCTTAAGAAAGGTCAGCCTATTCAGGTGCTTATCGACGCTTTTTCCGATAAAACATTCAAAGCACAAGTTGAAGCGACTGATATTCAAGTCGATGCCAATGGACGCTTCGTGCTTGTCAGGGGGGTTATGGCCAATCCCGGCGGCAGTTTGAGAAGCGGCATGTTTGCTAGAGCTTCATTGACGCTCGCCGAGCGCAAAGGCGCGGTCATGGTTCCTGAGGAAGCGATAACTCCCATCGGCAACGAGCTATTCGTGTGGCTTGCGATTGAGGGTAAGGCCAAGCGCGTGAAGGTGCAGACAGGTTTGAGGCAAGATGGACTTGTTGAGTTAATCGGCGACGTCCGTGGCGGTGATCAAGTGGTGATTGCGGGGCAGCAACGTCTGATGCGCGACGGTCAGGAAGTAAGAAGCCTTGGTACTGGCTCGCAGGCAAACAAGTGAACCTGCCCGAGCTATGCATACGACGCCCGGTTTTTGCAACGGTTTTGTCGCTGCTCGTGTTGTTGCTCGGGATTGTTTCCTACGATCGGCTTCCGGTACGCGAATACCCCAAGATTGAAGAGCCGGTTGTCACGGTCGAGACCAAGTATTTAGGGGCCTCAGCCGAAATTGTTGAATCGGCCGTCACTAAAATCATCGAGGACTCGATTGCCGGTATCGAAGGCGTCGACGTACTCACCTCGATATCGAGAGCAGAAACGAGCCAGATAACCGCAAGGTTTCGCCTCGATCGAGAACCAGATGGCGCAGCCGCTGACGTACGTGACCGGGTGTCGAGAGTTCGCTCGCGTTTGCCTCAAGGCATTGATGAGCCAGTGGTTGCCAAGGTTGACGCGGATGCAAATCCAGTGATATGGCTTAGTTTTTATAGCGACACCTTGCCGCCTATTGAAGTCTCTGACGTCGTTAGCCGGATCGTTAAGCCGAGGCTTCAAACTTTGCCAGGCGCAGCGGACGTGCGGATATTTGGTGAGCGTCGCTTTGCCATGCGGATTTGGCTAGACGCCGACCGCCTTGCAGCTTACAAGCTCACACCCGCCGATGTTGAAGAAGCCTTACGCCGGCAAAATGTTGAAGTGCCTGCGGGAAGGATTGAGAGTCTTCAGCGCGAGTTTACGGTTACATCCCAAACCGATTTGCAAAGAGAACAGCAATTTCGCGACATCATTGTCAAGGTTGTGAATGGTTATCCAGTAACGCTGGGCGAGGTCGCAAGAGTGAAGATTGGCGCACTCAATGAGCGAACCAACGTCACACTTAATGCGCAGCCAGCCGTGTCCGTGGGTCTTATCAAACAGGCCACGGCCAATCCATTGGTGCTTGCTGCAGCTCTCAAAGAGGAGTTGCCAAAGCTTCAGCAAAGTCTTCCACAAGGTATGAACGTTCGGATTGCGAACGATACAACCGTTTTTATTGATAGGTCCCTTGAGGCAGTCTTTCGGACGATTGTTGAGGCGATTGCGCTTGTTGCCTTGGTAATTCTGGTTTTTCTGGGCACCTTGCGGGCTTCGGTGATTCCTCTCGTGACCATCCCGGTTTGTTTGGTCGGTGCTTGCACACTGATGTACGCCGCCGGGTTTTCGATCAACACGCTCACGCTGCTTGCCTTGGTTTTGGCCATCGGTCTTGTCGTTGACGACGCTATTGTGGTGCTTGAGAACATTTACCGGCACATTGAAGACGGCATGAAGCCCTTTGATGCAGCTATTCGAGGTACCCGCGAGGTTCAGTTCGCTGTGATCGCCATGACCCTCACGCTAGCAGCAGTGTTTACACCGATCGCCTTCACAACCGGCAGGACTGGGCGCTTATTTATCGAGTTTGCTTTATCACTGGCGGGTGCGGTTTTGATCTCAGGGTTTGTGGCGCTCACCCTCACGCCGATGATGTGCTCGCGCCTTTTGCGCTCCCATGCTGAAGACGCGCGAGAGAAGCGCTTCTCAAGCTACTTTGTGAGCTGGATCGATCGGGTTGTGGCGCTGATAACAAACGCATATGCCGCACTTTTGCGAGGGGCGCTTCGCTCTCGCTGGCTGGTACTCGTGTTGGGATTAGCGGTTGGTGGGGCGAGTGTCTGGCTATTTAAAGAGTCGAAGAAGGAACTGACGCCGCTTGAAGACCGGGGCACCGTGGTGATTATCTTCAGTGCGCCCGAAGGATCATCCATCGATTACACCACCCGATACGGCCGACTGATCGGTGAGATCGCGGCAAAGATTCCCGAATTCGACCGCAGGTTTGTGGTTTCTGGTTCGCCAACGGTCACACAAGGGATCGGTTTTTTGCGCATGGTTGACTGGCAGGATCGCCAGCGTGGTACCGCAGACATCCTTAAAGAGCTTCAGCCTAAACTTTTGTCAATCCCTGGCGTGCTGGCCTTTGCCGTTGCGCCGCCATCGCTTGGCCAGTCGCCAAGGGTGAGGCCCATCAATTTTGTGGTGCTCACCTCAGAGCCCTACCAAAATCTCCAGGCCACCGTGGCTCCCTTTGTCGCTGAATTGCAGCGTCACCCGGGTCTTCAAGGCGTGGATATTGATTTGAAGCTCAATAAGCCTGAAATCAAGCTTGAGATTGACCGTCAAAGGGCAGCGGATGCTGGCGTTCAAGTTGAAGCAATCGGGCGCGCCTTGGAAACCATGCTTGGCGGTCGGCAAGTCACACGTTTCAAACGTGAGGGCGAGCAATATGATGTGATGGTGCAACTTGACGCGTCGGCACGATCGTCGCCTCGCGATATCGCTGACATCTACGTCCGTGGTCGTGGGGACACTATGGTCCCACTGGCTAGTCTGGTGTCGGTCAAGGAGTCAGTCGCTCCGCGCGAACTCAATCACTTCGCACAACGACGCGCGGTCACGATAACCGCTAATTTGGCGCCAGGTTATTCGCTCGGTGAAGCGATCACGATGATGGAGACCACCGCGCAAAAGTATCTCAAACCGGGTTACGCCATCGATTACAACGGTGAAACCCGGGAGTTCAAACTCTCGTCAACCGCGCTTTATCTCACTTTCTTATTAGCTTTAGCCTTTATTTATCTTGTACTTGCAGCGCAATTTGAAAGTTTTATCGACCCTTTGATCATCATGTTTTCAGTGCCCTTGTCGATGACGGGTGCGCTCGCGCTGTTGAAGTATGGTGGTGGATCGATCAATGTGTACAGTCAGATCGGCTTGATCACGCTGGTTGGCCTCATTACCAAACACGGTATCTTAATTGTCGAGTTCGCCAACCAATTGCAACGCGAAGGAAAATCACCCATCGATGCAGTCTTTGAATCGGCAAAGCTGCGCTTGCGACCGATCCTAATGACCACCGGCGCGATGGTTCTCGGTGCCGTGCCGCTTGCCCTCTCGACTGGTGCTGGGGCTGAAAGTCGCACGCAAATCGGCCTGGTCATTGTGGGCGGTATGAGCTTTGGGACGGTGCTTACCTTGTTCGTGGTGCCGGTGGTTTATTCGCTCATAGCAAGGCGCAAGCGATCCGCGCAAGCACTGGGAGGAGCACATGCGGCAGGTGGTGCTTGATACCGAAACAACCGGTCTGAGCGTTGCAGACGGACACCGAGTGATCGAGCTCGCATGCGTCGAGTTAATCAATCGCCAGGCAAGCGGCCGCCACTGGCATCATTATTTTGATCCCGAACGCGACATCGACGAAGGTGCGCAGGCCGTCCATGGACTTAGCCGTGAGCGACTCGAAGGCGAGCCAAAGTTTGCCGATCTTGCGAAGGACTTTTTGGATTTCGTCGGCGATGCTGAGGTCTTGATTCACAACGCGCCCTTTGACCTCGGTTTCCTGCGGGCGGAGTTAGGCCGTGTTGGTCTCCCCGAACTGAGCTCTCAGTGCCAAGTGACCGATACGCTCATGCTTGCCCGTGAACTCCACCCCGGTAAACGCAATTCTTTGGACGCGCTCTGTGAGCGCTACGGCATCTCAAATGCGCATCGTAGTCTTCATGGAGCCCTGCTCGACGCAAGACTGCTTGCCGATGTTTATCTTGCGATGACCCGAGGGCAGGAGTCCTTGGAAATCGGCTTAATCGCCGATGCAACGACGCAAGGCCTGGGCAATGAGCGAGGCGATTGGCCGCCGCAAGGCCTTAAGCAGATCAGTCTGAGCTCATTTCATCAATCGGCCCATGAGGCTTATCATGCAGCGATGGAGAAGGATGCGCACGGCCCCAGTTTGTGGCGTCGTTTGCAGCAGACTCAAGTCAGTCAGGAGTTTGAATAAAGTATGATGAAGGAAGCACGTATGTCGCGAAGTGGTCGCGAGCGAAAGGCCCAGTTATCGCCCGATTCAGAACGGCTTGTGGCTTCAGCGCTAGGTTTGGCCAATTCAGGAAGCAGGCTTGAAGATTCTTACTGGCAACAGTTGCTCGCAAAGCGAATCGAGCATTTGCTCGATACCAATCATCCCCAGGCAATCTACGACGCACTAGACCGTACCCACCTCACAGATCTCGAGGCTTATGGCGCGCTCATTGAAATGGTTGAGCATTGCGCCGAAGCTGTCGTGGTTGAATACGAGGGTCAGTGGTGGCAATGTCTGCTCGTTTCAGCGCCCTTAGTCGCGTGGACGCGATTTGGCATCGCGTCGGGTCGTCTGCCAGCGTCCAACGCAAGTGCTTTGTCGGCCCATTGGCAGGCTCACTGCTTGGCTCATCAGGTTCGGTTTTGCATGGTGCCCTGGCTATACTCGATTGATCAACTACCGCGTGATTTTCCCGAGCTTCGCAAGCTGACGCGCAAACTTGGCGTTGCAGCTTTGAAGGCCCAAGATCCCCGGCTCGATTTTTCAGCATTTCCTGAGACAGCCGAAATGCTTGCCGATTCGCGTTTTATCCTCGCCGCTGTTGCAGCGCCTCTAGGCCAGGCACTTTTGCGCTGGCAGGATATCGAGGCAAGCGACCATGCAACGCGAGTTCAGTGTTTGGAGCAGTGGGTTGCTCAGGGTCGACCCAACCTTGAGCCGGTGATGGTGGGCTGCGGATTTGAGTGCTTGCTACCCGATGCTTTTCATATCAATCTGCGCGAATCTGATCGTCGGGTCCGGCCTTATGCCTTACGGGCGGCAGTCCACTACCTCAGCCACGCACTTTCGATCGAAGCCAAGCAATTACGTGCCAACATCGCAGCCTTTGGTCAGGATCGACTCGATGAGTATCGGATCGGTCTAAGTTTTAACTCTGAGGAGGAGGTTTCCCAGGGCGTCGTATGGCCGATGTTGGGTGCCGAATCAGAGGCCGATGATCCAAGTCCACTCGAACAGATCAAACAGCATTTGCATGAGCTTGGTGTGACGAACATTCGTGTGCATCCAGGCTGCAGCGAACCTGAGTTTTGTGACGATTGTGGATCACCGCTTTATCCAAACGGTGAGGGCGAGGTCGTGCACGCTGAGATGCCCGAAGACTCAGAGCCTAATCCAGGGCATTTTCATTAAACGAGTTTTTTTCGGGCACTCGCTATGCGCTCATTCAAGTATGCGCCATAAAAGTCGCGCGACCCATAGCCGATAAGGCGCTCTGCGATTTCGCCCTGAGGGCCAAGAAATAAGACGGTAGGCACCATCGTAATACGGTAGCGCTGCAGCTCGGGTCCTCCCTGAATCGTTTCAAAAACCAAAACACCTTCCTTGTCCTGATCTCTGGCAAGATGTTGCAAATAGTCTTGTTTGACGAGATCACACCATCCGCAGCCGGGCATCGTCACAAGCAAGACCAAGGGCCGCTTTTGCTTGCCTGCGCGATCAAGTTGCTTATCGAGATGATCGAGTTGTGGCATATGGGCCGGCGCCTGCCGCGAGCTGGATTGGCTTTGTAATTGGTTTTGCTTGCTCATCAAAAAGTGCCGTAGAGTACTTGACTATATGCGTATATGATCATATAGTGCGTCCGCAATAAATCAAGATCAATAACAACAAAGATCAAAACCACTCAGGATCATAGCCTGAGTTCGTTGGAGGAGGAAGCTTGGCACCGGCAACTAGGCCAATGGTGGCTGACCAGGAAGAGCGCGAAGAGCTTGAGCGCGTCTTCGAGTCGGTTTCACGCTATTTCAGTCTGATGTCCGAGCCTATGCGTGTTCGGATCATGCATACGATTTGTGACGGGGAGCGCACAGTTGGAGACATCGTGCTTGCGGTCGGCGGCACCCAGACCAATGTGTCAAGGCATTTGGCAGCCCTTTATCAGGCGCATGCCGTGTATCGAAGAAAGTCAGGCAATCATGTGTTTTATGGCATCCAAGACTCAGCTTTGATTGCCCTTTGTCGTGGTGTTTGCATTCACATTGCCTCACGTCTTGACGATGATGGTGAGCGAAGCGATGGACTACTTAACCTTGCGCGCGGCTTTGA
>Ga0194130_10002012_pt1 | contig 30655 bp, 29 predicted proteins | sample TA2KigsurfametaG_FD_160084 | JGI IMG/M metagenome (GOLD analysis project Ga0194130, IMG submission 160084) | Freshwater microbial communities from Lake Tanganyika, Tanzania - TA2015050 Kigoma 12 surface | ecosystem: Environmental > Aquatic > Freshwater > Lake | place: Tanzania: Lake Tanganyika...
TCAGCGCCTTGAGGAAGATGGAGCTCGGCGCGGACAGCGTGAACTCGACCTCGTGGCGCGACAGCGCCTTCACGCCCGAAACGCTCGAGACGCTGGCGATGAAGTTGCCGGTGCGCTTCTGCGCGAGGGACTTCGCCCAGCTCCACTCGACATCCGCCGCGGTCAGCTCGTTGCCGCGGAAGCTCCTGACGCCCTGGCGCAGCTTGAAGACATAGCGCTTGCCGTCCGCGTCGACCGTCCAGGACTCGGCGAGGTTCGGCACGACGCGCGAGGAATCGAGGACCTCCCTGCCCTGCGCGTCCTTCGTGCGCGCATAGACGACCAGCGGGTCGTAGACCTGGACCACCGTCTCCTGCGTGTGCGGGCGCAGCGCGTCGCCGTCGAAGCCCTCGGGCGTGCCCGAGGCGGCGACGACCAGCGTGCGGACCTGCGCGGCCGACGGGGTCGGCAAGGACGCGAGTCCGAGGAACGCCGCGAAGGCCGCGGCGAGCGACAAGGCTCTGGAAGGATGCATGCTGGAAGGCTCCTGGCTGGAATTCGAGGCGAGTTGGCTCACGCGACCATCCAGCCGCCCTCGACGGGCAGCATGGCGCCGGTGGTGAAGGGCGAGTCGTCGCTCGCGAGGAACAGAATGGCGCGCGCGGTCTCCTCGGGCCTGCCGAAGCGGTCCATCGCGTGGCGCCCGCGCGAGCGCGCCTCGGCCGCCGCTGGGTCGGGGTTGCGCGCGAAGGCGCGGCGCAGCATCGGCGTGTCGGTCGCGCCCGGCAGCACGCAGTTGCAGCGCACGCCGCTCGCCGCGTAGTCGAGCGCGATCGAGCGCGTGAGGCTGACCACCGCGCCCTTCGAGGCCACATAGGCCGCGTTGCCGCGCCCGCCCGCGAAGGCGAGCTGCGAGGCGACGGTGACGATCGAGCCGCTGCGCGCCTTCTCCATGACGCGCAGCGCCTCGCGCGCCCAGAGGAACGTGCCCTTCGCGTTGACCGCGAAGACCTTGTCCCAGGCCTCGAGCTCGGTCGTCAGCGCCGGCTGGCCGAGCGAGATCCCCGCCGCGGTGACCATCGCGTCGAGCCGTCCCCAGCGCGCCACGACCTCGGCGATCGCGCGGCGCGCGAAGCCCTCGTCAACGACGTCGCCGGCGATCGCCATCGCGGCGTCGCGGCCAGCGCATTGCGCGTCCAGCGCCTCGCCGTCGCGATCGACGGCGGCGACGCGCGCGCCCTCGGCGAGGAACAGGTCGAAGGTCGCGCGCCCGATGCCCGAGGCCGCGCCGGTGACGATCGCGACCTTGTCCCTGAGTCTCATGCGCTTCCCCTCGTGCGAATCGTTGCGTCGAATGCCGCGATGATGGCGTCTCCCGCGGCGCGGCGCATCGGTTGTATCCCGGTCTCCGCGTGGCGCGTCGGGTGGACGCGGTTCGACAGGACGGACCATGCGAGGCCGCGCTCCCAGTCGATCCAAAGGCCGGTGCCGGTGAAGCCCGTGTGGCCGATCGTCGAGGGCGAGCACGCCTGGCCGCCCGCCCAGTCCGGGTGGCGGATCTCCCAGCCCGGCGTGCGGCGCGCGGAATGCGGCGCGCGGATCTCGGCGAGCATCGCGGGGCCGAGCGCCTCGCCCGCCATCAGGCGGCGCGCGAAGCCGAGCACGCCATCGATGTCGCCGAACAATCCCGCATGGCCCGCGGCACCGCCGAGCGCGAAGGCGTTCTCGTCATGCACCTCGCCGCGCATCACGCGCCGGCGCCAGGTGCAGCGCTCGGTCGCGGCGCAGGACGCGGGATCGGGCCGGAAGGAGAGGCCGGGCCCGGGATCGTGCTCGCCCAGCCTGCGGCCCGACAGCCGCTCGAGCGCGATGCCCAGCAGGATGAAGTTGATGTCGGAATAGACGCTCGGGCCGTGGCGCCACGCGCGCTGCAGCACGTAGGCGCGCAGCGTGTCCGGGTCCTGGCCCAGCGTGTAGAGCGGCTCGACCGCCGGCAGGAAGGTCGCGTGGGCGAGGCACTGGCGGAAGGTGAGCCGTCGCTCCGCGGCGTCCATGTCGTATTGCCGCAGGTCCGGGATCGCGCGCGACAGCGCGTCGTCGAGGGCGATACGCCCCTGCTCGACGAGCCGCAGGATCGCGGTCGTGGTGAAGATCGGCTTGGTCAGCGAGGCGAGGTCCCAGGTCGTCGCGCGCGTCGCCGCGACGCGCGCCGGCTCGAGCTGCGCCGCGCCGCCGAAGCGCACGGCCATGGCGCCGTCGGCGCGCAGTACGCCCAGCACGGCGCCGGGGATGCGTCCTGCCGCGATCGACGCGGCGACGGGTGCGAAGCCGGCTTCGGCGATGGCCTCGATGCTCATGCGGCCTCCAGCAGGTGGCAGGCGGCCTCGCGCGGCGGCGCGCCGGCGATGCGTCGCGCGGCGAGGGCGGGCGCGGACGCCGCGCAGCGCGGCTCGGCGGCCGGGCAGCGCGTGCGGAAGGCGCAGCCGCCGGGCGGGTGCGCGGGATCCGGCATCTCGCCCTGGAGGAGGATGCGGTCGCGACGGCGCGACGGATCGACATGCGGCACGGCCGAGAGCAGCGCGCGCGCATAGGGATGGGCCGGGGCGTCGAAGACCTCGGCGGCGGCGCCGATCTCGACGATGCGGCCGAGATACATGACGGCGATGCGATCACTCACGTGGCGGACGACCGACAGGTCGTGGCTGATGAAGACCATCGACAGGCCGAGCCTCGCGCGCAGGTCCGACAGCAGGTTGATGACCTGCGACTGGATCGACACGTCGAGCGCGGAGACCGGCTCGTCCGCGACCAGCAGCCGCGGCTCCAGCGCGAGCGCGCGGGCGATGGCGATGCGCTGGCGCTGGCCGCCCGAGAATTCATGCGGGTGCCGGCGCGCGGCGTCGGGAGGCAGGCCCACCAGCTCGAGCAGCTCAGCGACGCGCGTCGCCCGCGAAGCGCGGTCGCCGACCCGGTGCACGACCAGCGGCTCGCCGACGATCTCGCTGACGCGGTGGCGCGGGTTGAGCGCGCCGAACGGGTCCTGGAAGACGACCTGCATGTCGCGCCGCCGCGCGACCATGCCGCGCCGGTCGAGGCACGTGATGTCCTCGCCGTCGAAGACGATCGTCCCCGCGGCCGGCTCGACGAGGCGCAGGATGGCGCGGCCGAGCGTGGACTTGCCGCAGCCGGACTCGCCGACGACGCCGAGCGCCTCGCCGCGCGCGAGCGAGAAGCCGACCCCATCGACCGCGCGGATCGTGCCGCCGCGCGCCTCGTAGCGCACGTGGAGGTCGCGGACCTCGAGCAGCGGGCTCATGCCGCCTCCGCCGGGTTCCAGCAGCGCGCACGATGGGGCGCGCCGACGATCGGCGGGAGCTCGCCGGCGCAGCGCGCCAGCGCGGCGGCGCAGCGCGGCGCGAAGGCGCAGCCCGCGCCGCGCGCACCCGGCGGCGGCACCGTGCCGGCGATCGAGGGCAACCTGCGCCCCGGCGGGTTCGCGGCCGGCATCGTGCGCAGCAGCGCCTCGGTGTAGCGATGGCGCGGCGCGGCGAAGATACGCGCGGCCGTCGCCTCCTCGACGATGCGCCCCGCGTACATGACGGCGACGCGATCGCAGGTCTCCGCGACCACGCCGAGGTCGTGGGTGATCAGCAGCACCGCCATGCCCATCTCGCGGCGCAGCCTGCCGACGAGGTCGAGGATCTGCGCCTGCACGGTCACGTCGAGCGCCGTGGTCGGCTCGTCGGCGACCAGCAGCCGCGGCCGGCACGCGAGCGCAATGGCGATCATCACGCGCTGGCGCTGGCCGCCGGAGAGCTCGTGCGGGTAGCGGCCGAGCTGGGCGCGCGCGGCGGGGATGCCTACGAGGTCGAGCAGCCGTGCCGCCTCGCCGAGCGCGGCCGCGCCCGACGCGCCGCGATGCACGACTAGGCTTTCCGCGATCTGGTCGCCGATCGTGAAGACGGGGTTCAGCGAGGTCATCGGCTCCTGGAAGATCATGCCGATGCGGTTGCCGCGGATCGCCCGCAGACGCGCGTCGTCGAGCGCGAGCATGTCCTCGCCCTCGAACAGGATCCGCCCGCCGAGCACGCGCGCCGGCGGATGCGGCAGAAGGCGCATCGCGGAGAGCGCCGTCACGCTCTTGCCGCAGCCCGACTCGCCGACGAGGCCCAGCGTCTCGCCAGGCGCGATCGAGAAGGACACGTCCTCGAGCACCGGCGTGCCGCCCATGGCGACCGTCAGGCCCTCGACCGCGAGCAGCGGCGCCTCAGCCATGGCGGCCCGCCCGGGGCGCGCCCCGGCTCGTCGCCTGGACATCAAGGGCCAGCGGATCCATCGCGTCGTCGACGCCCCCTTCGCGTCGCGCGCGAGACTGCCACAACCCTCCGCGCGGCTACCAGCGGCGGCCCGACATTGACAGGCAGGCCGGCCGCCTTACCTCGCGGACGCCGTGACATCCGAACCAAGCCTCCGACGCCTCGCCGCCCTCGCCCGCGATGCATGCCGGCCGCCGCCGGGGGCGCGGCGCATCGCGCTGGCCTTGTGCTATGGCGCCGCCTGCCATGCGATCTTTGCCGCCGCCGTGCTCGCGATGGTCGCGGGCATGTTCCACGGCATGGGCGCCGGCCTCGGAGCCGTCCCCTGGCCCTGGGCCGCGCTGGCCAACGCGGCCCTGGTCGCGCAGTTCCCGCTGGCGCATTCCTTCCTGCTTTCCGGACCGGGCGAGCGCCTGCTCGCGCGCCTCGCCCCGCGCCCGCACGGCGCCACGCTCTCCACCACGAGCTACGCGATCGTCGCCTCGGTCCAGCTCCTCGCGCTCTTCGCGCTGTGGACGCCGTCGGGGATCACATGGTGGCGCGCCGAGGGCGCCGCGTCCTGGGTCGCCTGCGGTGCCTATGGCGCAAGCTGGATCCTGCTCGCCAAGGCCAGCTTCGACGCGGGCGCCGAGGTGCAGTCCGGCGCGCTCGGCTGGATGTCGCTGATGGCGGCGCGCAGGCCGTCCTTCCCCGCGATGCCGACGCGCGGCCTGTTCCGCCTCGTGCGCCACCCGATCTACGTGGCCTTCGCGCTGACGCTCTGGACCGTGCCGACCTGGACGCCGGACCAGCTCGCCCTCGCCCTGGCGCTGACCGCCTATTGCCTGCTGGCGCCGATGCTCAAGGAGCGCCGCCTCGCCGCGCGCCATGGCGAGGAATTCGCGCGCTACCGCGCCCGCGTTCCCTATGCCGTCCCGCGCCTGCGATCCGGCGCCGACGGGATCCACGGGAGGACATCATGATGCAGGTCGCCGCGCTCCTCGCCACCGCGCTGCTCTTCGGCGGCATGGTCCTTTTCTCCGCGGGCCTCGCGGCTTTCCTCTTCTCAGTGATGTCGCCGCCAGAGGCCGGGAAGGCGCTGCGCAAGGCCTTCCCGCACTTCTACCTCTTCGTCATGGGCAGCGCGGCGTCCGGCGCGGCGTTGGTCGCGCCGGGCGACCTCGTGTCGGCGGCGCTGCTCGCCGCGATCGCCGTCACGACCGTCCCGACCCGGCAGATGCTCATGCCCGCGATCAACGCCGCCACCGACGCCGGCGACAGGCGGCGCTTCGGGCTGCTGCATGGGGCTTCGGTCGCGATCACCGTCGCGCATGTGCTGGTCGCCGGCTACGTCCTGGCACGCTTCCTGGTCCCCGCCGGCGCCGCGTGAGGGCGCGCGCCGCGCTCAGCGCGGGGCGCGGTGGAGCTCCCCGCCGGGCATGGCGCGCGGCACGCCCGTAGTCGTCGGCAGGCTGAGCGGCAGGCCGCGCAGGCTGCGCACCGCGAGGTAGCCGAAGCACTGCGCCTCTATGAAGTCGCCGTCCCAGCCGACCGCCTCGGCGGCATCGACCGGCACGCCGAGGCGTCGCGCGAGCTCGCGCATGAAGAAGCCGTTGCGGCGGCCGCCGCCGCACACGATCCAGCGCGCGGGCGCACGAGGGGCATGCGCCAGCGACGCGGCGACGGACTCGACGGTGAAGGCCGCGAGCGTGGCCGCGCCATCGGCCAGCGGCATGCCCTCGACGAGGCGCGCGCGCGCGTGGAAATCGTTGCGGTCGAGCGATTTCGGCGCAGGCAGCGCGAAATAGGGGTGGCGCATCAGCTCGGCGAGGATCGCGGCATCGACGCGCCCCGAGGCCGCGACAGCGCCATCCGCGTCGTAAGCGGCGCCGGTGTGGCGCGCGACCCAGTCGTCGAGCAGCGCGCTGGCCGGGCCGGTGTCGAAGGCGATGGTCGCGTCGCCGTCGATGAAGGTCACGTTCCCGACGCCGCCGAGGTTGAGCACCATCAGCGGCCGCGGCAGCCCCGCCGCGAGCGCACGGTGGTAGAGCGGGGCGAAGGGCGCGCCCTGCCCGCCCGCAGCGACATCGGCGTGGCGGAAGCGGTCGATCGTGTCGATGCCGAGCCGCGCGGCGACGCGCGCGCCCGGGCCGAGCTGGCGGGTGAAACGCCGCTCGGGCCGGTGGAGGATCGTCTGGCCGTGCAACCCGACCAGCGCGACGGAGGCGGCGGCGATCGCATGGTCGCGCAGGAAAGCCTCGACGGCACCGGCATGGGCGTTGCCCACGGCGTCGTCCTCCGCCGCCAGCGGCTCGCCCCCGGCGCGCGCGGCATCCGCCGCCAGCGCGAGCAGCGCGCGGCGCAGCTCCCCGGGATAGGGATAGGTGCGCCCCGGCCCGGTGCGCAGCGCGTCCTCGCCATCCGTCTCGACCAGCGCGACGTCGATACCGTCCATCGAAGTGCCGCTGATCACCCCGATCGCCCGCACCATGCCCGCCATACCCGCCTCCCCGCGCCCCATCGGGCCCGCCGCCCAGCGTGAGAAGCTAGGCGAGCGACGCGCGCGACGCCATGGCGAGCGTGGCCGGGGCTGCGCGGACTTGCTAAGGATTCCCGGCACCCCAAGGGAGGATCGCCCGTGAAGAGAAACCTCGCCCAAGTCGCCGCGCTCGCCTTTCTCGCCCTCGGCGCCAGCGCGGGCGCGCAGACGCTCGAGATCGGCTACGACCAGTCGCCGGCCGGGCTCGACCCGCACATCGCGACCGCCTTCTCCACCTTCGCGGTGATCAACGGCACGATCTACGAGGGCCTGACCACGATCGACCGCGACCTGCGCCTGCGCCCCGGCCTCGCCGAGTCCTGGACCGTGTCGCCGGATGGCCGCACCTACCGCTTCCGCCTGCGCGCCAATGTCAGGTTCCACGACGGCGGCGCGATGGAGGCGGCCGACGTCGTCGCCTCGATCGAGCGCGTGCTGGCGAAGGAGATCGGCTCGCCGCTGGCCAGCCGCCTCGCCGCCGTCGAGGGCGCGAGCGCGGTCGACGCGTCGACCGTCGAGATCCGCCTCAAGGAGGCGCAGGCCCCCTTCCTGGTCTCGCTCGCGACGATCGCGATCGTCCCGCGCCGCATGCAGGCCGACAAGGACGCGCTGCAGAAGCAGCCCGTCGGCACCGGGCCCTTCGCCTTCGCGGAGTGGCAGCCCAACGGCTTCATCCGCCTCGCCCGCCATGGCGGCTACTGGGAGGCGGGCCTGCCCAGGCTCGAGGGGCTGAAGTTCAACATCGTGCCGGAGTCCGCGACGCGGCAGGTCGGCCTCTCCGGCGGCAGCTACGCGATGCTGCCGAACATCGATGCCGCCACCGCGCTGCAGCTGCAGGGCAGGCCCGGCGTGCGGATCGTGGAGACGCTCGAGCTCGCCTACACGCTCGTGGGCATGAACGTGTCGAAGCCGCCCTTCAACGACCCGCGCGTGCGCCGCGCGCTCAACCACGCGCTCGACCGCGCCGAGATCGTGCAGGCCGCGCAGTTCGGCAAGGGCGTGCCGGGCGGCCCGCTCTCGCCCGCGCTCAAGGACTGGGCGATCGACACGAAGGAGTTCCCCTGCTACGCGCACGATCCGGCGCGCGCGCGGGCGCTGCTGAAGGAGGCCGGCCTCTCCGAGCCGGTCGCGGTGACGATGAACGTCCTGCCGCGCCAGGACATCAAGGACATCGCGCAGGTCGTGCAGGCGCAGCTGGCGAAGGCCGGGTTCAGGGTCGAGCTGCGCAACCAGGAGCTCGGCCAGTTCGTGCAGGACTGGCGCAACTCGAACTTCGACATGTTCGCGTCGACCAACGCCGGCAGCCCGGACCCCGACGACTATTTCTACCGGACCTTCCGCACGGGCGGCTCGACCAACGTCTTCAAGTACTCCGACGCCAGGGTCGACGAGCTCCTCGACAAGGCGCGCGCGGCCACCGACCAGGCGCAGCGCCGCGCGATGTACGCGGACGTGCAGAAGGCGCTGGCCTGCGAGGGGCCGGTCGCGCACCTGACCTATGGCCAGCTCTTCACCGCGCTGCGCGCCAACGTGCAGGGCTACGAGATCATGGCCAACCGCTCGCTGTCCTACCTGCGCGGGGCGAGCGCCACGCGCTGAACCCGCGCGCCCGCGGCCGCACCGGATCCCCGGGCGGCCGCGGGCCCGCATCGACGCCCCAGCATGCCGACCAGGCTCCTCGCCGACCGCGCCACGGATCTCGTCCTCGTCGTCCTCGGCGTCTCGGTCGTCGTCTTCCTGCTGATGCGCATGATCCCCGGCGACGCCGTGGCGATCATGCTCGGTGCCAACACCGAGATCACGCCCGAGCGCCTCGCGGCGCTGCGCGCGCGCTTCGGCCTCGACCAGCCGCTGCTCGCCCAGTACCTCGCCTGGGCCGGCGCGGCGCTCTCCGGCGACCTCGGGACCAGCCTCTGGACCGGAAGGCCGGTCGCCGAGGAGATCGCGGCGCATGCCGGCGTCACGCTGCAGCTCCTCGCCATGTCGCTCGCCTTCGGCGCGGCGCTCGCCGTGCCCGCGGGCTGCGCGATGGCGCGCGTGCGCGGCGGCGCGGCCGATGTCGCGCTGCGCGTCGCCACCATCGCCGGCATCACCGTGCCATCCTTCTGGCTCGGCATCGTGATGATCCTCGCCGCGGCCAGCCTCGCGCCGTGGTTCCCCGCGGTTGGCCACGTCCCCTTCGCGCAGGACCCGATCGGCAACCTGCAGCGCATGGCGCTGCCGACGCTGGCGCTGGGCCTTCCCATCCTCGCCTCGCTGTCGCGCCTCGTGCGCACGGCGATGCTCGACGCGCTGGGGCAGGACTACGTCCGCACGGCGCGCGCCAAGGGCCTGTCCGAGCGCCGCGTCGTCTATCGCCACGCGCTGCGCAACGCGCTGCTGCCCTTCGTCACCAGCGTCGGCATCACCGCCGGCTACCTCTTCGGCGGCGCGATCGTCGTCGAGCAGGTCTTCGCGCTGCCGGGCATCGGCCGGCTCGTGCTCGGCGCGATCTCGGAGCGCAACTACCCGCTGGTGCAGGCGACGATCCTGATGGTGACCGTCGGCTTCGTCGTCGTGAACTTCGCGGTCGACATGCTCTACGCCGCAATCGACCCGCGGGTGCGGCGATGAGCCTCGTCGCGGCGCTGCGCGGCCACCGGCTGCTGTCCTTCGCCCTGGCGCTCGTCGCGCTGCAGGTCGTGCTGGCGCTGCTCGCGCCCTGGATCGCGCCGCACGACCCGCTGGCGCAGGTCGTGGTGCGGCGCCTCAAGCCTCCCGACGCGATCTCCTGGCTCGGCACCGACCAGCTCGGGCGCGACAACCTCTCGCGCATCCTGCACGGCTATCGCGCGTCGCTTGCCATATCGGGCGGCGCGGTCGCGCTCTCGCTCGTCGTCGGCGGCGCGATCGGCATGGTGGCGGCGCTCAGGCGCGGCTGGACCGACCGCATCGCCATGCGGCTGATGGACGTGGTCTTCGCCTTCCCGCTGATGCTGCTCGCGATCGGCATCGTCGCGGTGCTCGGGCCGATGCCCTGGACGACCGGCCTCGCCATCGCCGTGGTCTACACGCCGATCTTCGCGCGGCTGGTGCGCGCCCCGGCGCTGGTCGTAGCGCAGAGCGAATACGTCGCCGGCGCGCGCGCGATCGGCGCCTCCGACGCCCGCATCCTCCTGCGCCACATGCTGCCGAACCTTGCCAGCATCCTGCTGGTGCAGGCGAGCCTCCTGCTCTCGGCGGCGATCCTGGTCGAGGCGTCGCTGTCCTTCCTCGGGCTCGGCACGCAGCCGCCGACGCCCTCGCTTGGCCTGATGCTGTCGGAGGGGCGGAACTTCCTGATGCTCGGGCCGTGGAGCGCGATCTTCGCGGGCCTCGCGATCCTGTTCCTGTCCTTCGGCTTCAACCTGCTGGGCGACGCGCTGCGCGACACGCTCGACCCCCGGCTCAGGAAGCTGGCGTGAGGATCCGCCGCGCCCATCCCGGCGACGTCGCGGCGCTGGCGCGCATCGCGGCGGCGTCCTATCGCGCGGCCTTCGCCGCGATCCTCTCGCCGCGCGCGCTCGCCGCGCGCGACGCCGGCTTCTTCGCGCGGCGCTTCCGCCGCCAGCGTCGCAGGCTGCGCCTCGCGAGCGTGGGCGGCCGGGCGGTCGGCTTCAGCATGGCGACGCGCCGTCACCTCGACATGCTCTTCGTGGACCCGCTCTTCGCGGGACGCGGCGCGGGCCGGCGCCTGCTCGCCGAATGCGAGCGCCGCGGCGTGCGCACCCTGGAATGCTTCCGCGACAACCACGCCGCCCGGCGCTTCTACGAGAGGGTGGGATGGCGGCTCGTGCGCGCCCATGCGCGCCGCTTCGCCGGCGCGATCCACCATTTCGTCGACTACGAGCGGCCGGCTTGACGCCGCCGCGCGGCGATTCCCATAGTCCGCGATGATCCTGCAGCACGCGACATGGGCCGACATCGAGGGCTACCTGCGCCGCTCGACCGGCATCGTGGTCCCGGTCGGCTCCACCGAGCAGCATGGCCCGGACGGCCTGATCGGCACGGACGCGATCTGCGCCGAGGCCATCGCGCGCGGCATGCCCGCCCATGCCGACATCCTCGTCGGCCCGACGCTCGCGCTCGGCGCGGCGCAGTTCAACCTCGGCTTTCCCGGCACGGTCAGCCTCCGCGCCACCACGCTGATGGCGGTGGTGCAGGACTACGTCGCCTCGCTCGCCGCGCAGGGCTTCCGCCGCTTCTATTTCCTCAACGGCCATGGCGGGAACATCGCGCCGGTGCAGGCCGCGTTCCACGACATCCACGCCGCGGCGAGCCTGCGCGGCGGCGATGCGCCCGCGCTGTCGCTGCGCCTGCGCAGCTGGTGGGAATATCCCGCGGCCGACGCGCTGCGCCGCCAGCTCTATGGCGAGCGCGAGGGCATCCACGCCACGCCGAGCGAGATCGCGATCGCGATGGCGGCGGTTCCCGGCGCGCGCCGCGAGGCCGCCGCAGGGCCGGGCTGGGTCCGCGTGCCGCCGGAGGAGCTGCGCGAGATGGCCGGCGACCGGCACGTGGACGCGGTACGCCATCGCCGGCGCTTCCCGGATGGCCGGATCGGCTCCGACCCCGCGCTGGCGCGCGCCGAGGATGGCGCGCGCCTGCTCGCGGCGGCGATCGAGGGCGCGCGGTCGGACTACCGCGCCTTCCTCGCGGGGGACTGAGCCCCCGCCTCGTGCCTCATGCGACGCCCCAGGCGCCGGCCGGGCGGACGACGAGGTTGTCCTTCACGTCGCGCACGCCCTTGACGCGGCGCGCGAGCAGGACGAGGCCCTCGCGCTGCGCCTGCGAGCCGACCGCCCCGGCGAGGTCGACCGCGCCATCCTTGACCGCGATCGAGACGAAGGCGAGCGGCGCCCAGTCCTCCTTGCGGATCTCCGCCTCGATGGCGGCGTGGATGTCGGCGTCCATGCGCCGCTTCGCCGCGGGCTCGGGCTGGCGGACCAGCGTCCTCACGACGTCGGAGCGCGTGATGACGCCCGCGACCTTGCCCTGGGACAGGACGAAGACGCGCTTGATGCGCTTCGCCTCCAGCAGGTTCGCGATCGCGGCCAGCTCCGCCTCGGGGTCGACGCCGACGATGCCGCGCGTCATCACGTCGGCGGCGCCGAGCCCGTGGGTCTTCACGAAGCTGCGCGCGTCGTCGTCCGGGTCGGAGAGGATCGACACCCACCAGGCCTTGCGGCCCTCGGTGCCGAGTTCGATGCGCCGCCGCAGGTCACCCTCGCTCACCACGCCAAGCGGGACGTCGCCGGCGCCGACGACGGGCGCGGCGCTGATGCGGTGGTCGACCAGGAAGCGCGCGAGTGCGCGCACCGGCGTGTCGGGGCTGACCGACAGCACCTTGCGGGTCATCACATCGCGGGCCTTGAGCGTGATCGCGTCATGGGCACCCTCCGGCCCGTTTCGCGACCTGCATCGGGTCGCGCGAGGAAGGTGCGACCGCGGACAGGTTCGCGCCATGTGGCGCCCCGCCGCGCGACGCGCGGTCGCGCTAAGTGCGACGATGCGACGCAACCGGGACGAGGGGAGGGCCAGGCACGCCATGGGCTTCACCACGCGACCCGAGCTTGCTGGCGTTTTCGGCGCCGTCTCGTCGACGCACTGGATCGCCACCGCGGCGGGCATGCGAATGCTCGAACTGGGCGGCAACGCCTTCGACGCGGCCGTGGCCGCGGGCTTCGTCCTCCAGGTGGTGGAGCCTCATCTCAACGGGCCTGGCGGCGAGGTGCCGATCCTCGCCTGCCGCGCCGGCGAGGCGGAGCCGACGGTCATCTGTGGCCAGGGCCCCACACCGTCCACCGCGACCATCGCGGCGATGCGCGCGCTCGGCATCGACGCGATCCCCGGCACCGGCCATCTCGCGGCGTGCGTGCCCGGTGCCTTCGGCGCGTGGCTCGTGCTGCTGCGCGACTTCGGGACGATGCGGCTCGCCGACGTTCTGGAGCCGGCGATCTTCCATGCCGGCGGTGGCCATCCGCTCTGCTGGCGCGTTCCCGCCGCGATCGCCTCGGTGAAGACGCTGTTCGAGCTGCACTGGCGAAGCTCCGCCGCGCTCTACCTGCCGCGCGGCGAGGTCCCCGCGCCCGGCAACCTCTTCGCCAACCGGATGCTCGCGACGCTCTATGCCTTGATCGTCGCCGACGCCGCGCGCGTCGCTGGCCGCGAGGCGCAGATCGAGCGCGCGCTTGACCACTGGTATCGCGGCCCCGTCGCCGAGGCGATCGAGCCGCGCGGCGGCACGCGCGTCCTCAAGGCCGCCGCCAACCCCCGCGGCATGCAGGGCTACGCCGCCGTGCGTTGACGGTTCGGCGCGGGGCGTTGGGGAAGAAGAGTTGCTCGCCGCCGATCCGGTAGGCGGCGATGCTCTGCTGCCCGGCCGGCGAAATCAGCCAGTCGATGAAGCGCTGTCCGGCCTCGGTCTTCACATGCGGGTGACGCTTCGGGTCGACCAGGATCACGCCATACTGGTTGAACAGCCGGACGTCGCCTTCGACCAGGATCCTGAGCTGGCCGCGGTTGCGGAAGGCGAGCCAGGTCGCCCGGTCGGTCAACACATAGGCGTTGGCGGCGGAGCTGGCGTTGAGCGCGGGGCCCATGCCCTGCCCGATCTCGCGATACCAGTCGCCGCGGATCGCGGCGAGGTCGAGCCCCGCCTGCTGCCAATAGCGCAGCTCCGCCGCATGGGTCCCCGACTTGTCGCCGCGCGACACGAAGGGCGCCTTGGCGGCGGCGATCTTGCGCAGCGCCTCCAGCGTGTCCTTGCCCGCGGCCTTGGCCGGGTCGTCGCCCGGACCGACGATGACGAAGTCGTTGTACATGACCGGGGTGCGCTTCACCCCGAAACCGTCGGCGACGAATTTCTCCTCCGCCGCCTGATCGTGGACGAAGACCACGGCGGCATCGCCGCGTCGCGCCACGTCCAGCGCCTGGCCGGTGCCCAGCGCCACGACCTTGACCTCGATCCCGGTCGCGGTCTTGAAGGCCGGCAGCAGATGGCCGAACAGGCCCGACTGCTCGGTGGACGTGGTCGACGCCACCGTGATGCTGGTCTGTGCCGCCGAGGGCAGGGCGAGCAGCGCCGCCGCGGCGAGCGTCAGGAAACTACGGCGAAGGACATCCATGGCAGTTCTCCCTCGAGATAGGCCCGCGCGGCATCGCTGGCGGGGGTCTTGAGGATCCGGTCGACGGGGCCGTGCTCGGCGACCCTGCCGTCGGCGAGCACGAGGGCGTCCTCGGCGAGGCGCGCGACCTGCCCCAGATTGTGGGAGACGAGCAGGATCTTGGTGCCGGCGTCGCGCAGCGCGCCGATCAGGCGCTCGATCTCCTCGGTCGCGGCGGGATCGAGGCTGGCGGTCGGCTCGTCGAGCAGCAGAAGGTCCGGGCGTCGCGCCCAGGCGCGGGCGAAGGCGATGCGCTGCTGTTCACCGCCGGACAGGCGCCGGGCCGCATCCCCGGCGCGCGCCGCCAGACCGACGCGCTCCAACGCGGCGGCGACGCGCGACCGGCGCTCGGCGGCGGAAATCGGCTCGGCCTCGACGGCCAGCGCGACGTTATGCGCGACGCTGGCACGGACCAACGCAGTCTTCTGAAAGACGAAGGCGCGCCGCGGCGCCGGCGCCGTGCCGCCGATCCCGAACCGGATCGTCCCGCGCGCCGGTTGCAGCAGACCGTCGAGCACGCGCAGTAGCGTGCTCTTGCCCGCGCCGTTGGGACCGATGATCGCGGTGATGCCGCCGGTCGCGATTTCGGCCGCCACGTCGTCGAGCACCGTCCGGCCGCCCGCGACCAGCGTCAGCCCGGCGATGCGGATCGGCAGCATGGCCGGCATCTCAACCGTAGCGTCGCGCGGCATAGCTGCGCAGCGCCGCCGCGGCGGCGTTGACGACGATCACGAGCGCCAGCAGGACGATGCCCAGCGCCAGCGCGAGCGGCAGGTCGCCCTTCTGGGTCTCTAGCGAAATCGCCGTCGTCATCGTGCGCGTGTGGCCGGCGATGTTGCCCCCGACCACCAGCACCGCGCCGACCTCGGCGATTGCGCGTCCGAAGGCGGCGAGGACCGCGACGGCGAGCGAGAAACGCACGTCGAAGACTAGGGTGCGGGCGCGCCGCCACGCCGAAAGCCCCATCGAGCGCAGCTGTTCGCCCAGCTCGCCATCGGCATCCTCAACGATCTGCCGGGTCAAGGCGGCGACCAGCGGCGTCACCAGCACCGTCTGGGCGACGATCATGGCGCCGGGGGTGAAAAGCAGCCCCAGATGGCCGAGCGGGCCGGAGCGCGACAGCGCCAGATAGACGACCAGCCCGACGACGACCGCCGGCAACCCCATCAGCGCGTTGAGCACCACGACCGTCGCGTCGCGCCCGGGAAAACGGCCGATCGCGAGCAGGGCGCCTACGGGGATGCCGATCGCGCAGCCGATCGCCGCAGCGGCGAGGCTGACGCGCAGCGACAGGGCCGCGATCCCCGCGACCGACGGGTCGAGCGAGGTGAGCAGCGCGATCGCCTCGGAGAAGGTCGCCAGCATGGAGCGAGGTATCGGACGCATTCTGGATCATTTTCAATATGAATCGTACTGCCTATCCATCGCCGTCCCTCGCCCCGCCCCCCTGCGCGGGCATTGAGCCCTGCGCGGGCGCGTGGAATCCTCCCGCCATGGACGCAAGGCGACCAAGGGCCACGCTCGCGCTGGACGGCCGCATCGAGGCGGGCGGCGCCGCGCTGCCGCTGGCCGGCACCCTCGACCTGCTCGAGGCGATCGCCGCGACGCGCTCGATCCAGGGCGCGGCGGCGCGCGCCGGCCTTTCCTATCGCGGCGCCTGGGGCAAGCTCGCGGCGCTCGAGGCGGCGCTCGGCCAGCGCGCGGCGGCGAAGACCAAGGGCCACGGCACGGAGCTGACCGCCGCGGGAGAGGCGCTGCGCGCGGCGCTCGACGCCGCGCGGCGCAGGCTGGAGGCGCCGCTGGCGCGCGAGGAGGCCGCGCTCTGCGCCGCGCTCGCCGCGCTGCCCGGCGCGCGCGACGCGCCCGCCCCCGCGCTGCGCCTCGCCGCCAGCCACGACCCGACGCTGGTCGACGCGCTGGGCGGGCTCGAGGGCGTCGCGCTGCAGGTCTGCGGCAGCAGCGAGGCGCTCGAGGCCCTGCGCGCGGGCCGCGCCGACATCGCCGGCTGCCATTTCGGGACCGCGGGGGACGCACCGCCGGCCGCCATGCTCTCCGCGTTGCGCAAGGACGGCCTGCGCGCGGTGCCGCTCTTCCGGCGCGCGCAGGGCCTGATGGCGGCGCCCGGCAATCCCCTCGGCTTGCGCTCGATCGCGGACCTGGCGCGCAAGGACGCGCGCTTCGTCAATCGCCAGCGCGGCTCCGGCACGCGCGCGTGGTTCGATCGCCTGCTCGCCGCCTCGGGACTGGAGCCCGCCGCGATCCGCGGCCATGGCGACGAGGAATTCACCCACCAGGCCGTGGCGGCGGTGATCGCCGCCGGCCGCGCCGATGCCGGGATGGGGGTCGAGGCGGCGGCGCGGCGCTTCGGTCTGCACTTCCGCAAGCTGGGAGAAGAGACCTATTTTCTGGTCTTGCCCGCGGGCGCCGCGAAGGATCGCCGCGTGCGCGGGCTGGTGGCGAGGCTGCGCGCGGCGCGCGACCTCGCGGATGGCGGCGGCCAGCGGCGCGCGGATGTCCGGCGCCGCGGCGCCGTCCGCACGGGAGGGGCTGGAGCATGAGCACGGGCGGGCAGGACGAGGCTGGCAAGGCGGCGGGCGACCGGCTGGTCGCGGCGAGCATCCCGGCGCTGGAGGCGGCATGCGTGCGCGCCGGCTTCCGGGTCGCGGTGGACAACGACATGTTCGAGCTGCGGCGCTACCTGCAGGCCTGCGGCGCCTACGACAACCCGAGCTTCGATCCCAACGAGCACGATCTGTCGCGCGACGCCTTCTGGCTGCGCGCCGAGGACGCCTCGGGCCGCATCGTCGCCTCGCATGCCGAGCGCATCTATCGCTGCCGCGACTTCGTGCAGGAGATCGTCGAGACCGACCGCGTCTGGTTCGACAAGGGTGTCGCGCTCGAGACCTCAAAGTGGCGCAGCGCGGTCTACCATCCACCGGTGCCGATCTCCGGCGCGGTCGGCTTCGCGGGCGGCATGTTCGTGCAGCCCGAGCATCGCGGCTCGGGCCTGGCGCTCTATCTGCCCTATCTCAGCCGCTCGCTGTGCCTGCGCGACCATGGCACGGACTGGCACACGGGCCTGGTGCGCGAGAACATCGCGCGCACCCGCGTGGCGACCGAGTACTACGGCTTCCCGCGCACGACCCATCTCTTCTTCGGCACGATCCCGAGGACGACGGGCGACTTCAAGGACCTGCATCTCTGCTGGATGGACCGCGCAGAGAGCCTGCAGCGGCTGCACGAGCTGCCGCGCCACGCGCGCTACCCGGTCGCCATTGACGGCGCCTGAGCGCGGCGGGGCCGCGCGCGCCTAGTCGTTGCCCGCGTCCGGCCGGAAGCGCGACAGCTCGGAGACGATCAGCAGGCAGTCGACCGCGCCGCCCGCGAGCGCGAGTGGCAGCATCAGCCGGTGATAGTCGTGCGCCGATCCGCGCAGCGTGCCGAGCAGCCGGTGGAACATCGGCCTGCCCGTCGTCTTCGCCTCGGTGAAGTCCGCGCGCAGCACGCGTGACAGCGCCCCGATCCTGCAGGCCCCCAGCCGCACCGCCATCATCGACTTGCGGAACGGCGGGTCCTCGGCGGCAGGTCCATCGCAGACCATGAAGGCATAGTCCTGCCACTGCTCCGCCGAGACATCGACGATCGCGGTGATCGCCGGCGAGGCGCGGCGCGACAGCGGCGAGGCGAAGAAGGGGCGAAGGCTGCCTGGCAGCGCTCCCGGCGCGGGGCAGCTTTCGCGCCACAGCGCCAGCCACTCGGCGAGCCAGCGATTGGCCACCTCGACATGCGCGCCCTCCAGCCATTCGGTATCGAAGCGGCGGCGCACCAAGTCGCCGTCGGAGCCGACGCGGTAGATCGTGTAGGGCTTGCCGACGACGGGGATCGCCTCGAGCAGGCGCGGCCCCGCCTGCAGGTCGACCGCCTTGTCGATGCAGGGGCTCGGCACGGGCACGAGCATCTTCTGGCCGATGAGGCGGCGTATCGTCTTCTTCGTGCCCGCGGCCGACATGCGGCGCTCGCGCACGACGAAGCCATATCCCTCGCCCCAGGTCACCGGCCGCCTGCCCCGCGCATGCGCGAGGCGCGCCTCGATGAGGAGCGCGAGGCCGGTGGTCGTGCGGACCTCGGGCAGGCGGCGCAGCACCGTCGCCACCGCGTCGAGGTTCTCGATCGTGAGCCTGTCCGCACCGTCGCGCCGGCGCGCGCGCGCGTCATGGTCCTGCTCCTCGAGGAGCGGCGGCGGCGGCATGTCCTGCGCGCCGCCGCGCCCCTTCGCCGACTTGCCGCCAATGCCCTTTCCTCTTCCACCGACGCCCATCGCACGCATCCAGGACCGTTTCGGACGCGTCGATGAAACCACCGGCTTCACCAGCGAATCGTGAACGCGCGTCACGACAAACGAGTCGAATAACGCGCGTCATTTTTCGCATTCCCCGTCGATGCGCCCGGGCGGTCCAGCGACGCGCGCGCCGGCCTGCGCGGTCGCCAGCGCGCGGGCCAGGACGCGCTCGCCGTCGGCCGCGGCCCGTTCCGCCACGGCGCGGGCGGAGGAGGCCACCATCCGGTCGAAGCCGCGATTGCCGCGCGACGGATCGGCCTGGATCGCGGCGAGCACCGCCGCGGACGCGGCGCGGCCCGCGGCATCCACCGCCCGCCGCAGGACCGCGGCGACGGCGTCGCGCCTTGCGGCCTCCGCCTCGGCCACGCGCACGCCGTCGCGCGCGCATGCGACGGCGCTGCCCGTGTCCCGGACGTCCGCGCCGGGCTCGCACGCCCCGATCGCCGCCAGCAGCGCGCGGCGCAGCTGGGCGCGCGCGGCGGCGCAGGCGCGGCGCGCGCCCACCGCGCGCTCGATCGCGGCGAGGGCCTCCCCGACCAGCCGCTCCTTCGCGCGATCCGCGCGCTCGGCGGCCGCGATCGCGGCTTCGAACCCGACCAGCGAGGCCTCGATCGCCTCCACGAACCGCGCCTCGTCACGCGGGGCACCCGCATCGTGCATCGCGAGCGGCCGCTGCGGCGGCTCCGCGGCGCCAGGGGCGCGCGGCGGCGGCGGCGTGCCGGCGGCGCGCTCGTGTATGTCGACGAGGCAGCCGAGCTGAACCAACAGGCTGCGCCTCAGGTCCTCCACCGCAATCATCCTCAACCTCCTGCCTGCCGCGCGCCACGCGCGGCGTCTGCCATTGGTTGAGGATTCCTTGATGGCCGCGCTGCGCGTCAGGGGCATTCGGGCTACTTTCGGGACCTTGCGGACGAAGGCGGGAGATCGCGCATGGCAGAGGAGAGGCAGGTCGACGTCCTGGTGATCGGCGGCGGCTCGGCCGGCTGCGTGCTCGCCGCGCGGCTCTCGGAGCGCGCGGACCTGGTCGTCGCGCTTGCCGAGGCCGGGCAGGACACGCCGCCCGGCGCCGTGCCGGAGGACATCGCCAGCCGCTATCCGGGCCGCGCCTACTTCAACCCCGCCTATTCCTGGCCCGGCCTCGCCGTCGCGCTCGGAGGCGCGCATCTCAACGACCCCGCGCGCAGGCCGCGCGTGCGCTACGAGCAGGCGCGGGTGATGGGCGGCGGCTCAAGCATCAACGGCATCGGCGTCAACTACGGCGCGCCGTCGGACTACGACGAATGGCACGAGGCGGGCGCGCGCGGCTGGCGCTGGGACGACGTGCTTCCCTATTTCCGCAAGGCCGAGCGCGACCTCGACCTCGCCACCCCGGGCCATGGCACGAGTGGCCCGATCCCAGTGCGCCGCGTGCCGCAGGCGGAATGGTCCGGCTTCACGCGCGCGGTCGGCGACGCGCTCGTCGCGCTGGGCCATGCGCGGCGCGCCGACCAGAACGGCCCATGGGAGGACGGCGTCATGCCGACCTCCGTCAACCTCGACGAGGAATGGCGCCGCGTCTCCACGGCCGTTGGCTACCTCGACGCGACGGCCCGCGCACGGCCGAACCTCCGCCTGCTGCCTGGCCATGTCGCGCGCCGCCTGCTGGTCGAAGGCGCGCGCGTCGCCGGCGCGGAATTCGCGCATGCCGGCGGGACGCTGCGCATCCGCGCGCGACGCACCATCGCCAGCTGCGGCGCGATCCATACCCCGGCGCTGCTGATGCGCAACGGCATCGGACCCGCCGGCGCGCTGCGCGCGATGGGAATCGCGCCGGTCGCAGACCTGCCGGGCGTCGGCGCGAACCTGATGGAGCATCCCGCGACCAACATGTCCTGCCTGATGGCGCGAAGGGGATGGCTCGCGCGGCGCGACGGCTACCACATCCAGACGATGTTCCGCTTCTCCTCCGGCCTCGCCGGCGAGCGCCAAGGCGACATGCACATGGCGATCGCCGCGCAGTCGGGCTGGCACGCGCTCGGCCATCGCATCGGCTCGCTGGTGATGTGGGTGAACCGCTCGCATTCGCGCGGGCATGTGCGCCTCGCCTCGCCCGATCCCGCGGCGGAGCCCGAGGTCGACTTCCGCCTGCTCTCCGACGAGCGCGACATGGTCCGGCTGATGGGTGCCTTCCGCCTCGCAGCGGCGGCGCTCCTTTCGCGCCAGCTCGACGGCGTGCGGCGCATCGTCTTCCCGACCTTCTATTCCGACAGGCTCAAGCGCGTGTCGCGGCCCGGCGCGCGAAACGCGTTGCTGCTCGCGCTGCTGGCGCGCTACGTCGACGCGACCGGCGACCATGGCGCGCGGCTGCTGCGCGGCCTCGCCTCGCGCGGGCCCGGCCTCGACGCGCTGCTTGCCGACGACGATGCGCTGCGCGCCCATCTCCACGCCTCCACGACCGGGGTGTGGCACGCCTCCGGCACCGCGCGCATGGGCCGGGGCGACGACAGGATGGCGGCCTGCGACGAGGCGGGCGCGGTGATCGGGGTCGGCGACCTCACGGTCTGCGACGCGTCGCTCATGCCGACGATCCCCTGCGCCAACCTGAACCTTCCGATCATCATGATGGCGGAGAAGATCTCCGACGCGCTGAAGGCGCGGCTCTGAGGCCGCACCGCGCGAATCCCGCGAAGTAGTCCGGCCGGGCGCCCCGCGCGCGACGCGGGCGATGCCATCTTCCCCTGGCGCGGCCGGCATGCCGGCCGCGTCCGTACCCGGGGAGATCCGCGCATGCCCAAGCCCGCCATGTCCTGGCGACGCCTCGAATATGCCTGGCGCCGCCATGGCTGGCGGCTCCTCGGCCCGGTCCTGCTCCACAACCTCGCGCGCGGCCTCGCGCGGCTGCGTGGCGGCGACACGGGCGCGCGCGCCTGCCGATGGCGACGCAGAGCTCGACCGGCGCCTCGGCATCGACACCAGGCGCGAGGAGAGCACCGCGCTGATGCATGTCGACGGCGCCAACCTCATGCGCGCCAATCACTACCAGCCCGTCGGCGAGGCCGCGTTCCGCCACGTGGTGGCGCGCCTCGGCGTCGACCCCGCCCGCCACGCCTTCGTCGACTACGGGTCGGGAAAGGGACGCGCGCTGCTGCTGGCGTGCGAGCTCGGCTTCCGCCGCGTCGTCGGCGTGGAGTACGCGCGCGAGCTGCACGAGGCCGCGCTGGCGAACCTGGCGCGTGCGCGCGGCGTCCTGCCGGGCGCCGAGCGCATCGAATGCGCCTGGAGCGACGCCGCATCCTTCCCGCCGCCCACCGGGGACCTCGTCTGCTTCCTCTACAATTCCTTCGATGGGACGGTGCTGCGCGCGCTGCTCGACCACCTCGCGGCCTCCTTCGCCGCCGAGCCGCGCGACATCGTCGTGGCCTATCTCAACCCCGTGCATCGCGACGTCGCCGACGCGCATCCCGCGCTGGCGCTGCAGCGCGCGGATGGCGACCTTGCCGTCTACCGCGTCGTCCGCGGGCAGGGCGGATGAGCGCGCGCGTGCCGCTGCGCTGCGAGGTCGGTGGCGTGGCGCTGTGGACGCCGCGCCTGCGCCTCGCGCGGCGCGAGGCGGATCCCGGCGAGGCGCCCCTCGGGCGCGCGGCGATCCTGGCGCGGCTGCGCGCGATGGTCGACGACGCGGGACCGAGCTTCGCGGGCGCGATGATCGCCGCCCAGCCCTGCGTCGAGGAATTGCCCGCGCTCGCGGGCGCCGGCAACAGGATCCTCTATGCGCCGCGCCGCCATCGCGCGCAAGACCAGGAAGTTCGCCGGCGCCTCGGGGGGCACGATCGACTGGCGCGCCTATCGTGGCGAGGACGAGATCGCGGCGTTCCACGGGCTTGCGCGTGGCATCTCGGCGCGCAGCTGGCAGGAGCGCCGCCTCGATGCAGGCCTGCCCACCGGCACCGACTTCGTCGACGGGCTGCGGGAGCGCGCGCGACGCGGCGGCGTGCGCGGCTACCTGCTCTTCCTCGGCACCCGGCCCGTGGCCTACATGCTCTGCCCGGTCGACGAAAGTATCGTGCGCAACGTTCATGTCGGCTGCGATCCCGAAGCGGCTGCGCTGTCGCCGGGGGCGGTGCTGCAATGGCATGTGCTCGTCGCCCTGCTCGAGGAAGGCCGCCACCGGCTCTTCGACTTCACGCCAGGCGACGGGCAGCACAAGCGCCTCTTCGCGACACGCAGCGTCGCCTGCGCCGACGCGATGCTGCTGCGACCCTCGCCCCTCGTGCTCGCCGTCATTGCCGCGCAGCGCGGCTGCGACCTCGACTCCGCCAGCGGCGCCGCGCTCCTCGGCGGGCTGGGCCTGCTCGCGCCGATGCGCGCGCTCCTCAGGCGCTGACGCCCGCGCCGCATCGCGGCGCGCGACGGAGGGGGCATGTGTTCCCTGTTCGCCGAGCGACCGGCGGTTCACCGCCAGGGCCCGCGCGCCGCGCCTGGCCTGCCGCACCATTGCCCTCCCCGTCGCCGCGCTGCCGCGCGGCGCCACCCCTCCCATCCGCGCTCGCGCGCGGACGGGGTGGGGAAGCATGATCCGTGCGGCGGAGGGACGGGAAGCGCATGGGCGGGGATTGGCGCTTGCGCGCGGGGCGCCGGGCGCGCGAATTTCCGACGCGCAGGCTGCGAGGACGCGATGACACCCTTCGATCTCCAGCGCGCCGCGGGCGCGCTCGTGGCGGCGCGCGCCAAGGCGCGGTTCGTCGAGCCACTACCGGTCGACGCCGTGCCGGCGACGCTAGCCGAGGCATGGCGCGTGCAGGCGGAGATCGCGCGGCAAAGCGGCGGCTATCGCGGCTGGAAGGTCGGGTCGCTGACGGCCGAGGCGCAGCAGGCGGCGGGCATCGACCGCCCGACCGGCGCGCGGCTCCTGTCGCAATTCTTCCACGAATCGCCGGCGCGCCTGTCCCGTCGCCGCTTCGTCGAGCCGACGCTGGAGTGCGAGATCGCCTTCGAGATGGCCGCCGACCTGCCACCGCGCGCAGAGCCCTGGTCGCTCGACGAGGTGCATGGGGCGATCAGCGCGATGCGCCTCGCCATCGAGGTGGCGGATTCGCGCCTGCCCGAGCCGCGCCCCACGGCGATGAACGTCGCCGACGCCGGCGCCAGCGGCGCCTTCGTCCTCGGGCCCGCCGTGCTGAGCTGGCGCTCGATGGATCGCGGCGCGATCGAGGCGGTGCTCCGGGTCAACGGCATCGAGGCTGCGCGCGGAGCGGGATCGAGGATCCTCGGCGATCCGCTGCGCGCGGTCGTGCTCTTCGCCAACGCACCCGCGCCCTTCGGCCCGGGGCTGCGCCGCGGCGACATCGTCACCACGGGCTCGCTCACGGGCATGACTCCGGTCGCGCCGGGCGACCACGCCGTGGCAGGCTTCGGTTTCCTCGGACAGGTCGAAGTGGAATTCACGCCATGAAGAAGGCACAGGTCGAGCAAGCCGCAATTCTCCTCGCAGGCGCGTGGCGCGCAGGCAAGGCGCTCGACGCGCTGCCCGAGGCATGCCGTCCCACGACCCTCGCGGAGGGCTATGCGATCCAGGCCGCGACCGCCGACGCGCTGGGCGAGAAGGTCGCCGGCTGGAAGGTCGGTGCCACCGGCGCGATGGCGCGCAAGTTGCTCAAGGCGCGCGCGCCCTTCGCCGGCCGCGTCTACGCGAGCCGCGTGCTCAAGCCCGGCGCGACGATCCCCTCCGACGCGCATCCGATGCGCGGGCTCGAGGCGGAGATCGCCTTCCGCCTCGGCCGCGACCTGCCGCCGCGCGACCGGCCCTACACGATGGCGGAGGTGAAGCGCGCCATCGCCTCGGTCCATCCCGCGGTCGAGATCGTGTCCACGCGCTGGACGGAGTGGCTGAAGGTCGGCTTGCCCTCGGTCGCCGCCGACCACGGCGCCAATGGTGCGCTCGTCGTCGGGCGACCCTTCGCCCCGGGCGTGGCGAAGGACGTCGATCGCCTCGCGGTCGAGATGCATGTCGATGGCCAGGTCGTCGGCAAGGGCACGGGCGCCGACGTGATCGGCGGGCCGCATGCCTCGCTGCTGTGGCTCGCCAACATGCTGCGCCACCGCGGCGGGCTGAAGGCCGGCGCTTATGTCAGCACCGGCACCTGCACCGGCCTCGTCAAGGCCGCGCCTAAGGCGAAGGTCGAGGCCTTCTACGCCGGCAGGTCGCGCATCGCGTTCAGCTTCGGCTGACGCGGCGCGCCGCCGGGGTCAGTCCACCCAGGCGAGGCGCAGCACGTTGGTCGCGCCGGGCGTGCCGAAGGGCACGCCCGCGGTGATCACGACGCGCTCGCCCGCCTGCGCGAGGCCGCCCGCCTTCGCGAAGCGGCAGGCCTTGTCGACCATCTCCTCGAAGCTGCGCACGTCCTCCGTCACGACGGGATGCACGCCCCAGGCGAGGGTGAGGCGCCGCGCCGTCTCGAGCTTCTCGGTCAGGCAGAGGATCGGCACGTCCGGCCGCTCGCGCGAGGCGCGCAGCGTCGTCGAGCCCGAGGTCGTGTAGGTCACGATGGCACTGGCGCGCACCGTGTGCGCGACCTGGCGCGCGGCGGCGGTGATCGCGTCGGCGGCCGTGTGCTCGGGCTCGGCGTGCACGGCGTCCATGATCGGCCGGTAGAGCGGGTCGTGTTCCACGGACTCGATGATCTTCTCCATGATCGTCACCGCCTCGACCGGGTACTTGCCCGAGGCGGTCTCCGCCGAGAGCATCACCGCGTCGGCGCCGTCATAGACGGCGGTCGCGACATCGGAGGCCTCGGCGCGCGTCGGCGTAGGCGAGGACACCATCGTCTCCAGCATCTGCGTCGCGACGATCACCGGCTTGCCCGCGCGCCGGCAGAGCCGGACGATGCGCTTCTGCGTGCCGGGCACCGTCTCCGGAGGCATCTCGACGCCAAGGTCGCCGCGCGCCACCATCGCCGCGTCGCAGAGGTCGACGATCTCCTCCAGCCGCTCGATCGCGGAGGGCTTCTCGAGCTTCGCGAGCACGCCGGCGCGGCCCTGCACCAGGCGACGCGCCTCGGCGATGTCCTCGGGCCGCTGCACGAAGCTGAGCGCGACCCAGTCGACGCCGAGCTCGAGGCCGAAGGCGAGGTCGCGCCGGTCCTTCTCGGTCAGCGGCGAGATCGGCAGCACGACGCCCGGCACGTTCACGCCCTTGCGGTCGGAGATCGTGCCGCCCGTCACCACCTCGCACTCGGCGAAGTCGGCGCCATGCCTGCCGACGCGCAGGCGCAGCTTGCCATCGTCGACGAGGAGGTCGGCGCCATCCTTCAGCGCAGCGAATATCTCCGGATGCGGCAGGCAGGCGCGGCGCTCCGTGCCCGGCGCGGCGTCGAGGTCAAGCCGGAAGGCGGCGCCGGTGGCCAGCGTGGCGCGCCCGCTTTCGAAGGTCCCGACGCGCAGCTTCGGGCCCTGGAGGTCCATAAGGATCCCGATCGGGTGCCCGATCTCGCGCTCGGCCTCGCGCAGCGCGGCGTGGCGCGCGCGGTGGTCGTCATGCGAGCCATGGCTGAAGTTGAGCCGGAAGACGTCAGCGCCCGCCTCGAAGAGCTTGCGTATGGTCGCCGGATCGGAAGACGCCGGGCCCAGCGTGGCGACGATCTTCGTTGAGCACAGGCGCGGCATGGCTTCCCCTCGCTTCGCGTCTCACGCCACCAGGATGGCGCGGAAATCGTTGACGTTGGTCAGGGTCGGCCCGGTGACCACGAGGTCGCCGAGCGCGTCGAACACCGTCCAGGCGTCGTTGTCGTCGAGGCGCGCGGCGGCGTCGATGCCGGCGGCGGCGAGGCGCGCGAGCGAGTCCGGCGCGGCATGCGCGCCCGCGCTCGACTCCACGCCGTCGATGCCGTCGGTGTCGCCGGCGAGCGCGTGCACGCGCGACGCGCCGCCCATCGCGAGCATGAAGGCAAGCAGGTACTCGGCGTTGCGCCCGCCGCGCCCCCTGCCCTTGACGGTGACCGTCGTCTCGCCGCCGGAGATGACGACGCAGGGCGCCGCGACCGGGCCCTCGCCGGCGAGGATGCGCCGCGCTAGCGCGGCATGCGCGCGGCCGACCTCGCGCGCCTCGCCCTCGACCGCGTCGCCGAGCGAGTGGACCGCGTAGCCGGCCGCCCTCGCGCGCGCGATCGCGTGGGCCAGCGCCTGGGCCGGGCTCGCCGTCATGGCGAAGCGCGCATGGACGAAGGCCGCGTCGCCGGGCTTGGGGGTCTCGTTCGCAGGATCGGCGAGCCGCGCCGCGATCGACGGCGCGGGCTCGATGCCGAAGCGCGCGAGCACGGCGCGCGCCTGCGCGAGCGTCGTCGGGTCGGGCACGGTGGGACCGGAGCCGATCGTCGACGGATCGTCGCCGGGCACGTCGGAGATGGCGAGGGTGAGCACCGGAGCCGGCGCGGCCGCGGCGGCGAGCCTGCCGCCGGCGATGCGCGAGAGATGCTTCCGCACGATGTTCATGTCGCCGATGTTGGCGCCCGAGCGCAGCAGCGCACCGGTGAGCGCGCGGAACTCGTCGAGGCCGACGGGCGGCTGCGGCAGCGCCAGGAGCGCCGACCCGCCGCCGGACATCAGCACGAGGACGAGGTCGTCGGCGGTGGCGGAGGCGGCGAGGGCGAGCATGCGCTCGGCCGCGCGCGGCGCGCGCGCGTCGGGCACGGGATGCGCGGCCTCCACGACCTCGATGCGCCGGCAGGGCACGCCATGGCCGTCGCGCGTCACGACGAGGCCCTCGATGCGACCGGCCTCGCCGTAATGCGCCTCCACCGCGGCGGCCATCGCGGCCGACGCCTTGCCGGCGCCGAGCACGACGAGCCTGCCCGCGGGCAGCGGCGGCAGGTGCGGCGGCACGCAGAGGCGCGGCTGCGCGGCCTCGATGGTCGAGCGGAAGAGCCCCTCGAGGAAGGCGCGCGGCGTCGAAGTCATGCCGCAGACCCTAGCCCCGCGCCGCGCGGCTTGGGAACCGTCACGGCGCCAGCAGCGTCAGCGCGTCGGGCAGCCACGCGATCCGCGACGGCGCCCGGCCGCCTGGATCGCCATCGAGCTGCACCGGCGCGCCGTCGTCGCCGCCGAGCACCACGTGGCGCGCGGCGCGGATCTCGGCGCCGCCCAGCGCCTCCATCCTGCCGGCCCCGAGCGCGACGGCGGCGCGCAGATGGGCGAGCCTGCCCGGCGCGCGCAGCAGCACGAGCTGAAAGCCCGGCCGGTCCAGCCCGGCCTCGGGCGCGAGCACGTACGGACCGCCGTAATGGCGCGCGTTCGCCACGATCGCCGCGGCGACCCGCAGCTTCTCGCCGTCGACCTCGATGTCGTGGAGCCGCGGCCGGCGCCGCGCCAGCACGTGGAGCGCGAAGAGCGCATAGCCGAGGCGGCCGAGGCGGCGCTTGAGGCCGGGCGGCATGCCTGCCACCACCTCGGCGTCGAGCCCGATCCCCGCCATCAGCAGGAAGCGACGCCCGTCGGCGACGCCTAGCCCGGCGCGGAAGCTCCGCCCCGCGGCGACGAGGCCAGCGATCGCATCCGGATCGCGCGGCCAGCCCAGTTCGCAGGCCAGCACGTTCGCGGTGCCGGCCGGCACGAGGCCCATCGGCAGCGCCGCGCCCGCGAGCCCGTTTGCCGCCTCGGCGAGCGTGCCGTCGCCACCGGCGACGAGGAGCGCCGCGCAGCCGCCCGCCTCGTGCGCCCGTGCCGCCTCGCGCGCCATCGCCTCGGCGTCGCCGCGCGCGGCCGTGGCCCGCAGCCGCGCGCCGATGCCGCGCCGACCGAGCGCGGCCGCCACGGCGCGCGCCTTCCTTGCGGCGCCTCCGCCAGCCACGGGGTTGAAGATGATCGCGACGACGGCCATGGGGGTACCTTGCCACGGATCGGCGCCGGAGGTGGCGGCGCAGGCGTCGCGGTGCTACGGTCCTTGCGCCGAATTTCAACGGCGCATCAATCACCTGACCGCGGAATGACGAAGCAAGATACCGCCGCACCGGCGGGCCGGGGCATATGGCGCCGCCTGCTCGAGGACCATGTCCGGCCACACGCCGCCATGCTGGCGCTCGCCATCGCGGCGATGATCGTCGCCGCGGTCGCCACCGCGGCCAATGCGTGGCTGATGGAGCCGGTGCTCGACAAGGTCTTCCTCGAGCGCCGGCAGGACCTGCTCTGGATCATCCCCGGCGCCGTCGTGCTCGCCGCCCTGGTGAAGAGCGCCGCGACCTATGCCCAGTCCGTCATCATGACGAAGGTCGGCCAGGGCATCATCTCGGACATTCAGGCCAGGCTCTTCGACCACCTGCTCGCCGCGGACCTGCAGTTCTTCCACGACAACCCGCCGGGCAAGCTGATCGCGCGCTTCATCAACGACGTCGCCACGCTGCGCGGCGTCATCACCCAGGCGACGACTGGCCTGGTGAAGGACGCAGTGACCGCGGCCTGCCTCGTCGGCCTGCTGTTCTGGCAGGACTGGCAGCTCGCCCTCGTGACCTTCTTCGTCTTCCCGCTCGCGCTCGTGCCCGCGCGGATCCTCGGCCGGCGCATGCGCCGCGTCACCACGGGGGCGCAGGAGCGCGTCGGCGAGCTCTCCGCGCTGCTCGACGAGACCTTCCAGGGCGCGCGCCAGGTCAAGGCCTACGCGATGGAGCCGACCGAGAGCGCCCGCGCGCGCAGCGCGATCGAGAAGCTGCGCCGGCTTTCGGTCAAGAGCGCGCTGACCCGCGCGGCCTCGCACCCGATCATGGAGACGCTGTCGAGCTTCGCGATCGCGGCCGTCATCCTCTATGGCGGCCACCAGGTTGTCGCCGGCAAGACGACGCCCGGCGCGTTCTTCTCGTTCATCACCGCGCTGCTGCTCGCCTACCAGCCCGTGCGCTCGCTCGCGAACCTCAACGTCACCATCCAGGAGGGCCTCGCCGCGGCCGCGCGCGTCTTCGAGCTCCTCGACATGGAGCCCGCGATCCGCGAGACGCCGGGCGCGCGCGCGCTGCCGCCGGTGCGCGGCGACATCGCCTTCGAGGGCGTCGGCTTCGCCTATCCGCAGGGCGGCGTCGTCTTCGACGGGCTCGACCTGCGCATCGAGGCCGGCCGCACCGTCGCCTTCGTGGGGCCTTCCGGGGGCGGGAAGTCGACGCTGCTCAACCTCCTGCCGCGTCTCTTCGACCCGCAGCGCGGCCGCGTCACGATCGACGGCGTCGACGTGCGCGACGCGACGCTTTCCTCGCTGCGCCGGTCGATGGCGCTGGTGAGCCAGGACACCGCGCTGTTCCACGACACGATCCGCGCCAACATCGCCTATGGCCGGCCCGACGCGACCGACGCGGAGATCGAGCGCGCCGCCGCGGTCGCGGGCGCCGCGACCTTCATCTCGGAGTTCCGCGAGGGCTACGCCACGGTCGTCGGCACGCGCGGCGCCAAGCTTTCCGGCGGCCAGCGCCAGCGCATCGCGATCGCCCGCGCGGTGCTCAAGGACGCGCCCATCCTGCTGCTCGACGAGGCGACCTCGGCGCTCGACATCGAGACCGAACGCCAGGTCCAGGCCGCGCTCGCGCCGCTGATGCGCGGGCGCACGACCCTCGTCGTCGCGCACCGCCTCTCGACGATCGTCGACGCGGACCTGATCTGCGTCGTCGATGCGGGACGCATCGTGGAGAGCGGCACGCATGCAGGGCTCCTCGCGCTTGGCGGCGCCTATGCGCGGCTGCACGCCGCCCAGGCCGCGGAGAGCGGCGAGGCCGGCGGGCGGCCATGAACCCGCTCGCGGCCGCGCTGGCGGGCGGGCTCGCGCCGGTGCTGCGCCTGTGGCTCGCGCGCCGCGCGCGGCGCGGCAAGGAGGATCCCGCGCGCCTCGCGGAGCGCCGCGGGATCGCCTCGCTGCCTCGGCCCCAGGGCAAGCTGCTCTGGATCCATGGCGCCTCGGTCGGCGAGGCGCGCTCGGCCCTGCCGCTGCTCGCGCGGATCCTCGACGCATTCCCCGCCGCGCACGCGCTGTTCACCACCGGGACGCTCACCTCGGCGCGCATGCTGGCCGACGCGCTGCCCGCGCGCGCCATGCACCAGTTCGCGCCGCTTGACGTGCCCGCCTGGGCCGGGCGCTTCCTCGACCACTGGCGGCCCGACGCCGCGTTGTGGATCGAGAGCGAGCTCTGGCCCGGCACGCTGTCCGCGCTGGCGCGGCGCGGCGTGCCGGCGGCGCTGGTCAACGCGCGACTGTCTCCCGCGTCCTTCGCGCGCTGGCAGGGCCTGGGCTCCCTGCTGCGCCCGCCGCTCGGCGCCTTCGAGGTCGTGCTCGCGCAATCCGCGGCGGACGCCGCGCGGCTGGCGGCGCTGGGCG
>Ga0194130_10002013_pt1 | contig 30638 bp, 26 predicted proteins | sample TA2KigsurfametaG_FD_160084 | JGI IMG/M metagenome (GOLD analysis project Ga0194130, IMG submission 160084) | Freshwater microbial communities from Lake Tanganyika, Tanzania - TA2015050 Kigoma 12 surface | ecosystem: Environmental > Aquatic > Freshwater > Lake | place: Tanzania: Lake Tanganyika...
CAGCAGCAACACCCTCACCGGCAGCAGCTCCCACCATTAACATTCTATTTTCAAATTGTGTAAACATACTGCTAAATAGAATATTACTTATTTCTGGAGTTAGTGGATTAGCATGTTGTTTAAAACGTTTTATTTCTTGATCAATTTCTTCACTTTCTAGATTTTGCATATGAGCTAAATAACATACAGCTTTATTTACAGAAGAAGTAGAAGATAATCCATTATCACTATTCGACTCTTGTATATTTTCATTAAAATCAAAATCAACTTCCGAAAGTGCCTCAGCCGTTTTTTCTGGATCTTGGATAACAGCTAAAACTACTTCTCGGGCCTTTACTTTTTTTATCCTAGTTTCCTCATGATAAGCAAGCAGTTCTTTTATTAGCTTTTCTTTGACTTTCTCATTACCTTTTGAATCCAAAACAGCGTTTACTAACTCACCGGTTTCTCTAGATAAAGCTGCCAATTCCTGCTGATCACTTTCGGAATCAACAGAGTTATAATCCGCAAGCAGTTCTTTTATTAGCTTTTCTTTGATTTTCTCATTACCTTCTGAATTCAAAACAGCGCTTACTAACTCACCGGTTTCTCCAGGTAAGGTTTCTAAAGCATGTATGGTAGTTTCAGAATCCGTGATATCCTTTGCTAATTCCTTAGTTTTTTTAGATAAAGGCTTTAAGGTTGCTCCTTTTTTTCTTGATTTTTCTGCTTCAGCTAATATTTCAGCTAGTTTAGCTGATTTAACTGCACGGTCCTGAGCAAGGTTTGTAGCGGTTTGCTCATCCATTCCTTTCAGCTCGACCTCTACTTTTTTTAGCAAGCCAATTTCCTCGTCCGACAAAGGAGACCTTAACTCTCTTCCGAGCTCTTTATCTTCTCTTTCTATAACCGTAATAAAGGCTTCTATAAATTCTCCTTGTCCATTAACTGCTTTTTCAGCAAGAAATGATTTTAACTTTCCCTTGTTAATTTCAGACAATTTAGTGGTTAGGACCTTAACCATATCACGGGTTTCGATACCGTACATTTCAAGTGGAGTCGGTACAATACCATTATCTATTAGTGCTTTGAAAGTAGGTTTATTAATAGCCACACCTCGATCACTCATTTCTTTAGCCAGATACTCTCCCTTGCCTTGGTGCGTTAATTGAGTATGAGCCGCTAATATATTTGCTTTTGCTGATTCAAGAGTTACGGGTGCTATTCCGCTAGTACTTCCCTTAGCACTTTCCATACGGGCTGCCAATGCTTGTTTTAATGCTTCTTTAGCTGATACCACTGGAGCATCTATAGTTACCTCTGGCCTGTTTTGAACCGCTTTACGGAGTTTACGGCCCGCTCTGATCTCCTCAAGTAGCTTATCTTTATTACCAGATCCAGTCACAACTGAAGTAGAGGTTGTAGATTCCTGCTTAGTTTTTTGTCCCAAAGCGTCAATAATAGGGGACAAGCTGCCTTCCTGATCAAAAAAAGATATTAGCTCTTTTACAGTTAGCCTATCAGCTTCCGGCATCTCTAACATGAATGCATTAAGTTGTTCGCGTTCAGCAGATTTAAATTGGTTAATAACCTCTCCTCCTTCTAACATCTCTCTTCCTTTAGGTACTATACCCTGGATTACAAGTTTTTTAAGAAGTTGAGGAGGAACAACAGGTTTAGTAGCTGTTTTTCCACGTGCAGCAAGTTGTTCTTGACCAATAGAAACTAGCCGTGCATGTATACTAGATATATTGTCTATATTCTTTTGCGCTTCTGACAAAGATATTTCTTTTGCATCTGCTTTTTCTATTCTTTCTCTTTTTCTTACTTCTGCTCTCTGTTTTAATGCAGCCACAGCTTCCGGATTTTCAGCAATCTCAGCTTTTTTCTTAGCGCTACTTTCTTTCCTCTGAGCTATTAACTCCGAGGCTCTTTTTTTCTTAGCATTATCAATAAGAGTAATAATACTAGCCCTTTCGGCCACAAGAACATTTTCCTTCCTAGATAAATTTTCCCCGGCATCAATTCTTAACTTCAATGCTTCCCCTTCATGAAGGTATGTTTTCTGCTTTTCAGTCAATTCATAACCTACTTCCTCAGCAATACTTATAAGCTTCTCAGGTGTCTCATCTTTTAAATTTATAGCTTTAACAATAGGGCTAGAAATTTTAACCGGGTTTTTTTTAACCGCTTCGTCTAGCTCTTCCTTCAAGCTCTTTGGTTCATCCGCAACTTTTTCTGCTACGACAGTAGATTTTGCTCCTTTTGCAGCTCTTGCTTCCCTGATTTTTCTTAACCTTTCCTGAGAACTTTCATTACTATGAAGAGAAGCTATCAAAGCATCTGTATCCACACCATGTGTTACAGTTGACTTTGTAGGAACTGACTCAATCAGCACCGGTTTAGGTACAGCAAAAAGCATACTAAACCTTTCATACAAGGTTAAAGACTTGTCATTTATCTTTTCATTTACTCCAGAAAAAATATCTTGTTTTACAAGTGGTGGTGGTGGTGGTACATCATCCATAGAAGGCGGTGTTGGCACCATAGCCAAAGATGACGATGGTAGCGGAACAGAAGGGGCACCCATAGAACTACTATCTATAGAAACTAAAGGTCCCTTTACGCCCACTACTTCTTTTGGAGTATCCTCAACTACCGGAATTTTAGTTTCTACAGGTTTGTCAAGCTCTTTTCTTCGTTTTATTGCTTCATCCAATTCAATAGTATCAACATCTGCCTCATTAAACCCATCTGCTATAACGGCTCTTCTAGCACCTAAAACCCCTAACCCACTAAGCTTTTTATTATACTCTTTTTCTGCTTGATCAATTTTTTCTTGACGTTTTCTTATTAGTTCATCTAATGAATTCTCAGCTAATTTATCAATTCGTGCGGAACGAGCTTCTTCGTCACGTCTTTGTGCTTCTTCTTGCGCTACTTTCTCTGCAAGGAGCCTTTGCTCTGCTAAATCTTTAGCTCTTTGTTCTGATTCAGCGATTTTACGTGCTCTTTCTTCTGCTTTAGCTTTAGCTGCGTTTTCGGCAAGCAGCTGCGCTTAATATTTATCTTGATATTCAGGAGTATGCGCATCAGCAAGATCGGCTTGAGCTTTATTCAATTTTTCTGTCGCATACTTAATTTGAGCCTGAAGTGCTGCTTTTTGATTGGTAAGATTAGGAAGTTCGTCCCATTCATCCTCACCATTTTCCTCAATTTCATCAATTTTCTCTACGGTTTCTGTAAGTTCCCGGTTTAAAATATCTAATTTACGCCTATTTTCTTCGAGTGTTTTTTGAATTTGCTCAGCAGAAAGAAGAACAGGACTAGAAATAACTGGATCGACTTTCTTTAAAGCTTTACCAGCATTAATACTGGCTAGAAGATCCTTAGGAAGATTACCAGAAGCAAAAACTGTAGATGTAGAAAACATTAAAGCACTAATACTACTTGCAGCAAGTAAATATTTTAGTGAACTATTTTTTATCATAACCAAGCATTAAAGTTAATATTTGTTAATTAATAACATAACTATTTCTTGCAAAATGTCAATGATTTTAGTTAAAAAATCTTAATTTATAGTAAGAAATAGTCCCTAAGTCTAAGTTATTTTGCGATAGAACTATAAATTATAAGGAATTAAAGAGGAGATCATATACTAATGAATATTTATTTTTATAAAGAAAAAAGTTAATTTATATTATTTATGGGCAGCAAAAGTTAAATATATTATACTAACTAGAATAAACAGTTAGTCTGTTAATACCGATTTTATAAGAAGCCTATTTGTTGAATCTCTAAAACTATTATGATAATTTGTAATAAGAGTAGAATATTAATCGTTGAGTAAACATCTAAGCAGAGTTCTAAAGTAATTATGGATTTATACCAAAATCAACATATTTATATTGCTTCATCTTATTTTTTAGTATTAATTATTTTAGGCTACATCTTAATCCAGGCCTTATGCGAATTAAAATCCCTAAAAAATGAAAAAAAGGACTCAAACTAGATTAGCTTCGGTTGTTGGGCTTTTTATTATGGTTTCTACGGGGCTATATTTTATACTTTCAAATTTAGAAGATAATATAGTGTTTTTTCATCCTCCATCCGATATTGAAAAAATAACGAATGCAAAAACAAGAGTCCGCGTCGGAGGCTTAGTAAAAGAAAATTCTATTGTAATATTATCTGCCAATAAAATCAGATTTGCTATCACCGACTATAAAAACACTTTAACAATAGAGTATACCGGTATATTGCCGGCATTATTTAGAGAAAAGCAAGGAATCGTAGCAGAAGGTACATTCATTAACGGTATATTTGAGGCTAAAAATTTATTAGCAAAGCACGATGAAAATTATATGCCTCCGGAAGTAGTAAAAACTTTAGATAAATGATCTAATTAAAAAAGTATTTTCAACCTACTCCTAATAACTTACCCATTCGTAAGGGTTAGAGAAAATGATTTGACTATGAGCAATTAAAGGCTATATTTTGATTTTAGCCAAAAAGCAATTTTAAAACAAAACCCTTAAGATTTTAAAGTAAAAACAATAACCTCAAGTAAATAATTATGAGTCTAAAATGCGGAATCGTCGGGTTACCAAATGTCGGTAAATCTACATTGTTTAATGCTCTTACAGCAAGTATTGCAGCAGAAGCTGCCAATTATCCATTTTGCACAATTGAACCTAATACTGGCATTGTTCCGGTCCCCGATGAGCGTTTAATTAAGCTAGCCCAAAATGCCGGTTCTGCTAAAATTATTCCTGCCTTTATTGAATTTGTAGATATTGCCGGACTTGTCAAAGGAGCAAGCAAAGGAGAAGGGCTTGGGAATAAATTCCTGTCCCATATCAGGGAAGTAGATGCGATTATCCATGTCCTAAGGTGTTTTGAAGATCAGGATATTACCCACGTACATGGTAAAATAGACCCGATTCATGATGCCGAAATAGTAGAAACAGAATTGATAATTGCCGATCTTGAATCAATTGACAAAAGACTAGCTACTAATGAGAAAAAACTAAAATCTGGTGATAAAAAAATTGCTGAAACAATTGAATTATTAAAAGCTTGTAAAGCTGTTTTAGAACAAGGCAAACCTGTTAGAACGCTTATCGATAAATACGCCAAAAAGGATCTATCTTCCTTACAATTAATTACTTCAAAACCTGTTTTATATGTCTGCAATGTACTTGAGTCGGAAGCTGCAAGTGGTAATGATTTTTCAGGACAAATAGAACAAAAAGCTAAAAATGAAAAAGCTAATTCAGTAATTATTTCCTCTAAAATAGAGGCAGAAATTTCTACCTTGAATACAGAAACTGAAAAACAAGAATTCCTTGAAAGTTTAGGACTGAAAGAAACTGGACTTAGCAAGATTATTCAATCAGCCTATTCTCTACTCGGCCTGAAGTCTTTCTTTACTATCGGTCCTAAAGAAGCTCATGCGTGGACTTTTGAAAGCGGGACACTAGCCCCGCAAGCTGCTGGAATTATTCATACTGATTTTGAAAGAGGTTTTATAAGAGCCGAAGTAATTAATTATGCTGATTTACTTAGTATAGGTAGCGAAGCAAAAGCGAAAGAGCTTGGAAAGCTAAGAATTGAAGGAAAAGAATATGTCATGCAAGATGGTGATGTAGTTCATTTTAGATTTAATGTGTAAGCGGATAAAGCTATGAAAATAGTAGGACGCATACCGCCGATATTAATCTATTTTTTAGTTTCTCTTTCCACCTTAACTGAAACTATATACTCAGCTGCATTGCCGGACATTGCTAAAAGTTTGCATACTGGCGGTGGTATAGCTCAGCTTTCTACAACAGCTTATTATTGCGGCTTTGCAATAGGTATATTTACCTTAGGTAGAGTATCAGACATTTTTGGAAGAAAACCAGTAGTGCTTTTCGGTATCTCTTTTTATTCTATTGCTGCTTTGCTAATTAGCTATTCTTCTAATATTGAAACTTTTATTAGCTTGAGATTTTTGCAAGCTTACGGCGCTAGTGTAGGCTCTGTGGTAGGCCAGGCTATGACAAGAGATTCATATAGAGGATGGGAATTATCTTACATGTACGCAAGCGTTGCTATGGTTATGGCAGTGGTACCTTCAATAGGTTCAGCTATTGGCGGTTATATAGTAGAATATTCAAACTGGCAAACCGTGTTTAGGTTCTTAACTGTTTTAAGTACAAGTTTACTTTTTATTTATATAAAATTTTTACCGGAAACTAATGCTTATATTGGAGTTGCACGTAACAATAGGTTCCTTAGTGTTTTAAAAGTAGCCTTAAAAGACAAAGTGCTTCTTAGTTATGCATTCATGGTCGGCTCCTTTAATGGCATTTGTTTTGGATTTTATATTCAAGCGCCTTTTATCTTTATTGAAAATTTTAAAATGTCTCCCTCTCATTATGGCCGGTTATTTCTTTTTCTTAGTGGTATAAACTTGTTAGGTAGCGTAATTAGCAGAAGATTAATTAAAAAATTAATCAACACTTTCAAGGTAAAAACTATTGGTCTCGTCTTAAGCGTAATCGGTTGCATATTACTTTTACTCGGCTCATTTTTAATTGATAATAGTTCTACGGTAAATACAGTATCCCTACTCATTTTTACTCCTATGGCTATTCACCTGATGGGACATAGTCTGGTGGTTCCGATGCTTCTCCGTCATGCGCTTGAAGATTATTATAAAGTAACAGGGAGTGCCGGAGCAATTTTTGGATCTTTATATTACTTGATTACTGCATTAGTTAGTTTGATGATTTCTTCTCTGCACAGCAATACTATTAATAATTTTGCTATATTATTTGCAAGTTTGCTCTTTATTTGCCTTATCTTATTTTATAAAACGCTGCAATGGCGTAAAACGATGAACAAACCAGAATTCTACTAAATATTTTTGTAAAGAATACACAGTTTACACTAAGTGATTGCCTCCTCTGCAAAAAGATTTAACTCATCAATATTTCCTTTTGAGATATAAACCTCTGCTTTACTTGAAAAAACAAGAGTATGAGTTGCTACTGCATTGATAAAACTTCTATTATGGCTTACAAACATAATAGTTCCTTCGTATGCCGCTAGTGCTTCGCTCAAAATTTCGGTACTAATTATATCTAAATGGTTAGTTGGTTCATCAAGAAGTAAAAAATTAGCTTCTTGTACTAATAAACAAGCAAGACTCAGACGGCTTTTTTCACCACCCGATAAAATATTTACCTGCTTATAAACATCGTTGCCTCTGAATAAAAAAGAACCAAGTAATCCCCTTGCATTACCTTCTGAAAGTTCCGGATTAGAAGCTTTTAAGTTTTCTAGTACCGTTTGTTTCATATCCAAATACTCAGCTTGATCTTGAGCATAATATGCTATCTTTAGATTATGTCCGATCTTCATATTACCAGCTAAAAAGGGAATGTGGTTTACAACACTTTTAATCAAAGTAGACTTACCTAGCCCATTTGCGCCAACAATAGCAATTTTTTGTCCCCGCATAATTGTAAAAGATAGTTTTTTAATAAGAGGATTAGTATATCCTATAGCGCACTCTTCAAATGTTATTACTTCCTTACCGCTTTTCCGTTTAAGGGGGATTTTAATATTAATTTCTGCATCGTCTTTGTTGACTGTAATATTAGATGCGTCACTTTCAAGACGGGTTACCATTTTCATTTTACTACGGGCTTGCGTAGCTTTTGAAGCTTTTGCCCCAAATCTATCAATAAATCTCGATAGCGTTTCTATTTTACCTTCAATATTCTTTAATTCAGCAATCTTGTTTGCTTCCCTTAACTCGTACTGTAACAAGAAAGAGCTATAATTGCCTCGATATTCAGTTAAACTACCGTCCTTCAAGTGAAGAATAATATTAGGCAATCTATTTAATAACGATTCATCATGCGAAACAAAAAGTACCGTTCCTTTGAATTTTTTTAGGTAATTTTCAAGCCATACTATAGTTGGCAAATCCAGGTGATTAGTTGGCTCATCCAAAATTAAGAAATCTGGATTTTTTATCAAAATTTTGGCAATTTCTAACCTCATTTTCCACCCACCAGATAAAGCTTTAGGATGTTTTTCTAAATCTTCCTCTGTGAAACCTAGGCCTTGGAGTATCTTGGCGGCGTTATATTCAAATGAATATCCATCTTTACTGCGAAACAGATTTTCTAAAAATTCAAATTTTTCATACTTTTCATTACTAAAATTTTCTGCCATGTCCATATTAGCTTTATTCATATCAAGCATAATTTGAAATAACTCTTCATTACCTGACATACACTCAATAAGAATCGAATCTTTAGGATTAGGGTTAGGTTCCTGAGGAAGGTAACCTATAAGTTTAGATTTCGGCTGGGTAACACTGCCGTTATCAGGTTCGTCCAGATTACATAATATATTCAAAAGAGTAGTCTTACCTGCTCCGTTAACTCCAACTAGAGCTATAAGCCCGCTTTGCGGAAAATTATAATTTATGTTCTTTAGTACAAATTTCCCGTGAAAATTTTTAGATAGATTATTAAGTATTAACATATTCGGTCACTACAAAATTAAGGATTAAGGTTTATCAAACCATTTAAAAGTGCCGAATGAATTTAGAAATATCCCATGCGGCGCACAAACTAAGAATTTATGCGCCTACGCTACCCTGTAATATTTATTTCTTTTTTAGACATATTAATCGCTTTACCTATTAAAGCTTGTGGCTTCTCAATATTAGCAAACTTCTTATTAGTTTTCAAGGATAGAAAAATTCCTACCATTATACTTTATAAATTTATATTAATATTTATTGACTTTTAGTTATAATTTGTGTATTTAAATTAACCTTAAGTTAAATTAATTTTAATAAGAGGTAGGTTTTTTATGAAACGCAAAAAGAAAAAAACGGTAAAAAATCAGAGGCTATTATTAAACAGGAAAATAGAAAAATATTTAACTAAAGAAGAATATTACGACCTATTGAATAAGTCTAAAATCTCACTTCATATTAGTAAAATAGAGAGTGAGGGGATAAATATCTTTGCAAAATTAATAGAAAAAAATTTTATATCAGTCCCAGAGCTTAATTTCAGCAGTAGTTATGAATACGGTAAGGTTGATTTAGAAAAATTACAAACTTTAGCATACAGTTTAGAAAGAAATACTATTATCACTACACTGAATTTTAGTAAAAATCACATCTGCGAAAAAGGATTAACCTATTTCGCACGTATTATAGCTAAAAACATAACTATTACTAACCTTGACTTAAGTCTAAATAATAACGGCTTTATAAGCTCTAAAAAATCAGGTCTAGATGATTTCGGATTAAGTTTACAAATTAATAAAACTCTAAGCATTCTTAACCTTAGTTATAACAGCCTTAGAAAAGCAGGAACTGAGAAAATTATTAGAGGCTTAAAAAATAATTCCTCAATTAAGGAACTTAACTTAAGTGTTAACATCATAGGAGATGAAGGAGCAGAATGTATTAAGGATCTACTATCTACAAATAAAACCATTACGAAGCTGGATATTAGCGGGAATGCTTTTACTGATACCGGTATCTCAAAAATTGCAGAAGGCTTAGCAAAGAATGAGACTCTTAACACTCTTGATTTAAGTTTAAACCGCATAACTGATCAAGGAGTAGAGACTATAATAAAATCCTTAGAATCAAACACAACCCTCACTAAACTCGACCTAAGTTATAATAAAATAGGAAATAAAGGTGCAGGATTTATACTTTTATTTATAAAAGATCACCCAACGATTTATGTTGAAATTGCTCATAATGAGAATATTAGTGAATTTTTCAGAAATGCTATTGCGTTAAAAAACAACTCCAACAAAAAACTTAAGGCAGAAGCAGAAATTGCCACTACTAAAACTATTATCAAAAAACCTCTAGAAAAATACCAACCTACACCTTTAGATAAACCTCTAGAAAAAATAGAAGAAGAGATGGAAGAAAACGAAGTTACTTTCCACACAGGCTCTAATAAAGATATATTTTTAACAGATGCCGAACTTCCTCTTGAATTAACTAGTTCATATGATTCGGAGTTACCGGCTTTAATGCAATAATTTAATTGCTAACAATTTTATTTGCTAGTTGTAGCGATAAAAGTTTTATGTTACTATTTCAGGGTTCTTTTATAAATAGTGGCTACCTATAAGAACTACATATTAAAAAGATCTGTAAAACTTCTCTTTAAGAGGTATATATGTATGCAAAATTCCCAAAACACTATTTTATCTGATTACCAGGAAAAATTAGCTGAAACTTTTGAGCATATAAATTATCTAATTGATAATGATAAGGTAGATAACGCAAAAACTGCTCTCCTAGAATTGCATTTTGCAGATTTAGCCGATTTCCTAGATAATACCAATCATAGATTATACGACCTTATTTTACCTATAATCGCAGAAGATATAGAACCAGAAACTCTAGTCTGGTTGAGCGATAGTAATAAACAAGCTGCAATAGAAGCATTTGGAATTGACAAAACCGTTAAACTAATCAATCAGTTAGATATTGAAGACTGTATTGAGGTAATAGATACTTTAGATGAAGACTTAAAAGATAAAATAATAAAAAACTTAAATCCCGATAAGAAGAAACAAATAATTGAAGGCTTTAAATATCCGGAAAATACAGTAGGACGAATAGTTGAAAAACACTTCATTGCGTTTCAAGAAGACTGGTCGGTAGAACAAGCAATTGAGCATATCCGTAAAAGCAAAATTACTCACGATTTTCATGCTGGAATTGTAGTAAATAATAAATATCAACCTGTGGGAAACATATTATTATGTACGTTGGTTAAAAGCCTACCTACCGAACCGTTAATAAATTTAATGAATTCAGATTTTAAAATTGCCGAAACCAGTACCAAACTTGATGAAATAGCTTTTATATTCAAACAATATGCCTTAACTATTGTTCCGGTGGTAAATAAAAAGGGGAAGCTAGTCGGGAGCGTTTCAATAGATAATATGATCTACATTATTGAAGAACAAACGGAGAATGAATTTTTACACTTAGGGGGTATCAATACTAGCGATATATTTGATAATTTATATGCAACTGTAAAACATAGATTTCCATGGTTATTTATTAATTTAATTACGGCCTGCGCTACTTCCCTCGTTATTAATCAATTCAGCGAAACAATAGAAAAGTTAATTGCTCTTGCTACCATAATGCCTATTGTTGCTAGTATGGGCGGTAATGCAGGTACCCAGGCAATGACCGTTACCGTAAGAGCATTAGCAAATAGGGAAATAAAACAGATATACATAACAAAGGTTATTTTAAAAGAAATATTTGTCTGTTTATTAAATGGCTTGGCTCTCGCAATTATAGGATCATTAATCATCTATATACCTTTTTCTGACTTGAATTTAAGTCTTGTTTTTACTGCTGCCATAATAACTAATTTCACCGCTGCAGGGTTGCTTGGCTCTAGTATCCCGATCATCCTAGATCATTTTGATATTGATCCTGCAACTTCTTCCGGGGTAGTCCTAACGGCACTTACGGATGCACTTGGTTTTTTTAGTTTTCTTGGGCTTGCTTTTTTCTTTCTAGTTTAAAAAATTAAAAAATTACTTTTTATTACCCCCAAGATATGTTATAAATAAATGTACACATTTCAAGATAGAATTTGGTGTACTTTAATAAATTATTATACACTTATTAATGCAAATGAAACACGGTGGTAAAAGAAGCGGAGCAGGCAGACCGAAAGGACAGGGTAAATACGGGACCAGTACAAAAGCAATTAGAGTGCCTGAACATCTTCTGGAAGAGGTAAGAAATTACTCTATTAATGGTGGGTATAAAATCCCGCTTTTCAGCTCCAGAGTAGAAGCTGGTTACCCTTCTCTAGCTGATGATCATATAGAAGAAATGGTTGATATGAATTCTCTTTTAGTTGCTAATCCTAAAACAACTTTTTGTGTGAAGGTTTCTGGGTTATCAATGATAGATGCTGGAATTTACGAAGGAGATATATTACTTGTGGATAGTAGTATTAAGCCTGAGGAAGGTAAAATAATTATTGCCTCCATAGATGGGATGTTAACAGTTAAAAGGCTTGGTTTTATAGAGAAGAAACCTTACTTACTCCCGGCGAACCCAGATTTTGATCCTATCCCCATTTTAGAAAATTCAGAAGTTTACATTTGGGGAGTGGTAGTAAAAATACTTAGAAGTTTATAAGGAGGATTATAATTATGGCATTACAAATTTATGAAATCCAAAATATACAGAGTGCAAGAAAATATTTGTCCCTAACATCGGAACCTGTAATACTAAGTAATCCTCAAGGAAGTACTAGGTATTACGGCATGAGAGTAATTGATTATATTTTTAAGACACTCCAAAGTGAGTTTCCTGATAAAATAAAAGGAATAGTTGTTGATGCTTATGATGATTATTCTGCATTAGTAACTGCGAAAGAATTAGGTTACGATAATATAAAATATAATAATGAATTTGCTTAAGCATACAACTGATTTTAAATACAAAAATAATGGTTAGCTTAGAAATCAAGAATATAGTTAAGGAATGGCAAGCTTATCTTGAACTGCAAAAAAACTACTCTAAAAATACTAGAGAAGCATATTTAAATGATGTAACAGCTTATTTTGCTTTTATTAGTAATTATTCTGACGAGTCCGTCAATTTAAAATCTGTTTCCTCAGTAGATATAAGGCTTATTAGGAGCTGGCTATCTGATCGTAGATTTTCCGATTATAAGGCAAGTTCAAGTGCAAGAGCTTTATCTTCAGTAAAAAGCTTTTATAAATACTTAGAAAAGACACGGAATATTGTATGTCACTCAATATATACAGTATCTAGCCCTAAAAAAGCTAAAGTTTTACCAAAAGCACTATCTAAAGAAGATACATTATTTTCACTTGATAAAGTAGCCTCTTTAAACGAAACAAGGTGGATTGATTTGCGCAACAGAAGCCTTCTTACCTTAATTTATGCTAGCGGTTTGCGGATCTCAGAAGCATTATCACTAACAAAACAACATATTAAGGAACCCGAATACGTAAAAGTCATTGGAAAAGGCAATAAAGAAAGATTAATACCCTGGGTTGATAGTGCTAAAAAACTTATTCTAGAATACTTAAAAGCATTACCTTATGAAATATGCGAAAATGAACCAATATTTAGAAGTAAAACAGGTAAGATACTACACCGCTGTAACTTTAATTCTGAATTAGTTAAATTGAGACGTATTTACGGCTTACCGGAGCATTTAAGTTCACATTCATTTCGTCATAGCTTTGCAACTCATTTACTGGAAAATGGTGCAGACCTAAGATCCATTCAAGAGTTACTAGGCCACAAAAGCCTATCGACTACTCAAAAATATACTAAAGTTAATTTAACTCATCTAGAAAGTATATATAATAAATCCCACCCTGAAGCAAAAGCATCTTTAGATAAAAAATCGACTGACCAAAAATAAATTATTTAATCATTTTACCTTGCTTTCTTGTTGGCTTTTATACTATATTAGTCCTGTTTGTAAAAGGAGGTAAAAATGGATAAAGTTATTCTACCAGAAGGTTATAAACCCTCAGAAGATGAAGAATATATGAATCCAATGCAATTGGAATATTTTAAAACGAAACTTTTAAATTGGCGTAATAGTTTACTTGCTGAATCCCGGGAAACCTTAAATCATTTAAAAGAAGAAACCTGGAATGAGCCAGATTTAAATGATCGGGCCAGTGTTGAAACAGAAACAACTATTGAACTTAGAACCCGTGACCGTTACCGTAAATTAATTGATAAAATAGAATCTGCTCTTGAGAGAATCCATAGCGGCAATTACGGTTACTGTGAAGAAACAGGAGAAGCCATAGGTATCAAAAGACTTGAAGCAAGGCCTGTAGCTACTTTATGTATAGAAGCCCAAGAACGTCATGAGAATTATGAGAAAACTCATATTGATGAGGACCTTCTCGATTCCTAAAAAAAGTTTTAGTATAGTTCTATTTTTATTGTTGAAAGGATAAACGCTAATCCTAGGGTTTATTGTATGGTTAATCTATTGCGATAATTTACAGTTAGACTTGTCTAAGTTATAATTATATTTTGTGACTATTTATACAGGAAATTAGCTAATAATATATTCTTCTTAACTATGCTAGTTCAATTTTCTTGAGATATTTGTTACTTTTACTAATCCAAGAAGGCTTAACGCCAATAGGTTACTGCTATAAGTATGATGCTTGGGTGGCACCGTCAAGGTAATCAAAAAAGTATAAAAAGAGGAAAATTTGTTTAGGTTTTCTGGGGTTTACAAACTCTATTTGTCTAAAATTTATCAGAATTTCAATTAATTTGACGGGTCCATCCAATCATAACTTTTCCGCTCCTCAGTAGCTATTAGATTTACTATCTTTTACCGGTAAGTTCTATCAAGTCAATCCTAAACCGGAAGTATCACCGTAAAAGTTGCTCCCTTTTTTCCGTCACTTTCAGCCTTGATAGTACCGCCATGAACTTCCAGAATACGTTTGCAAACAGCAAGGCCGACGCCTCTTCCTCCTGCCGGTGTACGAGTTCTGGAGCTTACAGTAAAAGGCTCAAATACCTCATAGAGCTCTTCTTTAGGTATACCAATTCCTTCATCGGATAAACTTAAGCGTACATGATTCCTGTCTTGATTCAGGGTAATGCTAATCAGGCCTTTTTTACAATAACTAATAGTGTTGATAACCAAATTATCCAGTAACTGAATCATATAATTCCTGTCGGCATTGATCCCTATATTTTCTTCAATATCTAAAATAAATTCTCTATCTTCCTTATTCTCATCATACAGTTTACGACAGGTCTCTACCCTCTCATATACCAGATCACTAAAATTGAAATTTTCTTTCTGAAGTTTATAACGAGGTTTACTCAAATCAGACAGAGTGGCAAGGTTCTCATCAAATACTCTAAGGTTATGGGCACTTTTTACGATTACATCAATAGCCTGCTTTTTCTGGTTATCAGTTAGCTTATCATAACCGGTTTGCAGGGTTTCAGCCATGCTGATTACTCCGGTCATAGGCGCATGATATTCATGATTCATATTACGGATAAATTCAGTTTTAAGAGCCAATGCTTCTTCTACTTCTTTCTGTTGATTATGTATACGGCCATTCAAGTGTTCATTTGTTTTTTCAGTAAGCTCTTGATACTCTTGTTTAGGCTTAAAGAAAACTATTAGAATACTGCTAACTAAAAGCAATACATACATTATTTTAAACTGTAACCCTACCTCTATGGCCGCGCTTAAATCATCTACTCCCATATGCCACTTATAGGTTTCTACACTTAAAAATACTGTAGAACAAACCATGAATATTGCTACCTGCCATCTAACTAACAGAGCAATAATTATAATATTAAGTATAAATATCATAAGCTGAAATTGCCCAAAGTTACTTACTATTATTAACAACGTTGGGGCAAATATCAGCACATACGGTAATATGAGGTTCCAGGCAATAACAATAAATTTTTCCTGTTTAAAGGTCGGTGGCCAAATTGGAAAAGTAAGAAGTATTGAAGAAGATACAAGAACCGTGTGATAAATAAACTCAAGTATTTCTTTATGTTCAAGCTGAATATTTTTAGGCATGGAATACATTGTTGAGAAAACTGAGATAATACAGAAAAGGCCAAATAAAGGATAAATATAATCGTGTTTTGGAGTATTTTTTTTACAAAAGCTCCAGAAGTTAAATTCCTGTATTGCTTTCATCAACTTACGCATTTTTCTCTTGCGCTCATTCCTTACAGCCAGCAAAGGCTCTTTATCCTTAATTCCTACCCACCCTCCCGGTTCCTTTAAACAATAATGACCGGTAATGAGCGCAACAAAGTGAGCTATTATTCCCGGTATTGCACTATCAGCCCAATCAAGTAAATACATCCTCCACAGAACTACCGCAATAACTCCACTGGCCATACCTATTAATACACATCGGCCTGATGTACGGAATCCAAATATAGCTAATATTAGAGGCACAGAAACTACCGGCATGTAAAAACTCCAGGTAAATGTCATTAATTCTAATACACCTTTTTGGAAGGCTAACCAAAAACACAATACCCCCGTGAAAATCGAAAAAAGTCTTGATACCAACAACTCTTTAAGCTCTACCCACTTTATTCCCAAAGGTTTACAAATATCATGAGCAAATATCACGGAAGCAGAATTTGCGTAGGAGTCTGCCGTAGACATAATAGCAGCCATAATACCGGCTCCTATGATTCCTTTTAGACCTACATAACTATATTTACTGATGATATAGTTAACCAAATTATTGGAATCAAGATTGGGATTACTAACTCGTAATAAGCTTCCAATCCAAAACAACATCAATAAAATCATTAGACATATAACACCTGCTACAATAAAAGATTTGGATACTTGAGCAGTATTTTTAGCAATTAGTATTCTTTGAAAGACAGCAGGATCTAATTCAGGAAAAAGAAATACAAGAAATAATAATATTAACGGTAAAAACTTTGGATTATCATAATTAAAAACCTGCGTAAAATCGAAAAGCGGATCATTGGTAAGTGATTGGAATGTTTGTTCCGGATAACTTATAGTACCCCAAATAATTAAAGATATTATTGGTATGATACTACCAAACATAAATATCTGAATCAAATCCGTAAATGTTACGGATTTGATTCCTCCCCAAGTTGAGTAAGTAGTTATTATAATAGCAGCTATAATTACTGAGTAAAAACTCGAAATATTAAAAAACAGCTGCAAAATATTTGCCGAAACTTTAAACTGTATTGCTACCGTACCTACACAGAAAAAAATACTCATGACTGAAGATATTAACCTTACGTGCTTGCCGTACATGTTTCCCATGACTTCGGCTATGGATAAAGCACCAAGGAATTCAGCCATTCTTATTGCAAAGAAACTTCCTATAATAATAAACATTAAACCATTACCTAATGCCGGAACAATGTAATATAACCCTTCCTTATAGCTCCCAATTATATTCATCGAAAATACACCGGCACCGATCCAAGTGGCCAAAATAGTTGCGGCAATGGTAGCAGTACTGAAATTTCTATTGCCGATAGCATATTCCTTGATATTTTTGATTCCTCGGCTGTAAAATAAACCTACTGCAAGGTTAATTACTAAAAATCCAATAAAAATTACTGAATCCAAATCCATGTTAAAATTCATCCCCTTTCTCCATTTATTACTATTAAAGAATTTTTATCATGCTGATGGTTGGGATATTATGGAAATAGACTTCTCCATTTTCCTTAAAACCGAACTGTTGGTAAAACTCCGATAGGACTTTATCACTTATATAGAGCCTTATTATTTCTGCCTTTCGGCTATTTCTTACTTCATTAATAACCCGTTTCATGAGTTCCCTTCCGTACCCCTGATTCCTGTATTCCTTAATAACCGTTACCCTGGCTAAATCTGCTGTACCGTTTTCATACATTATTCTAACTATACCAATTATCTGTTTTCCCTGTACAAGCACGTAATGATTACCTTTTATATCGGTTATGCTAAATTCTTCCTTGATTTTTCTCTGATATTCACCGAGATAAACTCTACATCTGATAATCAGATAAGTTATCAAGTAACCCAAAGTATAAAAATAAACCTGTTTAAGTAATAACATAACTTTAGCGCATTTTACCTTTGAATAAAATTAATGTTAATTTTATTTATACATGAACAAATTCGCAGGTTCCATACCTAATTTAATTTTTAGTTGTAAGAGTATAAAACTTATAATAGCCTGTTTAGACGCATTGCATACTTCGGTACATATAAAATATATTTAACTACACAAAGAAGCTGCAACAGGAGGATATAGAGAATCTAGCTATTAAACGATGGCTCCTCGGGCCGGATTCGAACCAGCGACCGAACGGTTAACAGCCGTTTGCTCTACCACTGAGCTACCGAGGAATAAGAAAAAAATTATTTTGCTAAAACTGCTCTATGGATACAGAATAGCTAAACCTTCCTCCTTATAACAAAAGTTTTTTGTCGGGTCTATAGTTTTTTTATTTAAATATTTATTTTATAGGTTAAGTATGTAGAAAAGTCAGCTTATAAAACTTTTCAGAATTTCTCTTAAGACTTTTTATTTTACTTTTCAATTTCCTTTTTTAAATATAGGTTAGATCAATAATTTTATATAAAAACAACTTATAGTGCAGATAATAAAAGTTCTCATTCCAAAAGCCGGCTTATTTCCTTTAGATTATAAAATCTCCAAAGATATTAATATAGAAGTAGGAGATTTAATTATTGTTCCTTTTCGCAGTAAAAACATAACCGGAATAGTTTGGGAAACAAATTGCCCTCCTAGTGATAAGAAGCTTAAAATAATCGATCCAACTTTAAATCCCACTGGTAGTAATTATAAAAATATTGGTCTTGCCAATATTGAGCTGATTAAAAAAGCAAGTAGCTATTATCTGGCTTCACTTGGTTCTATTGCTAAACTTGTCATACCTTTTGATATAAATCCCCAAGCTATTCAAACTGAAAGTGAGGAATTTTCTGGAGAGCATTTATTGCCAAATTTATCAGAAGAACAGGCCGGTACTCTAAATTTTATAAAAGCAACGACAAAACCTGTTTTATTAAAAGGCGTAACCGGTTCAGGTAAAACGGAAGTATATTTTTATTTAGTGGCAGAAACGATAAAAAAAGGAAAACAATCACTGATAATGCTCCCTGAGATTTCTCTAAGCTCCCAAATAATAAAGCGTTTTACCCAGCGTTTTGGATTTAAACCTGCTGTGTGGAATTCAAGCATTAGTAAAACTCGCAAGAAGAAGATTATGCAAGGTATATTAAGCGGTTCAACTACAGTTGTAATAGGTACCAGAAGCGGTCTGTTTTTACCTTATAAAAGCCTAGCATTAATTGTGGTAGATGAAGAACATGACGCTTCCTACAAGCAGGGAGAAGGAATCTTATATAATGCCCGTGACATGGCAGTGTTAAAAGCGCATTTATTAGCTGCTTCAGTAGTTTTAGTTTCAGCAACACCTTCAATTGAAACTATTTATAATGTCCAGCAGGAAAAATATTCAATGGTAGAGCTTAAAAGTCGTTTCAGCGATGCTACCTTACCTGAAGTAGAAATTATAGATATGCGGAATATTGAGCTAGAGCAAAATAACTGGCTTTCAAAACCATTAATTACCGCAATTAACAACACGCTAGAACAAGGAAATCAGTGCTTACTGTTCCTAAATAGAAGAGGATATGCCCCCTTAATGTTATGCAAAGCTTGTGGTTATAGATTTCAGTGCAGCAAATGCTCCGCATCAATGGTAACCCATAAAAGTAGAAAATTAATGGAATGCCATCATTGTGGGATTGTAAGTAAAATTTATGACACTTGCCCGGAATGTCACCACGATAATTCGTTAATTTTATGTGGGCCAGGAATTGAAAGAATTGAGGAAGAGGTAAAAAGGCTTTTTCCAGATTCACGGATAAAAGTAATAAGCAAAGATCAAAATACAAAAACAAATCAGGTACAAACCCTATTACACGAAATGGAAATCGGTAATATTGATATATTAATCGGCACGCAGATCGTTACGAAAGGCTATCACTTTCCAAAACTTTCTTTAGTAGGAGTAGTTGATGCAGACCTTGGATTTTTAGGAGGTGATCTAAAATCCGTAGAAAAAACGTTTCAATTACTACATCAGGTAGGAGGACGAGCAGGCCGTGAGCAAAATACCAAAGGAAAAGTGCTATTACAAACCTATTTCCCTGAAAACAAAGCCTTAATCGCCCTTACTCAAGGTAAAGAAAAAGAATTTATTGAAATGGAAATGCTCTCCCGAAAAGAAGCCCAAATGCCTCCGTTTACAAAAATGGCAGTTATAAATATCGCAGGCAAATATCAGGAAAAAACCTGCTCTATAGCCAATTATATAGTCCAAAAAGCCCCTATTAGTTCAGCAAGAATATTAGGACCCGCTGAAGCCTTAATATTTAAGCTCTCCGGACGATATAGATATAGAATATTAATAATTTGTGAAAGAACTTTTAATATTCAAAAATATATTTCTCTATGGTTTGGTAATTGTAAAATTCCATCATCATTTCAGATTAAAATAGACATAGATCCTTATAATTTTTATTGATTTCTCTAACTATTTAAAAGTAGTTAACTTTTAAATATAAAATTAGCAAATATGCCACATATAAACTTTTAGTCTAGTATATTTTGATAGTTAGCTATAACTATAGGTTGACATTAACAACTATTAGTTACTACAAACACCACACACTAAAAGTTATAATAAAAATGAAAGTACAACCAGTTATACTAGCAGGAGGAAATGGTTATCGATTATGGCCATTATCTCAAAAAACCAAGCCAAAACAGTTTATAAAAAATTTTGCTAATCTAAGTTTATTCCAAAACACCGTAATCCGTAATAGCTATTTAGGAACACCTTTAATAATGGCTAATATTAATAATCAGGAAATTGTGATTAAACAGCTGAAGGAAATAAACGTCTACGCTAAGATAATTTTTGAACCAGATTCAAAAAACACTGCTATATGTGCATTAGCCGCAGCATACTATGCAAAACGCCAAGGATACGATACTGTAGTTCTTATTCCGTCCGATCATCGTATCGAGGATTGGTTAAATTATAGAGATAGTTTAAATATAGCCCTAAAAGCTACCAAAAAATACAAATTTAGTGTAATAGGTGTATCTCCCACTTCTTCTAACACAAACTTTGGTTATATCAGAGCAAACCAGCAAATAAACAAGTATTTATATTTAGGAACTCAATTTATAGAAAAACCTAATAAAGAATTAGCTAAAAAATTAACTGCTTTGCCGGAGTATTTCTGGAATTCTGGAATTTACATTTTTAATATTGATTATATTTTAAAGCTGACAAACCAACTTATTCCAGTAGTAAGTAGAAAATTATCGACAATATTTAACTCGAATTTGAATACAAAAAATATAGTCAAATTAAATAAAGAGGCATATACTAGTTTGCCTTCGGTGTCTTTCGATCACGCTATTTCTGAAAAATTAAAAAAAATTGCACTTATTAAAGCTAATTTCAAATGGAATGACTTAGGAACGTGGGAAAGTATGTGGAATCTTGATAAAACTACTAACAAACTGTCTCCCGTTAAAGGACAAGGAATGGTAGTTACTCATAATGTTAAAAATTCTTACATTAATTCGGATGCCAAAAAAACTGTTGCTATTGATTTAAAAGATATATTAATTATTTTTAAAAACGGCCAACTCCTTGTGGCCAATAAAAATTCTACAGAATTTATTAAACCATTAGTTATTGATAGTAATTAAATTCGTAAATAAAAGCCTGTATTATGGTATTCGAAAATTTATATATTTTTTTACACCCTAAAACACATGAAGGTAAATTATGGGTATAAAACATTCTCTCCGGAAAAAAATTTTAGCAGAGAGGACTTTATTTAACCGAGATAAACTCTGGGCAGAAAATAAGTTAATTGTAGAAAATACTAAATTAGTGATTAACTCTTTATATGGCAATTTGTCAAATAAGCATAGAAAGCTCATAGAGAAAGAAACTGACAACTGTAGCATGGTTAAAGTTACAAATTCCGTAGGCTTATATTTGCCCCTTAAAGGAGAACCAGATTTAACTAGCCTTTTAGGTAATAATTGGGCATTTTGCTTGCCTAAAATAAATGGTGATAAAATAGAATTTGTACCTTATCAGAAAGGGATACAATTGGAAAAAGGAACAAGGGGAATTAAACATCCCCTTTCTGATAGCACTTTAATCCCAAGTATAATTGTTGTGCCAGGTTTAGCTTACTGCCAGAAAGGTTATAGACTGGGATTTGGTTCTGGATGTTATGATAAGTATTTCTCTCGGCATATAATTAATACCTTAACAATCAAAATAGGTGTATGTTTTGATAAATATCTGTTAGAATCTCTACCAATTGAAAAGCATGACATAAAATTTAACTATGTCATTACAGAGAACACCATTCTGAAGCTATAATAATTGTATGATGTTTACTATTTTTGATATTGCCGTTTTTACCGTTATTGCCGTTTCAACAATTATGGGCTTATACAAAGGTTTGCTTGGTATGGCTATAAATCTCGCGGGTTTTGTAGCCTCCATTGCTGCGGCAATTTTTCTGTTTCCATATGTACAAATTGCCCTTGCAAAACATATCGAGAATGAACTGCTTTTATCAATTCTTAGCGGTACCATATCATATATTTGTTCTCTATTTATTTTAACGTCTATTACCTCAAAAATTGGCGATATACTTAGCGTAATTAGCAGTGGTTTTGTCGATCGCACTCTAGGTGCTATTGCTGGTTTGTTTAGAGGTTTGATTATTTCGACGGTCATATTTGTATTAGCTGCTATTTTCTCTTCCGGAGCATATGTAAAAGCCGAAAATGTTGAAGAGATAGTATCTAACCTTAACTCCGAGAAATACCCAGATTGGCTTAATGATTCCAAAACAACCGAGTATCTGGAAATATTATTAAAAGAATTACTGGCTTTATTACCTGAAAATACCCTTCAATCGATTAAATTGCCAAAACCAGAAGTAAAAGTAGAAAAGGGACAGGAGATTATAGATAACATAAAAAGAAGAAAGGGAGAGAACACTAACCCTTAAACAAAAAGTTTAACACCTATAAAAGAGAATTTATAGAAAACTACAAGAAGCGTAGAAAATTAATACTTAAACAATTTTTTATATCACCTAATTATAATAATGGAGAAGTATACCCTTAAAGAGCACTTTTTAGAACTTAAAAAGCGGTTTTTTATAATTATCGCTTCTTTTATTTGTGCATTTATATTTTGCTATTATTTCAGTGATTATATATACAACTTTATTTTAGAACCTTTGGCAGAAGTAACAAGTAATCATAGGAGGAAAATAATTTATACCGGTATGGCTGAAGCTTTCTTCACATATTTAAAACTTAGTTTGTGGACGGCATTTTTAATAATAATTCCGGTTGTATCCTATCAGTTATATCGATTCATAGCCCCTGGCTTACTAAAAACCGAAAAAACTATCATCCTACCTACGTTAGTAATATCGCCTTTGCTATTTTACCTAGGCGGGATTTTTGTTTTCTACTTAGTAATACCGAATGCTTGGCAGTTTTTTTTAAGTTTTGAAGACCAAGATTCAACCATACCTATTATTCTCGAAGCTCGCATTAGCGAATACTTATCTGTAGTAATGCAGCTTATTACAGCTTTTGGGTTGGCTTTTGAACTTCCTGTTATAATGTTGATATTAAGCGTATTAAAATTAGTTTCAGCTCAAGGTTTAAAAAATAAAAGAAGATTAGCTATTGTAATAATTTTTATTATTGCTGCTATTCTGACGCCGCCGGATGTTCTAAGTCAGATATCCCTTGCAATACCACTAATTCTATTATATGAAATTTCAATCGTAATATGTAACCTTGTCGAAAATAGGAGTAAAAAAAATGCTGGATATTAAGTGGATTAGAGAAAATAAAGAAGAATTTAATGACTTACTCTTAAAAAGAGGAATAAAAGTTAATACCGAAGAAATTATTAAATTAGATGAGGAGAAGCGTCAATTAATTACCCTTATCCAGGAATTCCAGCAGGCAAAAAATAAAAAATCAAAAAAACTCGCTAGTTTAAAGGGAAAAGCATCCAGAGAATTCGAAGATATAAAAAGAGATGTAGAACATATTAACGATAAATTAGCAGAACTAGGCAAATCAATAACCTTTAGTGACAAATTAAAAGATATTCTAGATACAATTCCTAACTTACCAGCCCCGGATATTCCATATGGTGTGGATGAGAGCATGAACAAATTCATTCGTGATTTTAAGAAGCCTATTGAAAATAAGTGGGCTAAAGAACACTTTGATCTTGGTCTGGACTTAAACATGATGGATTTCGAACAAACCGCTAAAATTTCAGGTAGTAGATTTGTCACTCTCAAAGGGCAATTAGCTCATTTAGAACGTGCTTTATTTAATTTTATGTTAGATACTCATACTACAGATTTTGGATTTGAAGAAATTTCTCCACCTACATTAGTTAGACCTGAAGCTATGTATAATACGGCTCAATTACCGAAACTAGCTGATGAATCATATATAACTAGCGATAATAAATTCAGGCTTATTCCTACCGGAGAAGTACCGCTAACAAATATGGTAGCAGATAGCATTTTACAAAGAGAAGAACTGCCGATTAGATATGTAGCTTATACGAATTGTTATAGATCGGAAGCTGGAAGTGCCGGTAAAGATACAAGAGGAATGATTAGAAACCATCAATTCGGCAAAGTGGAGCTTGTAACAATTACTACCCCGGAGGAATCGGAATTTGAACACGAATATATGCTTAACGCTGCCGAAGAAATCTTAAAAAGACTAGATATTCCTTACAGGGTAATGCTACTTTGTACCGGTGATATGGGATTTCATGCAAAGAAAACATATGATATAGAAGTATGGCTTCCAGGACAAAATAAATATAGGGAGATATCTAGTATATCTAATTGTGGTGATTTTCAGGCACGAAGAATGAGAGCTCGCTACAAAGAAATTAATGCTAAAGAAACTCAATTCGTCCACACTTTAAACGGGTCAGGTCTTGCTGTAGGGAGAACATTAGTTGCTGTACTTGAAAATTACCAAAATGAAGACGGGTCCATAACGATTCCAGAAGTTTTAGTACCTTATATGAATGGAAAAACTGTAATTCGTCGAAGTTAGTTTTTTGATTGTTGGCAATTGCAGTTTTCTTCATTCAATTAATTCTAGAGAGTTTAAAAATGCAGCTTTTAATTTCTCTTCCTATTGACGAAAAGCGTATAATAGCACAAAAGTTGAAAAGATATTTTACAAATTGGATACAAAAGGTAGTTGTTGAGAGATTTTATGTGTGCAACGTTACTGCACAAAAAAGTGCAGTATTAAAATGAAAAATTGTTCTAGCTACTTTATATTACCTGATAGATAAATTGTTAGTTCTATAACTTTTCCCATCTCAAAACTACATTACTAGGATGTTAGATTAAAAAAAAGATATAAAAGACATACAAGATAATAAAATTACATCTTTAGATTATAGAAATGTTAATATTAGCAATACAGAAGGCCTAGAACTAGCTGAGGCTCTACAAAACAATTATTCTGTAAAATCAATTATAATAGACGCAAAGAAATTAGATGGTCAAGTGTTAAACGCAATCGTAATAAGCTGTACCAATAATTTATCAACAACTGTAAATCCTTTGGGTGATTATAAGTTTGGTTTAGATGAAGAATTTAACCATACCACTAATTCGGCTAAAAAATACCACATTTATAGATGTGTAACACATGGTTTAGAATGGGGTGGCAGTTTTGAAATGCTAACATTCGCAAAAGAATACAAACAAAAAGCTACTTCTAAAATTTTAAAAGTTTTAGCTTGTCCAGCCATTTATAATAATGGTGCAAAGATAAAAAAAGTTATGTCGTCTCCACTAGTAGAGAAGGATGTATATGTTGATATTGGCAGAATGATTGACCAAGATACTTGCATCAATTTTAAGATGGCTATGGACGATGCCCTTTATAACAGAAAGACTGACGATACAGACAGCCATGAACAGGTTGAATTAGGTGGGGAGTCTTCAGATTGTATTTTGCTCTAATGTTACCAGTAAATTAAAACAGCTATGTTAAATCTATAAACTATAGCCTTCTTATACCTTATAGTAAGTACTTTAACCCTTCTCTAATAATAATTTTATTTTTCCTAGTATTTTAAAAATTCCCAGATTTTTTCTCTATAAATTATACATCATGTTTTATAAAGGCAGAACCTATCACAAACTAAAAGAACTAGTTTGACTATTCTTATAATTTAATTTAAAATAAATCATTCCATTCTCAGTTAAGTGATTCATTAACTCATAGAGCTCAATAAAATGATTTAGGCACTAACGCTATGTCTGATTTTGCAATCATATCTGATTCTTAAGTTCCACAGGACAAATAATTAACTCTTCTTATTTTTACTTTTTATTTAACTTTGTTTAATTAAAACCGGTTTTAACTAAATTATAAACCGCTATATAAAAATAATAATATTTTATTAACAACATGAACAAAAATTTACCATTTTTATTTGTTATATCCTTACTTACATGTTGTATTGAAATTGATATTTCAGTACCAAGTTTTCCTGATATTTCCGATTATTTTAATATTTCAGATGGTCTCACGCAAATGACTATCGCTGTCAATTTTTTTGGATTTTGCTTATCAAGCGTTGCTTACGGCCCTTTATCGGATTGTTACGGAAGAAGAAATGTAATGCTGATTGGTAATGCAATCATGTTGATAGGAGCAGTATTGTGTGTAGTTGCACATAGTATTGAGTTATTACTGATTGCAAGATTTATTCAAGGGTTTGGGGCAAGCACATCTGCCGTAGTAGTATTTGCAATGATCGCAGACGTTTATGAAAGCGAAAAAGCTGCTAAATTAATTGGGGTTATGAACTCCTTAATTACTGTTTTTATGTCTATTGCTCCTATAGCCGGAGGATTTATCAATAATTTAGTAGGATTTAGAGGTAATTACTTCATAATTGCTTTAGTTTCTCTGATTTCATGGATTATGCTTTATTTCCAGTTACCCGAAACAAAAAAAGAAAAAAAACTTTTAGAAATAAAAGCTATAGCTAAAAACTTTTATACCTTAGCTACTGACAAAAGATTCTTGTATACTTCCTTAACCCCTAGCTTAACCTATAGCGGATATATGAGTTTCATTGCTTGCGCGCCCTTTTTATATATTGAAACTTATAACCTACCAATCATGTATTATGCTATTAATCAGGGTATTATCATCGCTATATTTTCCATATTTAGCATGTATTCCGGACGCATCACTTCTTACCTGGGAGAAAAAATTTGTGTAGTTTACGGTACTAGTTTTCTTTTTCTTGCAGGAGTATCCGGTTCATTTATAGGATTTTTATTTCCCAAATCACCTTTTTTAACCACAAGCTTTATGATAATTTATTCAATTGGGGCAGCGATAACTTACCCCATAATTTTTGCTAAATCCTTAGACATTTTTCCGGAAATCAGAGGTACAGCATCCTCGACCATAATGGCAACTAGATCCTTGCTTTGTGCATTATTTATAGCATTTACGAGTTATATTTATAACGGGACATTACTAAATATCTCACTTGGCCTATTACTTAGCAGTCTTCTTACGGTATTTTTTACTTTTAGATTGCTTAAGTTGATTGGTTTTGCTACAAAAAAGAACTAGACTATAATAAATACAGCTCCATGAAAAAACAAATAACCTATCCTAAATTTATACCACGGCTTTTTTCTATGACTATAGATTTAGTAATTTTGTCGATTGCGTTAACACCACTCATGAACATTATTTCTCGTTACATTTTCATTTATGCCTTTTACCAATTTTTTGTAGATTTCTCGATTGATATTCGCAATACCGAGGCAATGATCGAAGCAGTAAAAATGCCGGAATTTGCTTCTTACATTTCTGCTACTCGATTTTTTGGTTATATTGCAGTATTATTCATATTAAACACTTTATTCATGGGAATATATTTCGTTTTCTTCTGGCACAAATTTGGAGCGACACCAGGTAAAATGATTATGCGCATGAAAATTGTTGATGCTACCGATTATTCTAGGCCTTCTATCTACCGACTTTGTAAAAGGTTCTGCAGTTATATTACTATAATTATCGGCATTTTTAATATGCTTATAAGCAAAACCGGCCAAGCTACCCACGATAAAATAGCACATACCGTCGTGATAAAAAGCTAAGTAAGCAAGACTCTTTCCTCTTTTTATTTTGCATTTTATTACTTCTATCTATAAAATTGGTTTTTTAGAATAAATAATATAAATAAGTTATTAAAGATGAACATTCACGAATATCAAGCAAAGCAGGTATTGAAAAAATATGGTGTACCAACTTCTCATGGAATTGTTGCCTTAAAAGCTGATGATATTGATAATTTATTAGATAATTTTAACGCCGATATTTATGTTGTTAAGGCTCAGATTCATGCAGGTGGACGAGGCAAAGCAGGAGGAGTTAAAGTAGTCAAAAATAAAGAGGAAGCAAAAAAACACGCTCATAACATGATGGACACAAAACTGGTTACTCATCAAACAGGTCCAGCCGGTCAAATAGTAAAAAGAGTTTACATAGAATCAGGTTGCAACATTGCTAAAGAATATTATTTTAGTGTAGTACTTGATAGATCCACCAGCAAAATTACTTTTATGGCATCAACTGAAGGAGGTGTTGATATCGAGGAAGTAGCATTACATCACCCGGAAAAAATAATAAAAATCTCAGTAGACCCCGTTATGGGAATACAACCTTTTCATTGCCGTAGCATAGCTTTTAGACTTGGTTTCTTAGGAGATCAGCTAAAACAAATGATGAAAATTGCCGAATCAGCTTACAATGCCTTTATAGGAACTGACGCATCGCAAATAGAAATAAACCCCTTGGTAGTTACTACAGAAGGAAATTTACTTGCTCTTGATGCAAAAATTAATTTTGATGATAATGGCTTATTTAGGCATCCAGAAATTGCTACGCTCAGAGACGAAGATGAAGAGGATCCTTTGGAAACTAGAGCAAGCAAAGCTGATCTAAATTATGTCAGAATGGATGGCAACATTGGTTGTATGGTAAATGGTGCAGGCCTTGCAATGGCTACTATGGATATCATAAAATTATATGGCGCATCCCCTGCTAATTTTTTAGATGTAGGAGGAGGAGCTGATAAGGAAAGAGTTACCGAAGCTTTTAAAATTATCATGTCGGATAAAGCTGTAAAAGGAATATTAGTTAATATATTCGGGGGCATTATGCGCTGCGATATCATTGCAGAAGGAATAATTGCTGCTGCAAAAGATGTTAAGTTAGATGTACCTCTTGTAGTTAGGTTAGCGGGAACAAATTTTGAACTAGGCAAGGAGATACTAGCTAATTCAGGATTAAAGATAATTGCAGCTGATGATTTAGCTGATGCTGCTGAAAAAATAGTAAAAGCTATATAAGGATAAATAAAATGTCGATATTAATTAATAAGGAAACAAAAGTAATATGCCAGGGTTTCACCGGCTCTCAAGGTACGTTTCATTCAGCCCAAGCAATTGAGTACGGAACAAAAATGGTAGGGGGAGTTACTCCTGGTAAAGGCGGACAAACTCACCTTGATTTACCTGTTTATAATACTGTACAGGAAGCAGTTGATAGAACCGGTGCTAATGCAAGCGTTATCTATGTTCCACCGCCATTTGCAGCTGATTCGATTTTAGAGGCAATAGCAGCAGAAATTGAACTAGTAATCTGTATTACCGAGGGTATACCTACTATTGATATGCTTAAGGTCAAAAGAGCATTAGTAGGTTCAAAAACAAGGTTAATAGGCCCTAACTGTCCGGGAGTAATAACTCCGGGTGAATGCAAAATAGGTATCATGCCTGGCCACATTCATAGAAAGGGGAAAATCGGCATAGTTTCAAGATCAGGAACTTTAACTTATGAGGCAGTAGCCCAAACCACAGCTGTGGGTCTTGGACAATCGACATGCGTTGGAATTGGAGGAGATCCAATAAACGGTACTAGTTTTATTGATTGCTTAGATATGTTTCTTAAAGATGAACAAACCCAAGGGATTATTATGATCGGCGAAATTGGCGGATCGGCTGAAGAAGAAGCAGCAGAATTTATTCAAAAGTCTAAAATTAAGAAACCAATAGTCGGTTTTATTGCAGGGGTAACTGCTCCTCCTGGAAAAAGAATGGGACATGCTGGAGCCATAATATCTGGAGACAGAGGCTCAGCAGAAGATAAATTTGAAGCTCTTAAAATGGCTGGTATAAAAATTTCAAAATCTCCCGCCGAAATCGGAAAAACAATGAAAGCTTTAATTACATAACCTTTGTCCTAAAAAATACATACGGGCTAATCTATAAAAAGAGAGAAATCTATCATTTTATCTTAGCTGGATTAGCCTACTTATACTAGCTAGAGATATAGCTATGACATTTGCATATTTGCTAATATTATCTGCTAGCAGCTATAGATAAAATGCTTTTTGAATTAAGTCTTGTTCAGTAGCAGGTTAAATATCTCCTACTGAAAAAGTACTGCAACACGCTTGATAAAAACAATCGAGCTAATAAAAATATAAGAGAGTTTTCAGTTTTCATAACCGCTCTTTCCTTTCATTCTATTTTACTAAATTCTTATTATATTTCTCTTTACTTTATTGAACTAAAACCCTACCACCAAGTAGTCTTTCGCGCTAGCTATCTATTGATTAAGGTTTCGTCTTTTGTAAGTTCTTTCTTTTCACTTTTACGGTAAAACTATAGCATTATTATATCCTTGTCAACACCGGGTGAAAACTGATACAGATTTTTTATATCCGCCGGTTAAAAATTGATACAGCGTTATAAAAAATAATCCGTTTTAAGCCATAACATTTTTCTCCTGTTTGTTAATAATCCCTGACG
>Ga0194130_10002015_pt1 | contig 30621 bp, 26 predicted proteins | sample TA2KigsurfametaG_FD_160084 | JGI IMG/M metagenome (GOLD analysis project Ga0194130, IMG submission 160084) | Freshwater microbial communities from Lake Tanganyika, Tanzania - TA2015050 Kigoma 12 surface | ecosystem: Environmental > Aquatic > Freshwater > Lake | place: Tanzania: Lake Tanganyika...
CACGCATGAACGCCGCAACCATGCTGGGCCAATCCAAAAACGCCTATCAGGCCGAAATCGACAGCGCTTGCGAACTCATCGACTTTTGGCGGTTCAACGTGGCCTACATGCAAGAAATTTATGCCCAACAGCCCAACAGCTCCAAAGGCGTTTGGAACCGCTTGGAGCAGCGGCCTTTGGAGGGATTTGTATTTGCCTTAACTCCCTTTAACTTCACCGCCATTGCCGGCAACCTGCCTACTGCACCGGCCATGATGGGAAATGTTGCGGTTTGGAAACCCGCCAATTCTCAAATTTATTCGGCCAACGTAATTATGCAAATCTTGCACGAAGCGGGTCTGCCCGACGGAGTCATCAATCTGGTGTATGCCGACGGCCCCGTGGCGGGCGATGTTATTTTCAGCCACCCCGAATTTGCCGGCATTCACTTTACCGGCAGCACCGGCACCTTTCAGCACATTTGGAAAACCATTGGCCAAAACATACACGTGTACCGTTCGTATCCCCGCATTGTGGGCGAAACCGGCGGAAAAGATTTTGTGGTGGCCCACCCCAGCGCTCCGGTACAGCCCTTGGTGGCAGCCTTGTCTCGTGGCGCCTTTGAATTTCAAGGTCAAAAATGCTCGGCCGCCAGCCGGGCTTACATTCCTCAGAGCCTTTGGCCCGAAGTCAAGGCAGGACTGTTGGCCGACATAAGCAGCTTTTCCATGGGAGGAACCGAAGATTTTGGGAATTTCATCAATGCCGTTATCGACGAAAAAGCCTTCAACAGCATAACGGCCTACATTGAAAAGGCCCGGGCCGTACCCGGCAACGAAATTATAATTGGTGGCAAGTACGACAAGAGCAAAGGCTACTTTGTTGAGCCGACGGTGGTGCTGAGCAAGGACCCCAAAAGCATCACCATGGAAGAGGAGATTTTTGGACCGGTGTTGACCATATATGTGTATGCCGATTCGGAATTGGATGCCACCTTAGATTTGGTAAACACCACCTCGCCCTATGCGTTAACGGGGGCCATTTTTGCCCGCGACCGCTATGCGGTTCAACACATGACAGAAAAGCTGAGAGATGCGGCGGGCAATTTTTACATCAACGACAAGCCCACGGGCGCCGTGGTGGGTCAACAGCCTTTTGGTGGAGCTCGGGCTTCAGGCACCAACGACAAAGCCGGGTCCATGATCAACCTGTTGCGCTGGGTGAGTCCCCGCACCATCAAAGAAACCTTTGTGGCGGCCAGCGACTACCGGTATCCGTTCTTAGACAAAGAATAAGGGGCAGTATATAAAAAAATCCAGAGCGGCAATGCACTTTTGCCTCCTTGGATTTGGAAAAATGCACATGGCCCGTTATATTTGCGTCCCTTTTTAAGGGAAAACATTCCTCCTTAGCTCAGTTGGTTAGAGCATCTGACTGTTAATCAGAGGGTCCTTGGTTCAAGTCCAAGAGGGGGAGCAAAAGACGAAAAAGCCTCACAGCAATGTGGGGCTTTTTTAATGTCAATGCGCTATGTATTACATTTATATACTTTATTCATCGTTGGCGGACAAGTACTATGTCGGTTATTCTTCAGATCCATGGCGCCGGTTGCATCAGCATTTAAATAACGATGGAACAAAATTCACGGGCAGTTTTAAGGACTGGAAAATTTCAGCAATATTCCAAGCCTCAACCAACATCACAGAAACGATGAAAATAGAACGATTTATTAAGCGACAAAAGAGCCGAAAGCTCATAGAACGGATGTTGGAAGCTGGGGTTACAGGGACAGGGGTGTTGGCTCAGTTGGTTAGAGTCCCGCATGTGCGGGATTAATCAGAGGGGCCTTTCCCGCAGGTGCGGGACAAGAGGGGGAGCCAAACTTAGAGACGCACAATTGTGCGTCTTTTTTTTTGGTGGGTCGTTTACCGTGCATTACCGCAAGGATGCGTCTCCCGATACCGTAAAGATGCAATATTTAACGGATGTTGGAAGATGGGTTTACAGGTACAGGGGTGTTGGCTCAGTTGGTTAGAGTCCCGCATGTGCGGGATTAATCAGAGGGTCCTTTCCCGCAGGTGCGGGACTCCCGCAGGTGCGGGACAAGTGGGGGAGCAAAAGACGAAAAAGCCTCACAGCAATGTGGGGCTTTTTCATTTATACCCCCTCTGAAACCCTTGTTAAAGGTCGAGTTACAAAATCCTAAATGGAGCAAACACATCTTTTCAGAATGGGAAAACGCTATGAGAAGGAAACATGTTCCAATTGAAGAAATCAAAAAGAGAATTTCTAACGCTCAACGCGCATTTCCTGATGCGCTAATTGAAAACTATGAAACATTGGTTGACGCTCATACTTTTTTTAAACACCACCGGCAATTTTATATCCCGCCAAAACTATCATTTTTTATGATTTTTGGCGAAGTATAGAAAAAGAAGAAGCTCTTTTTATCAACCGCGCTACAGCGATTTTGCCGTTAAACCAAAGTGAAACTCCTCTGTACCGTTGATACCCGCAAGTGGGCCTCTATATCCCAGGTTTAAGTTACACAAAATGCTCGGTCTCTACGGGCGCTCCAACCGATAAACCTCGCCCACACCAATGCTCATTTCTAAATTGCTTCCGCTGCACGTTGCACTGCCCGTTTTGTCAGGAATCTGCTGTTCTACCGCATAGGTGTACGGAATGTTGCAGGCCAATCCGGTGGACTTAAAATCGATGCTCAACGTAGTGCCCGACAACGTCCAACTCAAGTCGTAATAGGCTCCCCCTACTCCACCCAAAATAGAGCATTGATTTTGGCAATCGGCAATCCGAAGCTCTCCCGTTCCGTTGGCGTTGAAGTAAATATCTGCTTCACACGGAAAAGGACTCGGATTGAAGCGCCATGTACCTTGAATGCATTCGCTAAGCGGTTCGTCGCTCCGGCAAGAATTTAAGCTAAAACCCAGCAGTACCGCCAAAATTGGCACCCATTTAATTGAGGTGAATTTTCCCATCTTTTTTTAGGGAAAGCTACACAATTTTTGTGTTTCATGAGCGCTTTTCTTTTTCAATTTTATAACATTAGGGCGAACTTCCAGCACCTACCTTTGTGCTCAATGAACAGAAATCCGATTTCGGGGTTTATTGGAGGTATGAAGTCGATTCCAACAGCCATTCTTCTGGCTTTCACCTTGCTGCTCCCAGCCCAACGCAGCGAAAAAGCAACCCTTTCGGGATACGTGCGCGATGCGCAAACCGGAGAATCCCTGCCAGGTGCGGCTGTTGTTGTTAAAGGAACCACCACCGGAGCCGTTGCAAACACCTACGGCTTTTATTCCCTTACCCTGCCAAAAGGAACCTACCAAATTCAGTGCGCCTACTTAGGGTACTTGGCTCAATCCGACAGTTTAGCCCTGTTCAGCAATCAATCGCGCAACTACGAATTGAAGGTGCAAGCCAAGCTGGCCGGAGAATATACCGTTACCGACGATAAGGCCCGGCAAAATACCGAAAGCACGCGCATGAGCACCATCGATTTGCAAATGGAGGAGGTCAAGAAAATGCCCGTTCTCTTTGGCGAGGTCGATATCTTGAAAACCATTCAACTCCTGCCCGGCGTTAAGGGCGCAGCCGAAGGCAGCTCTGGCTTTTATGTTCGGGGCGGCGGACCCGACCAAAACCTCATCCTGCTCGACAACGCCACCGTGTACAACGCCTCTCACCTTTTCGGCTTCTTTAGTGTGTTCAATTCCGACGCCATTAAAAACGCTGAACTCATTAAAGGCGGTATGCCCGCCCGCTACGGTGGCCGGCTCAGTTCGGTGCTCGACATTTCAATGAAAGAAGGCAACATGAAAGAATTTCATGGCAGTGGCGGAATTGGGCTGATTGCCAGCCGACTTACCCTCGAAGGTCCCATTGCCAAAGAAAAACTCTCGTTTTTGGTCAGCGGCCGACGCACCTACCTAGACGCCCTTCTTATGCCCTTTGCCGGCGAAGGAAGCCCCCTAAATGGAAACAGCTATTATTTTTACGACCTGAACGCCAAGGTCCAATGGAAAATCGGAGAAAAAGACAGGCTGTTCTTTTCAGGGTATTTTGGCGAAGATATTTTTAACTTCCGAAGTCCTACAGGTGCCTTACGCATTAATATTCCATGGGGCAATGCCATTGCATCGCTACGCTGGAACCACCAATTTGATTCCCGTTTGTTTTTGAACACTACAGCTTCGTTTACCGACTACAATTTTAAAACCGGAGCGCAGGGCGAGAATTTTAGCTTTGAATTGAACAGCGGAATCCGCGATTATACCCTAAAAACAGATTTTTACTGGACTCCCAACAACAAGCACTTGATTCGATACGGATCCGAAATGGTGTTTCATGAATTCCGACCCAGCACCGTCCAGGCATCGCTCGAAAGCAACAGCGTAGGCTTGCCCACCGCACAAGTTTTGTACGCCCTCGATGGCTCTGTGTACGCCGAAGACGACTGGAACATCAGCACGCGTTGGAAAGCAAACCTGGGATTCCGGCTTAGTTATTTTCAACATACCGGCCCCTACGACCGTTTCATTAAGGGCAACGACGGCACCAACATCGACACCGTTTCCTACTCCAGCCTTGAAAACATCCAAGATTATTTTCGAGCCGAACCTCGAATAGCCCTTAGATTCCTTATCAACGAAAACAGCAGCATCAAAGGCGCTTTTACAGTAAATTACCAAAACCTGCATCTGGCCAATTTGGCCACCGTTTCGCTGCCCACCGATATTTGGCTGCCCAGCACCTCCTTGATTCCGCCCCAACAATCCATTCAAGGAAATTTGGGCTACTTCCACAACCTCTTCAACAACGCCCTGGAAACCTCGGTCGAGGTGTACTATAAACACATGGACAACCTTGTGGAATACCGCGACAACAGTAGCTTTGGCGATTTAGTCAACGACAACCCCGACAACATCATGGTACTGGGCAGCGGACGTAGCTATGGTGCAGAATTTTTCATCAAAAAACGACTGGGCAAAGTAACGGGCTGGATTGGCTACACCCTTAGCTGGACCGAACGCTTTAATTTCGACAAAAGTTTGGTGAGCTACGAGGGCGATTTCTTTTACCCCAGGTACGACCGCCGCCACGACATTTCGGTAACCGCCACCTGGGAAGTATCAAAGCGCTGGACCTTGTCGGGCGTGTTTGTGTACAGCACCGGAAATGTGCTGGCGGTACCCTCCGAATTCTACTTCCTCGGCGACGACATCGTTCCCTACTTTACCGACCGCGACAACTTCCGCATGGTGCCCTACCACCGCTTAGACCTGTCGGCAACCTATGTAATCAAAAAAACCGACAAGTGGGAAAACAGCTTAAACATCAGTATTTACAATGTATACAGCAGGCTAAACCCCTTCTTTGTGTACTTCGACATTGAAACCAACAGCAACACCGGCGCCGTCAATTTCCAAGGCAAGCAGGTGTCGTTGTTTCCCATAATTCCGGCAGTAACATGGAACTTTTCTTTTTAGGTTTTTTGGGGGCCATTTCCGGCCATTGGCTGCATCCGGCTAGCAAAGCGCGGCGCCGGATCGCCGCGGGCTTGTGTTCACTGAAGTTCACCCAAGCCCACGCCTCCGGCGAACGCACTTTGCTTCGCCGGCTGCTTGCCGCTGTCCGGGGCCCGGGCCGCATCAATGCCTCTAACCTCCTCATTCTGCTTGCCCTGGCCTCCTTCCTGTTCAGCTCTTGCGAAACCGATATCGATTTGTCCATTCCCATCAATCAATCCTCTTTGGTGGTTGATGCCTACATCATAAGCGGCGAACCAGCTCGGGTAACGGTAACTACGGCCTATCCCTATACTTCAGTTGTCGATTTGGAAAGCTTGTCGTCCATTGTGGTTTCCGATGCCATTGTTGTTTTGAGCGATGGACAGTTGACCGATACCCTGCTGTACACCGTCGATTTAAACCTGTTCCCGCCCTTTTTCTATCAAGGCCAAAATCCCGCTTTATTTGGCCAACCTGGCAAAACCTATTCCATCCGCGTTATTTCAGGTGCCGACACCGCTACCGCCAGCACCCAAATCCCAATGCCAGTGCCCCTTGATAGCCTTGCCTGGGAGTCTGAAGGCAAAGACGAAGAAGACAGCACCATTGAATATGGCCGATTACGGGTTTGGTTTCGCGACCCACCTGAGCTGGGTAACCACTATCGGATTTTTCTGAAAACCCAAGATTTTACCTCCTTTCAAACTCCTTTTAACAGCGTATTTGAAGACCGAATCATTAACGGCGACAGCATTTTCTTCGACGTTTCTAAACCCGATGCCCAACCTAGTTTTTTGGTTCCCGATTCCTTGTCGTTCCAAGAACGCCGCCGTTTTGTGAAGGGCGACACCATTGATGTTCGCTTTTGCAGCATCACCCGCGATTCCTACTCTTTTATCCGCAGCTTTCAATCGGCCGCGGCCTCTTTCGGAAATCCGTTCGCCGCCCCAACCTTTGTTAAAGGCAACATGAAGGGAGCCCTAGGTGGTTTTGTAGGCTACGGTGCTTCTTATCACACCTTCATCTCCCAATGATGCCTATCTTTGGGGCATAAATTGGATCTCATGTCTGAATCTGCTGAAAATCATGCCTTACCCTGCCTTATCTTAGGTTCAGGACCTGCCGGTTATACCGCTGCAATCTATGCTGCTCGCGCCGGCCTAACACCGGTTATGTACACCGGCCCAGAGCCCGGCGGTCAACTTATGATCACCAACGACGTTGAGAATTATCCCGGTTATCCCGATGGAATCATGGGCCCCCAAATGATGGAAGATTTCAAAAAACAAGCCCAACGCTTTGGAACCGATGTGCGCTTTGGCATGGGAACCTCCGTGGATCTTTCTTCCAGGCCTTTTAAGGTTACCCTTGACCAAGCCAAAGAGGTATTTGCCGAAACCCTAATCATTACAACCGGCGCCTCGGCCAAATGGCTCGGCATAGAAAGCGAACAACGCTTGAACGGACGCGGAGTTTCTGCTTGCGCTGTTTGCGACGGTTTCTTCTTCAAAAACCAAGATGTGATTATTGTGGGCGGAGGCGATACCGCCTGCGAAGAAGCCACCTACCTGTCGAAACTCTGCTCAAGCGTTCACATGCTGGTACGAAAAGACAGCATGCGCGCCAGCCAAATTATGCAAAAACGCGTGCTCGAAAACCCAAAAATTAAGGTCTATTTCAATACCGAAACCTTAGAGGTGTTGGGCGAAGATACCGTTACAGGTGCCCGATTAAAAAACAGCGCCACCGGCGAAGAATTTACCCTGCAAGCCACCGGTTTTTTTGTAGCCATTGGACACCGTCCCAATACCGATATTTTTAAAGGTCAATTGGATATGGATGAAAATGGATACCTAAAAACCATTCCCGGCACCACCTCTACCAAAATACCTGGAGTGTTTGCTGCCGGCGATGTGCAAGATTCGGTGTACAGACAGGCAGTAACAGCCGCAGGAACCGGTTGTATGGCTGCCCTTGAAGCCGAACGCTTCCTGGCCGCACAGGAATAAACCAAATTGCCTCCTGATTTTTGGACAGAATTTTCACCCTTTTTTTTAGGCAAAAAAACCTATTTACCTACCTTTGAATTCAAATTAACCACGATGGAATACCGCATTGAAAAAGACACCATGGGGCAAGTGCAGGTGCCTGCTCACAAGTACTGGGGCGCCCAAACTGAACGTTCTCGCACCAACTTTAAAATCGGTCCTGAAGCTTCCATGCCCGCCGAAATTATCCGTGGCTTTGCTATTTTGAAAAAAGCCGCAGCCTACGCGAATACCGACCTGGGCGTACTCTCTGAAACCAAACGCGATGCCATTGCCCAAGTATGCGATGAAATTTTGGCCGGTGGTTTGTCCGACGAATTTCCCTTGGTGATTTGGCAAACCGGATCAGGTACCCAAAGCAACATGAATGTGAATGAAGTGGTGGCCAACCGCGCACATGTGCTGAATGGAGGAAGCCTGAACGATGCCGAAAAAATACTGCATCCCAACGACGACGTCAACAAAAGCCAAAGCTCGAACGACACCTTTCCAACCGCCATGCACATCGCCGCTTACCATTCGGTTGTTACCGGAACCCTGCCCGGATTGATGGAACTTAGAACCGTGCTGGCCCAAAAAGCAAAAGAAACCATGGACGTAGTGAAAATTGGCCGCACCCATTTTATGGATGCTACACCCCTGACCTTAGGGCAAGAGTTCAGCGGTTATGTTCAGCAAATTGACAACAGCGTGCGTGCCATCAAAAACGCCCTTGAAGCCATTCGCGAAATAGCCCTGGGTGGCACAGCAGTAGGGACAGGATTGAACGCCCCCAAAGGATATTCCGAAACGGTGGCCGAATACATTGCCGACTTCTCTGGACATCCTTTTGTTACGGCACCCAATAAATTCGAGGCCTTGGCCGCCCACGATGCTATGGTGGAATTGAGCGGGGCTCTAAAACGAGCCGCCGTTGCCTTAATGAAAATTGGCAACGACGTACGCATGCTCAGCTCAGGTCCTCGCTGCGGCATCGGCGAAATTTTGATTCCCGACAACGAGCCAGGCTCCTCCATTATGCCCGGAAAAGTGAACCCAACCCAGCCAGAAGCCTTAACCATGGTCTGTGCACAGGTCATCGGAAACGATGTAGCAGTAAGCGTTGGCGGAGCCACCGGCCACTTTGAATTGAATGTGTTTAAGCCCCTGATTGCCGCCAATGTTCTGCAATCGGCTCGACTTCTGGGCGACGCTTGCCGTTCTTTCAGTCAAAACTGCGCCGAAGGCATTCAGCCAAATTTACCCGCCATCAAATCAAACCTAGAAAACAGCTTGATGTTGGTTACAGCGTTGAATCCGCATATTGGTTACGAGAAATCGGCTGCCATCGCTAAAAAGGCCCACAAAGAAAATACAACCCTGCGTGAAGCCGCTTTGGCCCTGGGTTATTTAACCAACGAACAGTTTGATGCCTGGGTAATTCCCAACCAAATGGTAGGCGAACTGCCGCGCTAATTTCGGTAAATTGAAAAAAACACGGTTTGCTCCCACCCCTAGTGGGTTTCTGCACAGAGGAAACCAATTCAATGCCAACTTCATTTGGAATTGGGCAAAATCAGAAGGTGCTATCCTTCGGCTACGCATTGACGACATTGACCAAAGCCGCTTTCGACTAGCCTACCTTGAAGATGTTTTTTCCCGATTAAGGGATTGGGGAATTCAGTGGCAGGAAGGCCCGCTTGACGCAACCGATTTCCTGCAAAACCATTCCCAACACCTGCGCTTGACCAGGTATTCTCAGGCCCTTTCGGCTATACGTGAATATACCTATGCCTGCTCTTGCTCGCGAAAGGAAACTCAACAATCGGAACAGTTTGACGGCTGCCCAAAAAGATGCCGAGAAATGGCTCTGGAATGGGTGCCCGGTCAAACGGCCTTACGGGCGCAGTTAAAACAAGGCAACGAAACCTGGCTTCGGCCCGACGGGGAATGGGAGTCCGTAGAGCGTGCCGCCTTTGTTCTTGACCCCGTTGTGTGGACACGCGAAGGATTGCCCGCCTACCACTGGGTCAGCATTATCGACGATTTGGATATGGGAATAACCGACGTCTGGAGGGGAGCCGACCTATTGGTGTCAACCGGGATTCAACGCCAATTGGCCCGATTGGCAGGCTTTCATGCCTTCGAACAGATTCGTTTCGGACACCATGCCCTTATTACCGATGAATTCGGCAATAAATTGAGCAAAAGCGTCTTAAGTCAAAATCAGTAGTCCTTTTTGTTTGGAATTACGCCCCGAACTCCTCCCCGTGGATTTTCAACATCGCCCCTATAACGGGGAATTAGATGAAGGTGAGCATGGAAAATGGTCTGCCCAGCGGTTTCACCCACATTCACTCCAATGTTAAACCCATCGGGTCTGCACTCTGAAATAAGCTGCTCCCGGCATTTGCTCAGTAAACTTAAGCAGGCTATTTGCTCTACAGCGCTTAACTCAAAAAAATCAGAACAATGCCTGCGAGGAACCACCAAAACATGGCCCGGACTCACCGGATATCCATCGTAAAAGGCCAAAGCATACTCGTTTTCTGCAAGCAGTTGCCGTTCACTTAATTCGCAAAAAGGGCAAGAGAGGCTTTGGGATTTCATGCTGTTTCTAGGTATTCAAATCCATTGTTGTGGGCAATGCTCAGTAAAGGTGACAGTTGATCCCTGTAGCGTTCGCTAGAAATGGCTTCTACATGCGGGAACAGGGTTAAATAATCCTGAAGGTATCGGTTTCGGGGAGCCACTTCAAGCATATGATGAACCGCGGTAGACTGCAAGCGGTAAAATCCATCAAAATACAAACGTAGGGGCGGAAGTTTGTCGCTTTTACTGGAATTAAACAAGGGGTCAGCCGGAATTAAATTCCACATTAAATCATGCGAAACAAAGCGGTAGGGTATAAAATGCTCTACGGCATAGGCCCCTTTTACCAGGGCTTTTCCAGTGTAAATACAGGGCTGAGGCCCTAGGTCAACCAGTACTTTATCCCAGAAATCTCGGCGTTGTGGAGTTAATGAGCTGCGCAAAGCTGGCTTAATCAATTTATTCGCAAGGTCGGGCACCTGCGGGTTTTTGGCCTGCAAAAACTGAGTCAAGTTCCAATAGCAAAAGTCCTTTAGCAGCCGAATGTTGCTTTCAAGGTAGGGCATCCAAATGGGGTTTATCTCTACGCGGTCTGGGTACAGAGCATACAAAACCTGATTCGCAAACGATTGCGATTGATTGTAGATTCGGCTTCGCCGTTGGGTGTCGCTTTCTCGTTCGTGTTTTGGAAACCAAGGACTTAAAAACCAATGGGGCACATTTTTGTCAAAATGCATCAATATGCCCAACGACATAGCTTGGGTCGTTCCAGCTAGCTGAGCAATTACCCTTTCCCTCGGTGCGTCTATGGGGATAAATTCCAATTCGTGCAAGGCCTGAGCTGCTTGCTGAATAAGGTCTTGAGAGCCAAACGAAACCTTAAAGTAGTGAATGGTGTACCAGGCCTGAGCCAGCATTTGAGCAAACAATTCCTGCTTTCGAATTTGGCTTTTTCCCTGTTCAACAGAATTAAGAATAGCCAAAAACCAATAAAACTTGTAGGTTGCAGATGTGCTATTAAAGCATGCGGCCAGTCTTGCCACCGGCAAGTACGAAGAGGGACTAAGGGGAGAGGAAACAACCATAAATGCAAGAACAAAGTACAAAATTGTAGGTGCTTAAGGCAAAGCAAAGCACATAATTGCATTCATTTGAGGTAAAACCTTGGGCTATCGGCCGTTAATTTCCCAACATCGTCGGGCGAAAAGTGTACCTTTAGTGGCACAATGAAAGGTCATTCCACCTTAGAAGCCATGAAAACCTGTTTTAAAATCTACTTGTTTTCTTTTTTAGGTATTTGGATATTTCTGCTTAATGCGCTTCAAGCACAAACCCAACCCACAGATTCAGATATGCGCCAGATGGCCGATGCCGATTCGGTATTGCCCATTTTAAACCGCGACAACGGAAATTTTAGTGGCGTATTTTTTGCCAGAGTTTCCGCCTCACAAAAGTGGGGAATTTTCAATGCCTTTACCTCTTCCAAAAACACCGCTCAGGTTGTACCCATGCTCTTCGACTCCCTTACACTTGTGCACCATCCTGTTTACGTTTACTTGGCCTGGCAAGACGGAAAAATGGGATTGGTTGAAAATAGCCGAATTCAGGAACGGGTGCCGGTTTTTTTGTATCAAGACGGCATGTACGCATTAGATGCCCAACAAAACCATTATGTTTTGGTAAAAGAAAAGAACCGCTGGTCTGTTTTAGAAGCCCGTACCCAGAGGTCATTGAGCAACAAAACATGGGCCGACCCCTTACGTATTCCCTTGCCAATTAAATAATGCTGGATGTTCAGCAAAACAACCTAGGGGCCGAAAACAGTCCTTATTTGAGGCAACATGCCCACAACCCTGTGTGGTGGCAGCCCTATGCACCAGAATCGATTAAAGCCGCCCAAAATCTGCAAAAACTGATTCTGGTTAGCATCGGATATTCGGCCTGCCATTGGTGCCACGTTATGGAAAAAGAATCGTTTGCTGACCATAATGTGGCCGAGGTCATGAATGCTAGGTACCTTTCCATAAAACTTGACCGAGAGGAGCGCCCTGACCTAGATCATGTGTATATGCAGGCGGCCATGCTGAGCAGCCGTCAGGGTGGCTGGCCTTTGAACGCCATTTGCCTACCCGATGGCCGGCCTTTTTTTGCTGGAACCTATTTTCCCAAAGACCGTTGGCTGGCCATTCTACACCATTTTTATGGCCTGTGGAAAACCGAACCCATTACCCTGATTGAAGCAGCCGATGCCATCCAAAAAGGCATTGCAAAACTACTTTCGGCCCCAGTTTCCCAGCAAAATCCTCAACTTTCGTTTTTGGGGCCACTTCAAGAATGGAAATCCAAGGTTTACCAACAGCTGGACCCTACTTTTGGCGGACCCGACCGAGAGCCTCGCTTCCCCATGCCGGCCATTGCCCTGCCCTTTTTAAGCGACAATCAACCTATGGCCGAACGGGTACAAACTTGGCTGCTCAGAATGGCTGCTGGGGGAATTTACGACCAAGTAGGAGGTGGATTTGCACGCTATTCCACAGACGGACACTGGTTTTTGCCCCACTTCGAAAAAATGCTGTACGACAATGCTCAACTGCTCGAAGTGTATTCCCTGGCATGGCATAGAAGCCCGCATCCTATTTTTTTAAGAACGATTCAGGGAATCATCCAATGGGTTGGCAAAGACTTGGCCCTTGCAGATGGACGATACCAATCGGCCATGGATGCCGACAGCGAAGGCCACGAAGGAGCCTATTATGTCTGGGCTCCCGATGCATTGCCGGCATTAAGCCCCGAGGAATGGAACGATTTTCAGGCCGATTTTGAATGGAAAAACGAAGGAAATTGGGAGGGGAATTCCATTTTATGGCGGCCAAAACGTTGGGAATCGCCTTTGCTGCCGCACACCGAATCTGCTTTGGTAAAGCTGGAACACTGCCGCCAAAAACGGGTTGCTCCAATGGTCGATTCCAAAGTAATTCTGGGCTGGAACGCTCTTTATTTGCGAGGCTTGGCAACCGTTGTTTTGGCGGCAGATTCCCTCGAAGATACAGTTTTGGGCCATGCCCTAACATTGGGAGAGGCCCTTTGGAATTACCGAACCAAAAATTCAATTTGGCTTCGCTGCTTGGAGTCTCCACGGGAATTGCCTGCCTTTTTAGACGACTTGGCTCCGTTGGGACTTGCCTATACTCAGCTTTTCCAGGCAACAGGGAATTCAATTTGGCTAAATCGGAGCCGCCTTTTGGCTCAAGATATGTTGACTCAATTTGCGATGCCCCAAGGGCCTTTGCTTTCTTTTTCTACCCAAGTAGATCCTGTTACCCACCAACATCACATCGAAGTGCAAGACAATGTCGTGCCCTCGGCCAACAGCATGGCCGCCCGTTTCTTTTTTGAACTTGGCGTTTTGTCTGGAAATCAGGAATACCAAGACCGAGCAAGGGCGATGTTGGTTCAGGTTTTCGATGCGGTTCAAGATGCGCCCATGTGGCACTGTGGTTGGGTGCTGCTTGCCGAAATGATGGAACATCCCAAAGATGAACTTCGGTACAACGGCCAGGCTCGCACGGCAAGAACCATTTGGAGGCAGCGATTGCGCCCCCCTTTTATGATAGTCGATGAACATCTTCCTATAGGGCATTGGCAGGTATGCCGAGGCACCCAATGCCTTTTGCCCGCAGCATCAACCCAAGAACTGCTGAAGCATTGGCCAGCTTAAAATGAAACAGCATAAAACAAAAAAGGCAGCCTTTGGGGCTGCCTTTTTAAGTGAAATGCAATGAATCCTTATTTCCACTGAATCCGATCGGTTACCACACCCATAGCTGTGGTTAACTCAACCAAATAAAGGCCTGAAGGTAAGCCGTTGCGTTCTAGAACCACATATGAGGTTGGCTGAACATCGGCTTTACTAATTTCAACACCGTTCATAGAAAGTACCCGAACTTTTGAAATAGAATTACCGGGATGAACACGCAAGTTCATAAAGCTTTCAGAAGGATTTGGGAAACTGCTGTGCTGAATCAAGAAATTGTTGATGGGTTCGTTGTTCAGGGTTGGATTGTCAAGAACCAATTTCATACGTGGAATCAAGAATCCAACAATGGTATCAAGGTAGGTCATGGCCTTGGCTTTGCTCATGTCAGGGTTTCCGGCCAAACCATTCGCATTGATGGTCGGTCCGCTTTGCCCATACAGGGCAGCTTCTGCACTCACAGCCGCGGTGTCCCACCACTCCCAAGGTGAAGTGTCTTCTAGTGGTCCAGGGATTTCAGCACGGTCAATTTGGAACAGCCCCTCGTATTGGGCTTTTGGATTCAAAGCGTAGGCCCGTTGGCTGATGGGGTCAGTAAAGGTGTGGTTTTGCCAAATGGAGTTGTTGTTCAGTTCGTTGGCCCTTTTAACTACGGCACGGCTTCCCTGAACAAATACCACTGGCTGTCCAGTGGTTGGAACAATAACCACGCCCGAATCGAACGGCGCGTAAATGTCGCGGCTGGCATGAATGGCGGCAACCGGTGGTTCTTGCCAGTCGCCTTGCATCCAGCTGATGTCACCAATGGCTCCGCCAAGATTGGCAACCATTGAAACGTAGTTTTCGTAACCGGGGTGGTTGTAGTTGTTAACCAGTCCTCCCGTTCCATTAACTGAGCCTACCAAGGTGTCGTTGATTACCGAGTTTCCATCGGGCAACAAAAACTTAGGCAGTGCCGTTTCTTCTTGGCGGTTCAAGGTGCCATAAGCCAAGGTAATATACCCACCAGAACCCTGACCAATCAAGATGATTTTACCAGGGTGGATTTTGTAGGTAGTGGCCTCTTTTTTGAAAAAGCGAACTGCGGTTTGGGCGTCGTGAATGGCTCGGTAAACAGCATTCAAAATTCCAGCGGTACGCTCTATCTGTGTTTGGGCAAAAGGATTCCAACCCAAACGGTATAATGGAGCCGCGACCACATACCCTTTCATTGCCATACGCATACATATTTCAACCAGGGCTGAGTCTTTGTTGTTGCCAGAATAGGATCCGTTTATGTATTTGGGCAAAAACGAACCGGTATGGAACAAAATCACCAACGGGCGGTCAGTGGCAACGTCAGTGGCTGGAGGAGTATACATATCCATGTACAAATCGCCCAACAAGGGGTTAGATGAGCTGCTCCCCTGCGGTGCTGGGGGAAAACTCAAAAAATAAAAGTTCTGCCCAAAAGGCACGTTGGGGGTCATAACCACATCACTGCGGCTAAAAACATCGTCCACATAACGGGTTTGAGCAAAACCTGTTAGACTAAGGCCCAACAGTGTGAAAGAAAGTAAAAGTTTTTTCATAGGTTTATAGATTAGATAATCTAAGGTATAAAGAAATCAGAGATGGCCTATCGATTCAATAGATTCATATCAAAAAGCAGTGAAAAATAAACAATGCGTCCAATTTGAGGCCCTCCATAAACCTGCACAACCCGATTGTCGGTCAGGTTTTGCGCCCCAATTTTAAAGGTGGTATGCGATTTTGGATACCGGTAATTCAATTGTGCGTCAATCAGGTAATACGAAGGAATGCTGCCGGTAAACTGAGGTGAACCTTCAAACAAGAAACCTTCAATCCACTTGAAGTTCATATTGAATCCCCAATTTTTCAGCCGAACAAAGCCCAAATCCAGATCAATGTCCCTACCTTCAAACCCCAAGTTGAATTTGTGTTCTGGAGTATTAAAGGCAGGTATCAATGGGTCGGTGCTGCCCATACGGTTCAGCACATTCCAAGAATAATTGCCCGATACGGTGAAGAATTTCCCTAAAAAATAGTTGGCTTGTACCGCCGCCCCGTACGTAAAAACGGCATCTTTGCTGTTGGTGGCTACCCGGTATGCCTTGGTTTTACTGGTCGGGAAAAAAGTGATTTTGTCGTAATACAAATCTACGCCAACCTGGTATCCAATAAAGTCGGTGTACCAGCTAAAGTATCCGCCACCATCTATAAACAGGCGTTTACCTAAGGTCCCGCGGTAGCCCAGTTCCAAGGTTCTAACCTGTTCCGGCCGAACGGGGTCAATGTTGAAATAGGTAAGTGAATCCAACGAATTGGTGTTCAAAAAGGTATAAAAATCATCAACCGAAATTAAACTGTCACGACCTTGTAGATTCCCTGCCAACCTGGCTCTTCCTACATCGTAATTCAAGAATTGGTCGGCCATGGTTGGATTTCGAACCCCCCAAGATCCGGAAAAGCGAAAGGTGTGTTTTTTACTTGGAGAATACACCAAAGAGGCTGCCGGGCTAAAGAGCCAATCGAAGTTCTCGTTTTTATCGGCCCGAAAGGTGAGGTTTACATTCACCTTTTCCCATTTTTTTTCCATGCCAAGGTAGGCCCCGGCCTGCCAGTTGGTGATTTGCCGGTTGTTGGTATCTATAAAAATGGTGCCTTCGGAATTTGGGCGGTACATCCGGAAACTGCCTCCGAATTTCCATTCAATCGAGGCCAAGCCGGGAGCGATACTTCCCCCACCCAACTTTTCAAGCAACTCAGCAGTACGGAACGAATACCCCGCATCGGCATGGTACAGAGCCGAGCGGTCTATCAATCTGCTGCCGCCAGCGCCCAAGGGCTGTGAAACAATGGATTGGAAGGCAGAATCAAAGGCCGCCGTTCCAGCTTCAAAATAGGGTTCAAAACCCAACCCAGCCGATTGATTGGCGTAATTTCTGGCTTGTTGATGCCATTCCCGAATCAAATCAATGTTCTCAGCCAAAAGTTGATTAGCCAATGCATAGTTGTAATTTACAGGACCCTGAAAATGTACGTTGGGCATCCCAGGAATGCTGTCGTACAAAGGGCCAGCACCAAAACCAACAACATTTTGATTGTAGTATGTACTGTATTGCCCTAGCCAGGTTTTGATGCCATTCCCTGTAGGAATGTTGTTGTTAAGTATTTGCAAGGCTGTGGCCACCACATCGTACGTTCTGCCTGCATCCTCATGGGTAGCGTATAGGCGCAGGTAAAACCGGTTTTCTTTTTGAATTTCGAATCGGTGTTGAAAAAACTGTACGTCTTGAAGTCGGTACCGGTTTTCACCTTGATAAACGGTAGAGCCAAAACCAAAGCTAGATGCGGCGATGAATTCCACTTTGTTTTTGCTTAGGTAATGCAGGGCGGCATTGGCCTTGATGTTCTGGGTTTGGTAATCCATCAAATCTCGTTCCCTATAGCCCGATCGGTAAATCAATCCTAGCCCAGGGCTGTAGGCCTGGTCAAATTTCGAGGTATAATCGTAGGGGCCAGCCAAAGCTTCATCTCCATACACATTTACCGCATCGTAGCCCCCGGGGTTTAATGCATCGGCCTTAGAGTCGGTGCTCGGTGCGTAATTTTCGGCCTCCCAATCTAGTGCTTGCAAATAATAGGCATTCAACTTGTAACCAAATCTAGGCCTCCCTGCCTTGTCCTTTACAAAGTCGGCCCAACGAATGGCTGCCTCTGCCAGATTCCGCTCTCCACCCTTTACCGACACGCTTAATCCAGGAAACAAAAAAGGACTCTTGGTTGTCATGTTCAATACCCCATTAAATGCGTTGGGACCAAAAAAGGCCGAACTGGCACCTTGAATTAAATCCACTTTTGCCACATCTAAATCTGATGAACCCAGGAAATTACCCAATGAAAAATTAAGGCCAGGGCTCATGTTGTCAACTCCGTCAATCAGTTGCAAAGATCGAACAGGGCTGGTCGAATTAAAACCACGGGTATTGATGACTTTAAAGCCTAAGCTGGCCGTCGTTATGTCAACCCCCTTCATGTTACCCAATCCTTCATAAAAACTAAGGGAGCTGGTTTGTTTTATGGCAACCGCATTCATTGACTCTATGGTAAGTGGAGCCTCTTGTTGTTTCTCTGTAATTCGGGTATCGTAAATTTCTACCTCGTTCAATTTGACCTGGCTTGATACAAGCTGAATTTTTACCGTTTCGGAAGGACTGTTAACTCGAACTTCTTGCTTTTCGTAACCCACACCGGTCGCAATTAGGGTAAGTGGGAATTTTCCTTTGGCTTTAAGTTCAAATTTTCCATTAAAATCCGTAGATGCTCCGTTGCTGCTGCCTTTTTCAATAATGTTAATCCCAAAAAGGGCTTCTTTTTTACCCTCCGCTTCGCGCACCACTCCTTTAATTGTTTGGGCAGACAAATCTGCCGTAGCAGCAAATAGGCATAGGCTAAGAATCAGAAATCGAACGTAAAAAAAAGGAAGAATCAATTTAACCATAAGCATTAGCCGAAATTCGTGAAATCATGACATTTCACATTTGTTTCAAAGGTAAGTTAAATGGTATTAATTGGAATAGGTTTAAGGTTGGCTTTGGTTTTAACCAGACCCAATTTCAACCGAAACAGTCAAAAAAGGCAGACCTCTATCAACAAAAAAACGCCGGGAAACCCCGGCGTTTAGAAAAAATCAATGTTGATTTGAGTCGCTAGACTAAAGCTTAGTTTACGATGTCTTTAAACTCGGCTTTCTCCCGTAATTTCAAAAATTCCAAGTCTTTTTTGGCCTTGGCCTTAAGGCTAACGTCGCCACCAATGGCTTTGCGCAGATTTTCATAAACACCTTGGTCTCCACCTGAGCGGGCAGCGGCAACCGCTTTCAGGTAAGCTGAAAGGGCTTTGTCTTTGTCTGCACCGCAGTCAAGAGCAGAAGCAGCTTGAGTGGGAGCACCCGAAAGAACTTTGGCTAACGCGGCATTAAAAGTGCAATTGCCTCCATAGGAAGAGGCAGCCGAAGCGTAATCGCCTGCTTTAACCTGTAAATTACCCATGTTGTATTTGGCTTCGGGGGTTGAGCTTTTGCTCAGGTATCGGCTGGCCTCTTCTTTATTGCCTTCTTTAAGGGCTATTGCTCCTAAATTATTGGCAACATCCGATGCGGTGGCATTGATTTTTTCGGCCTTTTTAAATTCGGTTTTGGCTTCGGCCCATTTTCCTTGAGCGGCTAAAATCACTCCCCGGTTGTTGTAGGGTTGATAATCGGAAGGGTAGCGCTGGGCAGCGAATTCAAGCACTTGCAGTTGCTGTGTTGGGTCGGTGATAAGTGCAGCGGCAACGTAAAGGTACTCGGTTAAGGCTAAGTCGCCGTTGGCCATTGCCGCATTTCGGAGCTCATCTTCGGTTTTTTGACGTTGCTTCACTGTTAATACTGCCTCTGCGCGACGCAAAGGAGTAAATACCTCTTTTTCAAGGGTTTGATAAGAGGAAGTGCCCATTGCCTTGAAATCCGAGTTCATAGCATTGCTGCCGACTTTGCTTTTTATCTCTGATTTTTTGTCAACGTTAGCGGAATTCAACAAACGATTAAAACCATCAGCATCGGCTCCTTTTCCGTTCACGTTCCATGCCAATTTAGCGTCTTTAAAAACGGCTTTAAAAGAGCCTTCAAGGTGCTTTTTTGCTGCATTTGATCGGTCTTGCGACAATTCAATGTTGATAAAAGATTCTCCGTCTGGGGAAGCCCAACCATTGATTTCAAATCGCTCAAACGTAGCTCCATCTTTTTGCTGAGCTGCAACAAAGGCTTTAAGGGTTTTCATTTCTTCCGAATTTTTTTCAGCCGGCCTCAAAGCAGCTGAATTGTAAGGGAAGTAAAAAGAAACACTAGCTGATTTATAGATGGGGCCATAACCATGGGGGGCAGCAACAAATCGTTCGTCGCTTTGAAGCAATAAAGGAGTTACTATGGTTCCCAAGGCAATAGGAGTAGAAGTCGCTTCATTGTATTTTTCTTTCCCTTTAACAGAGGCGGTAACCCTAAGGTGCAATTCAGCATTCTGCATGCCATCGGCATAGGCTACACTTAAGTTAACGGGCTTAATTTTTCCACCTGAATTGGCCAATACCTGAGCATTTCCGGCAGATTTTTCACCTTGAAATTGCTGCGGAGCAAAGACCTTCTCACCACCTTGGTACTTTAGAACCGGGGTAATGGTAATATCGGCCTTTTTAGGGACCAGTTTTTCTGGGTAAGAGGCGTTTACAACCCATTTTATGCTGTCCCCATGAAGTTCAAGTGGGCTAGGTTTCACCTCATATTTAACCTGATCCAAGTTGAATTTTGCACAACCGAACAATAGGATGCCGGCCATAACAATAAATCCGAAGGTTCTAATTTTCATGGTTTATTTTTCAATGGTTTCGGTCAAAGGTAACCAATCTTATGAATATTAGAAAAAAGTGCGTATATCGGGGGTTTAAAGAACCCAATGTTTGACTTTTTTAACACATCGAAAAAATCACCACCGTGACTCGACTAGGTTCACAAGGGTATGCCCCATAAGCAGATGCATTTCTTGAATGCGAGAGGTAATTTCACTAGGAACAATTAGGCAAATATCTGAGAACTCGGGCATTTCTCCGCCTTCCCGACCCGTAAATCCAATGGTTTTACAGCCCTTGATTCGAGCCCGTTCAAGGCCACGAATAACGTTGGCGCTTTGACCAGATGTTGAGAACCCAATGCATACATCTCCCTTTTTGGCTAAAGCCTCAATTTGCCTTGAGAAGACCATGTCGAATCCAAAATCATTTCCAATGCTGGTTAAAGCAGCAGCATCGCTTGTAAGGGCAATGGCAGGAAGGCCTACGCGTTGGGTTTGATACCGACCGGTAAATTCGGCAGCCAAATGAAGGGCATCTGCAGCACTGCCTCCGTTGCCCATCAGTAAAATTTTTCGCCCAGCTTTAAGTGCATCAAAGCAAAGGTCAGCAGCCTGCGCCAATTCTATTGAACACCGTTCCATGGTTTTTTCGGCCACCTTGATGTGGGCTAAAAATTCAGCGTGAATGGTTTCTGGCATGCTTTTTTAATTGCTTTGGCAAAGGTAACCAATCTTATGGTTTGAATGGATATGGATATATATCCTTTGGGCTAAAGTTGATTCTTAATCTGGGGTTGGGTAATACGAGTTGGTTTTTGATTTTTAGGCATGCGGCAGGGATTGAAGCGGTAAGCCCGCAAGGTTGCCGAAGCCTGGCCCGCTAGGTGCGGAGGCGACTTTAGGAGCCACCGCAAACCAGCTGGGCCAGCCTTTCGGCAACCGCGGACTTGCCCTGAAAGCCCGTTCGCCGCCCAAAAATTCCCGATTAAAATCTGCAGCAGACATACCCCACCCTTAGGCGAATTCAGAGCTACCGATTCCTCCCCCCTGGGGGAAAAACGCCCCCCCAATACAAAGGTACGAACAGCCGCTCCGATTATCCGTTCGTTAAACGTTTATTAAACGGATAAAGTCCTGAAACCCTTTTGCAGGAAGCCCTGCAGCAGAAATAAAAAACCGAATAAATTACTCTAGTTTGAATCCAACAAGCCCTAGTCCGCTGCCGACCGCTTACGCCGTCGGTACCAAAAATACCCCAACAAGGCCGCCGCCATTACCAAATACGGAGCCGCCATCAAATAAAGTATCCCTTCGTTGATTCCTACAGCCCTGGTTTCAGCCCCCGCCGCCTCTCTGCACATTACACATTGGGCCTGCAAACCCAAGGTTAAACCGCAAATAATGCCGATTAGTAAAACCCTGCGCAGCATCAATATGGGTAATAAGGTGAAATCATTAGGTACACCAGCACCCCCGAAATCGTAACATAAAACCACAAGGGCCAAGTAATGCGCGCTATGCTGCGGTGTTTGTCAAAGCGCTGCTGCAAGGCTCTGCTCAAACTCAATAACACCAAGGGAACAATGGCTATGGCCAACAGAATATGGGTTATCAGAATGGGATAGTACAGGTAGCCCCATTCGCCGCCATACCGTACGCTTTCGTGGGTGGCGTGGTACAATACATAAAAAAGCAAAAACACCACCGATAGGGCTAGAGCACCCAACATAAGCGCTCTGTGTAGGGCAATCTCTTTACGGCGAATGGCAACAAGGGCAGCCAATAATACCAAGGCCGTCGCGCTGTTGATAATGGCATTCACCAAAGGCAGCATGTCAAACACCGGAACAGCCAAGGCGTCTTTTGGCATAAAATACAAAACCGCTACAGCCAAGGGCAGCGCTAAAGATATTCCCCAAATGGTTTTCTTTAAGGTATTCGGATTCATTCGTTAAATAGAGTTTGGATGTCAGAGTAAATGCTGTCGGCCATTTCGCTGCGGGTGCCGTCGTACACGGCCCTTAAATGACGGCGACCGTCAAGAAGCATCAAAAAGCCCGAATGCGTAAAGCCGCCCTCTTCCTCGGGTGCCACCTTTGCAAAGGCCAGGTACGATTCAGCCAGGGCGAAAATCGTATCGGTTGGCCCCGTTAAAAACTGCCAGCGGTGGTTTTTTACCCCTTGTTTATGGGCATAGGCTTTCAACTTGCTTGGACTGTCGTTCCTTGGGTCAATCGTATGCGAAATCAATACAAAACGGTCGTCGTCTTTTAAACGCTGGTACACCAGCTGCATGGTTAGGCTCATTTTCGGACAAATGGTTGGACAGGTCGTGAAAAAGAAATCAACCAGATAAATTCTGCCAGCTAAGCTGTCTTGGTTGAATTCAACGCTGTCTTGGTTAAGCAAAGAAAAGGCTGGAATGCGGTGGTACAGGGTGTCCGTTTTCCCGTTTTCATGAACCACTTGAATGGGACCTAAAATGGGTAAGGTTTTTTTGGGTTCTGGGGTAGAACAGGCCAACATTGAAGCCAGAACAAAACCAATCAACAGGCGGAACTTCATGGCTTATTGGGGTTTCTTTCCAGTTTGTCGTCAAATTTATAAAACCGATGGGTCCTAAAATTATAGGCGTATTCCCGGTTTAGGTGGGCAATATCCTCTTTTAAGCGCTTGGCATCTTTCGCCAACAGCGGGTTGTAATAGCCCCGAATTCGAGCTTCTTTATCAACAAGAACCAAGCACATGGGGTCGGGAACGGGATTGGGTAGCCCTTTGGGCGGGAACAAATACGCATGGACTTTGGCCGAACCCAAACCGCTTTCCAAATCATGGGCATACCACCACCGGGATTCGAAAGGAATAAATTGCGAACTAAATTGCCGGGGGCGGCGCCAATCGCCAATTTGGTCTTCGCCCATGCTTACAAAACGAACCAAACTGTCGTTCTTCAACACATCTAGGGCCATATAAACCACCTCGTCGGGAATGTCTTTAACCTGATGTGGTAAATAATGCGCCACGAATATGCTGCCCAACAATTCCTTTGAACCCATTGTTTTGCCCTCTATGCTCTGCAATTCCCATGCGGGAAGTTCGTAAAACAGGGTGTCGGTTCGGGGGCGTTGTCCGGGTTCACGGATTTCTCCATACCCATGTGGCCCATAAAAGGGAAGCCGATGAATGTGCGCTGTTGTATTAAAAAGGAAGAAATAAAACAAGACCGCAGGCAGAAATAGCATTCCGCCCAAAACCAAAACTTTATTCCATGGGATTCGTTGGCTTTTTGTCTTCATTGCTTAAGAAACAGCCTGAGTCCCTGAATGGTTTTAATTACAATCCAAAGGCCGGAGCGTCTGAAATCAGGTACGAAGGAAAAATCAACCGTACATTTTCCTGGTACAAACCTTCAATCATCATTAAAGCCACAAAATAAGCCAACAACACCACCAAAAAGCCAAGTGTTAAACGGAAACCCATTTTTTCGTCTTTAAGGTGCATGTAAGCAAAAATGATGTAATAAGCCTTCAACAGAGTCATGCCAATAAACAAATACTTCAAAATTTGCTTGCTTACAAAATGCATTTCGTAGTTGGCAAAGGCCAAACCTACTTCAATAACGGTAATGGCAAGCAAGTACCAGAAAATTTTCCAAATCCAGGCCGTTTTAGGGGCAGGAATCGGGTCAGAGGCAGAGTGAAGGTGCTGCTGATAATTATCGTACAGTTCCATAGCTTAACAGGTGGTTCAGGTTAAATCAAATAAAAGAAGGTGAAAACAAAGACCCATACTAAATCCACAAAGTGCCAGTATAAACCTACCTTTTCAACCATTTCATAATGACCACGGCGGTGAAAAAATCCCCGAGCCGCCATAATCAAAACAAGAATGTTCAAAATAACGCCCGAAAAAACGTGCGATCCATGAAAGCCTGTAATCAAGAAGAACAGGTTGGCAAATTGCTTAGGCCCATACTCGTTTTCCACCATGTTGGCCCCATGAATAACGCCCAAACCATGTTCAACTACCTTGCCTTCGGCGGTGCCATGTATAAAATGATACCATTCGTAGGCTTGTGAACCCAAGAACATAAATCCTCCAATAACCGTCCAAATCATCCATTTAACCACCCCCTTTTTATCGAACCGGTGGCCGGCTTCAACAGCCAATACCATGGTTACCGAACTCATAATCAAAATAAAGGTCATCAACGATACAAATGCCAAAGGAATATGCCCTTCAACAAAAGGAAAGTGGTTGTACACTTCGTCGGGATTCGGCCAAAACTCCCGGTTCATGTTCCGGGTGGCTCCATAATAAATCAAAAGGCTCGAAAAGGTCAGAGCATCTGATACCAAGAAGAACCACATCATCATTTTACCCCAGCTGATGTTGAAGGGGGCATCACCTCCACTCCAAGGTTTTGGGGCATCTACAGTTGAAACAGCGTGGGCCATAGTTAGGTTAGACGTTGGTTGCTTAATTAAATGAGTTGCTCAGCGTAACTCAAAAACATGAACAAATATAACCACAAGAAATCTAAAAAATGCCAATAAATGGCTGTTCTTCTCAAATTGTGGTGGTTTTCGGCGGTCAATTTTCCGCGCAATGCACTGCTTAACGACCACAACAATGCAATTAACCCACTGATAATGTGCGCAAAATGCGCTCCAGTAATGATGTAAAAAAAAGAGCCCGACACATTGCCGGTTCTGTTGTCAACCAAAAAGATGTTCTGTGCCACCAAGGCCTTGTAGCCCTCCAATTGAAGTTGAGCAAACCAGCAACCTAAAAGTAAGGTCAGTACAATACCTCCCGATAAAATCCAGCGGTTCCAAGGCCGGTCGGTACGTACCAGCCACTGCAGTATGCCCATCACCACCGAGCTCAGCAACAATACAACGGTGCTCTGAGTAAACGGTTCCGGCAAAGCAAATTCCAGCCAGTCGCTGCCGTCTTTGCGTACCACATATACGCTGGTTAGGGCCGCAAAAAACAAACTAACCGAAGCCAAAAACAGCCATAGCATGATGTTCTTGGCGCGGATGTTCGCCCTGCGCTCTTCTTCTGGACTCAAAGGTTTTAATACCAAGGGCTGACTCATAGGGCAAAAAATAAAATGATTTGAATCATAGGCAGGTACAAAAACGAGGCGAACATCAATCGGCTGGAATCCTTCATGTCGCTATACAAATACAACCTTAGGGCAGGAACAGCCATAATCAATCCCGCCAACAGCAAACCCAGCATAGGCCACAATCCGATCATGTTCATCCAATACGGAGCCAAACCTACCGGCACCAAACTGAACGAATACAGCATTATTTGAAAAGCGTTCGACTTAGACCGTCCGTTCGGAAAGGGCAATAAAAAAAATCCAGCCTTGCGGTAGTCGTCGTCCAACCGCCAGGCTATGGCCCAAAAATGCGGAAATTGCCACATAAATTGCATGCAAAACAACAACACCGCAACCGCATCAATGGTTCCGGTGGCCGCAACATATCCCAGCATGGGCGGGGCAGCACCCGGAAAGGCTCCCACAAATACGGCCAACGGACTTTTCGATTTCAATGGGGTATAAAACACCACGTACGACAACAGGGCCAAAAAGCTAATCAGGCAGGTCAGTGGATTGGTAAAAAGCCACAACAGCAGCATGCCGGTAAGGGCCAGCGACAGCGACAAGGCCCAAGCAAAACCCAGGGACATCCGCTGGGTGGGCAGTGGGCGGTTGCGCGTGCGGTCCATCAGCCCGTCGGGCTGGCGCTCTAAAATTTGATTCATGCCGTTCGACGCGGCCGTAATCATGGTTCCGCCCAATCCCAATGCTGTAAAGGTAAGCCAGTCAATCTGTTCGGCACCAATGGCATAGCCAAGCAGGGCCGAAAAAATTACGAGCGAGGCCAGCCTTAGCTTGGTAAACGCCAAAATATCCTTCCGTTTCGAGGGCAGCAAATCGCTCATGCAAACGCAATTGGTCAGGCCGCAAAGGTACAATTATTTGTCCTTGCCTGCCCGCCGGGTTTTCAACAAAGCGCGGCGCTGTAGGTACTCGATTTTAGGTTTTTTGGGGGCGGTTGCGGGCTTTCGGGGCTAGTACGCGGTTGCCGAAAGGCTGGCCCAGCTGGTTTGCGGTGGCTCCTAAAGTCGCCTCCGCACCTAGCGGGCCAGGCTTCGGCACCCTTGCGCGCTAGCCTCCTCAATCCCTACCGCGGCTGCCTCAAATACCTGATTCCATTTTAAATTATCTGTACTGCTCCGCTAAAATTCTGTTTTTATTTACCTTCATTTCTAAATTTCAACCACCATGAAACCCTTTTTAACCCTTGGTTTTCTTTTAGCCGCTCAAATAGGCTTGCTGGCACAAACCACCGGAGTGGGCATCAATGCCACCGGCAGCGCTCCCGATCCCTCGGCCGGATTGGACGTGAATTACACCAACAAGGGATTTCTTCAGCCCAGATTAACCACCACTCAACGCAATGCCATTGCCAATCCCGCCAGCGGATTGTCTATTTACAATACCAGCACCAACTGCCTTGAGGCCTATTTTCCTCAGTTTGGTTGGAAAAAAATCGCTTGCGATTGCCCTGCAGGCCCCGCCAACCTAATTGTGGCTCCAAACCCCATCAACGCCGGTTCGGCCGCGACCTTTGGCAGCGCAGTTCAGGGTTCAACCTACGCTTGGTCCTTCCAAAACGGTTCTCCTTCTACTTCAAACAGCAGCTCGCCCAGCGTAACCTGGTCGGCAGCGGGCAGCGCCCAAGTTATTTTGTCGGTCGATTCAGCCGGCTGCACCTATGCCGACACCATTAGCGTTACCATCAGTTCCAGTCCCCGAAACTGCTTAGACATTCTTACGGCAAACCCCAACGCGGCTTCGGGCGTTTATTCTGTTGACCCCGATTTAGGGGGAGCCCTTCCGGCCATGAGTGTGTACTGCGACATGAGCAACCACGGCGGTGGCTGGACCTTGGTGCTGCGCGACGACCGGGACGGCGCTTTTCAAGTTCAAAATACCGGTTCATTCGGGAATTTGGCGAATTTAACCAGCTTGGCTGGAGCTTCGGCCAAGTATTCCGATGCGGTAATCAATGCCCTTCGAAGCCACACCGATGCTCGAATTACCTACCGAACCAACAACGCCAATTTTCAATACAATTACTTTCACCCAGGCAGCTGCAGCTATCAGCATAATTCCAACAACAACAGCTTTAATGTATCGGCCTGCATGCGTTTTGTGTCGGCTTACACCACCTCGCTTACCCCTAACTACATACAATGCGCCAGCTGGGGTGGCGACGGTGCCGGTATCAATTGCTGGTACGGTTGCGGCAACAACCCCAACTGGTACACGAATGTAACCATTTCGCACCGAGGCTACAGCGAGCAAACGGGTCTTGTAAACAACGCCACCGGAACGGCCACCGGCAGTTCCAGCACCAGCTACAACCAGAAATTCTGGTTGTGGGTGCGTTAAGCCATCCCCGCAGGGGCCGATTTGTTGTACCTTAGCCCCCATGTTAGTTAAGGAGTTCGAGAAGCAGGGTTTGTCGCTTTTTCGCTGGCGCAGTTACTGGCCTTTGGTCGGTTTGGCTCTAGCGGTTAGCATTGTTTGGCTTCGCCCCAACCCCTACCCTGCACTGGCTTGGCCTGCCTTGGCTTTGGGTTTGTTGGGTTTGGGTATTCGCATTGCCACCGTGGGCTATACGCCCAAAAACACCTCGGGCCGCAACACCGCCGAAGGCCAGGTGGCCGAAAGCATCAACACCCAGGGCATGTATTCCTTGGTTCGACATCCCTTGTACCTTGGAAATTTTTTGATGTGGCTGGCTCCGGCGCTGCTCACCGGCCATATCTGGTTTATCATAATCTTTACCTTGGCCTTTTGGTTGTACTACGAGCGCATTATGTTTGCCGAAGAACAGTTTTTGTTCGGCAAGTTTGGTGCTGAATACCAGAACTGGGCCCAAAGCCGTCCTGCCTTTCTACCCAAAGCCTTGACTTGGCATAGACCCGACCTGGGTTTTAGCTGGAAAAAGGTATTGAAAAAGGAAAAGAATGGCTTGGCGGCCTTGCTTTTGGTCATGGCAGGCATTCGGCATGTAGAACGCTGCAGCGAATTGGGATTCTGGGTTTGGCCTGAAGCCGATTTTTGGAATTTGGCCGCCTTGGTTTCAACCCTGCTGTATGTGGTGCTTAAACTGATTAAAAAATACAGCCATTGGTTGGACGAGGCCGGCAGGTAAACATACGTTCTGCGCGGCCTAAGATAGGCTAGCCGATTTTTCATTTTTATCTTTTGTTTTCGTTCCCGTTCAAGGTCGCAAAACCAAGGTTTTTTGCCGTTCATGGATGATGAGGCGCCGCGGCAGGGATTGAACCGGGTAGCCCGCCAGGTTGCTGGGCCCGGCCCCGCGAGGCGCGGAGGCGACTTTAGGAGCCACCGCAAGCCCGCTGGGGCAGCGCCCAGCACCGGCGGCCTACCGGTGAAAGCCCGGCTGCCGCCCACAAAAAAAGGGCCTTACGGCCCTTATGCAGTTTGATTTTTGAATGCCTGAATCAAGGGAAAATCCCCATCATTTCGTAGCTGACGGCGATTTTTTCGATGGCCGTTACGAAGGCGGCGGTGCGCAGATTGCGGATGCCGTCGTGCTTCAAATAAGTGGCCCGAATTTGGTCGTAAGCCGTGATCATTGATTCCTCTAAGCCGCTGTAAACCAAGTCTTGCTCATCAGCGCCACGGTCAAGCACTTTCTTTTGTGTTTCGGTAAGGGCTTTACCGGTTGAACTTTCAATGGCCTGAATGATGCTGTTGTTCATGTTCTGCTGGTAGCGCTTTTCCATGCGGCCAAAGCGAACGTGCGACAGGTTTTTAAGCCATTCGAAGTACGAAACGGTAACGCCGCCGGCATTCATGTAAATGTCGGGGATAATCATACCTCCACGTGCAGTAATGATGTCTTCCGCTTCAGGAGTTACGGGGCCATTGGCGCCTTCAGCAATGATTTTTGCTTTGATGCGGGCGGCATTTCCTCCGTTGATTTGGTTTTCAAGGGCGGCAGGAATCAATACGTCGCAATCGACCTCCAACACGTCTGTGTTGTTGGGCAAGGCCGTTGAGCCGGGGTATCCATGCAGGGTTCCGTTTGCACTGAAAAAGGCCTTAGCCTCGGAAGGGTCAATGCCGTTGGCATTGTAAATGGAGCTGTTGTATTCGCCCAGCGAAACAATTTTGGCTCCACCTTCAAAGAAAAACTTGGCGGCGTGGTAGCCTACGTTTCCTAGTCCTTGAACGGCAACGGTTTTTCCAGCCAAACCTGTGCTTAGGCCCAATTTCTTCATGTCATCTTCAAACGACATAGCGTAACGGGTTCCGTAGAATACGCCCAATCCGGTGGCTTCGCGGCGACCGCGGATTCCACCCTGCGAAACCGGCTTGCCAGTAACGCAGCCCAAGGCATTTAGCTCGCCCATAGAAAAAGAAGCATAGGTGTCGGCCATCCAAGCCATTTCGCGCTCACCTGTACCATAATCTGGAGCAGGTACGTCGATGCCAGGACCAATAAAATTCTTTTTTACCAACTCGGTGGTGTAGCGGCGGGTAATGCGCTCCAATTCGTCCACGTTGTAGTCGCGGGGATTGATGGTGATTCCGCCTTTGGCGCCTCCAAATGGCACATCTACAATGGCGCATTTGTAGGTCATCAGAGCGGCCAGGGCCATAACCTCGTCTTGATTTACATTTTCGTTGTACCTGATGCCACCCTTGGTAGGCAATTTGTGGTGGCTATGTTCCACACGGTAGGCTTCAATTACTTCAATACCGCGGCTGGTTTTTACCGGAAACCGCATTTTATAAACAGAATTGCAGTATTTAATCTGCTCTAAAATACCATCAGGGGCATTTACAAACGAGGCTGCATAGTCAAAGTAACGAAGTACATCCTCAAAAAATGAATGGGATTTTTGGGCGTCGGTTTGGTTAGACATAAAACAGGTGTTAATTTGAGTACAAAGGTATATTTTCCTTAAAGTCTTAGTGCATATTGAATCAGGAAAAATCGAGGGGGGTCTGCAAAAAGTGGCCGCAAGGAGTACGAAAGGTTGGTCAGGTTGTTTACAATCAACGACAATCGGCTTTGTGGGCTAATGCTGAAGCCAATTCTAGCGTCCATTACATGGGTGCCCCCGCGCTGTTGCTCGCGGAATTCTTTTAGGCCGGTTTTGAAGATAATTCCGTCCAAAACCAAAAAGGCCTCGTCAATGTTCTCCATAAAACTGTTGTAGCGGTAGCTAAATCCTAGGTTCCATTTTTTCCAAACCACTTCGGCATCCAGCTTGGCAGTGTG
>Ga0194130_10002018_pt1 | contig 30605 bp, 11 predicted proteins | sample TA2KigsurfametaG_FD_160084 | JGI IMG/M metagenome (GOLD analysis project Ga0194130, IMG submission 160084) | Freshwater microbial communities from Lake Tanganyika, Tanzania - TA2015050 Kigoma 12 surface | ecosystem: Environmental > Aquatic > Freshwater > Lake | place: Tanzania: Lake Tanganyika...
CGGTATTCATCTCCGGCCATACTTTGCAATACCGCCTCGGGCAACAATGTCATTTGTTTTTTTCCTGACAGCACATTCAAGCTACAAGACGAAAGACCAATAAAAAGTAGGCAGAGCAGTAAGTTTGTTCTCATAAAAAGGGTTAGTAGGCGAGATACAAGGAATGAAATAATTCGTATTTATACTAACCTGAATATAAAGATTCCTTCTATAAGATCGGTCTCTTCAGCACCAAAAAATCACAAGCAATTGATTTTCTGATAATTACGCATCCTCTTACGGATAGAACCAGACTTAAGTACCTTTGTTATACAACCAGTTTGCCACCCGGCCCAACCTAAAATCCCCGTAGAATTTGAACTTGGGCTGGCACAAAAATTAAAACCTTAACCCCCTAAAAATGAAAAACACTATTACTGTCTTTGTTAGTCTCCTATTTGTTTCGCTGGTCCTATCTGGCTGCTCATCTGACCCAAAAGACATAAAACTTTCGGACCTAAAAACCGTATGCGACTATGTGGACGCACTTGAAAAAGTAATGGATGCTGCTATACGAATTGGTGAGAAAAGAGACCTTAAAAATTTCAGCGAAAAAGATAAAAATGACCTAAAAGCATTAGAGAAAAAAATGAAGGAAATTGGAAAAGCAGCAGAAAAAAAATTTACAAGAGAAGAGGTACAAGAGTGTAAAAGCATTGAGAGGGTAAAAGAAAAAGTAGAGGCTGCAGAAAATGTATTCTACGCCGCTGAACGCCAAAAAGATTAAGCTCTATTTCGGAACTTCGCCAATATGAAGTTTGTCGAAACGGCAAGATCCATAAAACAGCTTTTCCCCTTAGTGTTGCTGACGTTGGGGTATTTAACTCGTGTCGTTAATCTATATGCGCAGGCGATTCCTGAATCAAATTTGCATTCAGCTACGGTATCGGCCTCTCAAAAAAAGCCTTCAACCATTCACCTGCACCTGGACCGCTCCGTCTACGGAAGAGGAGAGTCGATTTGGTTTAATGCCTACCTAAAGAGTCATTACAATAGTCCGGTCGGCTCTACCCTACAAGCCGAATTATGGAAAGAAGACTCTCTTTTGTCTCGTGTACTTACTCCCATTGCATTGGGAGTAAGCAGCGGACAGTTTTTATTGCCCGCTGATTGTAAGACTGGCTGGTATACGATTCGCGCCCATACTGATCAAACAAGTGTGGCGCCTTTTCAAGCATCGATTTATGTAGTAGGAAAGCTGTCGGATCCAAGGCAGCAGCAAAGCACTGAACCAAGAGTTGTAGCTGCAAAAGATAGTCTACGTATAAATTTTTATCCGGAGAGTGGACAACTCATTGCAGGCATAGGGTCTACTGTAGCATTTAAAGTAATAGATGGACAAGGACGCCTCCGATCATTGACAGGCACCATTCAGAACGAAGGTGGTCAACCGATAATACCCTTCTCTACGAGACGTTATGGCAGAGGAGAATTTTACCTGGATCCTGTAAAGGAAGAAAACTATTATGCCGTATGGAAGGAGCAAGAAAAAACAAAAAGGTTACTCCTACCGGCTGTAAGCACGAGTGGGATCGCTTTATCTATTATCAGCCATCCCGAAGGCTTTTTATTTGAACTTAACAGAAAACAAGAAGAAAAGTCAAAGAGAGGACATTGGCTGGTGGGCACCAAAGATGGGGCCCTGGTCTTTCGTCAAGCCCTTTCACTTTCGCCCAATGCGGTTCAAGGTATTCTTCGAACAAAAACACTCTCATCGGGCACCCTTACCGTTTCTGTATTGGACTCCCTCGAAAACCCATTGATCAGCCGAATCGTATTTGTAAATAATAAAGAATACAACAATACCCTTTCACTTCGTACCGATACGTTCTCGCTGGGCGCAAAAGCAAAAAATAAATGGATCTTAGAATGGCCAGACTCTCTGCGTGGGACCATATCCGTTGCGGTCACGGACGCCGATATGGATGGAATTGACCTTCGGAGTGCTTCGATTCTGTCTAAAACATTGCTGCCTTACGAAGCACTCAACGAAATGGAAGAGGCCGACTGGTATTTCAACACTAACGAGGATAGTGCTGCAGTGGAGCTTGACTTGTTGATGATGACCAGGGGAAATAATACGGACCAAGAAAATAAAGATGATCGACTTTCCACTCCAATAGGCAACTCCGTAGCGATAGAAAAAAAGGGATACATCACCCTAAAGGGACAGGCATTCCTGCAAGGCACCCGCCAACCGCTTACGCAAGCAAAATTGATCGTGATACTATCCGCTGCTCGCCTTCGTAATAACATCTTGTTTACAGAGACGGATGCTTCTGGACGATTCAGCATAGATTCGCTGCTATTCTTTGGTCCGGCACGATTGATCTTTGCCGATTACAGAATGCAAAAAAAATCAAGACCGATCGATATTAAACTAGAAGATAATAAAATACAGCCCCTTGCCGTCCTAGCCCCCTCTCCATGGGAGCCTGCTCCAATCACCGATCAGCTAGAGACAGAAAAGGTGAACGAAATAATCCGCCGCTATGACAAAATAGTCCAAGAGGCGGAAGGACTAACCTTAGAAGAGGTAACGATCAAAACAAGAGTAAAGACCCCATTGGAAAAACTACAAGAACAATACACATCGGGGGCCTTTGAGACCGATGCCTTTGTAGAGCGCGCTATCGACTTAGTTAATACCGATGAAGCAAATACCTATGCCAATATTTTTGAATACCTGCGGTTCAGGGTTCCTGGCTTGCAAGTGGTCGATCCCGATTATTCCCAATCGCCACCAGGCGTTGGGCAAGATATGAGAAACGATCCTACAAAATACAGGATCTTCTATCGTCAACTACCCAGTGCCAGTAGTATGGGTAATCCTCCCATGGCGATCTACTTGAATGAGATCGAAGTAGATGCAGACATATTACTGACGATCCCTGCCGCTGAGATTGCCCTGGTTAAATTATTTAGCAGCTTTGCCGCGGCACAAGGCGGGGGTCCCGGGGGCGCCCTGGCCATCTACACTAAGAAACCCGAGTTACTTCGAGAAAATAAGAGCAATGCTGTCTCCTTTTATGGGTATGACCCAATCAAATCGTTTCCTATCCCTGACTACGAATTAGACACCCCTCTAAGGGAAAAGACCGATCAACGCATAACCTTGTTTTGGCAATCGAACTTCTTTATGAATAACGCCTCAAATAAAATGCCGATCCGTTTTTTTAATAACGACAGAACCAAGCGCTACCGGATTGTGGTAGAAGGTTGGACTACAGAGGGACAGCCCCTTTACCTAGAAAAGATCTTGGAGTAAATATATCATATGGTCACCTACTTCCTGACCAGTGTCACCAATCCCTTTTGAAAGATCTTGACATCATCATTGGTAATTCCTTCGGCATACCACACATAGACACCGGTGGCTTGTAAGATGCCATTGAAGCGTCCGTCCCAGAACACTTGATCGGACCGAGTCTCGAAGACGAGTTGTCCCCAGCGATTAAAAATGCGCAGAAAATTGAATTGCTTAATGCCGATCGAAAAGAATTCCAGTTTATCGTTCAATCCATCAGCGTTGGGTGTAAAAGCAGTGGGAACATAAATATTACCGTTGGCAAAGATCCGCACCGCTTGTGTATCGACCAGTACACAATTTCCGGGGGTCCGAATGGTGATCAAATATTCTTGCCCTTGGGTAGCGCGAAATACCGGATTCGCAATGTTAGCAGCCGATAAACCAATGGCGGGTGACCAAGAGTAACTGGCCCCAATGGAGCGGGCCTGTAGGGTCTGGGGTTGATCGCGAACAGCATTGATGGTTCGGTATCGAATATTTGAACCCGGACCGACTACCCCGGTAAGAGTTGCAGAGCCCATACCAGGGGCCCTGCATCCTTGCGCAGAGATCAATTCCACTGTGTACAGGCCTGGCTGTGTGGCAGTAAGCGTAGCGGCCGTTATTCCCGCAAGAGGAGCCGCGTTCAAAAACCACTGATACGTGGCGCCTCCGGTAGCTGTTAGTAAAATCGTTCCGGTCTCACAAATATTGGTAGTGGTAGGGGTCAATACACCACCAGAGGGAGATGGTAAAATGGTAACGACCTTTTGAATGCTATCGCGGCAAAGTTTATTGGAGGATACGACCAACGTAACAGAGTAGGTTCCGGCAGTGGTATACTGATAATTGACTTGTTGACCACTACCCACAGCTCCGGTACCAAACTTCCAATTGAAAGAAGTAATTGAACCTGCATTGATGGTAGAGCTGCTGCTCAAGGAAACCGGCCCTGCATTTATACACTGAGAAGGGGCTGTAAAATCAGCAACGGGCAGTTGAATCCCTACCCAGATCTTTCGCTCTATATAGCCACAACGAGCACTAACGGCGTTAACGGTATAAAATCCCTGATTGCTTTCTTGAAAATTTGTAAGCTGCAGATTGGGACCCGTGGCCGTAAATCCATTGGGCCCTGTCCACTGAAAATCCGAGGCGCCTGGCGAAGAGGCCGCCAGCATAACAGTACTGCCCTTACAGTAAAGGGTATCATATTGCGCCAAATCGATATTGATCTTTTCAAAATCAGAAAAATAGCCATAGCGGGTTGTACTGGATACATCGCCATGGATCATCCCCAAATGAAATCTACCGGTGGCATTTTGAACACGTACACTCTGTCCGGCTCCAGCCAGCGTGTTGTTGATCTGGATTCGGGCGACCATCCAATTTCCATTGGTGCCCGGAACCGCAGAAAAATCGGTGGCTTGCAAAACAGTAGTAAGTCCATTGACAGAAAAACCACCAATATGGGCAGGTCTGCAAAGAATGTTCAACCCAAAGGGATTGGAAGAAGCTCTTGTAACGCCAATAAAAGAGGATCCCTCATTTTCAATGGAGGGGATCACAGCCCCGCCGACTTCACAACCAAAACCAGATACATGAAAAACATGAACAGGACTGGAGGTTTGAATGGAACAAGAAGGATCCGATAAGGTGCCGGTATAAAAGCTACCAGCCGCAAGGGTGGCTACGGCGATGCCATTGACCGAAACACTGGTATTATTATTTATGGCAAAAACATAATAGTAATCCGGTCCATTCAAATAGCCCCGGGGAATAATAAACGAAGTCCCGGCATTACAATCAGGGATCAGCTGATCTCCTGCCGTATCACTACAGCCTGCTCCCGGATAACGAATGGAATCATCCTTGGTAGAGATCGCGATGCGCTTATTGGCAACAACGATCGTTCCCCCGGGACGAGCAGCCGGGGTATTAGTAGCTGCCTGACAAGTATAGGTTTGTCCACGGTTAAGTGTAATGGTAAAGGGTACTCCGGCCGGATAAGAAAGCAGTGCACTTTTAGGCGTGATGGTGACGGTCGTATTATCCTCGGTGGCCACAATGGAGAACGAACAAGTATAATTGGGCAATCCCGAACCATCAAAGACCATCTGAAATGGAAGCGTAAACTTAAAGCCTAATGCGTTGGCGCCCTTTAGGGCATAGATATCCCCGTTAAGCCCATTGGCAATATCATAATAACAAGAGATCATGGCGGTGGATGTTACCTTGATACCACGATCACTAACCGTATTGACAACCGAGTTTTCGATCAGATCGATATACGAAGTAAGATCGACCGATTGGGCACTATTGGCCGGCACCGTAACCACAAGGGGTGTAAAGGCGGCATTGGCAGGAATGCTGATCGTTACCGTTGCGGCGGTAGCCCCTGCGGTAAGGCGTAGTAGAACGGGGCGGTCACCGTGTGCTTGCTGCAGATCGGGGGCCGCAAACCAAAACGTAGTATCAGTCTGTGCAACAGCGAATAAAGGCAGACTACAAATTCCCAGCACCAGCAAGAACAGTTTGATCCTCACGTTGTAAATTTAACTATCACCTTATTGAAATAAAAAATCCAATACCGCATTCCACCCATAACCACTGTGGGGCGCTATAGCAACCCCCACTTTGGTATAGCGGGTAAAGAGGGCCTTTCTATGCCCCAGCGAAGGTACTCCTTCATCGATCATAAGATCTAACACGATCTCTACTGGGTCATCGACCCCATAAAAACAGCATTCTCCGTTAAATTTCTCAACTCGTTTGCAGGCAGCGGAGCTTCTATCGTGACCAACATACCCTGTTTTACCACTCTGTACGGCATGGCAATAGGCACTCTCATATAAGACCTTTTCGGGAACTAGGATCGGCACAGGCATTTGTTTCTCTAAGAACACTAAAAAACTTTGATAATAAGAGGAGCTAAGCAGATCGGGGTCGGAGGTATAGGATGGATACTGCTTTACCACCGTGCGAAGAAATAAAGAGGGATTAACGCGCGCTAAATTCAGTATATGTATAACCTGCTTTTCTTTTTCGGTCAAATATGAAACAGACGCTGCGGTATTACAGCTTGCATACTTCGGATCGGCCCACGCCGAAGAAAAGCGAACGAGCGGATGCGTAGAATCGGAATAAGATGCGGGGTAAAGAAAAGAGGGGGCAGCTAAAGAAGAGCTACGTAAAATTGAATTGCTTACAGAAGCGCTGGCCAACAAAGCAGGTCGGGCCAGAGGAGAACTCCAGGCCATTATCGGATTGGCCATGATTATAAGGCCGCAGATCAATACCGAAATAAAATAGTTTTTCAAGGTTTACCAGTCTTCTAATTAATACAGCTTAGTACCGGATCAAGGTTACCATTCCCTTTCGGACAAGCTTTACGCCATTAACATCATAGCATTCTACTACCCATGTATAGGTTTCTAGCGGTGCATTGACGCCATTGATCTTTCCATCCCAATGCTTAGACATATCGTTTGTCTCAAAGATCTTAACTCCCCAACGATTAAAGATGCGGAAACTCTCCAGACTCTTGATATTGATATAGAATGGAATAAATTCATCGTTAGCACTATCCTTATTGGGAGTAAAGGCCGTAGGCGCATATACATCGGGCTTCTCAAAGATCCATACCTCTTGCCTATCGTTATTAAGACAGCCACTGCTATCTTTTATCAAGATGGTATAGATAAGCTTCGCTGGATCAGCCGCCAAATAGTAGGCATCGGTAATGGCACGCGTAGGATGCGAGAGCCCGATCGGTGGTGTCCAAAGATAGCTGATACCACCAGGCAAGGCCGACATGGTAAATCGATTCAAGCGACTGGCAAAAATACGAGGATAGGTGCTATCCGCACGACCGCGCTGCACCACGATGACTTTAGTGACCGTATCGCGCAACTGCGGACAGGTAATACCACTAACGATCAATTGCACCGAGTAGGAACCTGGCGTATTGTACGTAACCACCGGATTGGTTTGAGTAGATTGCTGTCCATTTCCAAAATTCCAATTGACTACGGCATATCCACCCTCGGCAAATCCAACGGTAGAAAGATTAGTAAACTGGATCGGAACATTGGTACAAGATCCGGAATAAGAGAAATCTGCACGAGGCTTTCCAGAAACGGTTACCGTCAACGACTTGGTGCGGGGCACACAACTGCTATCGCTACGAACGGTCAATATAACAGTATAAGTGCCGGAATTCGCATAAGTATGAATAGGATTTTGCTGGGTACTGGTATTACCATCTCCAAAATCCCAGCTAAATTGAGTGAACTGTGTGCTACCCCATCCTAGCTGACTGGTGTTGGTAAAGAGAGTGGGCGTTCCCAGACAAACCGGACTATTCGCCATAAAATCAGCTACAGGAGCACCGAATACAACGATACGCTTCCGCAGAATATCCGAAATACATCCCCTGGCATTGGTCACATAGAGCGAAGGAAAATAAGTTCCATATTGACTATACGTATGCGCAACAGCCGGAAGGGTACTGAATTGTCCCCCATCATCGAAATTCCATAAACGAGAGGTGATGGAACTGGTCGGAGAAAGAGAAAGATCTAAAAACGATACATTAAGTGTACCGGTACAAGAAACAGAATCGGTAATACGGAAGTTGACGATCGGTCTTGCAAAGACTACCTGCGATATAACCGTATCCTTAATACAGCCATCTACGGACGTTACCCGCAAACGAATATCATACGTACTGTCTGCCGCACTCAGGTTATCAGGAAAGGTAAAGCTGGGCGAAGCACCCGTTGGGTTACTGATCAATACGGCAGTTGATGGCGCTGCAGCCGTTCGATTATACACCGACCAACTGTATTGCGCCGGCAATTTGACCAAAGAATTATTTTGTACGGTCTTGACCAGTCCATTGCGAGGACGGGCACAATCACTGGTTCCACCATTGATATTAAAGGAAGCCAGCGGTTCGGGATACAAGCGTACCCAACGCTTGAGTGAATCGATACATCCCGATCCGGAAGCAACGATCAGTTTTACCTCAAAAAGAGAATCACGCGTATACGATGTATTGATCAATGTAAAGCGTGGGTTCAATGCGGTTGACTGCAATTGATTATTTACATACCACTTATAAGTAATACCCATCGTATTGCCCGCTTGATTCATGAACGAGCTATTGGCCGTTTGCACCAGCAACTGTTTGCAGGCAAATACGGTGTCGGCCGCAGAGCCATTAAGTCCAAAAAGGGCGCGAGGCGTTGGCAAGGTGCGTACCGTATAGGTAAAGCTGGTCGGACCACATCCGCCCTGTGTATTGCCGGCCAGTAGCGTAAAGGTGTACGTACGCCCGGCTTGCGACAACACCATAGGAGGGGGTGTTTGTAATGTACTGAACTCGACCCCATCCAATAGCCAGCGATACGAATCGGCATATTGTGTCAGATTAGTAAACGTAACTACCATGGGAGCACAAGCCGAGTCGGGTGTTACCCTAAAGCGTGTTTGAGGCAGGGGCAATACCGTGATCATAAAGGTCTGTGGTGTTCCTGTACAAGAAATACCACCATTAGTAAAGGTGGGCGTTACCGTTATCTGTGCGGTTATGGGTGCCGATGATCCATTCGTGGCGGTAAAGGCAGGTAAGTTACCCGTACCCGATGACGGCAACCCGATAGCAGTATTAGAGTTGGTCCATGTATAACCTATAACACCACCACTGGCAGAACTTGTAAAATTAATAGGTGTCGTACGAACACCATCACATACCTGCACATTGGCAATGGTATTGACCGTAGCGGTCGGATTAACAGTGATCGTAAATTGTTTAGAAGGCCCAATACAAGAAACACCTCCATTGGTAAAAGTTGGATTGACTGTGAGGGTGGCTACCACCGGCGAGGCTCCACTATTGACAACACGGAAACTATCAATATCACCAGAGCCAAAGGGGGCTAATCCTATAGAGGGGGTATTATTTACCCAGTTATACGAAACAATACCGCCGGTTTGTAGCGTAGAGAAGAAGGTGCCCTGCGCTAGATCCCCATTACATTTTACCTGACTCTGTGGCTGGTTAACCTGCCCGCTTGGATTGACGGTTATGGTAAAGGTCTTAGAAGGACCATCACAACTTGAACCATTGAATGAGAAATTAGGAACCACCGTAATTGTGGCCACAGCGGGAGAAGTGCCCGTGTTCGTACAGACAAAACTGGCCGAGCTGCCGCTTCCACTTTGGGCCAATCCAATCGTAGGATTACTGTTTACCCATCGATATGTAATAGTTCCACCGCTGGTGGGAGATGTAAATCCAAAATTGACTGTAGATCCATTGCAAACTACCTGGTTGGCTGGTTGGTCTACTTGTGCGGTTGGATTGACTGTTATCGTAAAGGTTTTGGTAGGCCCAGTACAAGTTAATCCGCCACTAGTATAAGAAGGGGTTACCACAATGGTAGCGATTACAGGGGTGGTACCACTATTAATGGCATAGAACGTAGCGATACTGCCTGTATTGGAAGCTAAGATCCCGATCGATGGATTATTATTGGTCCAGCTATAGGTGGTCGTTCCACCGGTATTCGAAGAAGTAAAGTTAACGGCCGTTAACTGACCATTGCAAACAACTAGATTGGCAGGCTGATTGACTTGTGCCTGTGGGTTAACTACGATTTGATATTGTTTGCGCGATCCGGCACAAGAGCGACCTCCAAAGGAGAACGTTGGAGTAACCGCTACAGTAGCCGTAAGCGGACTCAAACCGCTATTAGCCGCGGTAAAGCCAGGTACATCGCCTGTGCCCGTAGCAGGCAGCCCAATGGAACTAAGAGAATTGGTCCAGGCATAAGAAGTTATGCCGCCACTATTTAGGGTAGAAAAGACAGTACTGGGCACCGTATTGCCGGTACAACTGATCTGATTGGCGGGCTGATTGACTTGCCCCGAGGGTAGCATCGTGATCGTTCTCTCATACACAGGGGCGCAACCCGTAACAGAGGCGGTTGCGATTAATCGCACCGTGTAGACCAGTGGCTGAGTAGCATTGGCAGGAATGGTAAAGAGGTAAGAGAAGCTGGTGGGATTGGTCGACTGGGCTACTCCGTTAACGAACCATTGATAAGAAAGCGTACTACCCGTGGTGGTCGTGCTGGTATTGGTAAAGGTGACTGTAGATGAGGGAGCACAATATACAGTATCGGCAACTGAGAAAGAGACCGTGGGAGATGCCACCACCGTAAAAGGTGTACTAATGGAATCTCGGCATCCCAAACTATTGTAACCCACCATTTTTACCTGATAATTACCAGGCGTTGGAACCACCGTGGTAAAAGTGAATCCATTTGAAGAGGTCACTACTCCACCCGTATTATTTAAAACATACCAAACCACACTACTGTAGTTGGCCGGGGTAGCATAGGCAGATAAGGTAAAGGGCGAACAATTATATGTGCTGATATTAGAAGAGAAAGCGGCCACGGGAACCGGATTGACCACTATTTGTCTTCGAATGGTATCACGACAAGCTGCACCGGTTGCAAAAGTACTGGTAGCAACTAGTGTTATAGTATAGGTACCTGCAGAGGCATAATAGTGTGTAGGATTGATAAGCCCCGAATAGAGAGTTCCATCTCCCATGTTCCACAAGTATTGACTACCGATAGGGGTTGTAGTATTGGTAATACGAACCGAATCGCGGAAGCAATAAACGTTACTATTGGTCGTAAAGTTGGCGACCGGATTAGCATATATATTGATGATCTGCGTAACGGTGGTATCGGTACAACTATTTTGCGCTCGCAAGGTAACGGTGTAGGTACCGGCCGTTTGATAAATATGCGAGACCGTATCGTTCGATCGTGGCGTTACATAAGGAGTTGAACCATCACCAAAATTGATAGTATAACTGGTTCCCCCTACCGAATTGTTTACAAAGGTGACCGGTTTAGGAGCACATCCGTAGGTATTCTGACCAAAGACGATCAAGCTAGGAGTAATCGTAGCCGGATAAAGTACAATATCCACGGCAAAGCTATCTACCCCACACTCATTATAGGCATAGAGCTTAACGGTGATCGTATCAATGACTCCGGTCGTATACAGTTTGGTCATGGTACGAGTATCGCTGACCGTATCTCTACGACCATCACCCCAATCCCAAATAAATCGATTGCTTGCCCCGTACAAGGAACTATTGACGCCAAGCGAATTATTTCTAAACCGCATATTGGCCGGAGAGCAATACACCGTAGTATCAGGCTGAAACAAAGCCCTGGGACCAGGACGAATTAATACCGAATCGCGGAAAGTACGTGTCTCACAAACCGTGGTAACGGAAAGATTTATGTAATAGGTCGTATCTCTACCTGCCGGATTGGCCAAGAATGTAATGGAGCCGGGCTGTACCTGCGTTGAGGTCTGCCCATTTCCAAAATTCCAGTTATAGGTACTACCATTGATCACATTGATAGGAGTGGTAGTATTGGTGACCAAAATAGAGGCCGGACCACAAGCCGTATCTCTACTTAGTGTAAAAGAAGGTTGAGGTTGCTGAATAGTATACAGGGTAACACTGGTCGAGTCGTTCTTACAACCATGCAGGCTGATGGCTACCAGCTTCAGTACGACAGTATCACCGGGTTGCGTAATAATATGGTCAGGTACTATATCCCCTTGTCCGATGAGTACATTGTTGGCATACCATCTAAATGCAGATTGATTATTAGCATTTATATGTGGAACTAACGCGACTGCATTACGAATGCGGAAGGGAGCACAACTGATCGTTTGCGTAACCATTAACTGCGCCTTGGCATCGGGATTAACGGTTGCCGTTAGTGTAAATGGCGATCCCACACAAGCGCCCTGCGCACCTGAGGTAGCTGTAATCGTATAAGCTAATGTTTGAACATTCGTAGTGGCATTAAATAAAGTTTGTACCACCGAAGATTGGCCTGTCAGTTGATTAGCTTGCCCCGTTACATTTGCATTTGGTGCAACCGTCCAGGTATAGGTGGTATTGAAAGGGATAATGGTAGTCGGTTCATTATTGGCCAGGGTGAGCGTAAAGGTTCCGCCATTACATACCGTAAAGGCTTGCGCCGGGATAACGGGCTTGGGATTTACAGTTACCGTAAGGGTGAACGTACCACCCACACAGCTACCATTCACAGACGGCGTTACTGTATACTGCACCGTCTGTACCACATTGGTAATATTAGTGAGTGTGCCGTTGATAGAAGAGGTCTGTACAGTATTATTGGCCTCGCCAGTCACACTCGCATTATTTACATAAACCCATGTGTAGGTCGTTCCCGTTGGCACGATATTACCGCTTCCATTTGTGGGAGTCACACTAAAAGAAGCACCACTACAAATAGGAGTAGCTTGTGCCTGAACTGATGGTCTTGGACTGATCGTGATCGTAACGGTAAAGGGAGTACCCACACAGGCACCGGATTCACCCGAAGTCGGCGTTACCGTATACTGCACTGCCTGCGTTACATTGGTATTATTGATCAGTGTGCCCGTGATCGATCCTACACCCGTTACTTGATTGGCTTCTCCGCTCACATCCGGATTATCAATGTATACCCAGGTATACGTCGTACCATTCGGCACGATCGTGGTGGGCGCATTGTTGGCAGGAGTCAAACTGAACGTGCCCTCACTACAGATGGTCTGTGTCAGCGCACTAATGACCGGTTTTGGATTCACCGTCACTGTTACTGTAAAGGTTCCTCCTACGCATCCCCCACTCACCGAAGGTGTTACCGTGTAACTGACCGTCTGTACCACATTCGTATTATTGGTCAACGTGCCACTGATGGAACCTACACCCACAATCTGGTTTACATCACCACTCACATTTGCATTATCAATAGCCACCCATGTATAGGTGGTACCCGCTGGTACGATCGTTGTCGGCGCATTATCGACTGGGGTAAGATTAAAACGTTCTCCACTGCAGATCGTTTGCGACATTGTACCGATTACTGGCTTTGGGCTTACGGTTATGGTTACCGTAAAGGTTCCTCCCACACAAGAACCCGATGTCGGCGTTACGGTATAATCTACGGTCTGCGTTACATTCGTATTATTCGTTAGCGTTCCCGTAATCGAAGCCACTCCTGTCAATTGATTAGCTTCGCCACTCACATTCGGATTATCAATAAATGACCAAGTATATGCAATACCAGTTGGGACGATTGTCGTCGGAGCATTATTCACTGGCGTCACACTAAAGTTTCCTCCGCTGCATATGGTCTGTGTTTGCGTACCGATTACCGGCCTTGGATTGACTGTTACCGTTACCGTAAATATTCCTCCCGTACAAGGACCTAATGGAGAAGTGGGAGTAAGAGAATAAACTACATTGATGGGAGCATTCGTTGCATTCAGTAGTGTCCCGCTGCTGAATGAAGTACTACTGGTTCCGGCAATAGTACCTGATATACCCGTTACGCTGGGTGCCGACCAAGTATAGGTAGTATTATCAGGAACAATAGTAGAAGCCGTGGGTAGTCCGTTAGTAGGAGTAAGCGAATACGATTCGCCAGAACAAATAGATGTAGAATAATTTCCGATGGCCGGACCAGGATTTACAGTTACCGTTACCGTAAAAGTACCCCCCGCGCAAGCCGTGCCTCCATTTGAATACGTGGGTGTTACTATATAGGTAGCTGTCTGCGGTTGGTTGGTAGCATTGATCAATGTACCCGTTATACTACCCCCGCTACCAGATTGGCCACCTGTCATATTTCCTGTTACCTGCGGAGCAGACCAGTTGTATGTTGTGCCCGTAGGAATTACATCACCACCGCTACCATTAGTAAGAGAGACCGTAAAGGGTTGGCTATTACAAGTACTCAATACTTTATTGCCAATGACCGGCTTTGGATTTACAGTTACCGTTACTGTAAAGGTGCCCCCACTACAAGGACCAATTGGTGATACAGGAGAAACGATATAGATAACATTGATCGGTGCATCGGTAGTATTCGATAAGATACCACTGCTAAATGATGTGGCGTTGGAGCCTGAGATCGTACCGGCAATTCCGGAGACTGTAGGGGCCGACCAGGTATAGGTAGTATTAGCAGGTACAATAGTAGAAGCGGTAGGCTGCCCGTTAGTAGGAGTGAATGAATACGACCCGCCTGTACAGATTACCTGGCTATAGTTTCCGATCGCTGGTTTAGGATTGACGGTAACGGTTATAATAAAGGGGGCTCCACTGCAGGCTCCTCCTATTGTGGGAGTAATGGTATATGCAACCAGTACAGGAGCATTAGTGGTATTAACAGGGCTACCGCTAATAACAGAGAGTCCGCTTCCCGATGCCGTATTAGAAATTCCGGTTATACTAGGCGCCTGCCAAGAATAGAGCGTACCCGCAGGAATCACATTAAAAGAATTGGCGGTGGGATCTACACTAAATTGCTCGCCACTACAAATGGTTCGCGTTTCATCTTGTATCGAAGAGCCCGAGTTTACCGTTACGGTTACGGTAAACGTTCCGCCAGTACAGGTTACCCCACCACTGGTATAACTTGGCGTTACTATGTAAGTAGCTGTCTGTGGTTGATTCGTCGGATTCACTAAGGTTCCCGATAGGGTGCCTCCACTACCCGATTGACCTCCCGTCATATTACCGGTAACCTGTGGAGCAGACCAACTGTAGGTGGTACCCGCAGGGATCACATCACCGCCTACCCCATTGGTCAAAGAAACAGTAAAGGGTTGGCTGCTACAAGTACTGAGCGTTTTTGCATTAATGAGTGGTCTTGGATTGACCGTTATGGTAAAACTAGATGGAGTACCCTCGCAACTGGCACCCCCGTTCGAAAAATAAGGAGTAACCGTAATGGTTCCTGAAATTACACCGGCCGAACTATTCGTGGCGGTGAAACTAGCAATATCTCCATTACCAAAGGCGCCTAACCCGATCGCTGTATTACTATTGCCCCAGTAGTTGAGGATGGTGCCCCCTGTCGCAGGCGATGTAAAGTTGATTGCCGAAGAAGGAGATCCATTACAAAGAACTTGATTTCCTATAGCATTGATGGTAGCATTTGGGTTGACCGTTACCGTCACTGTAAAAGTGCCGCCCGTACAGGTAACAGTACCGCTCGCAAAACTTGGGGTTACAGTATAGGTTGCCGTCTGCGGCTGTGTAGTACCATTGACAAGCGTTCCAGACATACTGGTACCACTACCAGACTGACCACCTGTTATACCACCGGTAACTTGCGGAGCAGACCAAGTAAAGACAGTTCCGGTGGGGATAATTTCGCCACCAGTTCCCCCTACCAAGCCAGGCACCTGAAAGGTTTCGTTACTACACGCTGTTAACGACTTATCTGTTAGAACAGGTCTTGGATTTACCGATATGGTAAAAGACCTTGGCGTACCACCGCAGGTGACTGCACTATTCGTATAAGAGGGCGTAACGGTGATGGTACCGGCAATCACACTAGCCGTATTATTGGTCGCCGTAAAACTGGCAATATCGCCCGTGCCAGAAGCACTCAACCCGATCGCTGTATTACTATTGGTCCAATTATAAACAATAGTACCCACCGTTGTGGGAGAAGCAAAATTTACCGCCGTAGTGCCCGATCCATTACAAATTACCTGATTAGGAACCGCCGTAACCGAAACGGTCGGATTTACCGTTATGGTAAAACTAGTGGGAGTACCCGTACAAGTACTGCCACCATTTGAATAAACAGGAGTAACGGTAATAGTAGCAGAAATAACACCCGCCGTAGAGTTGGTAGCCGTAAAACTAGAAATAGTACCGGAGCCAGAGGCACCCAACCCAATAGCAGTATTACTATTGGTCCAATTATATACGATCGAGCCGCCTGTAGTCGGCGAACCAGGGGTAACAGATGTAGTAGGAGCTCCATTACAAATTACCTGATCGTTAATCGCATTGACACTGGCTGTAGGGTTAACGGTAACCGTTACTGTAAATGTACCTCCGGAGCAAGCCACTCCACCGCTTGAATACGTTGGTGTTACCAGGTAAGTGGCTGTTTGCGGTTGATTCGTAGAATTCACTAAGGTTCCCGAGACAGTACCTCCACTACCCGACTGGCCGCCCGTCATACTACCGGTAACCTGTGGGGCAGACCAACTATAGGTTGTGCCCGTTGGGATCACATCACCTCCTGTACCATTGGTCAACGGAACCGTAAAAGACTGGCTACTACAAGCACTTAGCGTCTTATTACCAATGACCGGTCTAGGATTTACCGTAATAGTAAAGGAAGATGGAGTGCCACTGCATGTAATACCGTTATGCGTATACACTGGTGTAACAGTGATAGTGCCTGCAATAACACCGGATGTATTATTAGTTGCCGTAAAACTGGCAATATCACCAGAACCTGATGTTCCCAACCCGATCGCCGCGTTACTATTGGTCCAGTTATAGACAATGGTGCCTCCTGTAGTAGGTGAACTAAAACTCACTGCATTGGTAGTCGACCCAGTACAGACCACCTGATCTTGAATTGAATTGACAACAGCCACTGGATTGACTGTTACTGTTATAGTAAACGTTCCTCCGGTACAGGTAGTACCACCGTTCGAATAACTTGGCGTCACTACATAGGTAGCTGTCTGTGGCTGTGTCGTACCGTTGACCAATGTACCGGTTACACTCGTTCCACTACCCGATTGTCCACCCGTCATGCTACCGGTAACCTGCGGCACAGACCAACTATAGGTCGTACCCGCTGGAATTACATCTCCCCCAACACCATTGGTGAGGGGAGTGGTAAATAACTGATTGCTACAAGCACTAACTACTTTATCACTGATCACTGGACCAGGATTAACAGTAATAGTAAACGAGCGCGGGGTGCCAGCACAGGTCACAGAACTACTAGTATAAGAAGGCGTGACGGTGATGGTACCAGCGATAACAGCGGCTGTACTATTGGTGGCTATAAAGCTGGCGATATCTCCTGTACCCGAAGCACCCAAGCCGATGGCTGTATTACTATTGGTCCAGTTATAGACGATGGTACCACCTGAAGTAGGTGAAGCAAAACTCACCGCCGTTGTATTCGATCCATTACATATTACTTGGGGGGGAACAGACGTAACCGTAGCCGTTGGATTTACCGTGATGGTAAAAGTAGTGGGTGTACCACTACAGGTTCTTCCACCAAAAGTATATTGAGGCGTTACGGTAATGGTGGCAACTACCGGAGCCGTTGAAGTGTTGACCGCTGTAAAAGCAGTAATCGTACCTGTACCAGAGGCAGCCAAGCCAATGGAAGTGGTATTATTTTGCCATTGATAGGCCACGCCCGTACCACTCATTGAGCCACTGAAAGTAACGGCAGTCGTATTGCCGCCCGCGCAAACAACTTGATCAGAGACAGCATTTACAGTGGGGATAGGATTTACGCTAATAGTAAATGATCTTGGGGTGCCTGTACAACTTACTCCGCCATTAGTATATACGGGAGTAACCGTTATCGTACCTGAAATCACAGCCGTAGTAGAATTGGTCGCCGTAAAGCTGGCAATATTACCTGTACCGGAGGCACCCAAGCCGATGGCCGTATTACTATTCGTCCAGTTATAGACGATGGTCCCCCCCGTTGTGGGTGAGGTAAAATTAACGGCCGTAGTAGTGGCCCCATTACAAACCACTTGATCATTTATAGCAGAGACACTGGCCACCGGATTCACCGTTACGGTCATTGTCTGAGCCGCCCCGGAGCAACCCTCTTTACTGGGAGTAATACTATAGGTTAATAGGCCAGGCGCCGTGGTAGCATTGGTCAAGGTGGTTGCCGATATAGTGCCGCCCGAAGCAGGGCTGGTAAAACCAGTAATACTACCACTGGGAGAAGCGGTAGCCGTCCATGAGAAGGTTGTTCCACTTAGATCTGCCGCTAAACTGGTAGGGCTGGTCGTTCCCCCCGAACAGATGACTTGTGCAGGAAGACTACTGGTAATAGTAGGTTTCGGTTTTACATTGATAACATAGGTCTGACTGCTCGTGCCACCGCAGCTACCACTGACAGTAACGGTAACATTATAGGTTCTAAATTCCTTGAATTTGATTTGGGGCTCAGCCACAGTGGCGGCGGTCAAAAATTCATAATCGGCACTGGGAGCATCCACTGTCCAGCTATACCCCGAAGGAGTATAAGGCGCTGCGCTGTACGTCGGTTTATAAGGGGCAACAGAGAAATCGACAATAACATTAAGGGGTGCAGGTGGAAACTCACAAATCGTAAAAGGCCCATTGGGAATAGTCACCGTAGGGTTCCCTGCAACCTGCATCACGCGCTGCTTAGTGTAGGTACCGCAGACATTGGTAACGGATTGTGTGATGGTATAGGTACCCGGAGTGATAAATAGAATTTGTGGGTTTTGTGAAGTGGCTGAAGTGCCTCCGGTAAAATTCCAACCCGTTGCAGGGGTTACGGACCAAGAGAAAGTGGCCGATGTGCAGGAGGTAACCCCACCAGAGAGATCGGTCAGCGTAACGGTCTGGTTAAAGCAAATAGGAGAAGCAGGCGACATCGAAAAATCAGCTGTCAGCGGTTCCTCTACATTTACAATTTTTGTAATAGATGACTCCGTGACGCAACCACTGGGATTTCGCACGATCAGCTTTATTTCCCAACAGCCCGCCACATCAACGGCATTAGCAGGAATAGTAAGATTCGCCGTGAGATATACATCTGGGGTTGAAGAACCAGGCTTTCGTACCTCCCACCTTGAGTTATATGCGGTCAAACAAGAGGTGCCGAACCCGTAGGCCCCAACCTGTGAGGTATTGGTGGCCGAAATAGCGGTAGTGCCCTTGCAGATCCGTTGATTAGTAGTAAAATTGGCGACAGGCGCTCTGCTGGCATTTACATACTTGGTCGCTCCATTACCGTTTTGATTAAATGCATTACAAACATTATTAATCCCTTTATTAAGTAAGGTAAGGTTGACAGCAAAGTATCTATACGTAGCACTTGACGTGCCAATATTATTAGGATTTGTTACCGAATTAACACTCTCACAAGTAGGGGTATTAAATATTTTAGTGATCAGTGGAGTGTTATACATTCTATAATGTGTAAACTCCTCTACCGGATCTCCATTTCCATAATTGATACGATACTTAGAACCCGGATAATTTTTGGCTATGGCTGCATTGTCAACCGTAAACCTAACCTCAGAACCAATACAAATATTCTCACCCGAAAGATTAGAAAGTCCTGTATTACCCGTATTAAAAAGAAAAACAAAAGACTTGGTAGCGTATAATTGTGTAGCCCGATGCTTTATCGTCAACTTAACTATATAGTACCCGGTAGAAAGCCCGCTTGGAATTTGAAATCTACCTGCATTATTGATTGGACAATCAGTAGCAACAGGCTGAGCTCCACTTACATCATAAAGGGTTGCTGTAAAAAGATACAAGCTAACATTACTGCTATAGTTGGCTATATCAATAAAATAGTCAGAGCCGGTCTGTGAATTATCACCTTGCTGTAAAAACCCAAATGAAAACTGATCGGTGGTCGGACAGTTAATGAACCCATCATATGAACTTTGAAGCCAAGTGAGATTGAGTGTTAAAGCGGGCGGGGCAGTACCAGAACTTATGGTAAACGCTGCAGAGGTAGCTTCCGGTGCCGTACCGCTAGCACCCAAGACAGCCCGAACCTTCAATCGGTAACCAGTACCCGCAGTAGTCGTTGGAATGGTGCCGACCATGATCGGAGTAAAAAAATCAGATCGTGTACCAATTACAGGAGAGGCGCCGGTAAAATTGCCGCTACCGTCTGAAAGCACTAACTCAAAAGAATTGGTGAGTGGATAATTCCCGTCCGTAAATACATGAATCGAAATGCTAGATCCGGGGGCATAGCTGGCGGAGTTATCAAAATGTGTAATAGAAATCGTAGGATTCGGCAGTGATTGGGCTTGCGCTACACCCAACATAGAGCCGATACCCAGCCATACAGCCAGTTGAAAGGTCTTAAATCGTAATAAATTGGTCATCTAGACTTAAAATTTATTATAACACCGCGGAATTTTGTTTCGCTCCGGATCTCGGCTTAGGTTAGTCTGTAATGATATTTCAAAACCACCCCTGCTCTGTGTCGCTGTTTTCAGTGAGGAGATATTGAGATCGTACGAAATACCCAGCTGCATTTTGGGAGTACCAAACCCGAAATAAGGAATGATGGCATCGTTTACTCTATAATAAACCCCAGCATATAAACTGGTCTCGTACTCAATATTGGGGATCAACGATTCAAATACCGTACCAAAGAGCACTTCTTCTGTAAGCATAGAGTTCATATACAAAGCGCTCAGATAAAGTCGGTTGCGCTCTGCAAAGGGAAAATTAAATCCACTATGAACCGATAAGCGAGGCGAGAGTCTGTTTTGTTCGGTACTAATGGCTTCATTGGGCCTATTCAAATGATAGTATGACCCACCCAGGTACCATTGTGCCTGTGCATTATTCATACCCGAGTACAGAAAACCAGCGGCCACATCGAGATAGTTGAGTGTAAAGCCTGCCAGCGGTTCTCCATTGGGAGCACTGGGATCGAATCCAAAAGGAGTGAACTGTCTGGAGAATACAAATCTTCCATAATCAACTTTCTTGGTGGTCCAAGAGGCTTGAAATCCTACTCCTATTTTATGCAACCCTTCCTGATCGATACTTTTATTATAGGCCGCAGAAAAAGAAACAAAATTAGCCTTCAATCCCTGATTATTCGACTGATCGATCATCCCCATAAATCCGATCCCTAAAATATCATCCCCGATACGATCATTGAGCAATTGAAAATCGCAGGCAACAGTAGCCGTCGTAAAAGGTGTGCTAACGGCTCGCCACTGATTGCGATAGGTCATGGCCATACGAGTCTCCCCGGCAAATACGCCGGTCATGGCCGGATTCAAGGTCATAGGAGAAGAATAGAACTGAGAAAAATGAGGATCCTGTGCCAGTAAGGTACCGGCCAATAGAAAGGCCACCGCACTAAGACCGCAATTGCGCAAATACCGTACTATGGTTACAAGACGCATCATTTTGATCGCAATCGATATTGTAAGGAAAATTCGATAGTAGTTACCGGAGCCGTTGGCTTGCGAATATCATTGAGCTGTATATCGTACGTAAAGCCAATACGCAGCGAATTGAACTCTCCGAACAAATAGGGTGCAATAGCATCGCCGGTCCTGTACCAACAGCCCAGACCAATGAGAGATCCTTGCGGATCTTCTTCCAGTAATTTGCTAAGCGCAATGCCACCCAGTAAATAATCCGAACCAGCTTGTAATTGATATAACAGTCTTCCGTCGAGCAAGAGATCGGAGCCCACATACCGCTGTAAAAACGTATGCGCAGACACTCGCATGGGAATGACCGAAGTCCCTTCGTATAAAATAGTCTGCAGGGGCCGATTCAAATGATAAGCGCCCACTCCGATCTCAAAAAAAGATCCCTCTTCGGGCTTGCTATTGCAATACAATACACCGGCACCGACAGAGAAATGGGGCTTCATATTTTCCATGGCTATTTCTCCACTGGGCAAAGCCAAGTTAAAACCGCCACTGGTAAATTGACTGGCCGAGGCCATGTTGCTGAAATTGAAATTTCGTTTGCCATACGTGCCACTTAGTCCTATCCCCAAACTTTGGTAACCCTCGCGATCAAGGGGTATATGATAAGAAGCGTTGGCCGTAAGTCCATTGCTGCTAAGCGCTCCATTGAGCGTCTTATCGGACTGAAACGCAAGACCGACATTAAAAGGATTTTGATGATAGACACCATCATTGAAAAGTTTTCCATCTACCGAAGCCACCATCGAGGTAATGGGACTAGCGAGCCCCATCCACTGTTGACGATAGTTCGTGCTCAGGCGAAGGTCTCCGTCAAATACACCGGTATAGGCCGGATTGATCAAATACGGAGTGGCAAAGAACTGCGTATAATGAGGATCCTGGGCAAGACCGCTTGTGGCAGCGAATAGGAATACGCCACAGAACAAACCGATATGTTTTCTAAGATGTCTCATGTTGGCTAACGGACCAGCACCACCGATCCGTTGGCATATATTATTTTTCCATCAATATCTAATCCCTCGGCCATCCATAAATACGTTTCCATAGGCTGCCTTACTCCTTGGTAATAACCGTCCCAGCCCTCTTCGGCCTTTTGTGTTTGAAATACCAGTTGCCCCCATCGGTTCCAAATTCGAAAACGAGTCAACTTGGTAACACCGACTAAAAAGGGATAGAGCTTATCGTTCTTTCCATCGTTATTGGGCGTAAAGTAATCAGGAACATAAATCTTTTTTTCAGCGAACATGCGCACAAGCAAGGTATCGGTAATACGACAGCCCGCCGGGGTAACGATCGAGATCTGATAGACCATCGAATCGGTGTAATTGAAAATTGGAGTGGCGATCGTATCGGTACTCAACCCCGTGGCCGGTATCCACCGATAGCGGGCACCGGAGAATTCTCGAGCACGAAGGGTTAGATCCCTTCTTGCAACGGCATTGACCGGTGGATACCGAAGTCCGGCAGGAGAGGCTTCTACTGTGATCGGCTTTTGAATGGAACGCGCCAGTTGTGGGCATTGCGTGGGCGTTACGGTAAGTCGGATCACATATGGACCCGTAGTCTGATAGGTATGCACAGGAGAAACAGCGAAACTGCTATCTCCATCACCAAATAGCCAGCGATACGAAACCGGAAGACTATTTGCTACCAAAGAAGTATTAGTAAAGGTGGTCGATAGTCCGGCACAGCTACGATCAAAATCAAAGCCGGGCGTTGGCTGAAAGACCTTTGTTAAGGTAATTTGATTCGAGGAAAACGCCTTGCAGTTTGTACTATTTCTGAACTCAACGCGATAGGTACCCGGCTCCGTTGCATTGTACGTACCGGCAGTGGCGCCGGCAATGGCAACACCATCTTTATACCATTGATAAAAAGAAGAAGTCGTGGCCTTTAACTCGACAAAACTGCCTTCGCAGATAACAGAAGTAGCAACGGGCAAGATAGAGCCGCTCGGTGTCTGATTCAAAAAGAGGTTCATCGTGTAGGTCGAACTACAATTATTGATGGTGCGAACGGTAAGCGTAACGCGGTAGGTGCCCGGCTGTGTGTAACGGTAGCGAGCATGGGTAGCGGTAGAGGTCCCTACTCCATCGCCAAAATCCCAAAAACTAGTATAGGTGCCTGTACTGAGGGTACTGGCATTTGTAAATACAAAATCGTGCTCGGCAAAACAATCCACTGTTTTATTGACCGTAAAAAGTGCCGTAGGACTAGGATCGACTCTTACGTTTTGCGAAAGACTATCACGGCAACCTTTATCACTGGTGGCCAATAATTTTACAGAATAGGTTCCCGCCGAAAGATAACTATAGGCTGGACTTACAACACCAGAAGAAACCCCATCACCAAATTGCCAGAAGTAACTCATGGTCCCTTGCTCGATCGAGGTCGTATTGGTAAACTGAAAATAATTTCCGGTCTGGCACTGTTGATTACTATTGATCGTATAGCGAACGATCGGTTTGGGATGAACGGTTACATTTTGGATCACACTGTCCTTACATCCTGCTTGCGATGTAACGATCAGTTTGACCGGAAAGACCCCTTGCTGATTATATTGATACGCAGGATTGACAGCAGTAGAGGTGCTACCATCACCAAATTCCCAGCGATAGGACAATGGAGATTGAGGAGAAGTGGAATTATTGGTAAAAGAGAATTGATTGCCATTGAGACATTGAGCGGTATTGTTAACGGAGAAAGATACCGCCGGTGGCAAATTCACGCTCACCGTCTGACGAAGCGAATCAACACAGCCATAATTAGAGGTGGCCACTAACTTCACCGAATAGGTGCCGGCGTTGGCATACGTGCGAGATCCATTGGTAGAGATTGAAAAACTTCCATCTCCATAATACCAAGTATACGTAGCCGTACCCTGACTGATCGTGGTCGTATTAGTAAAAGTGAATGCATTGGCTGACAGACATTGTACCGGCTGATTGGTGGTAAATCCAACCGCTGGAATGGGTACGATCAAAACCTCGATCAGCCGGCTACTGTCTAGATTACCTAAGCCATCTGTTACTCGAACCCGATACGACCCCGAAATATTGGCATTGTACAGTCTGGCGGTAGCACCGGGAATAGCCGCGCCATTTCGTAGCCATTGATATGTTTGGGCTATACCCGCCTGCAAGCGAACTATCGTATTGGAACCGCAAGAAAGCGTGGGGTCCAAGGCTACTACGGATGTATCGACTACCAGCGAATACTCAACCGTTTCTTTTAGCGATACAAGGCCTTTTCGATCAGATGCGCTCAACAAATAAGGAGAACCTCCCAGAAGCATCACGGCTAAAAGGCATACCAAAAAGGTCTTTGGCAGGTACATTTTCAATAGGTTCGTAGAATTCACAGAGTTGAGCCGGTAAAAATACTTATTACCGTACATCAAAACGCGTAAAAACCCTAATAATTACAGTTGAGCCGGTATTTATCTCTAAGAAAAAAATTATTCAAAAAATACGTAAGAATATATACTTACTTCTCTATTTAAAAAGTAAAGGCACCCAACCTCATTGCTGAGTGGGTGCCTTTAAAAAGGTCAAAAGATTACCTTAAAAACTAAACAAATTCCAAGACCAGAAACAGTTGTGGTAGAATTTACTTTATCACCATCCCAAGGTTTTGCATCACAAAACTCCAGATATCGGCGGCCTCCTCGATCTGTTTGCTCGTGGGCTTACCCGCCCCATGCCCAGCCTTGGTCTCAATTCGGATCAAGACAGGTGCATCACCCCGATGTGCCTCTTGCAAGCGAGCGGCAAATTTAAAAGAGTGAGCCGGCACCACCCGGTCGTCATGATCTGCTGTGGTTATCAACGTAGCGGGATAGGATATGCCATCTTGTAAACGATGCAATGGAGAATACTTGATCAAGTATTGGAACTGATCGGCCACATCACTTCGTCCGTACTCCACGGCCCAGGCCCATCCGATGGTAAACAAATGATATCGCAGCATATCCAGAACACCCACGGCGGGAAGCGCTACGCGAAAAAGATCAGGACGCTGGGTCATGCAGGCCCCGACCAGCAAGCCTCCGTTTGAACCACCCCGTATGGCTAACAAATTTTTATTGGTATAGCGATTTGCGATCAAGTATTCGGCCGCCCCTATAAAATCATCGAATACATTTTGCTTACTGGCCAGCATGCCCCCTTTGTGCCAGGCCTCTCCGTATTCATTGCCACCCCGCAGATTCACTACCACGTATAAACCCCCTTGCTCCAACCAAAAAGCGTTGGAAATACTAAAGCCCGGGGTTTGGGCAATATTGAAACCGCCATAGCCATATAATAAAACAGGATTAGTGCCGTCTAACTGAAACCCCCTTTTTCCGGTAATGAACATGGGGACCTTGGTACCGTCCTTACTGGTAAAAAAAACTTGCTTTGTCTCGTAGGCCTCGCTGTCAAAAGCGGTCTCGGTTTTTCTGAACACACTAGAAACACCGCTCTTGATATCATAATTGAAAATCGTGGGCGGATAGGTATAAGAAGTGAACGTATAGAAAAAAGATTGTTGATCCATCTTTCCACTAAAACCCGATGCGGTACCAAGGCCCGGCAGTTGGATCTCTCGCACCAGCTTTCCGGAGTAGGTATATTGATACACCTTGGTAGAAGCATCTTTCAGATACGAGCAGAAAAGATATCCTCCTGCCGTTCCCACACTTTGTAGCACCTCTTGCTTCTCTGCAATAACCGTAACCCAATTCGAAACCGCAGGACGTTTCGGATCGATCAATACCACTTTGTAGTTGGGAGCGTCCTGATTGGTCCTTACCAGCAATATCCCTTTTCCATTATGATCGATCACATCAGGTTCTGTCTTAAAACCTTCGATCAAGCAGGTAAAGGAAGCGGCAGTCTGCTTTAGATCTTTTACCCAGAGTTCGTTACCACTGGTGCCCTCGGTAGTAGATAGTATCAAGAACCGCTCATCTTCGGTCACCTCTGCCCCGACATTGCGCAAGGGATGTTCATTATCCTCGTAGATCAACAGATCGCTTTCTTGCTGGGTGCCGATCGTATGAAAATATACTTTATGAAACTGATTTTGCTTGGAGAGTTTACTGTTTGCATCGGGTACAGGATAGCGGCTATAATAAAATCCCTTATCACCTTGCCAGGCTATCCCACTGAATTTAATGTAGCGAATGGTATCATCGACACGCTGTCCGCTGCGAAGGTCCATGATGATCGCCTCTTGCCAATCGCTACCGCTACTAGCAATCTGGTACGCTGCGTAGCGGGCATTTTTTGAAAAAGAAAGTCCGGCCAGGGCCACCGTGCCGTCGGCAGAAAACCGATTGGGATCTAAAAAGACCTCGGGGGTTCCATCTAATCCTTTTTGTCGATAAAGAACACTCTGATTTTGGAGTCCGTCATTTTTCGAAAAATAATAATAGGCCCCTTCCTGGCGGGGAGATCCATATTTTGGATAATTCCACAGCTGCGATAATCGATTCTTAACCGCCGCGCGAAAAGGAATACGAGAAAGGTACTCCGCCGTTACGGTATTCTGTGCCTGCACCCAGGTCTTGGTCTCTTCACTGTTATCATCCTCGAGCCAACGATAGGGATCGGCAATAGTGGTTCCAAAATAGGCATCCTGTACCGCCACTTTCTTGGTGGGAGGATACTGTAATTGAGTCGAGGCTACTAAGCTAAAAAATAGTCCTACGGATAATAAGAAGATACGCATGGCAGCTGTTTAGAACTACAATATTAATTTTTATAGCGATAGCATGCTTGAAAAGATTTTATCTTTAAAGTAATTTATAAGCAATGAGAAAGTCATTTATCCTGGTTGCCATTTTCTTCTTCGGTATCGGCTACTGCACGTCCCTGTTGGCCCAGCCCGTCTTATCGGAGCGCGAACAAAGTAGAATCACCGATGAAATACTCGAGGAACGGTTCAATACTGTTTTGCCCACCCTAATGGAGCGAACCGGTATCGATATGTGGATCGTACTGTCTCGCGAGTACAACGAAGATCCCGTTCTCAAAACGATGCTACCCTCGACCTGGCTCAGTGCCCGTCGTACTACCATGCTGGTCTTTTCCTATGATGCGAAGCAAAAAAAACTAGACCGCTTAGCGATTGCACGCTACGATGTGGGTAGCGCTATAAAAGCCGCCTGGGATATGAAAAAATTTCCTGATCAATGGGATGCCCTGATCGATCTGATCGAACAAAAAAAGCCGATGCGAATCGGGATCAATACCTCGGCCCATTTTGGGCATGCGGACGGCCTCAATCATACTCATTACGAAATGCTCCGGCAAAAACTACCCTCCAGCTATAAAGAGAAATTGATATCGGCCGAGCCCCTGGCGGTTGGCTGGCTCGAGACCCGTACTCCCCGAGAGATGAACTACTATCAAAAATTGGTCAGTATAACCCATGAACTTATTGAGGAGGGATTTTCCTCGAACGTGATCAACCCGGGTATCACCACAACGGACGATCTGGTCTGGTGGTTTCGTCAACGGATCAGCTCGATGGGGCTTAGTACCTGGTTTCATCCCTCGGTATCGGTGCAACGCAGCGACTCGGTGAACTTCGAGCACCTGCGCAGTTTTTCGAACCGACCTAAAGATGAGGTGATCGTTCCGGGCGATCTGCTCCATGTCGATATCGGGATCACTTATTTGCGACTCAATACCGATATTCAACAGCATGCGTACGTACTAAGACCCGAAGAGAGCGATGCGCCTGCTTCACTAAAAAAAGCATTTACTATCAGCAACCGTCTACAAGATATTCTTACGGCACAGTTTGCCAATGGCAAAACAGGAAATCAACTATTGTCAGCCGCCCTAACTCAAGCAAAAGCCGAGGGGATCAAGCCCAGTATCTATACCCACCCCTTGGGCTTACATGGTCATGCGGCCGGTCCCACCATTGGTCTATGGGATCAGCAACAAGGAGTACCCGGTAGTGGAGATTATAAGGTATGGCCCAACACCGCCTATTCGATCGAATTGAATACGGCCAGTTTTATTCCGGAATGGGGTAAAGAGGTACGCATTATGTTAGAGGAGGATGGCTTTTATGATGGAAAGGTCTTTCGCTATATAGGGGGCAGACAGCAACAATTGCGGATCATCCGGTACAACTGATGGGCAAGGCTAGTCGCCCTATTGCCAACTAATTGCCCGAACAATTGTTACACCTCTGTCTGAAATTCGTTAAATTACTTGTTATGAAAAGTGCTGTCAAAATCAAACAGACAAAAAGAGTCTGGTCTGTTCTGCTGGGAACCTTCCTTTTTGTTTCTCTTGTCATGGGTAGTTGTTCGAAAGGTGATCCGGCCCCCAACGACCCTTGCGCGGGCGTAACGATCAGTGTTACAGGAACCACGACCGCTCCTACCGGCACTAGTAGTAACGGAACGATCATTGCCAGTGCCAGCGGTGGTTCGGGCTTTACCTATAGTTTGAATGGAGGCTCTTTTCAGGCTACAGGACAGTTTGCCAATCTTGGTCCTGGATCGTACACGGTAACGGCTAAAAGTAGTGCGGGCTGTACCGGTACTGCCAGCTTTACACTCACCGCCTCGGGGGGATGCACTGGTGTAACGATAACGATTGCTGCGACGCCAACCGGCGTTACTCCTTGTGTTTCGGGAAGCGGATCGATCGCTGTTACTGCCACTGGAGGAACGCCACCCTACTCTTATAGTCTTAATAACAGTGGTCAATTTCAAAGCGCCAGTAGTTTTTCGAACCTGAATCAAGGCACCTACAGTGTTGCGGTTAGAGATGCCAATGGTTGCACCGGCTTACAAAATTCCATCGTCGTTACCGAGCGAGCCGCAGGCCCTTTGTTTACCGCCGTAAAATCGCTTATTCAAACTAACTGTGTGAGTTGCCATAACGCCACCGTAGCCAATGGCGGTGTTAACCTGAGTACCGATTGCAGTATTGTATCGGCTCGCGATCGTATAAAGATCAGAGCTGTAGATGGAACCGGTGGACCCATGCCCACGAGTGGTCTGTTGCCCTTAACGGAAAGACAAAAGATCACTAACTGGATCAATGCGGGCGGAAGGGTCACCGATTGATCTACCCTACTGCTGTCCATCGCTATCACGCCTGCTCGCCCTGATCAAAACCTTACGCAGCTTGGGGGGCTTGCATTCCATACCCTGCTGTGCGTCTATTTGCCAGTTGTTTTGTAAGTTTATCGTCTAAATCGATTTACGTTGAAACAACTAACATTGCTTTTTACGTTGCTGCTTACTTGCATGCACAGCACCTGGGCCCAGCCCCTCAACCTTAGTGAATTTAAAAACTGGAAGCCCCGCAATATCGGTCCGGCCGGAATGAGTGGACGTATTACAGCTGTTGATGCCGTAGTGGCCAATCCCAATATCGTTTATATCGGAGCCGCATCGGGAGGCGTTTGGAAAACCGAAAATGGAGGACATTCTTGGTCTCCCCTATTCGATGATCAACCCTTGCAAAATATCGGAGCCATTGCTATTCAGCAAAGCAATCCCCAGGTGGTATGGGTGGGAACCGGAGAAGGAAACCCGCGCAACTCACTTAACCTTGGCGCTGGTCTGTACCGGACTCTCGATGGGGGACGGAGCTGGAAAAAAATGGGACTCGATAAAACAGTTTGTATACACCGGATAATCATTGACCCAACCGATCCCAGTACCGTATACGTGGGTGCCATTGGTAATCCGTATGCAGAGCACTCCGATCGAGGTGTATTTAAGACTACCGACGGAGGAGAGACCTGGAACAAGATCCTCTATGTGAACGATACCACGGGCTGTGCCGACATGGTTATGGATCCCTCCAATCCCAATAAAATAATTGCCGCCATGTGGCAGTTTCGCAGAAAACCCTGGGAACTAAAAAGCGGTGGAGCCGGTAGCGGACTTTATATTACCAGTGATGGCGGTAAGAGCTGGAAAAAACTCGGAAAAGAAGAAGGTCTTCCCGCCGATCCGCTGGGTCGCATCGGTATTGCCTTTGCCAGGAGCATGCCCTCCAGAGTATACGCTAAAGTAGAAGCCACCAAGAACGGTCTCTATAAAAGTGATGATGGTGGTTTTAGCTGGAAACTGGTCAATAGCGATCCGGCGCAAATAACGGATCGTCCCTTTTATTACCAAGAGATCTATGTCGATCCTAAGAATGAG